>Ga0307514_10000621_pt1 | contig 65535 bp, 60 predicted proteins | sample 16_EM_MG_FD_203088 | JGI IMG/M metagenome (GOLD analysis project Ga0307514, IMG submission 203088) | Populus trichocarpa ectomycorrhiza microbial communities from riparian zone in the Pacific Northwest, United States - 16_EM | ecosystem: Host-associated > Plants > Roots > Unclassified | place...
TGTGGTGTGTTAATACTTTTGTTATCTGTTATCTTTAGGTGTCTAGAAAGTTCCGGTTAGAACTTGTCTAGAATCTTCTTTTTAGTTCTGTTTGGAAGGGATTTATCAGCGCTTATCTGTTAGATCGCGCCTAGATTGTTCTAATGGTTTCCTTACGGTTCTTGTTTATAATTATGTACAGTTGAAGAGTTTTTCTTTACTGTTTTAGGATATTGTTCTGCGACCGTGGTCACGGACAATCACTCTTGGTTTTATGTATATATAGATACTGTTTCTCCGGTTAGAGAACAGTTCTTCAGACTTGCTCTGACATCGATAAGAATACAGTAATATCTTCTCGATATCTACTTCCTCAGTATTATATGATCTTGTTTCGAACACTTCTTTACTTCGTTACTATTATCATATTATTGCTTCGAATACTCTTCGTTAGATTTTAATCGATCTATCTGTACTTTCGCTCCATATTCTATTAAAAACCATTGACAGGAAAGATAGCTTGGTAATTGGTTGTGCTTGAGTTATTTCGTGCCTAGCCTCCTGCGTATGAGAAGCTTCTTCCGCCAAAATATCCCTGTCCGTGAACAACTGGATTTCAGAGCATCAACCTTAAACCAGACTTATCCACGGGTTAGAATGCTTAAGACGAGTAAGACCCGTGGATAAAGTCTGGTTCTGGGACTGTATGGATAAAATCTGATATTCAGACTTTGTTGGCCATGGACACAGCTTACGTGGTGAGTGGCACAAGGTATGATATGTTGGCAGAAAGAGCCCCATATTGACTAGGCACCAGGCTAGTGAGGGTGTTTCCAAAATTTACAATTATTAGGCCGGCAAACAGTCATTCAACCGGTTTTTAAACCCGATACCGAGAAGTGACTATCACCAGAATTGATGTGACTACGTCCTGCTGCTAATTTCACCTTTTTTACATAGCATGCGCTATATCATCTGCTGCGAATAGAAATTCACTTGTAAACTTTAGGTTCGGAGCTCAGATCGCTGTACTAATTGGTGGAAATGTTACATTTTAGCTGTGTTGATAGTAAAGAAGCACCTAAAGTCATCAGTAGCAGTTGGCAGTGGCGGTAGTACTAGTAATAGTCTATCCCCTACATACTCACTTGTTGCAGTTTTCAGACTTTGCAGGTTGATTGGTCAGATCAATGTGAAGCTGAGCAGTTCCGTGTTTCCGATTGGACAATAGAACTGATCGCCATCCAAGATAGGGAATGCGAAAAATCTAAGGAAACCAAGCGTGTAGGGGAAAGCGACGGGAGTAAGACTCGTACAAAGCGGCCACCTTCAGAGACGGTATTCAAAAGTTTTCGATATTCAGAAGCGTACAACTGCTTGTGTTGTTAGAAAATCCACAAATCAGGATATTTTCACATTTTACACTAACTGCGAACCTATCACTTTAACGTGTATATACATATTAGCAAGTACTCAATTGCAACTGCTACCGACCTCCAATCTTCTTTCAACTATTTTCCAGAATCCCCAGTTTTTCCGGTAGTTAACCCCTACCAAAGCTGCGGCTATTCTGTCACGGTAAAATTAACTAAACATACCCATAATATCATGAGCAGCTCCCTCAAGACGTCTACGTGCGCGTACGTAGTTAAGTGTATCTCACTACATTACTACGGTAGTCTCGATCGGACTCTATTAGTTCAACTAACGGTAAGTTCTTCATTGTAACAAGTTACAGGACCATACCCGTACAAAACCTGTTAAATGGCTCTTCAATGAAATGAACGAGGTAAAAGAATGATCATCACAGGCTTCGAACCCGTACCCACCCACCCACAGCCGGCATTTACAATACCTGGTGTTTATAGCACCATGCTCTACTAATTAAACCAAATATTCAGTTCTTGTTCATCGTACGACTCACTAGACCGTCGCCTGTTCAAAAGTTCACAGAATTTAATAAATGAACCAAAAAACTGCCCACTGCAGGTTTCGAACATGTATCGTACCTGGTGCTTACAGCACTCAGCGTTTGTAGCTCCATACTATCTCCAAGCTAGACGTCCGATTCTTAGTCATTGTACGATTTACATAGTCATCACCGGCTAAGGAGTCCACTGGATCTAACAAAACACTGACCACGCCAAGTTTTAAACTCGCACCAGTGTTTACAGCACCTGGCGCCTGCTTGCCTGATAGCTAGGTTGGAGAGTATAGCTAATAAATCGAGGGTGTTTCTTGGATGGGGATATGGGACAGCGAGGAGTCGAGATTTGTCTACGTATTTCCTGATTCAGTTGGATGACAAGTTGTACTTTCATGTCATATCACTCGAGGTGTTTTTTTTTGAGGCAAAGTGTAATTTGACAATTCAGGAACATGGGCAAGCAACCAGGACAGGACGAAGCTGAGGTAACATGTTCTAAAGGCACGTTCGTTTGATGCTCCGCATTCTATCTAATCGCTACCGGTGGCACCTTTTTGTCCATGTTCATCCTTAGACCGAAACGTACACGCTGCGAACGCCCGTGCAACATATCTCTGCCCTAGACGCACCAATGAACATGAACTGATATCTAGCTTAGTCGGCACTTCAAACATTAGGCGCTGTAAACACCGGGGTTCGAAACCCCAATTTGTAACGTTCGCGGATGCTATAACCAAGGCTTGAAACCTACTCTTTTACTCTAGACATGAAGAAGCTGCGTGTATTTGTTCGTTGTTAGTATTGAACTGACTAAATGGACTATTCTACACAATAGACACGCTACGCCAGTAGCGCTTCGAGACTAACAATAGGCAATAGACAACTAATGCTTAGCTTTAGCTAGCGCAATGCCAGGTGCAATACATACCGGGTTCGAAACCCAAGGTTCACAGGCGTTGTAAACGCCAAGGTTTAAAACCTGTACCGTTCATCCTTTTTGCAGCCACAACTGCACAGAGCTTTTCATCTGTCCCCCTTCACCAAAACGCGCGTATACATGTAGTAAAAACCGATACCGACTGACCTGGACTTTACCACATAACAACCAAAGACTAAGAAAATAAATCAATATTACGTTATCACGACGGATAAAGGAGCTAAATTATTGCATCGTTCGTTGTTTGCTTGCTTGTATGTGGTAGTTTTACAAATCGGTCTCAAGATCTTTACAGAGTTTGACATAACCAAACGTTGGTTGTAGTTCTGCTGGAAGAATGACTTACACTAATCGGGAGGTATTACTTTGGCACAGGGACAGGGCGAATGATTATCCCTAAACTTTCAAACTCCGACACACAAAATCACTTGTTTGCGGCTGGATTGATAATCAGAGTGGGGAGACTTGTGCGCACCAGATGAGATGGAAGGAGCGCTAGACGAGCGCACAAGTGCAGTGATGGAGATGGGGAGGGGGATTGCTACGAAAGGCAAAATCATTGATTCGTGTTCCACAGGAAGTCCGATTACTTGTGCAGTCGAGAGCAGCTCCCCATGTGACTCCGTAATCTTCGAGAACCCAATGGCTGCGGGTGTTACCAGAGGAATGGAAGCGAGAAGATTTTGCAAGGCTCGAGAAGTAAAAGCGGGGTAGCATGCAAGCCGAGATTATACGTACCTGGATCCCGGGGTATTTCTGGCTGGGTAAGGCCATGGAAGAAATGCGTACCCCGGAATCCAGTTAGTTTAGTGTACGACTAGTGTACGCCCGGTGACCCGTACCCCGCACCCCAGAAGAGAATACACCCCAGTTTTTTTTTCTCCAGAAAGCGACTACGACTGTAGCGCGAGGTCTCTTTCAGTAACAAGTACCCCATTGAAGCAATGGATGGTATGATATAGAAGTCGGAGTGCTTCAATTCCCTTACAGAAATCCTTACAGAGGGCGTCGGGCAGTCGAATGTAGCTCGCCTTGTATTTCACAAGCCGAAGTGTTCGTGTAGCAGTATCAACCCCGGAGGCAGTAATGGCAAGGGTACCCGATGACAAGACCCATATAGCCCCGCGGGTACTTAAGTACTTAAGTACATAGGCCCAGCATCGGGATGAGTTTCGGGACCAATCGGGAGCTTGGCATCACTCGGGCCGTCCCTATAAACCCCCCCACCCTCTCCTCCTCGCGCATGCCAGTTCCTCTCATTCCGCCACTGCATAACATCACACCCAGAGTTTCTCGCGGTGGCTGCACCAGAGTTAGCTTTGTGGCCAAGAATCCGCGACATAGTGGAAAGTAAAGATCCCTAGCAGCTGGTGTCTGGAATCTGGATATTTCCCACTGGTTTTAGATTGTAATTATATAATAGTGGTGGTGGTGGTGGTGGTGGTGGTGGTGGTGGTGGTAGAAACAGGGCAAGTTCATTTTGAAGGCGTACTTTATAATATTCATCTGCCACGACACATGTACAGAGCTTATGCAAACTGCAGACGTATTGATATTAATTATGTACTCACAAACTGGACCAATGATACCACGCGCACACACGCCAGTGTATATGACCCCAGGATCCTGGGCGACCACACCCTGGCCCTGTTGCACCCCATACGCAGATGAGGCCGTTTCTACACATAGGAATCATACCCATATTCCATAAACATGGTAGAGAAACTGTGGACACGCCAGGAATGGCGGATACCCTGGGAAGTGGTTTGATGACGGCGGATTTAGAGTCATCTACTACGTGCAGTGAGCAGCTCTCCTGCGAGTTTCATCATGAGAGCCTGTAGTATATTTCCCTGGAAAGTCGAAAGCGCGACGTCACTCCTCTAGCATTTTCTTCTTTACCCTTGCTAGTCAGCCGGTATTTGAATCGTAATCCTTGAATGGGACCTAACAAGCTTCTCTACGCATCATGGAACCGAGATTAAGGTTCGAGGCGGTATGGTTTCGTCTAAATCTCTACATGAAGATAGTTCGATAGCATCCGCCGCTAGTTGGACCCTTGCCAACATTGCTAGTATGGTCTTGCAGTGATAGAAGTGCACTTCCGGCCAAGAACCATGCAACGCCTTTCGCCAACAGGCACCAGTGGTGAAAGCTTGTGCACGGTTACTAAAGATAGCACGTCTCACTAAGAACATAGCTTTGATACCGGGACCTACTAGCCCTTGCTATATTCCCCAGAGACCAAGTGCATTCTGCAGAAATGCACAGACGTTCTCCGTAATGTCTCACTAGAAGCTTAGGTGCACTGCGACGTCATATGTGTTTAGATTTGCACTGAGATGACGTGACCTACGGGAGCTTGCTTCCCGACGCTAACTAAGGGTTAGGTTGTGGGAACGACACTCGTATAAAACGTGCTTAGCATTCACATAGCCATAGCTAGAGAAGGGCTGGATCAAATCTACAAAAAATCTGAAGAGAGCCGACACCCGCATCAACTGTCACTCGTTCAGTCAGTTCATGGTCAGTCGGCTTTGACTGCCGTACCCTCGTATGCAAGGTTGCTGTACTTGTAGGCTAGTACCCAAGAAGAACTCCCATGCGAAGGTGTCGAGTGCCTGGTCTTTGCGTGGCAGAACAAACAACTAGATACTGTTGTCTTTCAGGTTCATCAATAAAACATAGGAAAATTCTGGTATTGGTATTTCACAGCTCTTCGCTGTACCAGAGCCTCAGCCCTGGTGGTAGAGCAGGGCTTCTCAGGCATCAGATAGCGAGGAGAGACCAGCAGGCCAAAAAACCGCAATTGTTGCCGCCACAAGTGGTACTGGGTTACCACACTGTTGAGGAGCCAGGTCCCCCTTGCGCCCACCAGCTAGCTCGCTGGCAGGTAAGAAGGCTGAAAGTACAGATACCTTAAAGATGCCCAAGGTAGGTAAGCAAGTAGAAAGTCGACAGGTAGAGAAGGCTCAAAGTGCGAGGATTTTGGCAGGGAGGTGTTCAACATTAAGTGAGCTGAGATGGTACTGGCAATGAAGGAGATGTCTAGTGTTAGCTGTGCACAGTCTAGGCCGGCCCGTGAACGTGGGTTAATTGTAGGGATCGCCTGTGCAGACATACGCCTTTCAACATGAGGGACTAAAATTAACAACCTTAACGTCAACGTTATTTATTGGTAGAAAGCATACCCCCAACCCCAGGTTTTGGTTTTCGATGGATGTGACGTCAGATCTTAGTGCAGAAATAGGGTATCGTCCAGGGTATATATCGAGAGCCGTGCATCCACTCACCCACGACACGATTCCGATTGCAAACCGTATAGAAAGCCCATCAGGTGTTCAAAGCACATGCGGAATCCCATCTTCGGGCCAAACCCAATCGAAAAGCTTGTATTTAATCTCCACAAGGCTAGCCAATCCGGGTGAAGGCGTTGTGGAACGTGTCGATCTCACGCACAAGCTCTACATGACGTGGAAACAAGGCCAAGCTTTCGTGGGCCGAAAGATATGGCAACAGTATGCAACAGGGAAAAAATTCTCCAAGAAAATCCATGCAAACAGCGGCGCGTAGAATCGATGGGGTTGGCATTTGGTTGTAGGAAATTTTGTTGGTTCAAAAAAACCTCACCGATGCCTGGAGGGTGTTGAGCTGAAGCTGATGTGGGGGTTCTACAAATGGTTTGCTAGTATGGCCATGAATGCCTAGCGTAGTGTGGGATTCACAAATGGTTTGCCAGTGGTTCGCCAGGTTTCATGTGAGTGCTGTATCGTTTTCATAACTGTGATTGGCCAGACATAGATGCAAGGGTAATTCACTAGAATGTTCTTTTTTGTGCCGAGCTGAGATGCTCATGTGCACAGATGATCGGTGGTGCAATATATCGGCTTCGGTAGATACTTTCGACGTCATTGCCGGTGCAGGTACCAACAATCTTAATCATACAAGATGGATCATCCTGGGGAACTTTATCGGTTTAACTCTCGAAGAGTTCAGGTGCAGATTGTAAAACTCCCGTGTGCGTAATCCGGAGTCCGCAATTTGGAGAATACGTAAACGGTACGGAATAATATATTTCTTATAAGTTCACTCGAAAGCCGAATGAAGAGAAACTCACAAACCGCCCAAATGAACAAATGAGAGAGCAACTACACTCGTGAAGAGGATCTGTTGGGATCGGGTGCCTGGGGCCAAACCGGCGGTGTGTACCTACGATTAACCACAATGTCATCTGTGGTAGGAATTAAGTGATACCAGATCCACAAGATTAGGCGACCTGTCAAGATTGACTTGAATATGTTAGGAAATCCCCACATCAACGGATCCATTGTTTCACTGCGAGTCTCGAGTAATGATGAGAATTGACAAATTGGGCAGGTAAGAGAGGCTGATGACTTGTGCCATTAGACTGGGCAGTGCTAAATACATAGCCACAACACATGGCGCATCTGTCAGACGTCAGTGAGGCTCTAGGTAACAAATCGGGTTAGGGTCGCTGCATGGCAGGACTTTCTGTCTTAGTTCCACGAAGCTTGTCCCACAGCCAATAAATCGAGCAGGGCAGCTAGCGAGTGCCCAGCCAATTGGAGGATATTAACATTAATGATCTGATTAAACGAGGAATTATTGGGCATTCCGGCGTCGATCCAGCTGAGACCGTTGATGTGAATCCGTTCATGTTTTTCCGTGGAGAGGCTACCCAACCGCGCAGGGACCTGCTACTAGTAGCACTCCCATTCTAGGTATTGCTTTCTGCTCTCGCCCACCTCAATACCTCCGCGCTGACCGAAGACTTTGCTTGAAACCCCCTTCTCTGGAAGTACCTGAGTGTCTGAGGAGTCATGCCAACCGTCAGTCCACCGGAAGCCCGAAGCTCCCGTGTCGTTGCAGCACATAGCATACATATATGCGTCTGCGTCTTCTGCCTATCACTATCCGCACCTCGTCGCATCTGTGGTGGAGCAACCCTAGCTCATGCAGTGCAACGCTACCGTCGGTTTTGTGTTGAAAATGTTTTCATGTCTGAAACATTGGGCACCATCGCTGCTGGTCGCTCGAGGAAAAACATCCAATGTTGAGCCTCTTGAATATATTCAGGTTGCCACATCGCAATTGAGCGCAATCATGCCTTGTGGGCCGTCGAGCCTCGCCGGCGGATGACGGACGCGTGGTCGTCAAGTCTGTCTGAGTATACATTCGATTCGCCAACGTGCATGAGATGGGTATGACAAGGTGGCGAGTCTGCTTAGGCAATACGGGCAACTTCGAAAAGACGGAATACGTGGTATGCTGACTTGAGTAGAAAGAGTCGGCTTTGCTAGGGGTATGTACCACATGCACATAGCAGCACACCACCATAGTACAATTTTGTAGGCTTAGTACTTGGGTAGCTTCCGATTAGGGAATGCCAGCTAGCCGTATGTACTATGATGTGCGCATTTAGCCATGACTGACTCTAGCCTCAATTTTTCTAGCCTGCTGGCTGTGTTTCTACAATTTTGTGGTGGCCGCCACATTTCAAGCCTGTTCTAAAATTGAAATAGGATTAATGATGATATATATGCTGCTTCGAGCGTGCCCCTCCAGTTTGTTTCACACCCCGCAGCAATAACAGACAATTGCAACCCAGGAACCTCACTAGACAATCTCGTTTCAATCAATTACCACCCACGCATCTACACAGAAGTATGTTAAGTTTTCTAAGCCTTTCTGTAGTACACTGGTATTAATTATAATGTGTAGTGAAAGACGTCTCACAGCATATACAAGGAGTCCTTCAGAATTTTGAGCGACGCTTTTCCGGGACCGACCTTGTTCGATCAAACTCTACCTCGAGCGTCTGTGCAAGATTTAAGAACCAGCTACGAGCCGTCGAAATACGTATAAAGAATGCCGATGGTGCCCTAAAAAGAGTCTACCCAAAGGAGGAGGTCTACAAGCTCCTCACTCGCGACAACATTGAGAAGCTCTTGGGATGCGAGTGTGAGCAATGCCGCTGCGGCGGCCGTCTAAGAGTGCCTTCCGCCGAGATTATTGCTATTATCGCTGCTGCATATCGACTTATCCTGGCGATTCTACTATTCATGGACCACCTTTATCTCATCCAGAGTTTCATCGAGGGAGAGTATACCGACGACAGAGCTTTAGACCGGCCCCTTAAAGTGGAAGAATTGGATAATCTTGCCAACAACGCTTCCCAGAAATTGGGGCTCATTCACTGGCACGACCAGCAGTTTGCCAAAGATTTTCACTATGAACGACAATACGAATTCCTTCTGCCCAATGTGAGGACAGCGAATAACGGTAACAGGGCGACATTTCCTGTTATTGTCACCCTACCATTGGATCTCGAGTGTAAGATAGGTAGTGGAGGGTATGGAGAAGTTTACAAGGCCAAATTTCTTGATGGATATCACGACTTCAAAACTCATGTAAGTTTGCCCTCGCACCGACCATATGTACCGAACACACCCGCACAGGACCTAGAAAGCGCTACAATTTTTGGTGCGTTGATTCTATTGGCCGATTGAACTTCGCGTCAGAGTATCTACTAGTAGTCGTATTTTTTAGTCCTGATTAGGTGTATTCGGTATATATTGCTAGCTTACGTATGCGTGTTGTCTCGTGGCCATTCACGGAGCGCGGATGTTACGTGTAGTTGCGAGACAACCAATACATGAAAGTTACAACAATGTCTTACCAGTGTATATACAGGACGGATATGTGGCGGCCAAGATACATAGAGAAACGTCTAGCAGTGGCAGCGGTAGGAGAGCTTCAGACGCCGACGAATACGACGTATATACCGGTACCGATGGAGATGGTGACAAAGAAGAGGATTGGGCTGTTGAAGAAAGGAATAACCTCCATTTCACCCACCCGAACATTATGCCAATGTTAGCGACAGTTGGACATGGCAACTACAATATGACAATCTATCCGCTCGCCCGGACTTCCCTGGACCGGCTGATGAAGAAAACTTGCTCTGTCTCTCTCACAGATATCGTCACCAATATGGCAAACCTCTTCTCCGCGCTCGCGTTGATGCATGCTGGGGTGCCTGATTGCTACGGCTACCATTTTGATATCAAGTATAACTTAGATACCCTTGGGCCTGGTCGAAGAGACCGTCGATGCTAATATATGCTAATCTTGAGTGTTTATAGACCATCGAACATTCTCGTTTGTCTCGATTGGAGCTGGGCGTTGGCTGACCTCGGACTGGCTCATTTCAAACCTGTTGTGAATACAGATCCGCAGTTTTCGGCAACAGGCAGAAGACCGTGTTGCGAAGAATATGCCGGACCGGAGGGAGAAATGGTCCACAGGTCTTTTGATATATGGTCAATCGGCTGTGTTTTTGCCGAATTGCTGGTGTGGTATACTGAAGGCCCAAGCGGTGTTAAGAAATTTCGCAACTCTCGTAGGTCTAAGAAGGGCTACAAAGTTGTCTATGACTTCCACGAGAATGGGAAAGTGAAGGAAGCAGTGCTATCAAAGCTTGACTCCCTTGCCAGCAAACACCACGACCCAGCTTTAGTTGGTTCAATCAGAATCGTCCGTCTCTTATTGAACCCGGAACAGTCGGAGCGGCCATCCTCCCATGAAGCTGAGCTTCTTCTTTGCGCTCTACTGGGCGAAAAGGTTGAGATACCCGCTCACGTCAAGCCACACGTGAAGGTAAGCACCATTTTGCAAGTTTCTCCTTCCCTCATACCCAGTTATAGCGAAAAAAATTCGGCCGCGTAATCGTAAACCCGCACGTGGCTAGACAAACCGGGAACGAGAGAACGTTTCTCCGCAGCAGTGCTGATTTTTACCTAGGATCTTCTAAATAGCTTCGAGTCGGCCAATAGAAGCAAACAGCGCTCCTGACATTGGTTGGTATCACCAAAGACGTTCATCGCGCATTTTTGGATGGTTGCGCGCCAAATTTGGAAGGTTGTGGCGAGTTATTCGGCATCCACGGTTCCTAAGGCTTCCTCTAGTTCACCGGAGAATTTCTATCGCGAGTATGAGACCGTCCGATCATTTAATTTCTTTTTCATCCCAAATTCAGGCTTAAGTCGTTTGGTTGAATCACGGTTTCCTTTGTTGCATTCGGTATAGACCTCGGGTATAGACTTTGGCTTTTAGTGATATGTACGGCTTCATGGAGTTTGGAGTTGCAATGTCCTGTACTCTATTAGATACTATTTGCTGCGTGGCTAGTTGGTTATTGTTTGGGTTGGGTTCTTATTATTTGGGTTGGGTTCTTATTATTGGAGTTGTGGTGCAATTGGATCATTTAGTTCAGGCCTTGTACTGTTAGCTAGAGATTAGTACTTTGTTTTACTTGTGGTTATACTGATCGTGATTTTGAGGTACGGGTTGGCTGTACGAGCACGCCTCAACACATCGTGGCCTGTATACATGTATCATGTCTCTTGTCTTCATAGATTTGTTACTAGTATGACTTTTTCCAACTGCGTACCTAAGTAGATAATCAACCCGACAGACCAATAGATATTTTCATGCTCACCGCTTTCAGAGTGCATCTTTTGAATCTCCAGTGATCCCAGGAGTATCCGCAATCCGCACGATCCATTTCTCGCCCCTCACCTGCCCATCCTTAATCTTTACCACCGCCTCCTCAACCGCCGCTAACCCCCCCTCCAACACCCTAATCCTCAGCGGCTTCAGCTCACCATCAGCTACCAACTTCTCTGCCACCTCAAACACACGTCGTGCAACATCCGCATCGTCCTCGCCCGCCTTATATCCAATTGTATCCTTACCAAAGGCTGTATAGCAAACCTTGAATGTCGGACCGATAACACCAGGTCTTTCGACGTCCAATATGGGCAACAACACCGCATATCTTCCGTCCTCATTCCCAAAACATTGCATACAGATATCCACTGTGGGTTTCGTCGACACGCAGTCCATAACCAGACCTAAGTTCTCGTTCGTAGCTGTGCGGATTTGTTGTATGGCATCTGGCGCTGTGTAGTCGATCACCACATTCGCACCGAGCTGCTCTACGCGCTGCATATTGGCCTTGCCGCACGTCGTAACAACATACGCCCCGGAGCTATTACCCATTAGTCAATCGCCTACCATCGGTTTCTCCACAGAGATCCTCTTACAGTCTCGCAAGCTGAACGGCAAACTGACCTGTAGCCGTGCTGGCACCGTAGATGAGCACCGTCTTGGCCTCGCGCGGATCCAGCAACGGTATCGGCAGCTGTAACGTCTGGAACAATGCCTGTGATGCTGTCATGATACCCATTCCGAATGTTGCAGCTTCTTCCAGACTCGTTTCGGCGGGAATGTGCAATGCTGTATGCGCCGGCGCAATGATGTACTCTGCAAAAGCCCCGGCTCGGAGGTCCGTAATGTCGCCTATGCTATCTATTAGCCAGTTGATGGGTTCGGGCTGTATGGTATAACGTGCCCCCCTGCACAAACCCCGCTATGCGGTCGCCTGGCTTCCACTTCTTATCGACGGACGAGCCAACAGCAACCACAGTGCCAGCGTAGTCAGATCCCAGCACTGCACCCGGCGCGGGGTTCCAATCACGTGCCATCCAGTCGGAGGGATTGAGTGCGACGGCATGAACGCGAACCTGGAGTTCATGTGGCTCCGGGTCTGGAATGGTGTGATTTGCGGTTAGGGCTATCTCACCAGGAGCGGTGACAAGAACGGCAGTCTGGTGAGCGGGAAGAGAAGTCATGGTGAGGATGGATGCTAACCTTGTAGTGGGTTCGTCGCAGCATTATATATTCGGCTTTCTTCGCCAGTTTGTGCACCTTACACATCCCGAGATAATATCATTTTCGTGTTTGTTTGCATTCCCAATCGGGCGAGTAGTCCTTCGATGCATAATGTATGCGTGCTGCACCCCAAATTGAACAGTCAGCATATTGTACCCCACCGTATCGATCACCAGTGTGATTAGAAATTGCCTTGGAAATGCTTAACGTGCACGACTTGGGCACGATGCAGTCATTCCGAGTGCACAGGTTACCTATATCGATCCGCACCACCCTTTGGAGATAAATCGCCCCACTTCGGGGTTAGCCTATCTCCGGTTTCTGTTTGGAGATCAGTATTTTCGCCGAAGGGTTCAAGTGAGAATTGTTCACAAAACTGGGCGGAATTCCGAAAGAAAGTGCCCGGGCCGAGGTTTTGCCTTGCTTGCAAGCTGCAAAAAAGTGGGTGCGCTAAATTAAAGGCGGCCATTAAGGACTACCCCGCCATAATTCGGAGCGTCGAGTGTCGAGGGTTGGGCGCTTAGCGAGTTAACAAGTTAACAATTTATAAAGCCACTGTGGCTGTAGATTTAATTAACTATCAAGCCATTAACCATGCTAAGGCCACTGTAACTTTTCATGGGGTAGATAACCAGAGTGTGCACCCTCACCACCACCACCAGTTCACCTGTTCACCTACCATCACAACAGTCTCCCCAACATAAACAGCTCTCTAGTAGTCTCATATAAAAGATTTAAAAAGAACTCAATGCCAACAGAGTGCCACTCAGGATTCTTCAACTATGGCTAGTTTCCACAGCAAGAATCAAGAGAAAAAAGAAATAGATGCCATGGCAGTAATTGAACTTATATGGATAATTGATTGTAGAATTTACACCATACTGGCTGTGGCTTTATATGTTAACATCCTGAGTTGTAACATGTGGTGGCTGATTGGATGGTTAATGGCTTGTATTATTGTTAATTCAAGTTACAGTGGCCCGCTAAATGGTTAATGGCTTTAGTCCTTGTTAAGTCAACTTACGGTGGCTTTATAAGTTGTTAACTCTGGCTTGAGATTGCTAACTCGCTAAGCGCCCAACCCTCGACGCTCCGAATTATGGTGGAGGTGGTCCTTAATGGCCGCCGTATAGGCGAAGGTGCTCTCGTTCTCAGAATTTTCGTCGCTTGCAAGCTCGCTCCTCAAAAGATTGAGCTTGCGAAGCTAGCTGACGGGTGGTTTTCGAGCGCAAGGCGGGGGACGGTGGTGCTTGCAAAACCTAATTTCAAATTTCGCAACAACCACAACACCACACGAAAATTACAATTGTCGACACCAAGAGATAGGTTTAACAGAGAGGGCTCAGGTATCATATTTTAATAGTGATTCTGTTTTCCATATGGTGTTGAGAGCAAAAGAGAACGAAGAAGCTCAATTGTCTATCGTACAGAGAGAGAAGATAGACATATATAAAGAAAGAGATCATCTCAAGCACTAAGAGCGAAGCATCATGAGAAAGGCACTACTCAGGACCGAGGCTCACGGGGAGATAGGCACCGCACCAAGCCCGAGGCTCGCGGGGAGATAGGCACCGTACCAAGCCCGAGGCTAGCGGGGAGATAGGCACCGTACCAAGCCCGAGGCTAGCGGGGAGATAGGCACCGTACCAAGCCCGCGAAGTTAGTGCCCGCCTTAGTTCCGGTAGCCTTCGGGCTAAACCCCTTAGTTTTTTGTTTTAATCATACTGTATTCATTCTACTTAGAGTATGACAGCCCCTTAATCCCCTCCGCCTCCGGGCTAGCCGGCTAGATGGCGGAGCTCCACTCCTGCTACCCGTCGTCCCCTTTAAACCCCTTAGTCAACATATGGAAGCCTCATTCTTACTGCTAATTGTTGGAAATTGTCCACGTCCAACATGTGTAAAAATAACCTTACGCGATGTGCAGCCCATAGCAAGCGGTACTAGCTTAAGCTTTGGACGGTATAGGAAAGTTTGCGCGTAGACACTATGAAATCCTATGGACCTGCATGTTGACTAGATAACTATAGTACACTAGTAAAATTTAAATCTGCGCTAGATATTATGCATAGCACTAGATAACTCAATTCTCAATACTATTCACAGTACTTGGTACTACCTATGCGGACTCGATTGCAAGCTCCGAGATGCGCTTGACTTCAAGTTCCCAAGCACACTCGATTCCATTCTCCTAGGTGCACTCAACTCCATGCTTCCAGATGCACTTGACTCTTTGCTCCTAGGTGCATCACCGGTAAAAATGACCTTGCGCGACGCGCAGCCCATATACAAGCGGTTTTCCGAACGGTATTCCACAGGAACATTGACGTGTGGTACTTTGAAGTCTTATAGACCTGTGTGTGGATACAGATAGTATGATATCAATTGCACAGTATAACTATGGAGTTCGGGTACGCGGGGGTAGGATACTATGCTCAATTCTCCCAGGTACACCGACTGCCGATTCTAAACTTCGAGGTGCATTTGACTCCATGCTCTCAGGTGAGCTTAACTACATTTTTTCAGGTGCGCTTGACTGCATGCTCCTGGGGACAATTGACTCCAACTCGCCCAAAAACATAAAATTGGTTGCCACTCAAGAACGGCTCAACAGATTCACAATTTGAGAGCCCGACTATTAGAGCCTATGGAATAGATTATTTAGCATCAAACAAGCATCTCAGTCAGACTGCAATTGATGGAGCTGATATGGGGTGGTAGATAGTTATACCTTGAGGGATTCCATCAACTCCATCATCCACCTATGCATCCACCTATGCATCCACCTATGCCAACTCCATGAATATTCCTCTAGTTGACACTTGTTAGATGCCGAATAATCTACTCAATGCCCTCTAAATAGTCACGCCCTCAGGTCGTGAATCTGCTAAGACGTTCTCGAGCGGCAGCCAATTGTATTTTTGGAGTTGGGACACTCCCGGAGCATGGAGACGAATGCAGCTAGAAGCATGTAGACAAGTGAACATAGGAGAGTGCAACCAAGTGAACCAAGGAGAATGCATTCAATTACACCTTGGAGAATGCACCTGGGAGAATTGAACATAGTATCCAGCGCCAAGCATAGTTTCTGGTACAGATTTTTGCCAGTGAACGTTCTATAGTTATCTGGTCCACACATAAAATTCCCTATACAACACCATCCGAAAAGCTGCTTACTATGGGTTGCACGTAGCGTAAGACCATTTTACCAGTGGAATGATTTCATCCCAAAGACATTTCACTTCGCCTTCATTTCCAATTTTGGCACGAAGATCCAATTTAGTTTGTCTGTCGCCAGCAGCTGGGTCTGGAAGTATCCTCCAAGTACCTCTATAGCTAAGGCTGCACAAGTTACAACTCCCCTTATTGCTTGACATAAATAACGAGGCAACTGGTCTGTAATAAAATTTAAAGCATTTTCTACCTCAGCTCTCTCTTCAAATCTATCTCTTGATGTTGGTAACGATTAAAAGGTTTCTTGTGGTGGGTGGTTGCTACACGAAATGAGTTTTGCCGGTTTGTGCTTTAGTACCGCCCGTCGTCTGAAGTCTGCTCTGCGGGAGTTCTTTGCTCCACCACAATGTCATGTATATAGCCTATGATTAAAATAGAATTAACAATTCCTCTGGCTACCACCCGTCTCATCAGTAAGTATATATTAGATAACTGTAAGCACAGTACATCACTCGCTATCTTTTTGATCTTGGCACTGGCATGGAACTTTGCAAAGCTTAGCATATTATCCTCTGACTACTTTATGAGGGGTTTGATTAAATAGGCAAAATGACATGAGCCTCACATGGGGCTATCATCTTTGACAACCTAGTTTAACATGTTTTCCTCACTCCTAGGCTGTTAGGTATTTTCCGCTATCACAGTTGTTGACCTTGCAGTCCATTGCAAGCCTTACAGGTGTATTTGAGTGACAGCCTAATGACCTTCATGTCAGCCTGTCAGGTTTGTCAGATTGTCAAGAGATGGCCACTGCGGTAGCCATCGCTGTAGCAGCCATCGCCGTAGCAGCCATCACCGTAGTAGCCATCACTGTAGCAGCCACCGCCGTAGCAGCCATCACCGTAGCAGCCATCGCCTTAGTAGCCATTGCCGTAGCAGCCATTGCCGTAGCAGCCATTGCCGTAGCAGCCATTGCCGTAGCAGCCATTGCCGTAGCAGCCATTGCTGTAGCAGTAGCCATCGCCGTAGCAGCCATCGCCGCAGCAGACTCTGCCATTGACAACCACCACTCTCACCACCATCACCATCACCATCACCATCATAATAATCACCACCATATACAGCAGCTGCATGCCTCGCACCCATGTATACACATAAAAATTATGGACGCAGTGGGAATGTAATCTGGAGATGAAAGTAGATCCTAAAAGTGATAAACCCATCATCCCAATTCCAACACTTGCTGCTATATGCTGCACCAAAGATGGGAAGCTGGTGAAATCTACAGCTCTACACTGTAACCGAAAAAAATTCTCATCACAGCAACACCCTCTACTACCGACAGGTTGATGTCAGGTTGTTAAATTTATTAACCTAACCACTGTGCTAGCATTACACACTACTGTAAGCCTGTCAACTCTACCAGCCTTCCCAGACTTGTGCTGCTGTCAAATCAGACAGGCTTACATTTCGGTATTGCTAACAAATTGGTTTTCCACATGTCAGCCTGCAAATTGAAACAGCACCACATCAACCTAATAAAACATGATAACCTCACTTCAAACTCATGTGAGGCTTATGTACTTATTCGACCCCCTCGTAGTGTACTTAGGTACTTACTTACCGGTACCTAGGTAGGTGCACATCAGACTTCTTTAGTATCGAACGAGGCTACTAATATTCGCTGAGGACTCAAGTAGATCAGCACGCCTTACGGCAAACTATAGAACTGACGGTTAGAGTTCGAACGTCACCAGTCATTAAAGCTTTAGGTAAGTGCTCTGGGAGACTGTTATTTTGAGAAGCTGGTTCTTGTTCGCGCAGATAAATTATAGTAGGTACATTACTACGATTGAATTTACGATGGCCTAAGAGATTGTTAATGGTATCACAGAGCTAGATTGTTAAAGAGGCCACGGCCACACATACCCCACCCCACCGATACACACCGTTACCACAACCACTAACTACACGAACTCTCCACTTCCTACTCCATCCCGCTGGCAACTTCCTCTGCCCTTCTCCTCTTCTTCCTCCTCCTCCTCCCTTTCTGGTCATATATAACCCCTTAAATGTTTCTGATACTCAGATCTAGAGCGAGAGTGAAGTTGAGGTTATTCTTCTCTAGCGTCACTCATTCGCAAAGTGTCATTTAACCTCGATATTTTGTGTAAGATCTATCACCTCCGTAAGGTACGCAAGAAAATTGGTCATTTGAAGAGGCCGTTCAAGTTCATCTCGGTACAGTATTCCCGGCCGGGGCGCCACAATATGTTAACAACGAGGAATAACAAAGTAAGTAGTAACAAATATCACGTCTACTTGGGAATCAGCTCTCTGCTATCGTGTGTAACCCGCAGGGGATCCTGTGGCACAGTCACTTCGCCTCATTGTTTATGGTTATTTCCCTCGTATGTAAGCGAATTTATTATCGAGTAGACGGATAACTCAAAGGGTGATAGGGATTCAAGCAAGGAACTGTTGCTCCGTGCTGGTTGGACGTGGTTTGGGACTCAGCCCCGGGATTTCAACCTCAGGTTGCAGCATGTCGGTGGGCTGAGTGCAATTGCGAGTGCTGCGGATATCCCTCATGCGTGGTAAAATAACTGATGTCACTACTAAGTAGGGAATTTGAACGTATAAAAGACGAACCTTTAAAGTTATTTTCAGCCCGAGGAAATTTTATATTGTCATCTGTAAGATGGTGGTACTGCATATCCGGCCGCATCGATGGCCATGGGGCCGGGTATGCATCTGTGTATCAAGATATGTGTTGTGCAGTTATCTCAAGGTAATGATCTAGAAAGATTTGGGATCGAGTTTCGAATCCACTTCGAAGATGCGTTCGCCGGAACCGCGTATAAACTTCCTTAGATTTCATCCTTGAAATCGCTGTTACTGTATTATTTCTGTTTCTAGACGGGGGGTGCCTTGTCACCCTCGTCGTCACTCAGTGCAATAATTGATACTCAGGTTACCATGCATCATATAGCGGACAATCAGTGGCCGCCTTCTTTTGGTTTGTGGCTATGGTTTGACCAGCTGCCATGGAACTGGTTATTAGTGTAGGAATTAAATAGAGCGGTAGCTCCCACCTTTCAAAATACCTTACAGTACCCAAATATGAGTGATCACAGTTCTTCGTCAGAATATCAATATTGGCAGCAGGCCGGTGTAGGGTCTGAAGTTTCTTCCCACCCACAACCCACATCTAGCTATATGAATTCTCAAGCCTATAGCCATACCTCGTGGAATGTATATGGCCCCGCCACAAACACGACGCATCCGCTTTATCATAAAAATGTACGTTTTGCATTCCCACTGTCGTCTGAAGTGATGCATGTCACAATGAGCGTTATGTGTGAAAAATGTGTGAAATTCCATTTAAATTGACGAAAGCGTACTGCTAGGATCTTCCTTTAACTATTCCTTCTTTTCCGGGTCAAGTGTGGCCATTCAACCCCCCATCTGTCACGCCCATATCCTCCTTTGATGGAGAATCGCAAATCAGTAGCCAATTTCCTTTGCACACGGTTAGGGAGAATGTGGATGGGTGCGTATGGAAAACAATTTGGGGAAGAAGTTGGAAGACAGGTACTGATGATAGGTTCAGTAACATATACCATGGTGGTGGTGGCGATGCACACAATAACACATCATTTCACAACAATATCCCGCCGACAACACCGAACTCATTCCAGCATATAAGAACTATGCCATTAAGCAGCACCAAAAACCGTCGAATCGCCATCAATCCTAATGCAGGGTAGGCATCAAAACATTCATGATCTGGCGCGTAATTAATAAATGTTTAGCTCTGCTGAGAACGAGTACCCTAATTTGCCTATGTCTGAGGATATTTCTAACAGCCATGCTTCCCCTCCGTCTTCACGTGCAAAGTAAGTCACATCCACACCGGATGTGTTAGTACGTGTCTGACGAAGCTGAGCTGCAGAAGTAGAAGAACTACCAAAAGATCTGAGGCGGGAGATCAATGTCAACACTGCAAGTGTTATTTCAAGGCTCTTCGTCGACATATAGAGTCAATGCATCCAGAGACATTGCCCAACCCCCCGCGTCTCTATAACTGTCCGGAGAAAAATTGTCCTAGAAAGGGAAGAAAAGGTTTCAGGAAGGATAACCTTACCCAACACCGCCGGAATGTGCACGGGCTTTCCATTCCGAAACGCCAACGCGGTGGTGATAGCATCTCTGGCGATTAGATCGTAGTTCCACGAAGATGGTTATCAAGGGATGGACGGGTGGAGGGGTGGATGAGTGAATTCTGCTTTGTCTATAAACTTCGCTGCTATATAGATCGGTGCTTTCGATGTTGTCGCATAACCCTAATATCTAGTATTGTTAACGATTATATCTTGGGAGAGCTAGGAGACTTACTTATTTTCGCGGGACTGAAGTTGAGGGCGCAGAGTAGCACGGATAAAGGAAAGAAATTGATGTAGTATTGCAATATTGTTGATGGTCCACGTCTTCGTGATGCGTACGTCCCAACTAAATACGATGTATGTAAACTGCTGCAAATAGATGTGACGAAGTTTATAGGATGAGATTTGTAAAAGACGTGGTGAAGTTTACAGCCCGGGAATGATGATATAACTGACAGCGGTGAATGCCCCAACTAAATATAATGTGTGAGTACCTTGATGAAAGGACTAGAAGACTGTCGCCTTGAAGTAGACAGACCTATGGATGGTTAATGAGGCAAACTGACACAAGATTTCTGGAATGCCGTCAGCTTAAGATGGTTCGAATTAATGGCGATTCGTATCCCTGTTTGTCGGGGAAGGTTAACGTGCGGATGATCCCTGGAGTTGCGCACCGTGCAAAGTAAGGACTAATGTAGGTTTGTGATTTCGAACGTGGCACACCCTGGCCTTGTGGGATCTTATGCAAAATAAGAGCAGTTAACCTACACCAACCCTATCACGTCCATCACTTTGATAGCAGGAAACACCTAACTGAGGAAGGCGGTGCATAACTCCTGGCTGTGCTCGTCCAACATCTTGAAACCACTCACTTGCGCACCCGAGTATTCGAGTATTCCCTCATATATTTAGATCTACAATTTCAATGTCCTTTGGTCGGCTCGCTACTTACGTTAACCCTGCCCGATCGGGTGCTGGTTGCAGTTCTGTTGCAGCGGGGATGTACCGCCTTGGAGTTAATGTCACCGCGTGTCTAGTCACATCTCCCCTCAACGTAAGATGTCGAAAAAACTAAAAAATTTCGTCACGCGCTTCTTTCATGTGTTCTCTTTTAGTTAATTTGACAAAGCCCAATTATCTTTCATACTTGTGTTTGTAGAGAAAATGGCTTTTGAATTCATGAAAGGTTGCATTTTGTACGATATGGCAATCCAATGTCATCACTTGGGGTGATAACTAATAATAAATAAATAATTACTCAACGTTAATTATTCAGTTTAATAAACTTATTAAGTTGCTGGGAAAGAGCCGCTAATCCCAGGGTTGTTATTGGCATTTTTCATCAACAAAAATCTAGTTAATCAGTGGGAGGTTTCGGGCCTCCCCCAGAAGACCTCTCATTGACTCTCTAGAGTTCTAAAAGTGCGTATAATATATATTTTTGGTTGAAATTGCTTCCTGACTTATGGAACAAACCATGCAGCAGAAGCCGCCTAGGCGTAGGTCTCAAATCATTCAGACACAGAATCCTTGTCCACCTTAGATCACACATTTACTCCGCCTGTGAGACCCAATAGCCTTAATCGGGATTCATGCACTCAGGTTGATGGCGGAACCTGCAGACTGGTTGCGAAGAATTCTAGGCTGTGCAACGTCGTAGGCAACAGCTCAGCCTCAGGTTGAAGTGCATGTCTGAGCTGCATTTCCGACAAGGCTCGGCCAAGTTACAACCACTATCTCAACTTTCTTCAATAACCAATTTCGGTTGTTATTCCCGAGGGATTTGATTGTAAAACGAACTGCAGATGCGGCAAGGCAGACAGCTGCAACAACCTCAGCCTAGTTTGGACTAGTATTATTTCGCTCATTCGCGTTTTTGGGTTCCAAACAAGGCGCGTGTGATGGTTTCAGTTCCCTCAGGTTGATTTAGATGGGTGACGTTGTGCACAACTCATGCCGCCTAGCGAATACGCACAATGATACAATCATAGCAATAGTCGTAGTTTTCACGAAAATCTTACCGCCATTGGCTAAAGGCAAGTCTTACAGACTCGCAAAGACGATAATCCAACGGAATTCGGCATTGTACCTCAGACATCCAATCACAGCCGAGGCATCCCAACCTGAGGCTAGACGGACTCGCGAATTCTGGGCAGGAAGGTTGAGCGTTGTCAGGTTTTATCGGATGAGGGCTCCAAAATTTATCTAAGATTAGCGTTCGGCATGAATCACAGACAATGCACTCAGGTTTCCTTCTCGTCAAATTGGAGCGTGTTCGGGAATCTTCCATCAAACCAAGAGGAAAACCTGGCTCAAAAAGTCAACATTGCCCCCCCCCACGAGACACATCAGTTAGGTAACTACGTGTGATAGAAAAAGCACACGCACCTTGAAGAGATAGTAAACGCCTTACTTACACCTGTAATATAATAGTTGGCCGAAAACGTATTCCCCGACATGATGCATTCTCTTTTAAAGATAGACACCCTCTTCCTCATCACCCCCACCTGACTCTGTGCTATTCCGCTGGCTTCCACTCGCTTCGGTATTTTCGCCAACATTGCCGTTGGTTTCCGGTGCTCCGTTTGCAGTCACGACAGTGACTTCCTCCTTTCTCTCCCCACATGGCATCAAAAACCCCCTCTTTTCCACCTCTGCTCGTATCATCTCTATCCGCGCCTGTTGTCTTTCGATCGTTTCCACATTCTCACTGATCGCGATCCGGCAGTCTTCATCGTCTTTGAACTCTTCTAACGCGATGTTGGAGCGCTCGAGGTAATAGATGGAGTTATGAAGACGTGCAGATTCTGCGTGCAGCTGTTCGAGCTCAAGGTCAGCGATCGCGAGCTGGAAGGCCTCCTATAGATGGATTAGTATGAGAAGTGCCCCGGGATAAGATTGAGAGCCCGACTGGAGTGATAGGGGTAGTTGTGGCGGACATTTTCGACTTGTTGGTGATGCTGACGCTGAGAGGTGAGGTTGCGGACGGAATGACGTAGTTAGTAGCTAGCTGCAAAACGCTAAGTCACATGATTTCTTGGCCGAGTCAAATGTTGTGATTTAAATGCGGGGCATCCACCTTTAACAAACAGCAAAAGTAGAGACCGGTGAGGCAACCCACAGTATCACCTATATAAGCGAACAGAGATTATTTGAATTTGAATTTCATGCAATTCACGGCTTCCATTTGGCCTCGTCTTCGTGGGTTGGAAAGCTATAATTAGCTCGGCCAGTTGGCAATTTCCCCGCAATGAAATCATTCTTAACACATTCCTCAACTCCAACATCAGCCCATTATCGCAGTCCGTAATCGTCGAGCTAATGCCGCCAAAAAAGATCATAATCGACACCGATCCGGGGTGCGTATGTATGACACTCGCCGGACTGAGTGTTATTGATGTGCTTTAGGGTTGACGATATCCTCGCTCTCCTACTGGCGTTTTCAGCAGTTCCTGAAGAATTGGAGATCACTTTGATTTCGCTATGCTTCGGAAACGTCGACGTAGAAAGGTTTGTCTCTTCGAAAGTATTTATGAAGGCGTCGTATAGATTATTAACGGGTGGTCTACAACAGCTGCCTACGGAATGTGGTCTCCATGTTCTACGTCATCGACCTAGAGCGCCGATGGCGTATAGAGAACGGATTACAGCCCGGGTTTACAACCCTTGATAACTGCAAACCGGTGGTAGCTGTTGGTGCAACCAATCCAATCGAAGGAGCAATTCTCGAATACGACTACTTCCGTAACTCGCCCACCCCACGCATTAGACGGTCAAATCTCACGTGAAGATCTGTAGATGGCAAAGATGGTCTCCAGGGCGTACATCATGCAGCACCACATTTTACTCCAACAGAAGTACGTAAACCCTGGCCCGAACCCGGTCTTCTACACGTAGCCTATTGTCTGACCTGCTCTCGTAGATGTGGAAGCACTTGTTCACTTACTCCGATTCGCCAGGTGACTCACCTCTCGCACAACTCCCACCCAACTTCAAACCCTCCGCCATTCCGTCGCATAAAGAGATTCTCAATGTACTCCGCAATAACCCTCCGGACACAATCACTATCGTTACTGTCGGCCCTCAGAGTAATCTCGCTCTGGCAGCAGCAGAAGACCCCGAGACGTTCCTGCGCGTGAAGGAAGTGGTAGTAATGGGAGGATCTCTCGCGATGGCGGGAAATGTGACACCGGCTGCCGAGGTCTGTTTGAAGTTAACGATCTATTATCCTTTTATTTGAGATTTTAATTAACTTTACAGTTCAACCAATACGCGTGTGCCTATTCTGCGGCAAGAATCTATGCTCTCACGTCTCCATCACCGAAATCCACAATGCCGCCATGCAGGGAACTAAAGCCGTATCCGGAATCGTTGCCGCGCCAGCTCAAGCTTACTGCATTTCCACTCGATATAACAAGGTATCACCTTCTCTCCTTCACCACGTTCAATGAAGTTACTCAGAAACTTTCGGAGCGTGGATCACCACTCGCTCAATGGGTAAATCATTTTGTGTCTGCCACATTTGAATATATGAAACAGATCTACGCGGGGAAGCAGCCACTGGATGTCAATATTTCCTTGCACGATCCGTTGTGTATCTGGTACGTGATTACGGCAGAGAAGGGAGGGTGGGAGATAAACGAAGGCGTTGATGTGAGAGTTGAAGTAGAAGGACAGTGGACGAGAGGCATGTCCATTATTGACCGACGGGACAAGAAGGTTGAGCTGGATTTAGAGAAGCCGACGAAGCACCATGACCGGGGTGGTTGGTTGCATAAGGGACTTGGAAATAGGGTTCGGGTGGCTGTGAATAGTGCGGATAGGGAGACGTTTGGAGAAGAGATGCTGAAGAGAATCTTTAAGTGCGAGCACTCTTGAAGGACACGTTCGTTGAATTTGGAAGACTGGGGTTCAATTTGTACTGGAGCCTTCGTACACGTAATTTTCTGCTTACATTGGCCATAATATTTTGCATTCATAGAAACTTAGGAACGGTGCTTACAAGTGGTTTGCGGCTGTAAAGGTAGTGGCAGCGGTTAACTGCGCTAGTTGTTGCATTATTTGTATGCGTGAGAGCTACACCTCATTATGTTAGTCGAGGTGTTTGAAAGAAAAAAGTTGGGCCTTTGATGAATTCTCAGAAACCGGGGGGTTTGTCTCGTCCGTTGCCTCGCTCGGCAGGCGAATAAGGCTCTGGCGGCTAGGCGGTGCGCACTAGACAAGCGTGTGGCAGCCAAACGGCTTTAACCTAATATGGCTAGACTATCCGTAGAGCCTCCAACCTTATTCATACCCCTGACACATCACCGCTCACAGCCTCGCTTCATACAACACCGCCTGGATGTCGCAGCCATACACGAACCTTATCCACCTACTATCCTTGCTTGCCTGCTTCAAACTTAGCGCCAACCAGACTACCACTATTCTGAACGAGACAAGCCCTCAGCGGTACTTACCTCCCACCTACAGAGACCGGGAGTAGCCACCCGCAGAGAGCGTTGGGTATCTTGGGCTTCGCTCCAATCCTACTTATAATTCTCACAGAGTCTCGAAGCTCTCCTATGGCAAAATAGGCTCGCTAGTTTTGGTATAAAGTCTCAGAGCGGAGTGTCGAGTATCTACTCTAAGCGGGGCATCCCAGGGAGTTTGGGAGCTAGTGTCTATCTACTTAAGTAGGGTGCCAGCTTCGGATACCCTCAGCGTCCGCTTTGGAATCACGAATGATCCATTTTCTGGTACCCTCTAATTCCACGCTAATCTCTACCAGACTCCGGTGCTAACTCTACAAGTGGCATGCGCAGAGTCTCCAACTTTATTCGTACCACCCAACCAGCAACGACACATCATCCATCGGACTTCAAGCACCGTCAAGATATCACTGCCATGCACCGCTCTTACCCGCCTTCTATCCCCAATCACTCGCGACGATTTCATCAACGCCGATCCAGCTACTACCATGCCGGGCGGGAGAGCCCTCGGCGGTACTTGCCGCTCAAATAGGCAATTGGGAGTGGTCTTAGGCTTCACACCAATATACTTCAAGTTATCACTCTTGCATATTCTCGAGGTCTCCTGTGGCAGAATAGGTCTCGCCAGTTCCGGTGTCATGTCGGAGTAGCGGGATATCGACTTAGGCGAGGACTCTCGGGAGTCCTGGTGTTGTCTATGGGCTATAATATCCCGAGACCCCCTTCCGGGACTTGAGAGTGAGGCTGGCGATATTAACTTTACCTCAGTAGACAAGATATCCGGCAATTTTATCAGCCGTCAGCCGACCTCGAGACGTTGTGAGATCCTATGACTCGGAGCGTATGACTGCAACAGTACGTTTGATGTTCATCCTACGCGACCTCGCTGATCTACTACGAGACCTATCTGGTCTCCTACCTTGATAAGAGGAGCATCCACGGAGGCGTTGTTGGGGTGAGTAAGTTGTGGTGCGAGCGTTGTGCGTCCGCACTTGCTGCAATCAATAAGATCAAAGGGAGCAAGTGATAGTCAGTCAGGGCGCATGGTGAGATCTACATGGCGCTACTTCTAGAGGATGGATGTGTTAGGGCGAGACTGCGAGAAAGGTCGATATATTGCTGAGAAAGTTGTTAGAAGACTTGCGGCCTCGAAGAAGGGAATAGAGCTAGCCGGTAGAGGCAGTCGCCACCACAGATATTATTTGAGTATTGATAAAAGGAGAACATTGAGACTACTCTATCCCCTATATGCCTGACTTTCTTAGATTTATTGCACTTCCTATTTGGAATACCGATCATAGGATTTGACCAATCAAACGACTAAGCATGGCTCAGCCTGACATTGATCAACCAATGAGCTTTCAGGGCTAAAAACTACAACAAATCTAAGATAATCCGGCCTATAGGGGATACAATGTACGTATGTGCAGAAGAAGCAGAAAGTCACAAGTGCCAGTACACATTTCCAATAATTTAGAAACCTCAAAACCGTTATGAACAAATAAAGACTTCAAAAAAGAATCATAGAAGTTATAAACTAAGATTTACAACTCGAAATAAATAAATCTGCATGCATGTCCCAAGAATTCCCGGAAACAAAGTCTTTGGGTAGAATACCCCTAAAACAGAGTATAATCTAATCTGAGTAGTATTTGATCCACCCAGGTCTAAGCCCAACAACTATCATCCAGCAACTAAACCGCGGAATGTCATGCCATTTTTGCCGTCACCGCCACTAACAGATTTCGCGTTAACAACCAGGTCACCACAAGCCAGCCTGAGCGCCACCCATCCAGCGTTGCCCCCATGGGTTCCATCATTTCCATGAGAAAGTTCAACGTCGATGGCACCTCCGTCAGAAATGATAATAAAGTCGACGTGCGAAATCTGGAAGTGTTTGAAGATCCCAAACTTGACCCGCTTAGTCGTCCATTCAAGAATTTCTGCAGGCCGTACATCTGGGACCTCGATCCTACAATTGCCCGAGATGAAATCGACTCCTCCCCAATCAGAGTCCTTCAAGATGCGGACTGGTATACGTCGGAGATTCGCGGTGGGCCCAAGCGTTGTAATATGGTGGAACGCAGACTCAAGTGCCTTACCAACCAGCTTCAGAGCTACCTCCCCGCTTGTTCGGTATAGTAGAGCTAGCGAATCGGTCTTCACCTTGATGAGAGCCTCATTTTTTGCGTCCGAAATGTCGTCTAGCCATTTCCGGTATGCCTCTGAGTTGTCGGGAATTCTCGACGCTTCGAAAGCTAACTTGGATGAGCCTCCTAAAACATAGCAAATGGCGTTAGAAGTAGCAATGTAGTGCTTGTATTGCTTAGATTCCGTGTGACCCGCTGTGACACTGCCGCTTGCCAGTATACCATTATACTGGGCACTTATGTTGGCTTTGAAGTTACTGCTAGTTTCCGTGTTTTCTTTCCCACAGTCGACCATAAGTTGGTAACGCCAGCCGATGTCTACCTCTGTGATCACATGAGTGCCGTAGATACTGAAATAGTCCACATAAGCATCGACAACCTCCTGAGAAGCCGAATTCCATGGGGGAAGCTCCAGTGCCGCCTCCTTATATGCGGCATCAACCGCTCGTACAAGGCCAATCTTGGGTAGCGCCGCCTTGTAAAGGACTGTTTGATGGCTGTAGAGGGCGTACAGTCGGTCGTTCTTCACATATTTTCGGTACGCTTTGTGAAATGATGAGTCCGCACTTGGCCCGATATCTCCAATTCCAAAAGAACGCGAAATTGACCCATCGTTTATCGCAGCCTGAAGGAGGTCATAGCCAGATTTGTAAATGACGAGTCCACCGTCTGTCTGTGTCTGGCGAGCAATGCGGATGTTCGCAGGTACGTCGAATGTGCGCGAACCGATAGGTACGGGTCTAGTTTCGTCGCTTGGTGCAAAAGCGAAATTGCCCACACTCTGAAACACAAGCATGGAAAGGTTTAATGGATCGACTACATGTTGTGAGCCTGTAAGCGGTTTGGAAAGGGAACAAGACCCATCCTTACCTGGCGTTATACAATTTAAGGCCAAGCCCAGATAGTTTTGGCCTTCGAGATACTCATTGACGGTCCGCATGTTAAAGGTGTGGCTTGATATGATAAAAGAGCGATGAAGGTGAAAGTCCTGTGCTGGGCTTTGGGGGGCTTAATGAGGCCTTTTAACCTCGCCTGCTTTGCTGGGTTGTGTCGAGCTTATTGTTTGCTAGGTGAGAGGGTTATCTTTGATCTGCGGCTGTGAGTGGTTATTTGAAATCCCACATCACATCTCACAAATAGTTCCGTTAACAGTCCAACCACTGGGCGGCAGCTTATAGCTTCCTAACTGCAAATATTCTCACACAAAATCTCGAATGAAAAGTCAGTCCAAGAATTAAAAAAAAATTCGATAGATGGGTAGATAGAGTAGTTAAATATAAGGATAAGGTGTTGTGAGGTCTCTCTAAAGGTGGAGGTGGTGGAGGTGGTGGTGGTGGTGAAAGCGGGTGGTTGACAAAAAGAGCGAAATGGCAGCAGTGCCACGTTGTTACATTAGGGCTTTGGGTAGGTACCCGTGTTTATTACTCTCGCAGTCATGCGGTCAGAATGTGGAATGCATGTGGCACTCAAATGAATGTTGCATTCTATTTAATGGTTCAGTGGTACACTATTCAATTGAATAATTCATTACTTATAATGTCACATTTGCTCACATTTTGCTTTACTGTGGCATTTGGAACTATTCTCATAGCAAAATTTTACATTCGTCGGAGTGTTACATTCACTAAATTCCGGGAGTTATGCTAGACTTACAAAGCTGTGGGATTACTGCCGCATCAATAACCGGGGGGGAGGTAGTTTGCTTGTTTATAATCATATTACATTCGGCCGCTTGCGGCCATGGCATATACCTGACATATTTCCTCCCCGCTTCTCCTGTAACACAAGGAAACAAAGCAAAGTCGCGTGCCCTCTTCCCAGGGGGGTAGTTGGCACTGTACCTAGTAAGTAGCTGTCTCGAGTTTCGATCTTCAATATACGACTCTCCTTCTCCTCCCTTGATCTAGTCTGCTGGACCCCTCCGCTGCCTGTATATGGTCAAATGAATGAATTGAGCAGTCCAGCTTTCAGATCTCCTAAGCTCCTAGACTATGAATTAATCAGACACCATTGTTCTCGACACATGCATAATAAAGAGGCATTGCTAAAGCAAGGCGCTGACAATACGGCCCTGTCACAGCGGTTGATTTTAATTTTGTCCTTCAGATTTTGGGATTGTTCTGCGGTTTCATCGGAAACTCGGTTGCCACGAGTTGATTGTAGTATGTACTAATTGACAGTTCAGAAGCACTGCATCGCGCATCTTGAGGTCATCAATCTGTTGTGCCTCATATGAAAATTCGTTTCTTCCGCAAATTGGTGCCACCCCAACGAAGGAGAAGTATTCAAAGCTTTTACCACTGTAGAGACAGACAACTAGTGAGTACCTCAATGCTAGATGTTAGGGGTACGGAGGAGAAACAACTGTTCCCATAGAGGACCGGGTCAGGTTTTAATTTTGTTTCGATCAAGACGGCATGTAGGAACTGACGGTCGTCGAGCATGATTTAGAGTCGGTTCTCCAGACGCGGAATATCTGAAGTAGGTACCAATGCACGTCGCAACGTCGGAAAGTTGGATCACTGAATCAAGAAGTCAGACATTGGTCTTGTACAGCTGGAGCATACTGTTTGCACAACAACAAGACTAGTCCCGGAGGTCCTTTATTCCAACCAGATTTCCTACAGAAAGGGGTACAGATATGGTCTTGGAGGAATGTGCAGCCTTTTTGAAACTCCTACAAGAGGCCCGGAGGTGTCGGAGCGGGGGATCTCCTGACCAAACTCAAGAGGAGTCCGGCCCTCGGACACAGAATTGTGCACACCAGAATTTTGCTATGGCAGTATCACTAGTGCTCTTGGTCCTGATTTGCTGCCCCTTTTCAAGTTGCCATACAAAACTTATGGGCGAACGTTAATCAATGTCTCACCAGGTACAGCATAACGTTTGCCGACAAGTATTACAGATACAGTTACTTTGACGAGAAATGCAGCTAGACTGATGCTCCATGGCTAGTCTTGAGAAGGAATTATGACAGGAGTTGTCACTCGCTGTTGAGATGTCCGGAATATTGGCCACGGTTTAACATGCTGGTCGGTCACATAAAAACAGCCCCAGGCTATCGTATGTAAGTAAATAATGTAAGGCCGTGCAAACTAGCTACATATCTCCTAATCAAGCCTCATGTAATCCTCTAACAGTTTCCCATTCGTCTGATCAAAAGTCTCGGACACCGTCTATAGTGATCCGATGTACAGTGTATGTCTTCGGATAATTCCCAGCATATTTCCTAACCTTGAGCTCACTTTGGTGCACAAGCTCAACAAAGAAACCCCTGTTAATTTAGAGGTCAAATCAGCGACTGCTATATTCTTCTCGCAGCACTGACTTACCCACACATTCCCGGAACTGGAATCCACAGCTTAGGATCCTGCATCTCAGTCATGACGGAGATCTGGGGAAGCCGTATGTCGAATTTCTCGATCTTTAAGAATCCAAAATAGTTAATACTACCATCAAGTTTCTAAATGTTCGGAGGAGTTTACTAACAAAAGGCATTGAAAGGCGTTCTATGAAACCATGCAGATGTGTCTCAAGAGCTTCAAGGATTCCCTGCGATACTTCGTGGCGTATATTTGGCTTAAGTATAGTAACTAGAATCTCTGCGTTTCTCCTCTGTTGCGCAATTTCCACGGTAGTGGCTTGTGAAGCGATAATTGAGTTCAGTGTCTTGTGTGCGATCTCAACGGCGGTTGTCCTATCTTTATCGGTTGTTCTCAATGTGCCTATGATGCATGACGAACGTTAATATCAGTATTCTTTGACATCAAGCACATGTAATTAGCTTGTAGCTACTCACACCAAGCTCCGAGATCAACAAGTTCCTTGACGATCTCCGCAGGGGCGCCGTGAAAAGCCGCTTGATGGAGAACTGTGTATCCGCTTTTCCTCGCATTTCTTTCAGCTAGATTGAAGTCGTCAGTCTGAATAAATGTCTCTAAGCTATGTTGTCATATATTGGATCGCCAACCATATAGCCTCGGTATATTACACCAGTCACACATTTGGAAGTCATAATCGTCACGGATGATTTTCATGACCTTCTCCCATTCCCCTTTATAAGCGGCCGACGAGAGCATATCTCTTCTTTTGACATAATGCTCCGGGAAAGCTGACTTAAGAGATGCACCGAGCCATGTCAGTGCCGGAGCTGATGGTGAATCAGTGAGGGACGAATTGGAAGGATCCGGAGCACCTATGTCGTGTGTATCAAGGTCATCTACTATTCGTTTCACCTCTTCTTGGTATATTCGAGCATCACCGGAGAGGCCATATTCTTGGGCAAGGGAAGCACATATCTCAAACTTCGTCGCCTGAATAATTTTCGTCAAGTATCGCCGCTGTTCTTCTTTGTCGTTTTTGTTCTCGGCAAGCTCACTCCCGTGATCCCGATTGGTGTTGAGCATGACCATCTCGAGCTTGTGGATGGTGTTGTCACCGACTTGTTCAGTTGTCATCCTTACTATATGGAAAAATGCGCCACGAAGTAGAATTTCCTTCTCAGCGAACTCTGAAACAGTGGCAATAGGCATGGCACAGAGAGATGTGACGATACTATCGGGGTATTTATGCTGGTATCGAGCCATGAGCCTTGGGTTGGCACTATGGACGTGAATAACCCAGTGTAGTTGGCAACGATCTTTCTCAGGGTTCGATTTTAGGAATTCCTGGATCTTTCCTTCGTCCGTACTGCAGGATGCAAAAGCCAAGGGTACAGAAAAATTCCTCTGAAACGGTGGGCCTGTGGCGGCAGCTTGGAAAGAGCTGAGTTCCTCTGGAGTCACGGACATACCCCGGTGGACTATTCCTTGAAAGTCGTGATATAATGAATTCCCAATGTTTGCAAGTCGATAATTGTAGAGGTCAATTGTGAGAAATTCGACAAGCGTTACCGCACCTAGCATCTGACTATCATCGAGGTCTTTTTTCCGGAGAACTTGATTGATTAAACCGAACATAAATTTGTAGCCGATATCTGAACAATAGAGCTCTATCGCGGTATAGTCTTGCTCAAATGACAAGGGGGGTGCGTCGGCATTTGCTGAATTGTAGTCTCTCCATCCTCTAAAGCCTCTAAGCAAAGACTGTGTCTTCTCCAATAGCTCTCGAGGATGGCTGTCTTGCTTGATTATTCTCCTCAGATTGTCTTTCAATGCGTCGTAATCCTCGAGCCTATACCACCTCTTGCGGACTTCTTCAATTTTCGGCCTGATCACATTCATGCGAGACGGGTCCTCCGCACCAGCAAAAAGTGGTGCCCCTTTGAGGTCGATGGGGAGCCACCCGCAAAGGCGCGAAGCAAGTGGGTCGGAGGCGATTTCCATTTGAATCTGTGAGGACACTGAGGAATCAAATGTCAGGTTTCGAAAGGCGAATTCGCTACATTATAGTACAACCAAGACTTGATTTGAGTTTGCTTAAATGATTACGAACAAGCTCCAACCTGAACCCCACCGGGGATGACAGGGGATGATCTGACATACAATTCATACGTAGGGCATACCTGGCCTTGCAGTTTCCCCGTGCGTACGCGTGCGCACGCGGGAAAGAATATCCCTTCCTTTGGCTGCCGAACTCACAACATCTTGGCATTGGCGGAACAGGGGTTTTTACACGCAAGCCAACAGTTTGTGCTCCCACACTAATTAGTGCCTAAAGCCAGATGAACTCTTAGCAAACCCATTTCCAAGCCTTACACTCTTGATAAGGCCAATAAAGGGGCGGACTCATAAAATTCCCTTCAGAGTACTTATCAAACCATGTGTACTGAGTAAGGTAGGTGTACCGCGAAGAGTAGCATGAACTACGATCTACCATTTAATGTCGAATACCATCTGGTGACGAATCACATATGAGGCCATGGTGGGGTGAAGATGAATGCTGTCGCACGATGGTATTCGCAACCGGATAGTATGATTCAAACAAAAACAAATATAGAGTAGACCATGCAAGCCCTCCTATCATACATGATGGTGCGAAACATCCGCTAACAAATTCTAAGTGCGTAATTCATAGGTTTGCGCTTTGGTTTGTGATACAGATCGGTGAAACACCACCGCCGGTTGTCAACAATACCCACACGTGGGTAAAAACAATTTTTGTGCATAATTAGCAGACATAGTTTAGCCCCTTTTTTTAAATACTATTTTTATATACCAGGTGCAGAGTTAACTCTAAGCTCATACAAACACGTAATCACCTTATCTTTTCCCTCCCACTAAAACCCCCAATTTGAACAGCTAGGAAGAAATCTAGCGCTCTTGATTCTCAGACTTACCCACTGTGAGGATTTCCAAATACCCCCCTGTAAGGTTGTCGTGTGGTTCACTTCTGAGATAAACTGCGAAACAAGGTCGAGGCATCCTGCAGCAGATTCCTGCTCTCGTAGACCAGACTTCCGTTTTCTCTAGCGAGCTCGGCAGAGTCTGTGCAACGATAGCATCTTCCTGTATGATCGGTATAGTATTCGTACTACTTGTGGACAAGAGAAAATGACTAGCCAGCCACAGTCACAGAAGCTGGAAGGTCCAAGAGGGAATTCTTTTGCTTCTCACTCTCAACCAAAGTGCGCAGTTCTGGTAGTATTTTTGCGGAAAACCACCTCTTATCTTGGGATTATATCCTACTTTTCAACTTAAAGTTCACCCCGACTTCTGATTCACTCCCAGCCCGCATGAAGTACGTCATCCGATAAAGCCTCATTGCAGCCCTGAAGGCCAACCTCACCACCCTCCGAATATGGATTAAACCTGGCCTTTGCCCCTCACGATCTTGCTATTGTCGACCGTCGATACTACTCCCCTCTAGCTTGCGCTACAGATATCCATACCTACATGACCGCAGGCCTACCTACAGATTTTGGCACCCGCTACCTTGCCCGGGTAGACTCCTTGGTAGATTCCCGGCCCCATTTAAAGCTCTTGCAAGTGTTTTTGAAAGACGAAAAATGGGGAAATGAGGCATGCAGAGACAGAGAGTACTTGGAGAGAGACGTCAAAGTTTTAGGACTTACCGCAACTGGATGGGTATATAAAGCCCAGGACCTAGATAATGCCATATTCCAACCTATGGAAAACGCGAACAGGCATGTTATTGTCTTGAACTATCTTGATTGCAGTGTCATATCAATTCTCGGGGAGATGTTCAATATCGACCCAGACTTCTTCTACAGCCACTTAGCAGGTTGTGAACAGCATCATAGCGGCACATGGTATCCAAGCGAATTGACCTCTCCTCCTCCACTACTTTCGACACGCCTTCAGGCGCCATACATAGTGCTCGATTTTCGCAGACCATACGCCCTCGATATAGACGAAAGTAATCGTCTCGAGAAGCGGAACGAGTTCGATGATTGGCGGATACAAACCTGCACCATTTTGCGTAGTTTCCACGAAACTATGGCTTCTCCCAAGATCTTTGCTCATGAGCGGTTTTCTGTCACTCGCAAGACAGACACGCTTCTCTCATGGGGGCCAACTGGTATATTCTGTCATGCAATTTTTATAGGACTTTCCGCTGATGTATTCGAGTAGTGATTTGCATATGTGACCCAGTTATTCCGACGAGACCCAAGAGTGGACAATATTCCGGAAATAGTGCACCGCTCCTACTGCACGATCTGCATTCAGCACAGAAAGATTCCCTCATGACCCAGATTGTTGCAGGAATTGAAAAGATTCCGACAACCGCAGCCCAGGACTGGTTGTTTGAGGATGTTATACTTTGCCCCGTTCAAACTATTCTTAGGTTGTGGGCATCCGTTGCAATGGAAATGGACTTTCAAGTTTCGGCAATGGAAGATCAACTTGAACATGACCATTGGGACAAACCACAAAAACCAGAAAGGGTTTTAACAACCATACAGCGACTTTCCAGACGGTTGGGTGCGTACACAAGTCAAGTCGAATCATTGAAGCTTGAACTGGAGTCAAAATTTCAATATACCCAAAGCCATTTCATCAATAAAGACGTCGAAGATATACATTCCAGTCTCGTCACCCTGACCAAGCGTGCTCACCGAGCTGTGCCCGCGCTACTAGCGATAATGTCCATGGACGAAGCTAGAAAATCTTCCAGATTGGCCATGTTGGTGTTTCTGTTTGCACCTCTCAGCTTGGTTGCTACAGTTCTCAGCATCGATGGAAAAAGCAGTATGACTGGATTCAAATTTTGGATATTTGGGATGGTTGGTATTCCGCTTGTCATTGTAGTTCTGGGCTGGACGTTTGTCGTCCAGTGGGTCATTTCTTTACGAGAAAAGCATATATGATAGAGTGATAGAGTAGCGACCAATGTAGGAGGCGTACGACTAGCTCGAGATGAGATAAGGGTATGAGTTTTGTATCCCTACATATAATAGACGATGTTCCCGACACGAAAATTTACCCAGCCGACGGTCCGGTATGGCGAGCTTGCGAGCACTGGCGCACGCCCGAAGGAGCCGAAGGCAAGTTCAGCCAACTTTTAGCACAGATTGTTCACTCTCGGGGACAGCTTTGATTCCAATTAACTTCTCGTTTTACTGGGCCTTTGCAACTGTCCCCTAGTGAATTAATGTCTGAAACCATTATGCGATTTTTCCTTGGCAACTGAATTTAAGTTACAACTTGCTGGATCTGGTGTTGGTTCTATAGTGTAATGGTTAGCACTCTGGATTCTACTTCTGGCAATTCCGGTTCGATTCCGGGTGGGATCTTTAACGCGGGCTACGTTATCACGAAATGATGCGGCCCGCGTTATCTTTTTATATAATAGGGGTTGATCAGGATTACTCGTAGAGTAATAACTGTTAGAAATCTGCTCGACACGACTTTGTAGTCCCCACAACTTAAAGTCATTCCAGAGCTTCATAACTTCTGCGCATGTCAAGTCATCACGTCATCAACCTTAAAAGTCTCGAACCCAGCCGCCTACTATTCTTGGCAACTACTCACTACTTAGTAGCATCAGGCGCAAAATATACTAAAATTCCCCTCCCGATTTTGGTATTTTTTTTAATGCTTTTTGGACTACTTTTTGAATTTTAAGTTGAATCCTAATTACGAACTTAAAATGCGGGGTAAAAAGAGTTCGATATAGTACTACATATGGTGGCTGAGCTGGGCCTTTGCTCTAACCCTTCCTTCTCTACAGTGTCCATACTTCTATATCGCCCGTTACGTCCGATATGTCTCCCCCATGGCGAGAAGCCTTACGATCAGCAGATCATTCTATTCCTCTTGGTTTCATGCTTGTATTTTCTCTTCTCCATAGAGCCTTGATAAACTCGGGTTTCGTTCTTGCTCGCTCTTGGCGCTCAACCGACCTCAAAGTTATGTTACTGATGGTCTTTCTCATCACCGTATGGACAGCAATCATGCTGTTCTCCGCAGCGAAATTCTGGAATTCGTCGAACGCAAAGTTCGTGCAGAAAGCTATTACTGTGCCATGGATGGCCCAAATATTCGTCGTATTCTGGCTTATCGATCGCATCTCGGTTTGCTGGTATGCTGAAGCTAGACGCACATCGGAATCGACACACGGATTTTGGAAGCTGGAATGCCCTAATGGTCCATTCGGTTGGACCAAAAGCTTACATCCGGTGTACCGAAGAACCTTGTTCGCTACCATTGCTTTGGTTGTTATACCAATCAATGCCACAGCTATATACTATGGAGAATTTGTCTCCGGTATGCTCAATATGACTGGATTGTTTCTATTTTCTAGCTCCGCCTTTTCCCTGAACAGTTACGCAAAAGCCCGTCACATCTGCGATGGCGAGATGCTGAGGGTAGCCCTTGGAACAAGTCACTTGGAAGGTACCATGTATATCCTACCGAGCAGAAAAGCAGGCTTCGAGGCTGTCTGGTCGCCGAAAATCCCGGCTGAACACGACGGAGCGGATACCGAAATCATGCCTCTTTTCGGACTGATGCGAACAGGAATATGGCCCCATACCGAACCGCTGCGACGCTTACGGAACGCGATGTCGTTGTACAATGGGCGGGCGGAGTTATCCCAGCGCCAAGTCATTGATCTAGCTGAGTGGCTACAACTCGAACCAACTTCTGTGATTGCACAATTACCTCTGCGGGCTAAACGACCAGTCGGTGTCCATCTCATCGGCCGAGATCTTATGTATGCTCTTTGTCATGCAGAATATCTTGTTTTCATGAATAAAACCAAGCTTCCGCTTCGCCTGCAAAGGAACCTAGGAACTCTGCGGGAGATGAAGCGTAGCGGTGGTTCTGATGGTGGTGACTCTTCTTCTGCGGTTGGGTTTGCTGGTGGTATAGCCGGATATCAAGACGCTGTCAAATATGTCTATGCACTCTTTTCCGAGCCCATGGATGCTCAAGCTCTCATACCTGACATGGAACCACCTCCGTACTCCGCCACACTACAAGCACAACCGGAATCTTCCATCGACTATGTCGACAAGCTCTGGACGGTTTGCATTCAACATACCGAGTCAACTTTCTCAGCGTTGTACATGTTCTGCTGCATAGTGTTTATTGAAGTTGGGAATACGGCAGGTTTTCATATTTTCCCGTTGAGGTGTCAGTCCTCTCAGGGTGACGTTGTGACATGGCAGATTGTGTGGAGACAGGGATGGTATGAGTGTATTCTGGCGCAAATGGTTGCGTCGTCACCCCTTCTCGCTGCGGCTTTTGCCGCTGCTGTGATATAGGACGATAGAGCCGTGAAAAAGCGAGCGATGAATACGGAATATGGGTAAAGACGGAGAAAGGGTAGTAGGAGGGTGGTTTGTTGCGGTAGTGTTGGATGCTTGGTATTTCCATCCAAACTTGGTACTATTGGAGGTATTTAGATCCTATGACTGGTCTGAACTGTCCCACCGCTAGATATCTGTTTCGTTGTTGTCATGAGTGAGACGAAGTGCAACAAAGTGGAAGGTGAATGAATGAGATGAATCATGAATGTGATGATGAATGAAGATGAAGAGGCGTCGAGCTCACCCCCTTCCAAAGCAACCTCGACAACTCACAGCTCGACCAATCCCATCACCTTGACATCTCCCACTTCAGAACCGGACGGCATGGCTAGGAGCTGCAATTTTGCTGATTCACAGCTACTCTAAGACCGCAGCCTCCGTAGTTACTTTAAGTTTCCTCATCTGATACGTAGCGCCTCTTCCCGCCTACTTCCAGGACTCAGTTCTCAATGTAGTACAAAGTATTCCGCGGAGGAATTATTCTGGGCTCAGCTGGCCTAGGTGTGGAGCAAGCTTAGCCACGCATGGTCATGTGCACACACATATTTCGTCTTGGGGAAATTTAATTCAAGGCTAAGGGATTGAATTGTGTGCGCCGGAGGCTGATTGTAGTATATTGTGTTACAGAATCACTCGACGCCTGACTCATGGATACTGTTACAGATGTACATGAGCCAGAGCCCTAGGGTTTGTGACTGCTCTTTTAGACTTCGCACTCTACTCTTTTCTTCCCTACTATTTTGGATCTTTAGACTTGTAGGGTTATCGCACCATAGTCAATGCACACGGTTCTCCCCATATCGTAATAGATACACAACAACGGCTGTGAAGCTTGCGTACGCTGTCTCCTGGGTTGTATTCAGCATCTCTATGCGGTGGATGCATACTATTCCAAGATTTTTGAACGCTGGTAAAGAATACAGAACTTCGGGGTGTTGATCAGCAGGACTCCAATACGAGGGAGAAGCTGACCTCTTCCTCTGCTTCTCGGCCGGAACCGACTGGATTCTGATGCCATTAGTTTTGAACTCGCTGCCACGATCAGCAGGTCCACATACAATACAATAGTTGACTCAAGATCTCGATTTACCTCACTCACCCGCAGTCACCATCAGAGTAAAGCACGAGGACAGTGAGTGTTCAGCCAAACGCCCATTTGAAATGAGTTTGGGGAAATCATGTGCTATGGCAATTCCTTGAGCAAGGCATGCACAACGTGGTGGTGGTGGTGGTGGTGGTGGTGGTGGTGGTAGCGGTGGTGCTATGGAAGTTGCTATAAAACCTCCCCAAACCTCCCTCCACGACCTCTACAAACACTCATCAGCAACTCATCATCATTTGCTAGCATACCAACTACACTTCCAACAGCAACCACCTCAAACCCACTATCCAGAATGAAGTCCACTTTCACCATCCTCCTTCTCGCAGCCGTCGCGTCTCTCTCACTCGGTGCCGCAGTTCCAGAGCCAAACGCCCCCGCCCCCAAATGTCCCATCGACGAATGCAACCCCACCCCCGGCTTCAACAAGTGCGACATCACCACTTCGTGCATCCAGACAGGGTCGCAACACCACTGTGCCTGCCGGTAAGCTCTGTTTTTTTAAGCCCGGTATTGAAATGCTAACATGCATGTAGCGATGGGTACAAGTCCAAGTACCCCAACGATGACACTCGCAAGCACGCCCGCTTTCCGCTTGGGGGACAGGAACAGAGGGTGTTTGTTCAGCCGGGTGTGGTGTGTGATGTGCTGTGCGACGGAACTAGGACGTGTAATGAGATTCCGGTTGTTCAACGGTGTACGCGAGACGGAGATGGGTTTTTGATTGAGACTTGGCACAGGGGTTTATGGGACTTGAAGAGGCGTAGGGTTTAGACGGTTTAGTGCTTTGTGTAATGGTATCTTTTTACTGAATCCTGGCTCTGCTTTTCTGTGGAAGTAAATTTCTTGCCTGTGTCGCTTGGGGTCTTGATTTTCCTCCATCTGTGCATTGGAAAAGTGATAGCAAAGAGGAATGACTGATGCCGCGAATATTCGAACATAGCGTGATAACTTTTCCTCCCAGCGCAATGGCCTCAAAGTACGAACAGTCGGAGGAACGGGCCAGCGGAGAAGAGGAGAACGAGGAGGGAGTGCCAGAGACCCCGAAAAGAGCTCGCACAACCACTCTCGAAATGAGGAAAGCGAGGGACGAAGTGCCCTACATGACGCCAACGACGCCAGGAAAAAAGCACAATAAGGGGAAGGGAGTTAGGAGGCCGACAACGCCCGAACGACCAATCCCAAATATGCCGTAAACGCCAAGCAGGAAAAAGTTAGGTGCCGATTGGGCCAAGCCTGCAGAGGTGACAACCAATTGAGAAGGAACCAGCAAATTTGGAAGCCTTTATAGGTGAGTATCTTTAGAACACTAATGGGCCGAGGGATTTTATGCTGCAGAGAGAAAAATACAATAACAAATATGCGGAATGGTGTGGAGTGCAAGCTCAATGCATGGCCGCCAGACAGAATTACACCCAGACGAGTGAAGAAAGTGAGCGAACCCGCACTAGTTTCACATCGCGAACCATGACAACCTCCGACGCGTTCTCAGGCTCCCACTCCACACACAGTCATGCCCATCGGTCCTGACCGCAGGAGAAGGGAGTCAACCCATGAAGAATGCATCTGAGTTATTCAGCTAAAGTCTGAAGGTCATCCCTATCGCGAAATCCAACGGCAAACTGGAGTTGGCAAAACTGCCATTCATTGCATTTTGAATGATTGGAACAAACAAAACACAGTCATCAACAAGTAGTGTTAGCAACAGGTCCGGGTAACCTGCCAGTGGTCTCAGTTTGGACAGCAAAAACGGTTTGGTTTTGTCCCAGACCTGTCCAAAAACCTGACCTGCTGCCTCTTGGCAGGCCAAACCTGTACCTGTACCCCTCAACCCATGGGTTATGTCAGGTTTGGCTAGACCAGTTGGTTTCAATCTCTGGTTCTACTTTTTGAATTTTTCTATTGATAGTTGCATTTAAATATCCTACTGTTAATTGCAAAATATTAACTTTGGTATGTTATTGTCTTTTTTTGATGTATTGGCCACCTTTATAATCAAAAAAATGTGAGTCACACTCCCTGCCCCATCCAGAAAATAAGCATCAATGGAGTGTCAATGATTTTTGATTTTGCATTTTGAGTAATCTGAGTAGAGATTGGTTGCAAATTTTCATAAATGGGGTATTGGCCACCTTTATGGACAAAAGAGTAAGCGACATGCTCCCTGCCCCATTTTGAAAATGAGCGTCAACGGAGTGTAAACAATTTTTGGTTTTGTAAGTCAAGTATTTAATAAGAGACTTGGTTGCTGTGATATACAATGAAAGTATTGGCTGCCTTTATGGGCAAAAACACTAGCAACAATATTGCTACTATCTCTTAATGATGAGTGTCAATGGAGTATCAGCAATTTTTGGTCATGTAAGTTAGGTAATTAAAAAGTGATTTGATTATTGTTATACATAATTAAAGTATTGGCAGCATTTATAGGCAAAAGAGAAAGTGACACACTCCCTGCCCCATCTTGAAAATGAGCGTCCATGGAGTGTCAATGATTTTGGGCCTTGCATCTTGGTTAACCAAAGAATGATATGGCTGTTATTGTCGATATATAAAGTTTTAACCGTTTTTATAAGCTAAAACAATCATAAATACTTAGTTGCAGCTCTGTAAATGAAATCAGTTGATACTGTCTGGGAGGCTGTCATGGGAATATCACTTGCTTATCTCTGTATAAAGGCTGCCAACTCCTTATTTATTAATGTCTGCAATCAAGTGCCACTTAGATTACCCAAGATGTAAGATCAAAAATCATTGATGCTCTGTTGACATTCATTTTCAAGATAGGGTAGGGAGCATATCACATTCTCTTTTGCCTCTAAAGGGGGCAAATACTTTGATTATATATACCAATGGCCAAATTACTATTTAATTGTCTGACTTACAAGATGAACAATCATTGATGCTCTGTTGATGCTCATTTTGCCACTGGGGTATCCACAATATGCAATCATTTTATTTGGCATGGTATATTATTAATGGTATTTTCGCAGCCTTTCTAACATCTTCATGTACTTTCTTCTTTATCACTATATTGTTCTTTAATAATACCTATTAATATATCCTTTAAAGTATACTCTAAAGTATCTGCTAATTGTAGATAATAATACACTCAAAAATGATGTTCCTTTCTATCATTGCCCATTTCAACTTGCTGATTCGCTCAATAGGCTGATCTCATCTGCACAATGGATGTCAGCTGCATTACCATGCAGCAGATAGTGTACAGACCAGTGGATATTTCTTTATCAGTTAGCAAATCTGGAATAAAATCTTTATTGCACTTGCTTTCCTTGTCATATGGATCAAGATTGAAAAATTGAGCATTGGGAAGTGGAGTATGTATATAGTGTTAGCAACAGTTCCAACTTGCTAGAAGAGTATACACACCTTTGACAACACCTCCCTCTGGCTGGTTTTGCCAAGCTTTTCCCCTTGTAGGGTGAAGCAAGGTTTTACTTTGGCTTCATCACAACTTTTCCGGTGTGTGTCTGCCCTTCCTGCCTCAGCTTCCCAAGGGAGTACGCAGGGTGTACCTAGTCTACCGACGACATTGTTTTACCACTCAGCATCAACACCAATTGAAATGCCCACTTCTGGAGCAACTTGCCATTCGACTGTGTTACGCCAGTTATGATGATTGTTTCACCGGCAAAATACGGTGCATGTCAGTGAACATTTTTCTGAGAGAGTGCTCGACGAGCTGATGATAATATTGCCATCCACCACATCTGGCATGTCACAGTCCTACAATGGATAGTATTCCTAAGTGGCCCGGCCGACCGATTAGCTTTTTAGCAGCCTGCAGGCCCGGCCTGGTCCGACCAGGCCTCTATTCTCCAAGCCTGCCTTTAGGGCAGCCCAGCCTGGTCTGGTTCAGAAGCTGCCCGGCCACCAAGAAAAAGCCTACAGATCAGTCACCTGGCCTGGCCTGCAGATTGGCTGCCTGGCTGTCAAGAAACCACCTGCAGATTGGCTATTCAGCTGCCAAGAAAAAGCCTGCATATCTGTTGCCCAGCTGCCAAGAAAAAGCCTAAAGATTGGCCATCCAGCTGCCAAGAAAAAGCCTACAGTCCTGGTCAGATAAGCCTGCAGGCCTGAAGTGGTGGGAAAATCTGTTTCTGACCACCACTGCCACTCTGCTTGGCAGAGGACTGAGTGATGGTGGGTATACGGAGATACTGGGATGACAGAAGTGGACTGGGCTATGGGGAGTATATAATTCAGAGACCCTGGTGTAGATAGACATCATGTTATCTAATTATCATATAACAAAATACACCATCTATCTTTCTCAACTTTTGATCTCATGAGCACCTTCCAAGATGTTGTGCAACCACAAAATTGTGAGGATTTACCTGGCCAGATAGCATCACATCCTTTCCCCCTTCTTCCCATGCTTTTCAACCTAGAACCGCTCTTTATCACAAATTACCTTTGGATGCCCCAAGAGGTGCGGCGGAGTATTGATGATGGGCTCTCTCCCTTCTAGCTCTGCTGTTTCACCACACCGGCCTGAAACAACAGCCAGGTGGCCAGCCACCCGGCCTGCATGTAATTTAATCAGCCTCAGCCAGGGTGGTTGGCCACTCTGCAGATATATGAAAAGCCTGCATCTGCCTGCATAAGTCCGCATAAGCCTGCAATAACAGATATGGCTGCAGATGCCTGCAGCAGCCAGCAGAAGCCTGAATAAGTCTGCATCGGTCTATGGAAGCCTGCATCGGCTTGTTGAAGACTGCTGAGGCCTACGAAAGCCTGCAGAAGCCTGTATCAAGCTCTAGATATTAATTACAATATTAAAAAAGCCTGCAGAAGCCTGCAGTGGCCAGTATAAATCTATCAATATCTGAATGGCCTGCAGAAGCATTCAATTGCCAGTGGAAGCCCGGGAAAACCTGCAGAAGCCTAACGAAAGGCAATAAATCTATGAAGATAGGCAAAGCCTACAGGCTTTGGGTGGCTTTTATTTTGTATATCAGAACAGTTTATTCTCCATTTTCTACAGCCAGTCAGTCAGTCAGTGGTTAGTCCAGTCCAGTCAGTCCATGCCCTGGGTCCATCTATGGGTAACAATCAAATCATGTCTTTCTGTGAAGGCTCTACTCCAAATGAATCTGCTTCACAGCGATATACACCTTCTCTCTTTAACTTTGGGATGGATGACAATGATAGCTATTTTAGCTCAGTTCAAAGTGGCCTCTTTACTTCAACCATGGGCAGTAACCCAGGAGATGCTGGTGGTGATGAATCCAAACCTTTGATTGCGAATCAGTCAGTTACTAATGAATGAGATTATCAATTAGATTTAGGCATGTCTACCCTTGAAATTCCTGCCGTCTTTCTTCCTTCCAAGAAACACTGCCCTGGCTATTGTTGAGTCCCTTGCAATGGAATTGAATTTGAAGATTCGAAAGGAATCTCATGTTGGAGATGTACTCGATGCCCTCGAAATCTGGCACCTACATACACCGATGGCTCTACTTGCAATATAAATAGGCATCTTGATGTTACACATGGCATCATCAAAGATAATCCCATTGGGGCAGTTACCATGCCAGCAGATGGCACGCTGTATATGGTATTTGCAAAGGCAATTTACAAACTTCAGTTCAATTGAGATCTCTTCAAAGCACTGTTGACCCAATGGATTGTAACAACCAACATTAGCTTTGGTGTAGTTGAGCAGCATACCTTCTGCCTTGTTCTGAGTTACTTGATGGCCTGCATATGTTAAATCCCATTGTATAATTTTGTCATTGTCATATGGACTAAACATTATTCTCAAGACTTCTTCATTTACAGCCATTCCAGAACAACTTCCTGCCAGTGGTGACACCATACAAAATTGGATAATTGCGTGATATCAACAAGGACAGGTGGAGATTGTGGCCCATTTGCAGGAGACCAATATCCAAATGCACTTCAGCTTTGATCTCTGGACATCACCAAACCACTGTGTATTCTTTGATGTGATGGGCCATTGGATTAGTGCTACAGGACATTTGGTCACTGTGCTGTTGGGAATGGAATGCTTTTGTGGACCTCATACTGATGCAAATTAAGCTGAGATTATCTTGAAGCTTATTGAACAGTACGGATTGAGATACAAAGTAGGCTACTTTACCACTGATAATGCAATCAACAATAACACTGCCATGTATGAATGTGCAAAGCTGTTCAGTGATGTTAATGTAGTCTTCGATCTGGTTTCTGCTCGCATGTGGTGTTTTCGACATGTTATCAATCCCGTGGCAAAAGTATCCCTCTGGGGTTAGAATGCAGATGCAGTGGTACAAGAGCTTAGGGCTTTAGATGATAATGTCAATGCAATGCAAAAGCTACAGCTGTGGTGGAAACAAGGACCAATTGGACATTTCTACAATATCTGCACATGGGTTTTACTCTCCCCACAGCGAAGTGACCGTTTCCCTGAAAATGCTAAACAGATGGTTCCTGATGCTACAGCATATATCCCACTCATTGGAAGCATAACATACTGCGATGGTGATATGGATGCCATTGAACATGCTTTCATTTTATGGGCTCCTTAGGATGAATTTGTATTTACTGCCATCCAGGAGGATCAACAAAAAAAGAAAAGCAAATTACAAAACACTTCTCCAGACGATATGTTGGATCCTGAGCTCATTGTGATAGATGAATTATCTGAGGATGACTTGGAGGACTTGAAAGTCATTCGTGATATACTAAGCCCGTTCAAAGTCTGGTCACTTTAGCTTCAAGGGTTCAGTTTACAGAAGAATTGTCCAAATGGATTTGTGGCCAATAATATTTCAGCAATGGATGAGCTTCTATCCCATCTAGAAGAAGCAAAGCACAACTACTCAGATAAATCAGTATACAGCAGCCATATCATCTTATCAATTAACATTTCCTGGTCGGTTCTCAATAAGTACTACAGTCTGGTCGATAATCAGCGTGCTCTGTATGCGGCAGTGGCACTATATCTGGAGATGAAGTTGAAGTACTTTTGCGATGAATGGAGTGAACATCAAGACTGGATTGAATCGGCTAGAAATCACAGTACAACGATGTGGGATACCAAGTACCATCACCTCCCTGGATTGTGTGATGTAATACTATCCCAGTCTACAACTATCGGTGCAATTCCAATGCCTCCACCACCTGAGCCCTCAATTCCACAATGGAGGCGAAAGCGAGTGCGATTGACTATGGAAATTGCCAATATCGATCAAATGCAGCAGTTTCAATCGTCACTACAGGCAGAAGATGTAACAGATCTCATATATTACTGGGCAAAGAGATTGAACTCACCCTAATGGTTCCAGATAGCCCATCTGGCTCTTACCATTCATTCCATTCTGGTGATGTCATCCAAAGTAGAGAGAGTATTCAGTAGTTCAAAGTTATTGATATCTGATTGTCGCAATTGTCTAGGGGATGCTGTGATATCTGCAGTCGAATGTTTAAAGTCCTGGGAGAGGGCAGGATTGATTGAGATGAAAGTGATCCAGCAGGTGGAGGTCATATTGGTTGCGTTGGAAAAACAGAAGGAATAGGTGAGAACTGGAGAGGTGGATATTTGGAGTCTTGGACTACAGTGGTGGATGGTGTGGTGGGAAAATCAGTTTTTCACCACCACTGCAATATTGGCAGGGGGAAGTCGGCAGGGGGGTATGGAGATACAGGGATAATGGGGACAGACAGAGTGATGGGCCAGTGCACAGAGATAAAGAGATAACGGAGGTTGACTGGGCTATGAGAATTATATATTTGAAATACTGCAGGGTAGATAGAGCTTATCGTATCATATAACAAAAGTACACACTCTACCTTTCCCAGTTCTTGGTCCCCACTCAAGTTTTCATAGATCCGCGCAATTTGTGTGGATTCTCTTGGCCAGGTAGCATCATATCCTCTCACCCTTTTCTAATGATTCTCGAGCCAGAACCACTCTTTCTCATGAATTCTCTTTGTATGGTGCATGAGGAGCAGTGGAGTATTGATGAAGGGCTCTCTACCTTCTAGCTCCCACCATGTTACCACAATGGATGGCAAGGTTATCAACTTATGATGGATAATAGCTGAGTTTACTTTGGTGGCATTCTGAGTTTAATACTTTAGGCAGCAGCAATGGGTGTCATTTAAACAAAATATGTTTATGCTTGTTCTATTGAACTTATAAGTTGGCAGATAAAGCCTGGAGGCTGGCCGCCCAGTCTGGGCCTGCAGATCAGCCAGCCAGCTGCCAAGAAAAAGCCTACAAATTGGCCAGCAGGGGGCCAAGTAAAAGCCTGCAAGCTGGGCGCCATGAAAAAGCCTATAGGCTGGGCAACAAGAAAAAGCCGGCAGTCCGGGCACCAAGAAAAAGCCTGCAGGCCCAGCTGGAAAAGCCTGCAGGCCCAGTCGGAAAAGCCTGAAGGCCTGGCCCACATTTAAAAGCTACCACTAAGGGTGGCCTTGTCCAGTCTAGACAATGCCGGGCCAGCCTTGCCGCTTAGGAACACTGGTGGTGATTGGTTCCACACAGTCATAAATGAAGTATTGGCCACCTTTATAGGAAAAAGAGAAAGTGACAAGCTACCTGCCCATTCTTGAAAATGAGTGTCAATGGAACGTCAACGATTTTTGATCTTCTATCTTTGGCAATATGAATGGTAAATGGTTGCAGACAGTCATTAATAAAGGATTGGCCGCCTTTATAGAACAAAAAGAAAGCGACATGCTCCCTGCCCCATTATGAAAATAAGTGTCAATGGAGCATCAACAATTGTCAGTCTTGCATCTTCGGCAATATACGTTGCACTAGATAACAAGCATCCACAAACATGTAGTTGGCAGCATTTATAAGCAGATAAGTAACATATATTCCCATCACAGCCTCCTGGACAGTAACAACTTATTTTATTTACAAAGCTGTACCTAAGTGTTCCTGAACATTTCAGTCTACAAAATTAGTCAAAACATTCTATATAGACAATAATAGCCACATTGCGCTTTGATTAACCATGATGCAAGGCCAAAAATTGTTGACACTCTATTGATTCTCATGTTGAAAATTGGGCAGGGAGCATGTCACGGGGTCTATTTTCTATAAAGGCAGCCAATACTTCTTTTATAACTGACTGCAATCTATTGCCCCTCAGATTGCCAAGGATGTAGATGCAAACATTGTTGATGCTTCATTGATGCTGATTTTCAGGATGGGGTAGGAAGCATTTCATTGATAGTTTTGATTCTGAAGGGTGCCAATACAGCAACAAAAGACAATGACATACCAATATCAATATTTTGCGAAAAACAGTAGAATATCTAGATACAACCATACATAGAAAAACCCAAACTGAAGCACTGGAAATTGGAACCGACAGGTCTAGCAAAAACCCCCAAAACCCATTGGTTGATAGGCACCGGTCCAGGTTTGGCCCACCAAGATATAACGGATTGGATATGTGGATGGATTTTGGACCAAACCAAACTACTTTTGCATTCCAAACTAAGACTACTGGCAGGTTACCTGGACCCGATGCTAATACTAGAAAAAGAGTTCTTTTTAACAGCAGAAAATTTTGAACTCTGCATAGGCCAAAATGGATGAACAGATGGCAATAAAATTCCATTGGTTAAGAGAACAAAAGATAAATAAAATTTTTGCTGTGATGGAGATCCTTGTATACAGGGCTGAAAAGGTTACTACAACAAAATAAATACAAATTCAGGTAACCCACAATAGAGAGTGACAAGTGGCAACCAAATGGACAGATGGTAATGGATAGAAGGCAAAAGAGTGATTGCAGCTTGAAAACAATCAGGTGATAGCTGCTCAATACCAGCTTTTCAATCAAATATTGCAACATCAGAACTGACATTAATTGCAGAAAGTCAGGTTTATGGCAACCAGTCCCAGGAGAATATTCACCAAAAAATATATTGAAATGATAACTGCTGCAGAAGAAGAAATTTACCAGTTCACAAATATGGCCTTTGAAAAGTAAGTTGAATATCAGGTCTATCGATCTGATGCTGAAATAAAAGCCACCACCTGGAGTATTACTAATATGGACTGGGTAATAAAGCAGCAGAAGAGAGTGATTTATAGTAACACTTCAAAAGAGCAGATATAATTCAAAAAGGAATTCTCCATCAGCTTAATCAAGTTTAAAGTCTGGTGGTAGTCAATTAGTATTCAGGATCTGCAGAAAACCCTTGAATAACCTGTAATACATTTCGAACATTTAAAGAAACTTCTTCTGAGTTTAATATCAGAAATCATTTGGTGAATCTATTCTGGTAACAATTACATTACCGATATTTCTGAATGGCTCTATATTATCAATGTAAATATGACATATCAATCCTCCCACCAAGTCAATTACATTCAACACATGCTCAAGCATGATGACTAGTATACTGGTTTTGACTATACACAGGAGATACTGTCATATCTGGCTCTGTAAGGCTAGTATGATATTGACTCTGCAAAAGTTTTGAATCTACTCTCTTCTACCCAAAAAATGGCAAAATACATGTAGAGCCCATCTTTTACACCTTCAGCAATATCAGAAAGAGGCATTTTTCCACCCAATTTGACAACTGGTAAATCATTTATGTGAACTCCATGCCTGAGAAGTGTGCAGAAGTAACCAATTAACTTCAGTCAGAAATGTATCAGTCAATTTTGAATTTCCCAACATTGGACAACTATTCTATATAAGAATTAAAGAGGATTGGGCATACAAAGTTTGTGGACTGGTGCTCAGGTATAATTAGAATTTACACATACAGATCATATTTATTACACTTTATAATTGCAGGTTGAACAACTGGCAACCATTTCACTGCCCTACTTCAGTTGAGTATCTGGTACTTAATTGCAAGGTAGAATATATCAATGCCAATTAAGGAATTATGCCTCAATCTCATGATATGTGGGTCCAATATACAGAACTGAAGAGAATTATATTGATAACATCTTCCAAGGCGAAGTTCATTCTTTTCCTGTATCACATGTTCACTGGACTCCACCAAATAATATTGTTTTGTTTCAGTAGTACTGGGCAGTCAGAAAATTGATATCCACCTGTTTGAAAAGGTGCAATCAGAGTCGACAATTGGTATTCTATACCCAAGCCGAAGAAAATGTAATGGTGATTCCAACGAAGTTCTACGATCTGTATAGTTAGACTGATTGTATGGACGAATTTATTCATGCTGGGAGCAGAAGCTCCATTTAGAGGTGAAATGATAATCATGAAAATAAAGGGAGACTGGCTCTGAGTCAGTCATTCTTGGATAGATGCTGTACTCAGTGTATGCTGTTCTTGGTGTTAACTTATAATCATAAATTGGAGCAATAGAGAAGGATAACTTAACTTCATATTCTCAGGTAATGGTGGCCTTGAGGATGAGAAACAGAGAGGAAGGATGAAAATGAGACCAATATGGAGAATGTGAGGGGATGGGGGAAATCAGGGGTGTGACTTGTCTGATTGGGTATACAATTCCGTATGTCAGTATACTTACCAGCTGTATCGGAAATGGTAGATTGACTTGCATACAAAATACTCCTCAGTTTCAGTTTTACAGAATAATTTTCCCTTCTCCTGTCATCTCTCTTTTTCATCCACAACTCTACCATCATCTGAGAATACAAAATTAAGTCATTTTTCTCTATTTCTCCATGCCATGATAATGAGTTAACACCAAGTACAACATACCCCAAGTACAGCATCCACCCCAGATCAACTGTCTTCTGCTTCTAGTCAGTCTTACATTTCTTGGCAGATCTTGATATACTCTACTCTCTATATTCGCACAATTAGAAGTTGACCAATGAATGGAGTTTCAGCTCCCATCAAGCCTGCCTCCAAATATACCAGCTTCTGATCAACCATATCCAAGTATACCTCCAATTTTGCCCTCTTTCAGCTTCCAACTGGATCCCAGTGTTTGTACTATTTCAGCCTTCAGGTGTATCTTCATACTTACTTGATTATGGCCTCCAAGTTCACACAGTCATAGCCTTTAAGTTCATCACTGAACTCACTCTATTACAGCCTCAAGTGCATCACCAAACTCACTCAAAGATAGCCTATAGTGTATTTCAAAGTTTACTCAATCTCAGCCACCAGGTGTATCTCTAATCATGCTCAATTACAATCTTTGAGCTCTCATTATCATAGCCTCAAGGTCCATCTTCCAACCCACTTGATCATTACCTCCAAGTGCATATAATCATGACTTTCAAGTGAATCTGCAAACTTACTTGATCACATTCTCCAAGTTCTCATGACCATCACCTACTTCCAAGTAAATCTGCAAACTTACTCTATCACATTTTCCAAGTTCTCATGATGATAGCCTTCATGTTCATCTTCAATCTTGCTTAATTACAGCCTTCAAGTGTGCACATTCACAGCCACCAAGTGTATTACCAAATTCTCCCAATTATGGCCTCTAAGTGCATTTTTGAATTCACTTGATGTTGGCATCCAAGTGTATCTTTGAGTTCACTTGATGATGGCCTCCATCCAAGTCCATCTCCAAACTTACTTGATCACAGCCTCCAAGTACATTTCTAAGTTTACTCAATTGGTGTCTCCAGGTGCTCCTCTGGATGCATTCAAGTACCATGTACAGTAACATTCACCATATATATATAGACTGATAGACGTATATAGTTTATATACATCAAGTTATGATGTAGCAAATCTTCTTGTGATTGTAACAAAAATGATCATGATAAACAAAATGTCTTGTTGTTATGGGACCCTAAGAACCACTGCTATAAGAGTATCACAACAATTTTAAAGTCTCCCACAGAGCTGTACAGAGTGCTCAGCTTCTCTCAAAGTCTCCCACAGAGCTACTCAGTATTGTACCATGACTGCTGTGCTAAACCACTCTATTGACTTAAACTCACTGACTATATCTCTAAGTCTGATGGATATGTACACAAGAACTAAAGTCCATGTGGCTCTGCCATGGTCAACTCTAAATCAACCCAGCTGATGACTAGTGTTAGCAATGGGTCTAAATTCCCAGTTTGGTTCCAGTTCCAGTTCCAACCCGGATCTGGTCAGTTTCAATGGGTTTTTCAACATCAAAAACCAGACCGTTGCAATTGAGCTGGGTTTACCACCAAAAACATGCCATTTCAACCTTGCACATTTGGCTCCAATTAAGTATCTGAGTTCTGATTGTATTGTGACATGATCAATATGTTGATTGTGCAGTTGTAGCTGCCCTTTCACCTCCCGCTTTCGGATTTGTGACTCAACCAATATTCCTTCAGTCACCATCAAAAACTGGTGAATTTTGCTCAAAATTTGGTGTTATTTCACAGTAACCCGATGAATATTTGTCAGATTGCAAATCTGACAGTAAGAGGTAAAAGAGCTGCTAAAATTGCACAATCTACATATTGATCATGTTATGATACGATCAGAACTCAACAACTTATTTGCACCGAAAGTTGTTCAAACCATAAAACGGAATCACCGTCCGGTTCCAACCTGGCAAATAACCTGTGGTTTTATGTCCGGTCTGGGTTTGGAACCACAAGGGAACCCAACCAAGGTAACTAGGACCAAATTGTAATCCTGATTGGGGTCTTCATTCCAGTTCGAACATGGACCAAGGCTTGGTAACCCAGAATCAATGCTAACAGTAGTAATGACCACTCTCAATTCCATCCCCATACTCCTCCAAGGTATTATCACAATCATAGGTGCTAAACTCTAATGCATAACAAAGATAGAGCTTGCCAGAAGCTTCTCCCAAATGACACCAAAACCAGACATCCTTCCAAACAATCCACCATATGTGGGGTACTTCCAAAGCAATCAACCATCTGCGGAGTTCCTCTGAAGCTGCTCTGAAGCAATCAACCATACCTGGAGCTCCTCTGAAACAATCATTCTCTCGGTTGATATCACTTTGCTGCCACTTTCACATGCAGCTAGATTAATCATCCAATCTGGTGTGCGATGACTACAAGACTTTGTGAACTATAACCTTGACATCAAGCACTGTATGTCTGCAATTTGTTATATATCTTGCTTCCATGGCCTTTGAATGGGATAATCTATAGTTCCTGATTCATAAGTCACAATTGGGATATTGAATTGTGTTTTTCTACAATATGCCAGACATTTCTCTCAACAACTTCCTGAAAATTGTGGTGGCCTCCAGCTATTTGAATACTCAATCTAACATGTTCATGCCTGATGAGGCAGCCTGCTATTGTTTCCGCAAAGTCATGAATCCGCAGCCCATCTTGTTTGGTATACTCTGTGTACTATTTGAACTTTGCCTAATATCTATAAGTTTGAAAAGTGGTGGAACAATCCAAGTACTAACTTTCCTCTGATGGGGTTGCTCTGCCCATTGTCATCATCTAATAGTCCTCACTTGATATCATTGTGGTCACTGTAGCTGCAGTTGCAGCTGGCTTTGTCAGTGCTGTACTCTCCACCAGTTCAGTGCTTGGACAGTACTGTGCAATGTGTCCCAGTTTATGGCATCTGTAGCAATTCTGAGTATTCCTGCGGTGATGCTTCTCACTGTTTGAACTACTTCCATTGATTTCACTGCCACTATCACAGGACTTCTGGGACTTCTAAGTCTGCCTTCATTTATTGCTCTTCATTTGCAAATATGAGAACATGGCTGCCACCTACAAATCATCTTCCTTTTGTAATTGCCCTTTGTGGGGTTCCACCTTCATATCAATCTCCTCCAGTTTGTTGGCCAGGCTGTCAATTTTATTGTATATTAACAGTAAGAAAAACATCCAATGATCATCCTTTCGTATACACTGTATTAGATACTAGCTATGCTCACTCTTTGGCATCTTACCAGTTGAATACTCCACAGAGATTGATGTCATTCACATACCCCTGGATTTTCAATGTGTATTCCTGCAAATTCTTGCAAGCCCTCAACTTTAAAGGTAATTTTTTGTCTTGCACACCCCAAACATTCTGCTGCACCTTTGACTTGTAGTTCTCCTTCAGCTTATCCCATAGCACCTTTGAATATTTCTAAACACCATACTGCTGCTGCTATGACTTCTCCATTGCAAGGAGAATGGTCAACCTTGTAGTTTCGTGCTACTTCTTGCATGATTTGAGTTCTGTCGTGTCTTCAGGTTCTTCCTCTATACCGTCAACAATGTCAAGAACCTGCTTTTGTTCCAAGAGTAATTCAATTTTGAAACTCCTACTCTTATGGTCAGTACCATTATACTTCTTATTCGAGATCACTATCAATTCAGGCATCTTCTTTATGCTTGGACTCAATGTTTACTAATCTGAGATAGCATTGATAATACTGCAATTCATACTCCAAATCTTAATCAAGTTTGTACAATCAGCAAAGTACCTGGGCTCACAATCTGTTGTACCATGACTCCTGTACTGAACCTCTCTATTGATGTAAACTTACTGACTATCTCTCTAAGTCTAATTGACACATACAAAAGAACTACAGTACATGGTGCTCTGCCACACTGAACCAAAACCAACTCATGTGAGGACTGCACTTAATTCCTGCATACAGAGATGTCAGCTACTTATAAAATGTACTATCCTGTAAGTCAAGTATTGTAGCATCTTGAAAGCACCTCTATAACTGCAGGCACTTTTAGATGCACATGAGAATGCTCCTACAGTACTTGAGAGTACAGTACTCAGCTCTAGGGTATTTTGAATTACATCAGAGCACTGGTGACGTTGTAACAGCAGTCATGATTAGGTTCTCGCCAATGGCATGTAACATGTCTAGTGCTGGGTAATCACAATCCTATATTGCTAACGCACAATCTCTCTGAGATCACCAACAATAATCTTGCCAAACTACTACTCTATTATATTACCACGTCCACATGTGCAATCATATCTTTCCATATTCTCCCATATACAGCCCTATAGAGATATATAGCCTTACACTATTATTGCTGTTAATTGATTCAATACATTGCTTTCAAGGGATTTTGTGATTTACCCATTTAATGCATCGCCACAAAATAACACATTTTATCAAAAAATATACTTCCAAAGAGGTTTACCCAAACTCAATTGCATGTCACTAATATTCATGACAGTGATGACACTCTGCAGGTAGTGGCATTAACAGCCAAATGCACTATTCCAATGGTCTTACATGAGGCCAAGATTGATAATGACAATAACCTTGGCAATAATCTTGAGAGTAACCTCAGAGGTCAAGGAGATGAAGATAGCCCGATCTACTATACCATTTGGGATCTCCATTCCCAAATTACTGATGAGAATCATCTAGACATGCCAACTCAAATCTGCTTAATGCTGGAAATGCTACTCAAATATCAAGCCTAGTGGAAAGCTTAATAGACACCTGAATGGGAAAGAATTGCAGCTTAATGGGGGGATATAGCTACCGAAAAGGATGAATAGGCTGCCAAATGTGCTGAATAAGTCAAACAAAGCTCCGCAGGCCCCTGACCAAATCGCTACAAGATGGTTGACCCCGTACAGTACTGCTGCAGTGCAAAAGAGCTGAATCAATGTCTGTATGTGTTATGTGCAAACTTCAACTTCCACGACCACCTATTCCCATTTGGTAGACCTAATTACATCATATATGCCATCTCCCTTCTGGATACCTGGAGGAATCACCAAAACCTGGTACTCAGACAGACGGCGATGACAGACCAAGCTGAATGGACAGGCAATCTATCCATGGAAACTGACCCATACCTTCATCTCTTTAACCTCTTTTCCCAGGTGCTGTGCAAGATTTCTTGGGATAAGCATCCATGTTGAGTGGGGGTGATCAGGCTAATGCAGAAATATATACAACTTTAACAAGAATTGATCAGAGCCTATGCAAATTGTTTGAAAGCTAATTAAAGACTGGGAAGGTGGAATCTACAGCAGCATAAAGAAGTCTTCTATGATATTGCTTGGGCGGGCCTCTGCAACTCACTCAAGAACAAAGTGTGAATAATGATGCATGTTTGCAGCAGATTTGGCATGTTGGATGAGTTCTTCAATAATGCTGCAGCCTTTGAAGTTACACATATCGAAAACATGAAGCCACAGCAGCAGCAACAACAGCAGAAGAAACAAGCTATTGACTTATCTTCCAAATGTAGCAAATGAGGCTACTGGCCATCCATCTCTGAGCCAGCTGATACAACTAGCAGGCAATACAACAATTTGAGATCAAACAGGCATGGCAAATGTGGCGGTGGAGGTTAATTGTCAAGCTTACCAACAGCACCATGGATCTCAAGGGTCCGGATCCAGGTTGGAACTGAACAGTAGCCGAATATGCAGTCCGGGTCATCAATACTCCCGAACTGTTAGCTTGGGTATGGTTTGATGGACATCTCCCAAATCGTTTGAATTGGGTGGGTTGTCAGCAGGTTGTTCAGCAGGTATATCTGATAATGCATATAATGCTCTTGCTTTTGCTGTTTGATAATTGTATTTGTTCAAAATCGCTTAATTAACATCCAGAGATACTTTTTTGATCACTTTGCAGGTGGCAATATCAGTTATTTTGGAATCAATGTTTTTCCTTTTGTATTTTGTATTTTGGAGTACTATGGTGGTCAATAGTTCTGTTGTAATCTCATATATCTGTGCAATGCCTTGATTACCCAATATACAGGACCAAAGATTGTTGACACTCCGTTGACGTTCATTTTAAAGATGGGATACCGAAGATATTGTGCACTGTTTGAGATGAAAAGGCCACCAATACAGAATATATGAATTATTGCCATAAAGCTACACTTAAATTACCAAAAATGCAAGACCAAAAATTGTTGAGGCTCAGTTGACATTCATTTTCAGGATGGGGAAGGGAGCATACTGCTGTTGCTTTTGAGGCTAAAGATGGCTAATACCTCATTGATGGTATCAGCAACAACGCTAGTTTCTGTCTGAAACACCTGGGTGTTCCGGACAGCTCTAACGGCTCTGACGGAACGACGTACCCGCTGACGGAAAATTACAAGCTTCCCATCGTATACTTTCCTCCATTACTATGCGCCTGGTATACGCACCATCAGAACGACACGTGTGTTACACTCTTCGCAGGGGCTGTAGTTATGCTGTAGCTGTTTACACAATGCCTGGTGATGTTTATGCCTTTCTTCGGCCGATAGCCACATACCGCACTCTCATTTATGTTTAGCTTTCAGATTTTGTCACGTATTGAAATAGTCTTCGCTTCGGATACATCACTTGCCATTGCATTTGCTTCGCCATTAACGTATTTTACATGTCTGAAATATACTGTCCAATCTTTACACTCTCTAGTACAATGCCCTCAGTCCTCGACATTCTGCGTTGATCCATCATCGGCTTGCGATGCTTCTTCCTCCTTTTCCGTATCCGCATCATCGCCATCCTCGCACTCATACCCGTAGACATCACTGGTTCCCAGGTCAGTCCTCCACATTCTGCGTTGCTCCATCATCGGCTTGCAATGCTTCTTCCTCCTCATTCGCATCTGCATCTGCATCATCGTCATCCTCGCCCTCATACCTGTCGACATCACTGGTTCCCAGGCCAAGCCTCTCGAGTTCAGGTGCGGGCCGTCGTCGCCGGCTGGCGGTGGGGATGGCATTGCACTCGTCGCTTTCATCACCTTCATCTTCGTAATCCCCGCTGCCCCCTGGCATCCTGAAATGTAGTTCGTCATCCATGCAATTGTTGTCTATTGGGATGTTTGGGTCAGTGCTTTCGATCTCAGGCTCCTCAAGCGCCACTTCGGAGGTCAAATAGTCGAGAAGAATAGCATTGTCAACACGCGCTGCTTCCACGCTGATGACCACGGCAGGCGTTGGGTTCTCCACCTGTTGGATCTGACACTTGACTGTAGCAAGAGTGTTTTTATACACCCTCTGTTGGTAGCTCTTCGGTAGTGTGTTCCAGGTATTCATCAAGAATGTATACGTGTCTGCAACGCCAGACGAGGTTTACAACTTGTGACCCATTGCAGAGCAGCAGGATGCATTCTTACCACCGTCATTTTTATGATTGAACTAGTTCGAGGGATCAGGTCTGTCAGCTTTCAGCTTTGACTTGGAAGCTTTCGGATGAACACCTTTGTTCTTTTGCCACTCCAGGAGAGCATGGCACAAAGCGGTGCAGGTAAACATGATCAGTGGTGAGGGTATATGACCGTCCTTGTCGTTAATCATGGAATTATAAAATCCATCAGCAGACATACCGTGGTTATTCGCAAAATTTGATGTAGATAAACCGCGGGATTGCTTCCACCAGGAAGTAAAGTGGACGCTGGCCATTCGTTAGCAGCTTTCGACTCTCTCTGCGTTGGATTTGGGCTGCGTACACCACCTTCCACACGCTCTGCTACAGGAAAAAGATACTTATTGTCTGCCAGAAGGGAATTAATGAATTCCAAACGCTCTGCGGCGGATTCAAAGCGGTGGAGATCATAAAGCTCTGCTATGATGTCCCTTGCTGATTGAATAAAATGGGATTTAACCTTATCGACTTGTGCTCAAACCTGGTACCAGTTTGAGCGTGTAATATCCAACGTGGGCCATTGCTTCAGCATACCTCTTTCAAGATCTCCTTTGTGCGCGCCTCGAATGCTATGGACCAAATGTTGTTTTGCTGCATAGCAGTGTTCCAGTACGTCTCTATTATCTGCCAGTATGGGGCTTCAGCTAATGCTTTTGAAATGCGTCACGTTGCATAACTTACTGCCTCCAAGTCGCATGCACTCATAAACGGTCGTCTGCTCCACATGTAGAGCTCCAGGAGTCTGCCCATTGCAAACACATGACGCGTCATGTCTGAGTGACCAAATCGATGGATGCTGCGACTGCTGGAGACCATTGATCTAGGTGTAGACACCGCCTGCGTTTGCAATTGCCACTGCCTCTGTCTCTGATTCTTTTCAGTAGCTAGCGTTCGGAGTGGATTTGTAATGATCGCGCGGGCTTCTGGATTAGGGATGGGGGTAGGCATGTTTTCAAGACCTCTGAGAGGAGTGGGAGTGAAAACAATGCCGGATGCGGGGCTGGATACAACGCGACGTGTTGAGGTTCCTCCGTGTACTGGTGTGCTACGACTGCTTGTACCCAGCGTGGCGGTTGGAGTATTTATTGACCATCACTGTGTAGTGGACGGGGTGGAAGTCACGCATTGATTGATATCTGCAACGCGAGAATTGTTCAGCAAAGATGAGGGGGTGGAGTTCTGACCTTGGATTGTAGAGGGTACGGAACTCCCTCTTTGAGAGGAATCCCTCTCGCCAGCTGGTACGGAAACGCGTCTCTTAGCAGGCGGAAGTTGACAATTCCCCGAAGGCCCACGGTTTTGTTGATTTTGACGATTAGCAAGACTTTGAACATTTCGTACGACCGGAGTCGTGTCAGGGTGAGGGCTTTGGGAATGCATAGTCCAATATAGATGTTTGACGTTACGAAAGTAGGAATAATTGCCTGTGCATGCATATGCAACAGCAGGCGAGATAGACTACTATTTGAGCGACCATGGAGGGATTTGACAAAAAAGGGAGGTGCAGTGTGGACCGCGCTGGACTCTAAACCCTGACAATACTCAGTGATGAGATCCCTTGAGAAGCATTCAATTATGGGGTTAACTACCATCAGATTGAACTCAGATTAAACTCAGCATTGATATTCACTGTTACAGCAACATCTGAAGGTCTATTTGCACTGCTTGAAGGGTGTTTATGCCATCTTGGCGCGATTATCATTGTATTGCACTCGTTCTTGGCATAATACTTCAAACCATCAATTGTGTATATCTTCAGCTTCCCGGTGGAAATCCCCCTTTGGCAGAACTACAAGTATCGCAAAGCGAACAATGACGTATTCTCTATCCTATGATATCAGTTGCGTGTGCTTTTTTCACTGCTAGGCATTGGTAGCCAGGTTGGATGGTTGCACAGTTGGGACAACTTTAGAACTACTCAGTTTGCTCTGAGATGCACGAGGTCTGAGCGGTAAAAATGATATATGATGCAAAAGCAACTCCCGGCATCGTACACTGTCCTCTCCGCGAGTACTAAATCTCGTCTTGAGACTTGTCGTTCATCAGGTGCCTGGTGGTTCTGCAAGATGAAGGCTGGGCCGTTTTGTGTTCATTAACCAACAAAACTCACAAGTTGAACCTTGAACCAAGAAATCGCCCGAACTTGAGTATATATATCCCTTCTTCCCACCTACACCTCCTTTCTCTTTTCCTCCCGTATTATACACACTGGCAGAATCCCGATCTCGACATCACGTGACTTGCCCAAAACAACGCCTCTCGTTCCAAAACACACCCGATAACCTACACAACTTTGTACTTTCCCTCTGGCCTTTCTTCCGCTACAACTGTATCATAATGCTAACATTTTGGATGTAGATACATTTTCAACTCACCGCGATGGCACCAAAGGGTAGCAGCAAAGGAAAGGGGAAGGCTAGGGCAAAGATGCCGACATCAGTTATAAATCGACGCCTGTCGTTGGATCGGCACCGTATAACGAGATTCATCTCGGAACACATCCGTGGACTCATACGGATATACAATGTTTGTGGCGTCAATGATGAGAGGGCATGGGACCTCTTTTATGATATAATCTTTCTTGATCCAGTCACGACTCGCCACTTTTCACAATTCCAGCTGATGTGGCTGCACCGCAGGAGCAGGAGTTTGCCTTTCCGGGAGTGGTGGGCTGCCTGCCGCTCATATATTGGGCAAATGTTTGACAAAACCCACGACCAAATGAACAATTGGAGGTGGGACAATCCCCGTGCCTTCGGGGATCAAGTTGATCGCTTTAATCCGCAGACAACCAGCTTGGGGAAGGTTAAACGCACCGGTGAGTGTTTCTCTTGGTACGGTAACGATGATCTCAGGGCAAAGATTGAGCCGCCAAGCTGTCCGCAGTACAAACCTGGCGACTTCCTGGCCGTTAGACCACTGAATTGGGATGACATAATCGTCGAGGATGATGATGATGACAACTGGGCGGATCCCGGTGCGCTGAGCGGTGGAAGGAGCCGTCCTGGCAATGGCAATGACAATGACGACGGCGAGAGTGAGGAGGACACGCAGGGCGGTGAGAAACGGACCGGGAAAGGGAAGGGAACAAAGGATGGGAAGGGGAAAGGGAAGGTGACTGAGGACAGGAAGGGGAAAGGGAAGGGGAAGGGGAAGGGAAACGGTAAAGGGAAAGGTATTGTTAAACACACCCCAGGGGGAGATGATATAACTTGTGCCGTTGCTTTGCAGTTGCAGAAGGAAATGTCAGAGGCAGACTTGGACACGGAGGGCTAACTAGAGTGGGTATATTTAGAGCCGGAAGCATCGCCCGCTGTGTCAATTTCCTCAGATGATGATACCGACTCTACCGAGTCGGACGGCGAATATGACTCAGAACGTGATTCTGATGCGGATATGCGAATGGAGGATGATGTGGACGCACTGGACAGCGTTGATTTAGACGGCAATGTGGATATCGAAAGGGACGGTCAAGATGAGGAAGGTAAAGAGGAGGAAGATGAGAAGGAGGAGGAGGTGGTGGTGGATGAGGATGAGGAGGAGGGTGAGGATGAGGATAATGGCATAAAACCTCAGACAATTGGCCAAGGAGAGATGGTCAATACATCGGCTGACGTTGCTGATACCATGGTAGACGATGAGCCAACTGTGCTACTTGAGCAAGGCCAGGAGATGCGCAAGCATACCCCACGGCCACAACCTCCGGCGCCTGCCCCACGGCCACAAACCGCGGAGCCTCCCCCACGACCACGAACTCCGGAGACTCATACCCTCAGTTGGCTGGAGTTTTTGGGGCTTGTGATGCCGCAAAAACCTCGCCCAGCAGCGCTAACTCTGCGAGAAGCTGAGGTAGCCGGAAACACCTCGGATGTCGATGTGGAGCAGCAGCTACTCGGCGAATCGGCAGGTGGCGACAGTCTCCCCGATGGCCCTTTCCCGGATGTCCCTCTCCCTGATGTTTCTCTCCCCGATGTCCCTCTCCCAGATGTCCCTCTCCCCGATGTCCCTCTCCCTGATGTCCCTCTCCCTGAGGCGCGCCCAGATGGCTCGGTAGGCGAGGAGTGAACCAGTCCTTGCGTTGTAGACAATGCGTGTGTTTGGGTTAGAGTCAGGTTCTTGTCTTGTCAGTTTCCTTTGCAGTAATCTATTCATCTCAGGCACTGATTAAGGCACGTGTGGAGGTGTTTTGTTCGTTTGGGTTAGGGTTGTAGGCTTGTTCATTTCCTTTGTTCTAATCTATTTATCTCAGGCATTGATTATTACATGCGTTGCGAGGTTTTTGGATTGCTCAGGGTTTATTTTTTTATTTATTCAGAGTATTATGGGACATCGTGCATGCAGTGTTTTTGCAACTCCTGGCGTGATGGTGTTGTGGCTCAATAAATCTCTCAAGTATCGTCAGCTTATACCCACACCAGACTTCTCAGGCCCAGCACCAAAGTTCGTCCCTTTCTACAGTGAATACTCCACTCCTCCCGTGTCGTCGACAATGACAGAGAAGACTCCATTCCATTGCCCCGAATTCTCATGCCGAAAGAAGTTCACCTCAGACAGCTAGCGACTTAAACATATCAAATTACACCATCCTGAACACCTTCAAGTTGTAAAGAATCTGACTGTTCGCAGCGCGCTCCGACACGTTGAACCCACTCCGCGTCGTGAATTCAACCCTAACAAAGATTCAGTCGAAGACTTTGACGCGTTTCCATACCTCGAACACATTGAAAACATCGCAGACTTGGAGTCTCATCCACCGCCACCTCCTCTGCCGCGGACGGAAACATATCCCGGTGCTGGTGCTCCGCTGAGCGAATTCATTTTTGAGCCATGGGAACGCGACGCTCAGGGCTTCCTGGAGACGAACATACATAACAATCCCTACTACCCATTTGCGACGCTTGAAGAGTACAAATATATCCAGTGTGTGATCAAGAAGAAGGGCATGAATACGTACTATGACAACATACTGAAGGAAGAAAACACCGCTCTGCGTTTCCCAAGCTTCAAAAATGGGGATGGCATCTAGAAGCTCGTGGCTAGCATGCCAGATGATGTGGCTCTCGGGGAGTGGGAACTACACACTCTTGTGGATATGAAATGAAACGACAATCAGCAACACCCTATCAAATACTGGAGTCGAGACATCATCAAAAGCATCAGATGGTTGATGCGGCAGCCAGCGGACGCCGAGCATCTTATTTACACCCCTTAGCGTTGCTTTAACAGCGATACGCCCCCGAAACGCCTCTATACCGAAATGCACACTGCGGACGGGTGGTGGGAGACATAGGTAAGGAGAGATACTCCAGGATAATAACGTGCTAATCGACGTTTAGGCAACGCTCAGAGTGGGGGATACTCTGGTTCCCTTGATCTTCATCTCCGACGGAACACATCTCTTGAATTTTGCTGGCGACAACAAAGAGTGGGCTGTATATATGACCATTGGCAATCTATCTTCGAAGATCCGCCAGATGCCCTCAACCCACAGCGTCGTAATTGTTGCTCTCCTGGCCATTCCAATCAAGAACCGCAATATTCCTCAGAAGCGGCTGGATGAGCAGCGGGAAACAAACCGAGAGGTGCTGAACGAAGTACTCCGGCGGGTACTCCAGCCTCTCACCTTTAAACACAATCCCGGCACCAAGAGCGGGTATTACAACGTTCTCTGTGCAGATGGCAACTTCAGGTGTTGCAAACCGATTTTAGCAGCATGGCTTGCTGATTGACCTGAGTATAGCGACCTACATCATCTCGAGCGGCAGGTCTGTTTTTGGTGCTAGTATCCAAAGAACGAACTTGGAGATTATGTCCCTTCTTACAAGCAACACCCCCGGCGGGATCACAACCTATATCGAACGCTCAGCGATGCCAACACCAAGGCAGCCAATGCCGAACTCTCGTCGCGCCATGTTGACCGAGGATTCAATGTGTTTCGACATATTCCCTGTATCGTGAGCGACATCCCTAAGCCTGACCTCCTCCATACAATGCAGATCGGCATGCTTGACAGCCTCCAGAAGTGGATTTTCCACTTCATGAAGACGCACGAACGGCTCGACAAGTACAATGCAATCTGGTTATCGGTGCCTGCTTACCACGACCTCACACCAAAAAATAAGTCCTATGAAGAAGGTTCTCAATGGAATGGGAAGGAGATGAAGGAAATGAGCCGGTACCTGCTTGGAGTTGTAACCCAGTCTCTACGAGGCGGAAGCCCCGCTTAGCATCCCATATTAAATCACGCAATTGAGTTCACACGGGCATTGTTAGAATTCTATCTGTATGCTCGATATTAATCTCACGATGATGCAACATTGAGCTACATGGAGGACGCCTTGCATCGTTTTCACACCTTTAAAGATGTTTTCTTACTCGGGCGAGCCGGCAAAAAGGCGAAGGCCAAAGCCAATGCCCTGAGAACGGAACCCGTGAAGAAGCGAAAGGTAGACGAGGAAACACATGCTGAAACTTGCACGCCGTCCAAGAAGTGGCACAATATAAACGCCTGGCGGGATTATATCAGCCATGAGATAGATGTTTTCAAGGAGTTAGATGCCGACTTCAACTTTTCCAAGATCCACCTGATGTCTCATTGGGTCGAACAGATTCGTCGATATGGAGCCTTTCAACAGTATTCTGCCAAGAGACATGAACAAGCACATAAAACAAACCTCAAGGACGGTTGGAACGCCTCCAATCACAATCTCAACTACCTGCCACAAGTGATCACCTTTCAGTGTCGCATCCTCTGCTTCGAAGTCAGAGAGCTCAATCTCCAAGCCCTCGCTCAGCGTCGGGAGCACAGCGCTGCCACATTCAAAGTCCTCCCTTCCAGTGCTGATCTGGCTGCCCCCCTGAGCCCCCAGTCATATGCGAAGCCCGAATTCATGGGACCCCAAAACCGCCGTGATGGAAAGAATCCTGACGCTATGATGAAAGACTTCAGAGCATTACTCGACAATACGCAAGACGCAACGCACCGCGTGGCAATATACAGCGGCACACGGGAGTTTATCAAGCATAAGAGTCGTAACAAGACGTATATATCGGATGAACAACTGCACGCAATGGAGCTCTGTATTTACCATGGTATTAAGGTTCAAGTTGAGGGTTTAGATGGTGAACGCATAT
>Ga0307514_10000622_pt1 | contig 65279 bp, 56 predicted proteins | sample 16_EM_MG_FD_203088 | JGI IMG/M metagenome (GOLD analysis project Ga0307514, IMG submission 203088) | Populus trichocarpa ectomycorrhiza microbial communities from riparian zone in the Pacific Northwest, United States - 16_EM | ecosystem: Host-associated > Plants > Roots > Unclassified | place...
AAACTTCAAAATTTCCTCACTACTTCATACTAGTGACTTTCAAATTTATGTTTACCTTGAATCAATCGAAGAAGCGTACGGCCCACGATCATCTCGTCCAACAGTTCGGAGAGTTGTTTCTTTGGTACGAGGAAACCAGGAATACCTCTGGTCAATATTGGGTCTTGCACTCAGCCGAGTATCTTGGAATCACGTACGACGTCTGCAGATATCTTTCGACGGGCAGACTACCTTTCGAGGAACTTATCGATACGTTCCACTATCACGATGAGCAAGAAAACGGGGACTGTTTTTAGAGGGAGCTCTTGTAGACGGACAAGAGGTTGAGTCTTAGGATAAGACGAGGAAACAAAAAGAAGTTAGATAGGCGGCTGTATTTAAGTTAATAAATGTTATATTGAAACGTGGCTTAAAAACCCCCGTAACATATTATGAGTTGATCAATGGTTTTTTAGGAGCACATGAATGCAGATTGTCCCCCACCAAGCTTCAAACTAGATCAATGGGATGGAGAATTTCTTCTTGAACTGCTTCTGTTCATTTGAAGAAATGCCAGAAATCTCTCCCCACAGCTGGATAGTGATGTACTCTGTAACAGCCAAGCTCAAGGTTGTGGGTTCAGTCTCACCATCAGATAGACAGATCTGCAAATGCACTCGCTGGTTGGTGGTCATATTCGCCACCCTGTAAGCCTCTTCTTCAGTAGCAGCTTTCATTAGAGCAAGTGGTTGGGGGAATATATGTCTGGGACCGGGTGCATTAGTCCTGACTTCCTTCAACAGTTGTTGGTCATGATGCGGGAATCATTTATTGAATACCTTGCATTTAACATGTGTCACTTGATGGACTTGGCGCTCCAATCGCTCAATTGCCTTCTGATACTCAGAATCTGACCAAATGGTTGCTGCATGTCAGGCTCTATTTAGGTACACCTTAAATTGCCTATGTTTTGTTGTGGAAACCTTTTCAGCCACATACACAAGGGCTGCAATTGCAGCACGAATCTTGTGAATTTTTTGTTCACATAACTGGTGGGAGTCTGTTGCTCACACAACATGTACTTCAGCCTTTGCACACTTTGGCAATTTCTGTTCTCGAAAAATACCCTTCTTCAAGTAAAATCGCATGAGTGGAACATCTAGAGCATTGAGGGATAAATCTGAGCGATTTTGTTGGCTAACCAGTAGAGAGAATTCACATGATGCCCACACTACTTCTATCATGTTTTCATTAGAGGTTTTTTCCACTGCAGTTTTCCCATCATCCTTGGAGTAGACAAGAATTGTAGTGCAATTCACTACCAGTATTCTGATCATTCTACAGATCTCTTTACCTTGCCAGGTAATGCTTGCCAATGAATCAAATAGTTTCAAGAGATGCTGGTGGCCGGGATATGATGGCACCAATGTGAATTGATTGTCTCATTGATCCTTGACATCTCTATATCAGCAAAATGTAAAATAGTTTGGAAGTCACAACTGAACAACTCAGCAACTCTAAACAGCCATGCTGATTCTTCCAGAAACTCCCAGATACTCCCAGATAGGCTGAGGGCAACGTGATACGCTCTCAGATGCTCCAAGACTACTTCACTGGTCTTTCTCAATATTCCGGACATTGTGGAAAACAATATAAAGATATTCTAAAGAATGTATAGTTGTCTCCAAAATGCTATGGAATCAAACTATTAGAATGTGCAAATTCCAAAGGTATTGGAAGTATTGGCTGCGTCTCCAAAACTGTTGCAGTGCATCTCAAACCTGAAGCCATACTCTCCAGGAGTGATTATTATATTATTTATATCAAATAGTATAAATCAATCAACTATCTTTCTCCTGCACACCTTCTTTCAGGTATTGTCACTTAATGTACAGTCCAATACATATCTAAATACACATAACTATTTACAAGCCATATACTCATAATTCTAACCGATGCAGATTCTCTCCCACCACATGTGCTGGTCCAACAATCGCTCCAACTGGTACAATATTCCTCATCTCAGTCTGTTTGACAACCTAGATAATCCCGTCAACACCATCAGCCCAACCATACATAGTGTTAGCAACAGTTCTTAATCCGCAGTTCTGTTTCGGGTCTGGGTTAGAACCAATCTGGAACACTTGCGAGGGGTTTTACCCTATGAAAAAACTGAACTGTACAGAACCCCAGTTTCTCTGCCAGTTCAACCTGTTCGCAAACTGAGAACTTTGGTTCCAATTTAGTATGTTAGTTCTGATTGTACCACAATATGATATATACATAAAAGGTCGAGTTTTGGATGCTACTTCACCTCCTGTGCTCCTAATTGTGATCTGATGAATATTCCTTGAGTTACTGTGAAAAACACCCAGATTTCTGGATTATTTCACAGTGACTCAATGAATAATGATCGGATCGCAAAATGGACAACAGGAGGTGAAAGTGTATCCAAAACTGCACCTTTTACATATATATCATATTGTGGTACAGTCAGAACTCAAATACTTATTTGAAGCCAAAGTTCTAAGTTCATGCAAATGAGACTCTACTGGATGCAAAACCCGGCCAAAATACTGCACCATGAGGTGTGGTTCAGATTTGGAACCACTTGTCATTGTGTGGTTCGGGTTTGGAACCACTTGTCATTGTGCGGTTCGGTTCCTTGCCGGTTCCAGAGACCAATCAGGGCCACAGTTCCGGTTCCAACCTGGATGTTAGGGGTTTTCCCTTAGCAGAGTATATGTAACCTGAGATAACCAATGATGGGTACATGTCAGTAGACCTCGGTCTATCTGACATGCATAACGCCTACCCTAGGTATCCTCAGAATTTTCAGTCGCGAATACGTTTAGCGGGGTATGGGTGGTACTCGTCTCGATTGAGTAAGCTTCGGCTTAGCAGATTCATTTTTGATGATGCAATGACTTGGCCAGATCGAAAGGGCTACAACCCTGCCGAGCGGGTCATTCTCAACCAGATTCATTTTCCAGATACTAGAGTGATTATGTCTGATCGGATAGAGCAAAGGAGTTCGCCCCGCAGACACGGCAGTCGTTATTCTAAGCTATTACGTGGGATCTTAAGAGTTGCTGTCTTATATGACGTCGTAGCACTGGGCACTCCCCAGCCAAAGAGAATGGTCTCGGCTTAAGCTGGATGTGACTGAGAGATTATGACATTGGCTGTTGGTATGAGGCCTGGAGCATCCCCGCGCATTGACTTGTGACGGGACGGCAACTGCAACACTATGTGCTTGTCAATTATTCTACGTCAGCATAGTAGTGGTTGGCCGCTGCGTAAACCTATGATGCCATCATGCTACAGTGTGATTGGCTCGAAGCAGCCTGTACGCTATGTCGGCAGCTGTCCCCAATACCGAACCATACGAGAGTGAGATGTCCAAGTTGAAGTTATGACCTGATATATGATATCGTGCAGGTGTGGCCTGATTCTTATCAGGAGCGTAACGCTTTAATACCTTACCTGCATGAACACGTTAACCTCGGGGATACGCGGCAATCTCTACCATGCGCGTTCGGTGTGGACTTGCCTAAGCATGTATGCGGACGATAAGGAATGTAAGACACAAAGCACGTTGCTATCAGAATGATGGAAAGGAAAAATGGGTGCGCAAGCGTAACATCCCGAGAACTTTCTATAAAGAGGTCACAATGGTTAACATTGAGAAAGACAGGCTCTAGCAGCGAAATAGTCAGCGATACCTACCAGTGAAGAACGATCTGAAATATTATTGTGTTTTTATGATACCTATACCTACCTATTATTATATATAAAATCTATTAGCGTTCTGTAGCGGCAGCCCCGCACCGGTAAGTATTATTCAACGAATGGCTATTACCTTCAAAAACGATAACGACATAATCGTATACGCCCTCGAGAAAGTTATATCGTACGCCAGAGATAACCAGTACACCTTCCTGGCTCAGAGGGTCTGGTGGATAGCTTCGATTATCGGATTGCAAGAAGGCCTAGTTATCCATATCGATAATCTTAGAGCGAGAACCTTGGTTGGGAGCCCTGCAAAGTTGAAGGGACGTCATAGTCCGGATTCCTCTGTGCATGCGAGTTGGGTTGCGCAGATTCAGAATTCCACAACTAAATATTCTGCTTTCGATACCGGATCCATTAGTACGACGGAAACCGATATTCATAACGAGGTGGCTAATAACTGCGAGATATTCGTGGAACAGTCCAAGCAGGAAAGGAAAGCTATTGGCCATAGGACTCGGCAAGCTAGCCGGATTATTAAATGGATGTCCAAGAAGGCCATTAAGACATTTAGCACTCAGATGGAAGGAATCGACGGGTCTGAATTAAGAAGAAGAAAAGCCGTAGGAGAGTGTCAGGGTTGTGCTTTTCCAAACGACCGGGAAGGAAGCCATAAGACTATGGATTACTTTCGGCGTAAACGATTGGAGAAGGGAACAGCACCTCCACCTAAAAACGAAGCACTTTAATAAGGATTAGGATCTAGGGCCGTTCAAAGTACCTATACTTAGGTAGTTAGAACCCCCCTAACAGTATAATATTTCGAATGAATATGCTCCTGTGTATTCGAAACATTAATATACGACATATGACTGAGGACAAACTTATCGCATATCAAGGGCTCAAAAAGCAAGGAGCCGTTTTGCTTAGGTCTTCAGATCAACGATATATGGTTGTAGTATCAACTAAACTACCAAATCTTATGGTTACGATACCAATTAGGATTCCGGTAACAACAAGCGAATATCGGAAACCGATAAGTTATATCCCTCAACATTATAAACGACCTGATAATTCGAGACGGCAAATAGAGTATTGTGTCGAAAATTCGATTTGTGCCGATGCTAGAGGGATAATAATATTTAGACGAAATTTATTAATGGTTAATATTTTTGACTTAGCTGGATATACACCTAATTTATTCAAACCTGAACCTCTCAATATATTCGGTTCAATAAATACAATAGTTTTCGAATAACCAGAAAACGATTGGATTAATTCAATATTTCACGAAGAACCCGAGACAGCAAAACCTTGGGTTGAATATTATCACCAATCAGCTATTAACGGAGAATTACTTGCAATTAACGATCCAGTGTTTAAAGACCACTCGAAAGAATATCACTCCTGGGCAGACGAGTGGGATTGTGTCTGCAAAGAAGACGATAAAACCGAGTGGTGTTATTGCGACAACAATACATCATCGGCAAAATGCAGCCAGTGGTAGATTTTACCTGTCCTCCTATGGTACGAATTTACGATATATGGATCATTATTGTGTTGTCGGTTATGATGATTCAATTACGAAAGGTTCTTGAGCATTCAATGCTCATGCAATACTATACATTTTGGCAATATAATGTATAGTCGGTACCTCCGGAATGGATTCAATACTTTCAAGAATCTATTCAAATTTCATATTCAAAGATTGATAAATATACACCTCATGATTGGAGGATGAATAATGAAGGAAAGGATAGCGGTTATACCGACAGTTATAACCAAGCGCTCTTGGAAGGGCATGATAATGGCTGGGATGAAGCCAAAGAATATTATCAGAAAATATTCAAAAAAGAACTTAGAGAAGCTAAGCAATTTTGGAAGGGAGAAGGTACGAATAATGAGTATTCTGAGGAAATAGCAGAAGAATACAATGAGTTGGAAATTGATGACGAGTGGTCATCTTACTGACAGAGAAAAGACTCAAAGCAGACTGAGTCCCGGGAATGGTTTGAGAATTAGTTCGATGATGAGCTTAGGGATGCCATCGAGCGTAATTGGGTAGCCCGATATGAATTGAGCGTGTGTTGTTCTATTGCAATTATGGCATAATTGCTTTAGACGTCTAGGGTGTCACTTCATCAGAAGTTATAAAAGATCATCAGTTGACGTCAAAAACCTAGGCGCGAAGGAACATTAATGCAACCACCACCAATACCACGGTGCTTCGGAAATTAATATCTTCCATATTACTTCGTGGATATTATCTTCAGTTATTACTTCGGAAATTAATATCTTCGATATTACTTCATGGATATTATCTTCAGTTATTACTTCGGTAATGAATATCTTCGATATTACTTCGTGGATATTTCCTTTAGTTATTACTTCGGTAATTAATATCTTCGATATTACTTCGTGGATATTACCTTCAGTCATTACTTCGGTAATTAATATCTTCGATATTACTTCGTGGATAATACCTTCAGTTATTACTTCGCTAAATTAATATCTTCGATATTACTTCGTGGATATTACCTTCAGTTATTACTTCGGTAAATTAATATCTTCGATATTACTTCGTGGACCTTACCTTCACTTATTACTTCGGTACTTAATATCTCCGATATTACTTCATAGATATTACCTTCAGTTATTACTTCGGTAATTAATATCTTCGATATTACTTCGTGGATATTACCTTCAGTTATTGCTTCGGTAATTAATATCTTCAATATTACTTCGTGGATATTACCTTCAGTTATCACTTCGGTAATTAATATCTGATATTTAATATTACCTTTGCATTACTTCGGATATTATTTTTGGAGATAGTGCGAGAAGAAAGTGATGTTTTAGGATGACGACCGGAGAATCGTCCTAAAAAGAACGGGATAAAAAGGGATTTCGATTCGATTCAATTACCTGCAATAAAGAAAACCGATGATACGTTGTGGTATTATCAGGTACTCTTATTTCAATTCGATTACCTTCAACACAAAAAGAAAGGATGCTGTGAATTAGAGCAGTGTAAAGTCAGATATGGATACGTGGTGGAAGTCGCAATTAGTATCTTCGATGATAGAGGATATTATAAAAAGTTTTATTCTATTACGATTTAGGATGTATTGTTATTAGGCTTGATGGGCATCCAGAGATGGAAGCTAGGATTCAAGCTAACCAGAATTACATGACTATGTCCCATAGTCGTGTGAGGCTAGTGTTAATAACTTTCTTCCGAAAAGTATTTTGGTCTTCAGATTAACTTATTAATCTTGATAAGAATCGCTGATATGAGCTTTCGACATATGCGAAAGGGGACTTTAACCTTAGGGTACAATGTTTCGCACATGATTGGAAGAGTACATGAGCATGGAGATGCGAATCACCTTCGACAAAAGAGAAACGAAGATATGTATGATGTCTTCAGGTATTCTCAATAGTATTCGAATTACCTTCGACAAAGAGAAACGAAGACATCTGTGATGTCTTCGGGTATTCTCATTTTGATTACCTTCAGCTAAGTAACTCTTATCCAATATTGGAACAATACTACAGTTATATATAGTTATTACACATACTATAGAGACGGCCAGTTATTATGTAATGTTCAGGTACTCTCGTATACGAGGATTTAGGATACCATTATCCTATATAACATAATGAAGCAAGTTATGAGTGTTAATGATGAAAGCACTTATGCTTGTTACCTTGAAACTTTGTTCAATAGGCTCAAGTACGGTGTGACTTAATTTATCAAGCATTACAAGCAACATTATGGGTCGAAACTTTAGGAGACATAGCTAAATGATACTGGGCATGTTCTACATTGTCCTCTCTGACCCTCTTGCGGGTGGTACTGTTACGGTGACGAGTGTTGATCGTGTGGAATATTTCTTGTGGATTTGGAGATATTTCCAAAAGCAATTTTGATTGTAGTTTATATGTATCCATCGGATTATTTTAAGTCGACAGCCTGAAAACTGCGCTTATTAGAAACATGGGAGTAAATGGACTATCTCAAAACTGTTAAGGTCAAGACAAAATCCATGCACGAGTATAGTGTTCAGTTAAACCTTTGGAGTAGATGAATGATTGGTTATATGTACCTGCGATAGCATCAAAGGAGTAGATGACCATGACTTTATATGTACCATTGGAATATATGAATTGTGCTACAAGTTATTCGATCACATTTTTGTGGTATTAGTATAAGTAAAGGGTCATGTTCTTTACTATACTTAACTTTAATAATAATAACTTGCTGTATGATGGCCGCAAAGACGGCAGAGAGTGTTGGGTCACCACTCTTAGAGAAGGGGGTGATGTTACGGGTCTCGAAGTCTAAGAGTTGGACAAAAGAGAAGAAACCTAAAATACAGAATAAAAAACGACATTCTGTATAAACGATACAATGTTGACGAACGATAAACGATACAATGTTGACGAACGATAAATGATACAATGTTGACGAACGATAAACGATACAATGTTGACGAACAATAAACAATAAACAATACAATAAACAATACGATGTTGACAAACGATAAACAATACGATGTTGACAAATGATAAACAATAAATGATGCGATGTTGACGAACGATAAACATAATGAGTTGATAATTTATAAGGAAAAGAAAGAGAAGCATACTTGTGTTATGCAGGGGCTGTGCCGCATTTTAAGTCCAAGGGAATATAGCGGCCTGTTGCAATGGTGTTCGCCCCTTGGGGCTAGCAAGTTTACTTCTTACAACGGAGCAATCGTTGGGTCACCGATTCTAGATAAGGGGGTGATGTTAGGGGTTTTCCTTTAGCAGAGTATATGTAACCTGAGATAACCAATGATGGGTACTTGTCAGTAGACCTCGGTCTATCTGACATGCATAACGCCTACCCTAGGTATCCTCAGAATTTTCAGTCGCGAATACCTTTAGCGGGGTATGAGTGGTACTCGTCTCGATTGAGTAAGCTTCGGCTTAGCAGATTCATTTTCAATGATGCAATGACTTGGCCAGATCGAAAGGGCTACAACCCTGCCGAGCAGGTCATTCTCAATCAGATTCATTTTCCAGATACTAGAGTGATTATGTCTGATCGGATAGAGCAAAGGAGTTCGCCCGGTGTTAGGGGTTCTCCCTAGCAGCGGTAATGATACTTGATTTGTTACAAGATGCATACATATCTACCATATGCATAACACCTATGCATGTGATAATCAAGTTGGTCAGTGATACGCTCTTTAACGGGAGCTCGTATCAATCGCGCAAAGCGGGGGTGCTTTGTTCACGTCCCAGAAACTATGCGGGACATGTGTGGTAATCACGCACGACAGTTGATAGTCAGATGCGAGTAAGAGGACTCTTCTCCCCTACCTGTAACGGGATAGGACTAGGAGAGGCACGTCCCGGTCTGGAGAAAAGTCTCGACCTTAGCATGACGTAACTGAGGGATTATATGACGTAGGCTTAGAGCCTAGAGCGAGCACCACTCGTTGGCACGAGTGGTCTGGATCGCAATGTAACCTCGTAGCGGATACGAGCTTACGCGTCATTAATCTACGTTGGCATAGTATCGGTTGGTCGCCGATTAAATCTATGACGCAAGAAAATCGCTCACTTGCATGAGGGATTTTCGAGGCGATAAGCATTATCAACTGGGTTGGTAGATGTTCCAACTATCGACTCTAAAGATTGCGAGGGTGCATGAATGTGCATGGGTGAGCAGATATCGGGCAACGGATGGCCTGATTGTTATCAGGAGCGTAAAGCTTTCAAACCACGTAGCCATGGCGCAATTACCTGAGGGTGTTGCGATGAGTTATTTTACGGGCGCTAAGAGGGCGTGGCCGGAATAATCATTATCTTGGCGTAAGAAGTCTACGGCTATAAAGAGCCAGCGTTGGACGTGGTTATTGGGGACATCAGCGAACACATTAGCTTTCAGAGAACACCGAAGACGATCTTAAAATATTATTAAGAATTCTATCTATCTTTACAATTACTTCTCTAATCCACACACGAGACTGGGTACTATATGCCTGGACATCAGTACACACAAGCCGAGTACGCACTGCAACAGAAAGTCGAGATTTTCGGCAGATTGCTTTCCGAGTTGGAAGAGCACCATTTAACCCACATATATACTGTGGTACTGTACTTTTGCAAACTCGAGAATATCGACTACCTGGTGCTGAGATACATCAACACCGGCCCGTTACCCTTCGAGGAGTTTTCCGTGGAGTGGTTGTTCGACGGGGAAATTTAATTTTCGTCTATATAGGAAACGGGAATTGGCAACGGTTCAACTTAACCGTATTGGAAGACGCGGCAGTAAATCTACAACTGTCAGAAGAGATAGCTCTTGCGAGACGGGCAAGAGGTTGAGTCTTAGGATAAGACGAGGAGAGAAAGAGATTTGATAGGCGGCTGTACTTAGATTCAATAAATATTGTATTAGTTATTGGGATCTAAAAACCCCCGTAACACCCGGCAGACATGGCAGTCGTTCTTCTAAGCTATTACGTGGGATCTTAAGAGCGGCTGTCTTATGTGACGTCGTAGCACTGGGCACTCCCCAGTCAAAGAGAATGGTCTCGGCTTAAGCTGGATGTGACTGAGAGATTATGACATTGGCTGTTGATATGAGGCCTGGAGCATCCCCGCGCATTGACTTGTGATGGAACGGCAACTGCAACGCTACATGCGTGTCAATTAATCTACGTCGGCATAGTAGTGGTTGGCCGCCATGTAAACCTATGATGCCATCATGGTACAGTGTGATTGGCTCGAAGCAGCCTGTACGCTATGTTGGCAGCTGTCCCGAATACCGAACCATACGAGAGTGAGATGTCCAAGTTGATGTTATGACCTGATATATGATATCGTGCAGGTGTGGCCTGATTCTTATCAGGAGCGTAACGCTTTAATACCTCACCTGCATGAACACGTTAACCTTGGGGATACGTGGCAATCTCTACCCTGCGCATTCTGTGCCGACTTGCCTAAGCATGCATGCGGACGATAAGGAATGTAAGATACAAAGCACGTTGCTATCAGAATGATGGAAAGGAACAATGGGTGCACTGGCGTAACATCCCGAGAACTTTCTATAAAGAGGTCACAATAGTTCACATTGAGAAAGACAAGCTCTAGCAGCGAAACAGTCAGCGATACCTACCAGTGAAGAACGATCTGAAATATTATTGTGTTTTTATGATACCTATACCTACCTATTATTATATATAAAATCTATTAGCGTTCTGTAGCGGCAGCCCCGCACCGATAAGTATTATTCAACGAATGACTATTACCTTCGAAAACGATAACGACATAATCGTATACGCCCTCGAGAAAGTTATATCGTACGCCAGAGATAACCAGTACACCTTCCTGGCTCAGAGGGTCTGGTGGATAGCTTCGGTTATTGGATTGCAAGAAGGCTTAGTTATCCATATCGATAATCTTAGAGCGAAAACCTTGGTGGGGAGCCCTGCAAAGTTGAAGGGACGTCATAGTCCGGATTCCTCTGTGCATCCGAGTCGGGTTGCGCAGATTCAGAATTCCACAACTAAATATTCTGATTCCAATACCGGATCCATTAGTACGACGGAAACCGATATTCATAACGAGGTGATTAATAACTGTGAGATATTCCTGGAACAGTCCAAGCAGGAAAGGAAAGCTATTGGCCGTAGGACTTGGCAAGCTAGCCGGATTATTAAACGGAAGGCCAAGAATGCCATTAAGACATTTAGCACTCAGACGGAAGGAATTGACGGGTCTGAATTAAGAAGAAGAAAAGCCGCTGGAGAGTGTCAGCGTTGTGCTTTTCCAAACAACCGGAAAAGAAGCCATAAGACTATTGATTGCTTTCGGCGTAAACGAGTGGAGAAGGGAACAGCACCTCCACCTAAAAACGAAGCACTTTAATAAGGATCAGGATCTAGGGCCGTTCAAAGTACCTATACTTAGGTAGTTAGAACCCCCCTAACACTGGACTGCAGCCGGGTTACCTGGAACTGTTGCTATTACTAACCATGCAGATATTTGTACTTTGTAGGAATCACCACTGGATATTCCTGAACATGAGGATATCATATCCATCTTTGAGTCTTTTTGAACCTTTTAGAAAGGGTCAATACTGTGATTGTGGCAGGCAGATGATTCTGAATTTGGACCAACTGATTCGGCGGAGTCCAGCTCAAGTATAATACAGAAAACAAGAACACGCAGCCGTGGAAGATGTTATAAAGGTCACTTGCCATATATTGGACCTAGAGGTTATGTGATTCAGATATGATCTCTTTGTTGGCATTAGTATATTCTGCTGTGCAATCAGGTCCCAGATAATCAACAGATGTAGGGGAGTGAAATTGTTGACGGTAGTATGATAGCCCATTCTGATGTGTAATTAGTATACTGTGAAGGAGGACATTGTGGTTATATTCATACACCAGTCCAATAGCTTCGTATCCCCACTCATCTTCAATTTGTGCACAGAATAGCTGTCCAATGTTGGAAATTCTGTCTGTGAGTAAGACTAATTTGATAAATCTGCAAACTTTGCAGATATGAGTTTCCTGCTAATACTGTATCTGGGGTGATATGGCGCAGAAGAATGCCTTATCCTGACAATGCTCCAGGCGTATAGGAAGTCCACTGTGATTATTTCTGTATTTATCGGCAGTGGATAGTAGGTTGAAAACCTTTGTACAGTCAATATCATACCAGCCTTCCAGGGCAAGATACAAGACTGTCTCTTCCACTTTGCATATAGTCAAAACCGGCAGACCAGTCATAGTGCTTGAGCACCTGCATCAGGAAAATGCATTTTAGTCACTGGAAGCCTCCAGGAGCTTCTTGGAGTGTAAATTTAGATGCATCAATTTTAGAGCAGTGTCAAACCCTAGGAGGGTATTCCGGCTGGCCATCAGAGTAACTGGGATTTCTGATGACTGGTTCAGGAATACCATGAAGGTGATTGTGATAAGTTTGAGAACACCTCGAAGCACCAGAAAGAACTATGGGTGCACCCAGGAGCACCTGGGAGCACCTGTGACAAGTCTAGGAGTGCTGGCGACAAGCCTGGGAGCGCCGACAACAAATCTGGAAGGTCTGACAACAACTCTGTGAGTGCTGACTACAAGCCTGAGAGCACCTGGAAGCACTGACAACACGGGTGAGAGCACCTGGGAGTACCTCGAATCACTGGAAAGCAGTCCGGGAAAAATGACATCTTCTTTGGGAACGGTGCTGGTATGCTTGGAAATCATAGCTACTACTTATCGTTCAACGATTTTTAAGAGTCATGTATTCAGTTTGTATTGTCACCTATCTATATAGCTACCCATCTACACACAGTACATCTGCACTGGCTGCAGACGGTACGTGACAGCAAGTCGAGGTCTGCCTGAAAATGGTAATCGAGTAAACTCAGAGATGCACTCCGAAGACATGATCTCACGAGTTTCAAGATGCACTTGGAGGCGGTAATCATGCGAGTTTGGAGATATACTTCGCAGCCGTGATGGTGCCAACTTGCGTGCTGTAATTGAGCAACTTTGAAGATGTACTTGGATGTGGTATTCGATAGTATTTGTAGATACACTTGGTGGCTGTGACCAAGTTAACTTAGTGATGCAATCAGACATCTTAATCGAGCAAGGGTGGAGATATAGTAGAAGGCTATGATGATGTGAACATGGAGGCCATAATCAAGCGAGTTAGGTGATACAGGTTGTAGGCCTGGTTAAATCAATATTGGACGAGTACGTGGAGGTGGTCGATGGACAGCGTGCTGGGTGCTAAGACTCTATGCATCAGTTAGTTGACTGTTATGCCTTTGGTGTTACACGTATATTCTGGGATCATAGTGGATCACTCCATATTCCTAATATGGATACTCGAGTTGAAATCACGAATTATCACTCGGATTTCCGTATTGAATCCACCTTCCTGATTAGTTCCCTGATTAGTCACATCTCCATTACCCGACCTTTCTATCAATAGATCAAAGACAGCAATCAGTGCAAGGGTAGGTTAGAGATGTATCATCTTTAGATCGGTACTTGTTGTGGAATCTCTATTGACAATGGTCACTCCTTGTCGTTGGGAAACCTTATTCCTAGTCGCTGAACAAACAACTAGTCTGTGATGCTCCAATCGTTCATTCCCTATGAGATGAGATGTTGTCAATATCAAACCACGACAGCATCTCAAGATATGCACAGTCATAAAGAAGATACGTTAGTAACCAATAATCTATGTATCGACGTCCTGTCAACTGAGTGCGCTTATACGAATCAGCCCTTATTTTGACCACACCATCTTGGTCTGGGCAAATAGGATTTGGAATTTCTATGTCCTGAGTGGCGCTAGATACTCTCCATTCAATATATGGCTAAACAGCTTAGTTTCAGAATACTATATATTCGTCTCCAATATAGTATATGTTAGTGGTTTTCCTCAGACAGCAATAATGGTACTTCGAATAGTTAAATGAATACATGTCATGGAGTTACTCTTGGTCTAGTCATGTGATATGCATAACACCTATTCATGACATTCCAAGTTGGCCAGTTCCAAGCCATTTAGCGGGATTACATGGAAGTCGCATGTCGATTGAATTACCAAGTTTCATTGCTTAGCGAATTCACATAAGATGATGCAGCAACACTGCCTGATCAAAAGAAGGATATTTCTGCTGAGCAGCATGTTTTCAATCACGTACATGATTTCTGAAACTAGCGGGACATGTCTGCTTGGACCAGAGTTCACTCTGATACACAGATACAGCAGTCGATAGTCAATATGCGATCATGTGGGAATGCTGGCGTATCGTTTCAAGCAATAAGAACTACCGGGGCACACCCCGTTCAAAGTGATTGGTCTCGGCCTCAGCATAACGTCACTGAGAGATTTTTGACTTTCACTGATGATATGAAGCCTGACGCAACCCTGCTCATCGGTTTGAGTTACTATGTATTGGAACGTCAGACTAGTATTCGATAAGAGCTGATACGGCAAGTTCTACGTTGACATAGTATAGGTTGGTTGCCGAACAAGGCTATGATGCAAGCCAAATAGCCTGTAAGGTGAGGCATTAATTTGTGATAAGCTCTATCGACCAAGGTCAGGAGTTCTTCCAACCACTGAGGCACCTGGGTAGTAAGATGTCTAAGTTCAAGTGTCATCTGACACACTGTGTGACATAATATCATGCAATGGATTGCCTGATTCTTATCAGGAGCGTAATGCTTTAATACTGCATCTGCATGCATACGATAACCTACTTGGATATGTAGCAAGTTATCGCCAGGTGCATGCAGAAATGGCATAGTGTAACCACGATAACGCTATCATGAGTGCTGCAGTCATAGCGTCGAAGTATGGTCTTACAAACCCTCGAAGACGACTATAGAGATATGGCATTTCTCTGGCAATGGGCAGGATCAGCTCAAGAAGCAATCCACAGCCAACAATCAGAACACCGAAGACGATCTGACAATATTATTCCGAACTTTATCTATTATCTTAAATATTACTTCTTTATTATCTTTACGTGACTGGACAACTTATGTCTGGATATCATCTGACTCAACAAGAGTATGCACTGCAATGAGTTATCAAATATTTCGGCAATGTACTTTTGCATTGGAAGAGCACCAATTAACCCAGTTTTTTTTTAATTTTAAAGGTGACCCCTGCGCTGCGCCGTTTGTCATAACTGAGCTTTATGGAACTTCTTCTATTGAAGGAGATCACCCAAGAGGGCCTAAACTCCGGCTTTTGTATCGCTGATGCATGGCCGTTAGTCTCGTTCAACCGCTAAAAACAAGCCATGGAGATTCCGCACAGCGGAAATAGCTCTACATTGCAACGCTGCCGTCAAACCATTATGACTACAAACAAACAAACGCTGCCTTCAAACTGGAGCCGGTTAACGGGACATACTTTAGAAGTTGGGTCAATGGCATCCAGCATGGTGCGAACGGCGGCACCATGGAGGAAAAAACAAATATGTCATCTATTAATGTGTTTGGGATTTCTAAGCGCAATATCCATCCCGATCGCTAAAATCCGAGTGATATGATTGGGGACACTTTAACTTGGAGCATTTTAAGTCTTAATTTTAGCATGCCTTTACTCTACCAAAAAAGACCAAACAAAAAAACACTCTCCATTACATACTTCTATTAAGTGTTCTATACAATCTGACAGCCCAAATATTTCTCCCGATTGTGGTTGTGGTGGAAAGGAATTATAAAAAGTTGAACTTTGTCTTTGTTGTATGGAGACCACTGGCAAATATCACAAATACATGCCCCCAACTGGGGGTGCTGGAATGAAGATGTACTTAAAACCAAGTGACAGCTAGTAGTATTACTATATTAGATAATCAATATGCCTTCTATGCTGAGTTTTGGAGGACAAATGACATAAAATAAATATTAATTAGCAAAAATAATTACTGTAAAGGGTAATTTTCGGAGGTTTAGATAAAATATAACAATCTCACAGTGACTAGTAGTTTCTAACTATATTTAAAGTAAATTAAAAATACCAGAAAGTTATATATTTCAGATAAATAATTCTTAATAGCTAAAAATGGTATTTTGAAAATGGGAACAAAACATTGTAATAATGTATTTTATTGTCATGGCATATCAGTTAGCATAAGGTAAAATAGAGCAATAGATGGAATACTATTCAATACAAAGATGCAAGTGAGAATAGATATTTGAGTTATTGGTAATATGTGCAATAATAATTAATGTCTTGGAATGAGTCAGATGTATAGAATGGTCATCATCTGATCTTGGGTACCTCAAGTGTTACTAGTGTTAGCAACAGTTCCGGGTTACCCAGCTGCGGTCCAGGTTTCGAACCGGACCAGCTGGTCCAGTCTGGGTTGTTACCCGGAAAATAGGGATACCCACCGGGTTCGGGGACGGGTTGGAACCGGACTGTGGTTCCATAATACGTTTCCTGCAACTTTGGCTCCAATTAAGTATTTGGGTTCTGATGGTATCATGACATGATCAATATGCAGATTGTACAGTTTTAGCTCCTGTTTCACCTCCCGCTGTCAGATTTGCGATTGGACCAATATTCGGTGAATCGCTGTGAAATAAGGTGATGTTTCAGCTGAAAAGTGCGGGTTTTCGATGGCGACTCTACGAATATTGGTCTAATCACAAATGTGAGAGCGGGAGGGGAAACAGGGGCAAAAACTACACAATCTACATACTGATCATGTCACGATACGATCAGAATGCAGATACTTAATTGGAGGCAAAATTGTAGACTTGAAATGCCGGGTTTTTGGTGGAAACCCATTGCAACAGTCCGGAACCGAACTGGGAATTTGGACCCGTTGTTGACACTATGTGTTACGTATTTGAAAATTATTGCTCCTCTCTGGATTCGGAAATTCTGTAATGTATGTACAGGTACAAATCAAGAAATAATATGAAACACATTTGCATATACTAACTTATGCAACTGTTAATTCCAAACCTGAATGGCAAAGCTCAATATGACTTTTTGGTAGATCTGAAGAACCAGAAACTTCTATGTGCATTGGGAAAACCCTCCATTTAACTGTAATCAGTATTTGATATCCCTATTGGCAATTGCTAGAGTAAGCAACAGTTCCAACCCGTTAGAGCAGTTCTGACTTAGGGTTTGAACTAGAACTGAATCATTGGAATGAGTCTTACATCAGCAAAATGTGTTTTAGTCACTGGAAGCCTTTAGGAGTGTCTGAGAGGATGTGGAGTGTAAACCTAGATGGGTCAATTTCAGGAGAGTATCAAACCCTTGGAGGGCATTCCAGTCGGCCTTCAGAGTAACTGGGATCTCTGATGACTGGTACAGGAGTACCATGGGAGTGATTGTGATCAAATTGAGAACACTTTGGTGCACAGCAGAGAACTTTGGGAGCACCTGAAAGCGCTGGCGACAAGTCTGGGAGCGCTCACAACAAGTCTGGGAGCGCCCACAACAAGTCTGGGAGCGCCCACAACAAGGCTGGGAGCACCGATGACAAGGCTGGGAGTGCCAAGGACACGCCGGGGAGCACCTGGGAGCCACGTGACAAGCTTGGGAGCACCTTGAATCACTGTAGAGCAGTCTGGGAAAAATATCATCTTTGGGAACGCTGCTGGGGTGCCTGGAACTCATAGCTACTACTTATTGTTCAATGATTTTTGAAACCCATATGTTCAGTGTGTATTCTCATCTATCTATCAATATAGCAACCCATCTACATACAGGAAATCTGGACTGGCTGCAGGCGGTGCTTAAGAGCAATTCAAGGTGCACGTGAAAATGACGATTGAGTGAACTCAGGGATACACTCCAAGGCTGTGATTGAGAGGGTTTGGACATGCACTTGGAGGTGGTAATCGAGTGTATTTGGAGATTCACTTTGGGGCCCTGATCGAGTGAAGTTAGAGAGGCATTCCCAGATAGTGATTGAGTGAGTGTGCAGATGCACTTGGAGGCTGTGATCATGCGAACTTGGAGTCAGTAATCGAGCTAGTTTGGTGATACACTGGCAGGCCTTGATTGAGTAAACTTAGAGATGGACTACGATATTGTGATAGAGCGTGTTTGGAGATGCACATGGAGGCCATGGTTGTGCAAACTTGCATGCCGAAATTGAGTGAGTCTGGAGATACACTGGGAGGCCGTGATCGAGCGAGTTGGGAGATGCGCTTACAGATTATGATTCAGCTAGTTTGGAGATACACTTGGAGGCCATGATCGAGCAAGATTGGATGAGTACTTGGAAGTGGTCAATTGACAGCACACAGGGTGCTTAGACTAAATGCATCAGTTAGTTAACCTGCAACCATGGGAATGTGACAAGGTCATCTTACCTTTGGGCTCTTATATAGTGCAGGCTGATGGCAGTCGATTGCCTGTATGGAGGCACGCTGGAAGCTGAAGCTACATTCAGGGGTCAACTTGTAATCATGAACATAAAGAAAAGACAAACAATCTTGGGTAGATGCTGTACTCGGTGTATGCTGTACTCAGTGTATGCTATACTTGGTGTCAACTCATTATCATGGCATAGAGAGATAGAGAGGGATGACTGAACTTGGTGTTGTGTGATGATGGTAGAGTTGTGGACAAGAAAGAGATAAATGGGGATGAAGATGAGCACAATGTGGAGGATATGAGCGGATATGAGAAATCAGGGGTACAACTTGCCTGATTGGGTTGGGAAGAGCTCATAATGATGATATTAAATGCCGGATCGGGACTCGTACCTACCCTATCGGGGATGGTAAATTGACTCGCACACGAAATTCTCTCAAGTCGCAGTTTTTAATGATGATTTGTCACATCACCTCTCATCTCTCTCTTTCTCATCCTCAACTCCACCATCACCTAAAAACACGAAGACAAGTCATCCCTCTCTATCTGTCCATGCCAGGATCAAGAGTTAAAACCAAGTACAGCATACACTGAGTACAGCATACACTGTGTACAGCATACACTGTGTACAGATTACACTGAGTACTGCAGTATTCCAACACCGACTGTTTCCTGGTCCCAGCCAGTCCCATATCCCGCGGCAGACCATGTTGAACTCAATTCTCTACATTCCCACCATCGCGAGATGACCAATGAATAGAGTCTCAGCTCCCGTTGTGCCTCCCTCCCGAACTACCACCTCCAGATTGACCACTTCGACACCCTGCTCCAATCAAGCTCGATCAAGGCCTCCAAGTGCATCTCCAAACTCGATTGATCATGGCCTCCAAGTGAATCTCCAAACTTGCTCAATTATAGCCTCCAAGTGTATCTCCCAACTCCTACGATTATGGCCTCCAAGTACGCATGATCATGGCCTTCCAAGTGCATCTCCAAACCTGCTTGATTACGGCATCCAAATATTTCGCATAACTTGCTTGATCGAGGCCTCTAAGTGCGTGTCCAAAGTCGCACAACCACAGCCTCCAAGTGTATCTCCAAACTTGCATGATTACGGCCTCCAAGTTCGTATGATCACAGCCTTACAAGTGCATCTCCATACTTGCTTGTTCACGGCCTCGGAGTGCATCTTCAAACTCGCACGATCACAGCCTCCAAGTGTATCTCCAACCTCACTGGATCACGGCCTCCAAGTTTGCACGATCACAGCCTCCAAGTGCATCTTCAAACTCACTCGATCACGGTGTCGCAGTGCATCTCCAAATTCATTTCATAATGGTGTGGCAAAATGCTGGAGCTAGAATGTAGACAGACGATCATCCGCATTACACCGCACCGCGCATGGCATCTGAAGGGAATTTGTGAGATAGAGCGGTTCTGGCTCGCGGAGTGTAGGAAGAGGGTTAGATGATATGAAGAAATTCCCGGCCATGATGAACCACACAAATTGGGTGTATGTATGAAACCTTGGCAAGCATGCATGAAACCAAGAGCTGGGAAAGATAGAGTGTATATCATATAATCAGATGGTGTCTATCTACCCTGGGGTCTTCCAAATATATACAAGTTCCTGTCGCTGAGTCCACCTCCGTTATCCCTGTATCCCTGTTTGTATATATATTGAGAGAGTTACCCAGTACATGCCATATCATGATGAAGCAAATCTTGTGACTGTAACAAAGACGAATATAATAGACAAAATGTCTTGTTGTTGTGGAATGCTAAGAACCGCTGCTGTGGGAATATGGCATCAAGTCTTCCGCAGAGCTTGTGCAGCAGGTCTCGGCTGCTATTGAGGTCTGGTGCGGATCAGTGCTGACGTCTCAGCTACTCAAGAAGTCTCCCGCAGACCTGCGCAGAGGTCTTAGCAGCTTTAAAATTTGACTATTCTAATAGTCAAATCTTGTAGCATCCTGAATGAACCACCATAACTACAGGTGCTTTCCTGAGCATCTGAGAATGCTCTTGGAGAGTCTGGGAGCACTTTGCGAAGCTCCAGACGGGGCTGGAAGAGTCTGGATGTACTTAGATGCACTGGTGAGGGCTACCAGAGTGTCTGGGAGGATTGAGTATCGCTTCCAGACCGATTTACATTTTGCTGATATTGTTTTTCATTCAAGGTTGAAAGTACCTGATGGTGCAGCAGATGGTCCCGTACTTCTGCAATGCGCAGCACCATCTCACCCCTTGCAATGAAGTGTATACTCATCGTTTGGTTTGCAGACAGGTTTTAGTTCGAAACACTTGCAATGAATAGTCGGGCAGTTGCCTTACGGCATACAATTGACTTGGATGAGTTCAGGAGGTGACTGAAGATGAGCAGCTTCTGGAAGAGTAAGTTCTTGATGGCTACCATTTATCAGCGGCTGAATTCAATTTTGGATGGTGGATGGAAGGGGGTCCATATTTTTAGTACCATAGAATGCTCTGAATATACTCAGTTGCGCTGTCCAGAATGTACTCAATTGCACTGCACTGAACGTACATGAATGATGAATATATAGTATTGCACCGGGTTGAACATACGCAATTGATGAATGTACTTAGTTTTAGCAACAGGTCCGGGTAACCTACCAGTAGTTCGGTATTTGGCCAGCGGCTCGGTTTGGTTAGGTTCCAGACTCGGCCAAAAACCAGATCCGCTTTGTCTTGGCAGGGTTGTTACCCGGACTGGACATAAACCCGCAGTTTTTTGGCCGGGTTGGTACTGGACCGTGGTTCCATATTATGGTTCGTACAACTTTGGCAGTTCTTTGGCTCAAATTAAGTTGTTGGGTTCTGATCGAATCATGACATGATCAGTATGTAGATTGCACAGTTTTAGCAGCTCTTTCACCTCCCGCATTCAGAATGGTGATGCGACTAATACTTGTTGAGTCACTGTGAAATAACGTCAAATTTGATGTGAAAATCGCGGGCTTTCGATACTGACACAATGAATATTAGTCGCATCGCAATTCTGAAACCGGGAGGTGAAAGAGCGGCTAATATTACACACTCTATGTACTGATCATGTCACGATACGATCAGAACTCAGACACTTAATTGGAGTGAAAGTTGTGCGGTTGAAATGCTGGGTTTTTGGTGGTAAAACTGGCCCAATCGCAACAGTCCGGGTTTTCATGTGGTAAAACCTGTTGGAACGGTCCGGTTCCGAGTCGGAACCGGACCTGGAACCGAACCGGGAATTTGGACCTGTTGCTAACACTAAATGTACTCAATTGCGCTGCACGGAACATCCATGATTGATGAATGTGCACAATTGTTAGGGGTTGTCTCTCAACAGCGATAATGATACTTGAATGAATATACCAAATGTGTACATATCTGTGATATGCAAAACACCTATGCATGTAATATTCAAGTGGTCAGCAACAAGCTCTTTAGCGGGAGTTCTTGTTGGTCGCGCGAAGCATGGGTGCTTCGTTCACACCTGGATACTCTGCGGGACATGCGTGGTAATCACGCACGGCAGTTGATACATCAGCAAAATGTATGTTAGTCACTGGAAGCCTCCAGGAGTGCCTGAGAGGATGTGGAGTGTAAACTTAGATGCGTCAATTTCAGGAGAGCATCAGACCCTAGGAGGGCATTCCTGCCGGCCTTCAGAGTAACTGGGAGCGCCGGCGACAAGCCTGGGAGCACCTGGGAGCGCCGGCGACAAACCTGGGAACGCCGGCGACATGTCTGGGAGCACCTCGAATCACAGTCGAGCAGTCTGGGAAAAACAACATCTTCTTTGGGAATGCTGCTGGTGCGCCTGGAAATCATAGCTACTGTATTCAGATTGTATTCTCATCTATGTATCTATGTATCTATGTATCTATATAGCTACCCATCTACAGACGGTATATCTGGATTGGCTGCAGGCGGTGCTTGAGAGCAATTGGAAGTGCGCCTGAAAATGACGATCGAGTGAACTCAGGGTTACACTCCAAGGCCGTGATCGAGCGAGTTTGGAGGTGCACTTGGAGGCTGTAATCGAGCAAGTTTGGAGGCCGTAATCGTGCGAGTTTAGAGATACACTTGAGGCTGTGATCGAGCGAGTTTGGAGATGCACTTGGAGGCTGTGATCGAGAGAACAGAGAGATACACTCCGAGATCGTGATCGAGCGAGTTTGGAGATACACTTGGAGGCCGGGATCGAGCGAGTTTGGAGGCCGTAATCGTGCGAGTTTAGAGATACACTTGAGGCTGTGATCGAGCGAGTTTGGAGATGCACTTGGAGGCCATGATTGTGCGAGTTTGGAGATGCACTGGGAGGCCGTGATCGAGTGAACTCAGAGATGCACTTGGAGGCCGTAATTGAGCGAGTTTGGAGATGCACTTGGAGGCCGAGATCAAGTTGAACTCAGAGATGCACTTGGAGGCCGCGATCGAGCGAGTTTGGAGATGCATTTGGAGGCCGGGATCGACCGAGTTTGGAGATGCACTTGCAGGCCATGATCGAGCAAGATCGGGGGAGTACTTGGAGGCGGTCGATAGGAGGTGTGCCGGGTGCTGAGACTCTATCCATCAGTTAGTTAACTTGCAACCGTGGGAATATGATGAGGTGACTTTACCTTTGAGCTCTCATGGAGAGCTGGCTGGTGGCGGTCGATCTTGTAGGGAGGCATGCCGGAAGCTGAAGCTACATTCAGGGGTCAACTCGCAATCGTCAGAATGAAGGGAAGACAGACAATCTTGGGATGATGTAGCACTCACTGTATGCAGTGCTCAGTGTATGCTTTACTCGGTGTGAACTCATGATCATGGCATGGACAGATAGAGAGGGATGACTTAACTTTGTGTTCTGTGATGATGGTAGAGTTGTGGACGAGAAAGAGAGAGATGGGGGATGAAGATGAGAACGATATGGAGAATACGAGCGGATATGAGAAATCCCGGGTACGACGGGCTTGATTGGGTTGGGAAGACCTCGTATCGGCGTAATTACACGCCGGATTGGGACTCTAACCTGCCGTATCGGGGATGGTCAATTGACTTGCACACGCAATTCTCTGAAGTCCCAGTTTCTCATGATGATTTCCCTCGTACCCTCTCATCTCTCTCTTTCTTGTCCTCAATTCTACCATCACCTTAGAACACGAAGTTAAGTCATCCCTATCTATCTCTCCATGCAATGATCATGAGTTAACACCAAGTACAGTATACACCAAGCACTGCATCATCCCAAGATCAACTGTCTCACGCTCCCAGCCAGTCTCTCATCTCTCGGTGGACCTGATTGTACTCAACTCTCTACATTCCCACGATTACCAGTTAACCAATGAATAGAGTCTCAGCTGCCGACGCACCTCCCTCCCGATCTACCACCTCCAGATCGACCTCCTCCAAGTACTCCTCCAATCTCGATCGATCATGGCCTCCAAGTGCATCTCCAAACTTGCTCGATCACGGCCTCCAAGTGCATCTCTGAGTTACATGATCTCGGCCTCCAAGTGCATCTCTAAACTCGGGCGATCTCTGCCTCCAAGTGCATCTCTGAGTTACACTATGTCCAAACTCGCTCGATCACGACCTCCCAGTGCATCTCTGAGTTCAACTTGATTTGGGCCTCCAAGTGGATCTCTGAGTTACTCGATCTCGGCCTCCAAATGCATCTCCAAACCCGGTCCATCACGGCCTCCAAGTGCATCTCTGAGTTACTCGATCTCGGCCTCCAAATGCATCTCTAAACCCACTTGATCTCGGCCTCCAAGTGCATCTCTGAGTTCAACTCGATCTCGGCCTCCAAGTGCATCTTCAAACCCGCTCCATCACGGCCTCCAGGTGCATCTATGAGTTCAACTCGATCTCGGCCTGCATGTGCGTCTCCAAACTGGCTCGATCGCGGCCTCCAAGTACATCTCCCAGTTCACACTATCACATCCTCCAAGTCCATCTCTAAGTTCTCTCAATCAAGCGTCTCCAGGTGCCCCTGTGATTACGCTCCAGTACCGTCTGCAGCCAGATTGGCCGTATGTATATATATAGAGTGACTTAGATAGATAATACATGCCATATTATGATGTAGCGAATCTTGTGACTGTAACAAAGACGAATCTGATACACGAAATGCCTTGTGGTTATGGAACCCTATGAACCATTGCTGTGAGAATACGGCACTAAGTCTCCCGCAGAGCTGCGCAGAGGTCTCAAGCTGCTCTCGAAGTCTCCGCAGACCTGTGCAGAGGTCTCATCTACTCCAAAATTTGGCTATCCTATAAGTCAAATCTCGTAGCATCCTGAATGCACCTCCAGAACTGCAGGTGCTTTCAGGAGCACCTGAGAATGCTCTTGCAGAGTCTGAGAGCACTTTGCTTCGCTCCAGGGGGGCCTGGGAGCATCTGGAATTACTTGGGAGCACCGGTGAGGTCTACCGGAGTGTCTGGGAGGTTTGCGTGTGGCTTCCGGACCGATTTACATTTTGCTGATGTAGTCAAACGCAATTAAGAGGACTCTTCTCCCCTACCCGTAACGGGCTAGGATTCGGAGCGGCACGTTCCGGTCTAGAGAAAAGTCTCGACCTTAGCAAGATATAACTGAGGGATTAATGACGCAGGCTTTTGGCCTAGAGCGAGCACCACTCGTTGGCTCGAGTGGTCTGGATCGCAATGTAAACTCATATCGGATACGAGCTTACGCGTCAGTAATCTACTTTGGCATAGTATCGGTTGGTCGCCGATTCAATCTATGACGCAATTAAATAACTCAGAGACGAGGGATTTAAGAGGCGATAAGCATCACCATCTTCGTTGGTGGATGTTCCAACTACCGACTCGTACGATTGCAAGATAAGTCTGAGATAGGAAAGGATAAGATGATATCGCGCAATGGATGGCCTGATTGTTATCAGGAGCGTAACGCTTTCAAACCACATTGCATGCGACACAATTACTTGAGGGTGTTGTGGTAAGTTATCACTGGGCGCTGACGGGGCGTGGCCGAGATAACTCTGTCACACCTAAGAAGACCGAGGGCTATAAAGGAGCCAGCGTCGGTCGAAGGAATTGGGGAGCATCAGCGAAAAGATTAGATTTCAGAAGAACACCGAAGACGATCTTAAAATATTATTAACAATTCTATTTATTCAAAATTACCTCCCTTATTCATACTCGAGATTGGGTCCTATATACCTGGACATCGATACACACCAGCCGAATACGCACTGCAGAGACTAGTCGAGAGCTTCGGCAATTTGCTTTTCGAATTTGCCGAGCACCGTCTAACCTACACCTACACTGTGGTCTTTCGTTTTTGTCAGTACGAGGATATCGACTACCTGGTGTTGAGATATCTCAACACAGGAGCTTTGCCCGTCGAGGAATTTTCCGAGGAGTGGTTATACGACGGGGAAACCTGATTTACGTTTACATCGGGGATGGTAATTGGCACCGTTTCAATTTAGTCGAGCTTGATGACGCTGCGCTAGAGTTAGCGCTTAGGGAACAGGTTGCTCTTGCGAGACGGGCAAGAGGTTGAGTCTTTGGATAAGACGAGGAAAGAAAGAGATTAGATAGGCGGCTGCACTTAGATTCAATAAATATTGTATTAGTTATTGGGATCTAAACACCCCCGTAACACCAATTACGCTGCATTGTTTGAAGGCGGTTGATGAATGTACTCAATCGCACTGCGCGGAACGTACTAGGTTGCGCTGATGGAATACAGCTGGATAGAGCCAGTTGGGTGTACGTACGTGGCAGTGCATGCACATACATGCGTGTAGAGCAAAGTATTTGTAATTTTTGACTGACTCCTCAAACAAACTAGTCAGTTTGCGGAGGTGGGGTACGGACTCCATGAATGGACGTTTCGTTGACAGAAGGTGAGCCTCTGTGAACTGACTAGGTACTCTGCGGCGGAATGGCCTCCGTGAATAGACTAGATCAAACAACCACTAACGCCAAGCCGCCGCCTTGCCAACCGCCGGCCACACCTGGCCACACCCAGCCACACCCAGCCACACCCAGCCACACCCAGCCACACCCAGCCACACCCAGCCACACCCAGCCACACCCGGCCACACCCGGCCACACCCGGCCACGCCCTGGCAACCTTACCTACAACTAGAAATGGAGTTTCTACAGCCTGACCTTAGTATACGAGCTTAGTGGTTTCCTGCACTTTCTTAGCATACTGATGCCGTCACTCACCTTTTGCTTTTGCAACTATCCACCATTAAGTTTTGAACCGTGAGGCGTCTACTGGGTATGAATCGAGAGGAGAACACAGTCCAGTCTGCCAACTCCACCACCATAGAACATGTACCATCCTTGCTAAAGTGACATTGATCTACTGCTGGTACGAATGCACCACCACTTGTTGACGCACCCTCCCCAACCGCTTCGGACAACAATATCGAGCAGATGTTGGATTTCCTTTGCAATTATCCCAAGATTCAGGATCCGTCGCAATTTGCTGGCATGCCAATTAGACACGAGCAGCATGCCTCCTACTACAACTCTCCTCTGCCTGGTGGACTGGCCGAACGAGTTAGAGTTATCATGGATTCTATTGTCACTCTCGCTCAGCCAAGCCGTCGACAGGTTCTTGCGATGACCCTAGCAACAAGAAACACGGAGGTTCATCTCTGCATCGCCCAGAACGATACCCAGGTGCCTCCCTCCGTTGAGCAGTTCTTGCGCAGGATATGGGGTCAGCTACAAGCAATATCCAAGCAGTATGCCATCGCAATGGCTCTCGCTAAGCTCCCCTGGAAACCTGTTGCCAAGGGTTCATCACCAAAAGCCGTGCGCAGTGATAAAAAGCTCCACGAAGTAGGCCGTACATTGCGTCGCGAAGTATACCAACATGTCTATCCCCGATTTAAGCACCGCATCATGAAGAGAGATGCGGCATTTGTTAGCTTTTGGCAATACTTCAATGCCACGTTCAACCCAAACGACGGGTTTGACATCAACTTTTGCAAAGTTCTAATTGTCGCAGCATCAATCATTGAATTCATGGCCACCAATCAGACACTCGATACAGTATCCTCTGATTACCTGATCACAAAAATCGAACTTCTGAACCGTCTGCGTAGAAAACGTCACGATCCAATCGACATGATGTAGTTTGATCGAACAGTGTTATTACAAGTTCGATTGAAAACACACAATTCATTCAACGACTGGAAACTTCTAAGACGTGACCCCGACAAACGTTTGTACCATATTGCTAACATTTGTTTATCTCTTCCAGTACTAACAGTCCCGTGGATGTTTTGCAGCCTTTCCGTTGTCTCGCTACCTGTACAAAATGCTGCTGTACGAGGACAGTACCCAGCAGCTCTGCCGATTTGCATACTTGCCTCACCTGCAAAAAACTTTCTTTTCGGGCCCCAAGGTGGACAGGCCATCACCGATATCAGTGGAGCGCATCAGCTCTGCCGCTGAACAGCTAAAGGCTGTCGCCAAGTCTGCTTTCAATGAATCCGACTATGCGCGAAACATGGAAACTCAGGTCTCTGAGTCAGTGATGGACAACAATGAGGGCTATGGGGACCCGTTTGAAAAGTTGATCCAGATGATCAAGCAGGGTACCGCAGAACATGGGGCTCAAAAAAGGAAACATCCGTCAATCCATGCCAAATGGACTCTGGTTTTATACCATCTCGCCCAGGTTAATGTGAACCCATCACACTTACCTTTCTCCTACGTTGCTGTAAGCAAGCTGTCTTGTTTAATGTGTTTTAAAGCTTTCGAGGGATTCAGCAACGCAGAAGACGAGCTTGCAATCGCATCCAATAAACGACTGCGACTGTGTCTCAAAGGTTGTAACGGCAAGATTTACTATCCTTGGATCGCGGTGGCCACCAAAAACTTGAGCCCTTCCTCTACGGTGGTGCGGCATGAGCTCTGGCAATCTTTGGTTCATCTCTATTCACAATTCCTCTTTCAACAGAAGCATTGCATCCGCATACTTTCTGATAGCACCAACAACTCCGCCAACTCTCAAGACCTTGGTGATATTAAAAATACAGGAGTATCTACATTTCTCTTACTAATATTTGTACCTTTCTTTTTATTCTCCATAAAATATGGAAGGTCGTTGCGGATAACAATAATGTGGTGTGTTAATACTTTTGTTATCTGTTATCTTTAGGTGTCTAGAAAGTTCCGGTTAGAACTTGTCTAGAATCTTCTTTTTAGTTCTGTTTGGAAAGGATTTATCAGCGCTTATCTTTTAGACCGCGCCTAGATTGTTCTAATGGTTTCCTTACGGTTCTTGTTTATAATTATATACAGTTGAAGAGTATTTCTTTACTGTTTTAGGATATTGTTCCGCGACCGTGGTCATGGACAGTCACTCCGGGTTTTATGTATATATAGATACTGTTTCTTTGGTTAGAAAACAGTTCTTTAGACTTGCTCTGACATCGATAAGAATACAATAATATCTTCTCCATACCTCCTTCTTCAGTATTATATGATCTCGTTTCGAACACTTCTTTATATCGTTACTTTTGTCATATTATTGCTTCGAATACTCTTTGTTAGATTTTAACCGATGTATCTGTACTTTCGCACCTTATTCTATTAGGTGACGAAGGAGATGATGTTGAGGACGCCATGACCGAAATCGAACGCCAGAACGAAGAGGCAATTCAACAACCCCACGCCGAGATGCGTACCTCTGCGCTGGACCACCTTTGATTAGACTGTGTGCTTGATGCCGATCATGGTTACTCGTGCGGCCATTGAAATTGCTGAATGCGTTCTTTTCGTGAACAAGTAGTTTTCTTTGCACTAAAGAGACGTGAGTATTGATTGGATATAGTGATTGTAATTGGATTTGGTGATTACATTTGTAACGCAAGGTTGAGACCCCATGAGCATACGCTATTGGAAGTAGCATTAGTGGTTGTGGGGTGGGTGTTTGTTACACAGTATATCTGGTTACGATGTCTTTCGGAACAGCTTTTGTGTCCGACTCTGTTGTCTACCCTAGTGTCGTTACCAACTGGCTACCGTATCTTTACAATAGGAGCAGCTGTAAGTGTCCGCTAATCCGTCATTGACCAGGTTGCGTTCAATCTAATACGCATGACGAAAGGTGGAAGGTAGAAAGCCGTGTTCCGAGCCTTCTAATTCTCTGGTTATGCCTTCGCTATCACCAAACTCTTCAGATGCCAGAGCCTCTCCCGCGTGCGATATATCCTGGCCGGTCTGTAAAGTCCGGCCGTCCGAATAGTGCATCATGATCGATGGAATATATTACGTGAGTGTTATCATTCTCTAGTTTGGTCAGCTTCATTGCTTGATATGTACGCATTTCAAATGTATAGGTTCCAACTTCCGGTCAGAGGATCGAGCCCAGCCAGAGAGCCAATGTAATATCTTCAAGTTCTAGCAGGAGGATAGAGCCAGCTAGAATCCAAGTACAAAGCTTCAACTTCTGATCAGAGCATTGGCATTAACTCCAATGCAACGACTAAAAACCTAGCTATAAATTCCAGCACAATGTCAGATACCGGGCGTGTACTAGTGCACGCCCGGTCAATTTTCCCAACTGGCCCGGCCGGCCGTGACCTTTCATGGGCTTTTAGGCCAGTAATTTGAAAAGCCCACGCGGGCCGGGCTTTTATTAAAAGGCCCGCAGGTTTCAGTGCCCCTGGGCCGGCCTGTGGGCCTGCCTGGATATATAACTTCATGTAGGCCCAACAATAGTAAGCCTCCGTCATGGTTGTAGATGCTGGCTAAGGTCTTCTAAGTGATTAGTGAGAAAATAATAATTACAGCTGCAGTAAAAAGAGGGAGAGAAGCAAGAGTAAATTTTGTTACAGAAAATAGAAGCTTTCCCATGATCAGAATATTCATTTCCTTTCATTCATTATTACAATCTGTTGTTGTATTATGGATTTTACAGGGTTGTTGCTATCCATATCTTGGGTTTGTAGTTTTTTCTGTTCAATATATATGTATTTCCAAAATCCACTTTGGTTAGTTGGATTTACCATAAAGGATGGTCAGTCAGCTATAATTATGTATTGTCTGGTAAGCTAACTTGTTGTGAAAGCTGGAAAATTGACTATTTTCTGATTATTTCAAAATATAATTATTAAACAAGTTTTCACAACTGGCTCTACTTACTGGAAATGATACCATGAAATCCCAGAATGATTCAGGTTTTGTTTTTGTTTCATTCATACTGTATTCACTCTAATTGGAGTATGGCAGAGCATAAGCTGCCCCCTGCGCCACTGAGCAAGCCGGCAGGATGGCGCAGAATCCATCTGCTACCCATTGTCCCCAGCAACAAAGGAAAATCAATCAAGTGTACATGATCGGAAGAAACAAATGACATAGAAATCGACGAAACAAGAGAGAAACTGTCCCCTGTCCAAACACCTTCCATCCTGCCAGGGTACCTCCTGCCTATGTACTTCCTGGCCATGCTAGTCCTACCTGTGCTCCTCCTCCCTGGGCTCCTCAAGACCGGGCTCTTCCACTAGTTGTTGTGGGAACCTCCCAATGGCAGTAGCTGCGAGCAAGTCTATTGCCTCTTGATCGCATTTTTCCATGGAGAAAAGCTCAGAAATTTGGGCACGCCAGTATATGCCCACTTTCCATCGAGTGGCCTTTCCCACCACTTTCCATTGTGCTGTCTGCCGGTCTCTCCACAGGCAGCAGTGGCGGAAGAGATGCTCCTGCATCTGTAGTGTTCTGTTTCCACACCGCCAGCATTTGTTGTCCTCTCAGTGCCCAAACCGGTTTAGGTACGTTCCACTTGACGCATGCTCGCTCTCTAGTCTGTATAACCTTGCTGCCAGTGATTTCATGTTCGTCATTGGAACAGATCTCTTGCTACCAGCTTTGCCCTTCAGTCAATATCGGTGATGTTTGGAGCACTTGTCAGCATCCCTCCTTGCTGTTACCACCTATTTCCCTGTGGAGATCCGTCAAGTTCTATTCTTGGCCTATGTGTTGATTTGTTCGCATACTGTGTACCATTGGTTTTTTGGTACCATGGTTGGCTGGCGGTCAGTCTCTTTGTTCCTTGGGATACAGGAGTGTTCTGGGACCAGGGGGATGTTAGCTTTGATGCAGTGGGCGCGGAGGGCCCTAGCATGCTCATTCGTTGCTCATGGGAGTTGCTGCAATAGCCACAGCTCCATGTGCGCCATCTGTCTAATGGCTGCCTACAAATCACTAAACACTGCTACTGTTGTGACTCTGTGTGCTCGTACCGCCTCTGCTCTTGCACTGGACTTTTGGAGTGTGACTCTGATTACCCAGAGTTAAGGGTCTAATATCTCGATTCTTCCCATACTGAGATAGATGCGGAAGATAGTTGAGTTATATCTGATTAAGAATAATAAAGCCACACTTACTCCTCCATTATCTCTTTGAGATTCGGCTGTCCACCATGTCCAGGTGCTACATGATGCTACGCTTTCCTTTCATTTTGCTCATTGATCGGTGGCTCTTTTGGTTGTGGTGTTGTCTTCCAGTGTGGTGCCCTTGTCCGCTGACACCACTGGTGTTTCTGGCCAGCACATCGTCTCACCTCCGCTGGCACGTTGGAGCTCCATCATCGTTGCCCGGCCTACCGGTGCACCAGGAGTAGGGTAGTTGTAGAGCTCTTGCATCTTGCAGACATTGCACATGCCGGCTAGCCTTGGTATGATCTGTTGATGTCTGGCATCGAGGGCCACCTCTGCCTGTGTGAGTCCTCAGTTTCTCATTACTGCACACATGGGAGGTGTCAGAAGTGCACCCAGGGTTGATCTGGCTTGTCCAGTGAGAAGTAGCTGGTGGTGGTCTCACTGGCTGCCTTTCTTTTGATCACAGTAGACTTCGCTTCTGCACAGCACGATGGCATGGATGCTGACTATCTGTACTGCTCTCACAAGTGCGGTTACGATCAAATATGTTCCTGTCAGTGACCGGGGTAGTACTTTTGCAGCTTTTGCAGTGTTTACTCATTGGTTGTGATGCTCCTTGAGCGTTAGGTTGATATCCATCCAGACTCCCAGCCACCTGGTCACTTCCTTGTTTATCATGGCGAAGCTGTTCCCAACTCTTCATTTGCCAGCTACCTTTTAATGCAGGTGCATCGTGTGGCCTAGTCAACGGGTGAAGAGTGCCACATCAGTTTTTGGGGAGCCAAACTCCAGCTCTGGTCTCTCGGTCCAGTTGATGCTCACTGTGGGGCAGGCATTGAGTTTTTGAGAAGTTGGTTTATGTTGCGGCCCGTTGCTACCCATCTGACATTGTCCCCAACTGTCAGACCTTCTTCTCGGGACACCCTCTCCTCAATCCATCTCATGAGCCCTGACATGCAAATCATGAAGAGAATCGGAGACACCAGTGAACTCTGTCGTATACCTGTTCCCAGCAGGTATCTGGCCATAACATCACCCCCAATTACCATTTGACTGTTCGTTCCATGACAAAACCTGCCATTCATCATGTGAGGTCTCCATCCATCCTGTTGCCTCTTGTGGTGTGAATTGGTCTCCTCTTCCCAAGGCTTGGGAAAGTTGCCTTGATGTTTATCATGAGTATGCCAGGCATGTGGCCCTCTCTGCACACTGTGTGTGCTCTGTCAACCATGATTGCCACCATGTCAATTGACGAGAGGCCACTTCTGCATCCATCCTGGCCGTCGCTAAGGAGTCCTTTTCACTCTGCCTCTTGAGCGAGTAACTTTGCAACCAATCTTGTGGCAACTTTCCCAATGCAGCTTAGTAGAGATATAAAGCGATGCGCTTTGAGTTTTGTGTAGTCATTCATTCCTGGCTTGTGGATTAAGACCTCCCTAGGCTACTTCTACACAGCTGGGTGTCGGGCTGTTTGGATGACTGCCTTTGCTGGTTCCAGAATTCTCATCTTCTCTCACCACATAAATAGGCGAATGGTTCCAAATGACAGAATGTCCATGCCTGGGGTGCTCCCGTCTGACTGCGCGAATAGGGCTTGTTCAACTCTGCATGCTCGGTGACAGACTGGTGTGCTTGCCCCACCTGTGATAGTTCAGTGTACTAGTCATGCTCATTCGGGGAAAGGACTGTTGTCTCTGCATTTCTTCTTTCTTTGTGATGGTATCTGCCTGTTTCTGATCTCTGTTGGTCAGGGTCTCCAATGTTGCTCCTGCCCGCAGGTTGGCAAACGTTGCTGCTTGTCAGACCCCAGCTAGTGTGAGCAACAGTTATGGATGGCTGCTTCGGGTCCAGGTCCAAGTCAGAACTAGTGTTAGCCACGGTTACGGGTTACCCGGTCTGGCGGAAATCCCGAATCAGGAGATCGCACACGGTAGCTTCCGTAGGAAGCTACGCAAATGGAGGTTTCGTTTCGAGGCGCGTAGGGAGGGAGTAGCCGCAGCGAGATAGTTGATTGGCTAGAACTAAGATACAAAAGAGAGAAGAAGGAAAGTGATGAGATGATGATTGGTGAGGTCTGTCTGAATCATGGTGTCGGATGCCGTCCAGCGAAGGGTTTTCAACCTTTTCAATGGCGTGATGCAGAGCCGCGATAACCCTAACCCAGTCACGTACCCACTCCAGAGCGTGGCTTTGTAGTGGTGGGAGCCGTTTTCCCACCACAACTCCTCCCCAGCCACCTGGTGCGAAGCACGTAGTTCTCCTCTTCCGCCATCCTCCTCCTCGTCCTTACCGTCATCTCGGAATCCCCAAGATCCCACCTGTTATCCGTAATATGCAGACAAACCCCAACCGGCAAACGAAACAAGCAACGAGAATTGAACGAGAAACGACAAAGAAACGAGAAAACAAATGAAAACCCGGCCGAAAAACCCACTCTATCGAACCTTGCATCAAAGTCTCCTCCACTCATATTTCGTCCCGTTTGCAGTCGGTGCTGATTCTCTCAAGTCGCGTCCTCCGCACTCATACCTTCGTCCCGGTTTAACGAGACGGTGCTCACTATCCCGTGTCCTCCGTGCCCATACATTCGTCCCAGTTTAACGAGACGGTGCTCAACACCAGCCGTATCCTCGCTGGCTGTCAAGCCCGCTTCACCTCTGTATCCTCCGGGTGCGCTTCTTGCAGTCGTATCCTGCATGAGCGCTTCGTGTACCCTCCAAATACACCATCGTCAAGTGCACATCGCTCCCGTGTCCACCAGGTGTGCCTCTCTGTTCTGAGTCCATGTCTCCTCCGAGTCCACTTCTCTCCTCCAAGTCCACTTCTCTCCTCGTAGTGCGCTACTATCCAGTGGGGGTGAAAACAAATGAAATTTCCCCTCCCTGGCCATTTGTGTGAAGCACATTCTGTGTTTCCGTCTCTGCTCGCTGTCTGGAAGCCTATGCTCTACCGAGTAGAAGGCGTTTAGAGTGTGACTGCTCCCCCATTCGTTCCAGTCGTATGGCGAGCGGTGGGCGGGCATTGTATCTCGGACAGGTTGGCACGTCGACTTTGACTTGCCGAGATCATACGGAATGCTCAATGACCTCCCGCACCAGCTGTGTCAATTGTTCCGGTGATAGCAGCGGTGTGGAGGTAGGTGTCGGTCGAGCAGGAGACAGGGCTGGTGATACTGGGCGGGCTGGTGGCGATGGCGGGGACGTGAGCGATGACGATGATGGTAGCAGTGGTGATGGTGATGGTGGTGGCGGTGGCGGTCCTGTCGAAAGAACTGGATGCCCGGCATGTGCATAGTCCCTCATTGTGCGGTCACCGCAGGCAGCCGGTGCCATTGGTATCTTCTGTCCCGCACGCCCAAGCACAAGTCTGTCATGGTTATTGATACTTACAACATCATCGTCCAGGTTGGTACGCAAATCGACACACGTCCGGAGGTGATGCTGACTGCTGCAGTAATGGCATGGGAGAACATCACGTTGCTGCGGTGGCTGTACTGCATCTTGATGTGATGGTCGTGGGGCGGGCTTCTGATTGAACGGCGAGGTGGGCTGTGGACAGCGCTGCTGGTCGGGCACTTGACGTGGACAGTGCTGCTGGTCGGACACTTGATGGTTCGGCAGCGAAGCCTCCTGATGGTCCTTGGGCTGCATGAAACGGTGTCGACGGACTGGCTGGCCTCGAGGTGGCTCAACACGGATCATTCCCGGTCATACAGTCGGTCCGGACATGAATGGTACCTGGTCTAGCCACGAGAGAAGAAGCTGAAGAGAGTGTAGTAATTATCGCGGTGTTCGAGGGAACCTTAGCTGCCGTGGCAATTGTCGTGGTAGTCTCGGCAGCTGCAGGAGCGAAGGGAGCCGGAGAAGCCAGGGCAGAAGCAGGGGAAGTCATGGAAGCTGGAGAAGTCGTGTGAGTCTTGGGAGTTGCAGGAGTCGATGAAACAGAGGGAGCCGAAGAAACAGGGGATGCCGAAGAAACAGGGGAAGCCGAAGAAACAGGGGAAGCCGAAGAAACAGGGGAAGCTGAAGAAACAGGGGAAGCCGAAGTACTTGTGGGAGCCGTGGGAGAGGTCAACGCCGTTGGAGCCAGGGGCGCAGGAGAAGATATCGAATTGGGAGTTGGAGTGGAAGCCGGAGATGTTGGTGGTGCGGTTGGTGAAGTCAAAGTCATCAGAATAGCGGCAGCCGGAGCGAGGAATCCAAACATGGCAACGGCCTCGGGTGCAGAGATCCTTGCCGAGATCCAACGATGAAGCTTGCCATAGTCGAACGTACGCAGTTCGAGCGGGTTGGGACTGAGCTTTGAGATTGGCTTCCTCCAGAGTTGCTTGGGAAGAGCATGCAGCAACATCTCGGTCTTCTCATACTCGACCATCATGCCGCGCTCGGTCACTACTCCACTGATGTGGTCGTATGTGCGAAGCAAAGACTTCAGGGTCTCAGTATTGTCTGAACCTCCAAACTCGGTGCAGAGATTCTCCAAATATTGACCTGTGTAGACAAGGGAATCGGGCCGGCTATCGGTATACCGAAACGCATCCAGCATCTCCTTTTTGATTGCAGCCCACTCTCGGCGCTCATAATCACGCATCATCATCACCATCTCTCTGATCGCTTTCGTGCAGTAGTAGGGAAGTATGATGACGACGTTTCGGCTGGAAGTGTCAGTAGCAGTGAAGCCGGTGATGCTCTCATACTTGTGGAGAAATGTTGTCACATCGGAGCCAAGAACGATAGGCACACCTGGACTAAGTGGAAGTGGCATCTGATTCCGCTGTGTGCTGTGTGCTGGCAGCCAAGATGGCCTCAACATATCGCGGTGAGATCTCTATGCTTTCTATTCATCGATCTGTCGTTGACTAGTGGTCCTCAGTGCTTGATTCGTGTTCAATTGTCGCTGTGGTGTAGTCTGTGCTTGCAGCCCAGTTTTCCGTGTCCCGTCGTTCCAGTTCCGTCGCGTCTATTCCATCTACCTCCGTGTCGTCGCGCTGTCATCTGTCTCTCGCTGCCAGCTCACTTTCCCGTGCTCTGCTTTCCGAAACGACCTCCGAGTCAGAGCACCGTTTGTGGCGGAAATCCCGAATCAGGAGCTTGCACACGGTAGCTTTCGTAGGAAGCTACGAAAATGGAGGTTTACTTTCGAGGAGCGTAGGGAGGGAGTAGCCGCAGTGAGATAGTTGATTGGCTAGAACTAAGAAACAAAAGAGGGAAGAAGGAAAGAGATGAGATGATGATTGGTGAGGTCTGTCTGAATTGTGGTGTCGGTTGCCGTCCAGTGAAGGTTTTTCAACCTTGTCGATGGCGTGATGCAGTGCCGCAATAACCCTAACCCAGTCACGTACCCACTCAAAAGCGTGGCTTTGTAGTGGTGGAAGCTGTTTTCCCACCACACCGGCTGCGGTCCGGATATGGAACCGGACCGGATGGTCCAGTACAGGTTGTTATCCAGAAAACAGGGGTACCCACCGGGTATGGGGACGGGTTGGAACCAGACCGCGGTTTCATTTTACGGTTCCTACAACTTTTGCTCGAATTATGTATTTGGATTCTCATCTTATTGCAACATGATCTATATGTGAAATGTGCAGATTGATGACTTATTTCATCTCCCATTCTCATATTTGCAATCAGATCAATATTCATTGAGTCGATGTCAAATTAAGCCGAACGTAACACCAAAATGACTGGGTTTCCATCATGATTCGACAACTATTGATCCGATTGCAAATCGGAGAATGGGAGATGAAAGAAGGCATCAATCTGCATAATTTACATATAGATTATGTAACAATATGATGAGAACTCCAATATATAATTGTAGCAAGAAATGGTGACTTTTGTGGAGCGGGTTGTGTGGGGAAACCAGTTGCAACGGTCCGGTTCCGGGTTGGAACCGGGAATTTGGACCCATTGGTAACCCTAGTCAGAGCTGAAATGTGACATAGTGATGATCCGTGTTGCCAATACACCCGAACTGTCGATGCGGATACAGTTCAATGGAAATCTCGCAACCAATCTGCATGGGACGGGTTGTCAGCACGTCGCGCAGTGGGTTCATCTGTAGATTCATACATTGCTCTTGTTTTTGGAATTTGATGATAGTATCTTGTCAAAATCATGTATTGAGCCGCCAATAATCTCTTTTTGCATGTTTTCCAGTGTGCAATATCGATTATTTTGGAATCTATAGTGGTCCTTTCATATGTTATATTGTTGCCTAGAAAGGTGGTCAACAGTTCTGGTATGAACTCATATATCCCCACAATGCCTTGACAACCTGATATGTAAGACCCAAAATTGTTGACTCTCAGTTGATGCACATTTTCATGATAGGGTAACGCGTATGTCATGTACTGTTTCCTATGAAAAGGCTGTCAGCACATCATATATTAAATACTGCCATAAAGCGACACTTAGATTCGCCAAGATGCAAGACCAACAATTGTTGAAGCTCCATTCACTCATATTTTCAGGATGTGGCAGGGAGTGCGGAGATATTGTTTTTGCCTCTAAAGGCAGCCAATATCTTCTTTATGGATGTTTGCAACCAATTGCCACTTAGGGTACCCAAGATGCAAAGCCAAAAATCATTGATGCTCTGTTGACACTCATTTTCAGAATGGGGAATTGAGAATGTCATTTGCTATTTTGCCTAGCCAGGCTGCTAATAGGTTGGTTCTGCAGAGCAGCGACCAAATTACTTGTCAATTACACTACTTACAAGATTAATAATCATTAACGCTCCGTTGATGCTGATTTTAATGTATTGTTTATTCAAAATATTCTGCCATTGATAATTGCATTCATAATTATTTGAACTTATCGGTTGCCTTTCTGCCTAATCAAGACTTGGCCCTTTGGCAAAGCCAATCCCAGTAATGTTCTTGCACTGGTCACTCATCTGATTAAAATTGAAATATATTGTCAAATGATTTATTTTGCCCGCTATACTACTGTTTATTAACTAATATTCACAGGTGACTGCTCAATACTCTCCCATAATATATCATTCAATGCAATTCTTGGTTAAACTATAACAAGAACCTGGTGAAAATAGCTTGACCCATTCTGTCCAACTTGTTCTTGATCCCTTCATTCCTCCTCATTTCCATCGTATTGACCGTCCTGAACACCTTTTCAGCCCTTTTCCTTGACCTTGGTGTTGGCCGAACCAATCCGGGAACATTCGGTGAGGCACTCACAGTCTGCTGCTCTGGGATTTCCATTTCTTTGATGGCATATTCTAGTTTGATTTCAGATTCATGATCTGCCTCCCAGTTGTCTTTGTTGTTGCTTCGATAATCCAAGTCACCATTCCAGCGAAACCAATGTTTGGTGTCCAAAATGCTTTCAGGTGCCCGATCCCCATCACTGTTGGCAGGATGGCTGTCAATTCACTTGATTTGGCAAATATTTAATAATTGAGTTCGTCCTCCAGGGAGGTCCTTTGCAGACAAAGCTTGTGAGACAGGTGATCATTCACATAATTTAAATGCAGCCGTATCGTCACGTTGAAAGTTTGACAAGGACACATTGACTACCTCTTCTGTATCTGAAATATATTCAACTGCTGTCATGTGGTTATTTTGAGTGCGAGATTCCTTCTGTGTCTCACGTAGGTTTTGGCTGCCGTAGAACATCTCCAAAAAGTTGTGGACCTTGGCCATTCTGTGCAACTTCTTTTGCTCCACCTCTCTCTTTATATCCAAGTCATTATCAGTATGTATGGTATCCAATGCTGGGTCATCGCCTGCAAATATCACGTTATTGGGTCCTGCAAACTGCCTTACAACACCATTTTCATGAAGGGTCTTGCCTGTGTGTTATGACTGCCGCCAGCCAATCACATCTCACACAATGGATGAACTGGCCTCCACTCCGACACCATCTAATATGATAGAGAATATGTCACGCACCTCATTGAAGAGATCAGCATACTTTGAGTGCGTTTCTTCATCAGCAAAATGTAATTATGTCACTGGGAGCCTCTCGGAGTGTCTGAGAGTTGTCAGATGGAAATCCCAGGGTGATCAAATCCCTGAGTAGACTGGGCTGACAACGTGCCCTTCAGCAGCATCTGGGAGCACCTCGAATCACTGTAGAACAGTCTGGGAGAAACAACATTCTCTTTGGGAACACTGCTGGTGCATCTGGAAATCATAGCTACTACTTATCGTTCAACAATTGTTAAAACTCATGTATTCAGTTGGTATTCTCATCTATGTATTTATGTATTGATATAGCTACCCATCTACACACCTTATATCTGGACTGGCTGCAGGCGGTGCTTGAGAGCAATTTGAGGTGCGCCTGAAGATAACGATCGAGTGATCTCAGAGATACCCTTGGAGGCAGTTACTGTGTGAACTTGGAGATTCCCTTGGAGGCCGTAATCGAGCGACTTTGGAGATATACTGGGAGGCTGTGATCGAGTGAACTCAGAGATGCACTTGGAGGCTGTGATCGAGCGAGTTTGGAGATGCACTTGGAGGCTGAGATTGTGTGACTCAGAGATGCACTTGGAGGCCGTGATCGAGCGAGTTGGGAGATGCATTTGGATGCCATGTTCATGTATCTCAGAGATGCACTTGGAGGCCGTGATTGGGTGAGTTTGGAGATGCACTGGGAGGTCGTGATCGAGTGAACTCAGAGATGCACTTGGAGGTCATAATTGAGCAAGTTTGCAGATGCACTGGGAGGCCATGATTGTGCAAACTTGGATGCAGTGATCGGTCGAGTTTGGAGATGAGGTTGGATGCTATGATCCAGTGAACTCAGAGATACCCTTGGAGGCTGTAATCGAGCGAGGTTGCAGATCCACTTGCAGTCCGTGATCGAGCGAGTTTGCTAATGCATTTGGAGGCCGAGATCGGGTAACTCAGAGATGCACTTGGAGGCCGTGATCCAGTATGATTAGAGGAGTACTTGGAGGTGGTCGGTAGGAGGTGCGCCGGGTGCTGAGATTGTATCCATCAGTTAGTTAACTCGCCGCCGTGGGAATGTGAGGACGTGACTTTACCTTTGAGCTCTCATGGAGAGCTGGCTGGTGGCAGTCGATCATGTAGGGAGGTGCGCCGGAAGCTGATGCTGCATTCAGGGGTCCACTCGTAATCGTGAGAATAAAGGAAAGACAGACAATTTTCGGTGGATGTTGTACTCAGTGTACGCTGTACTCGGTGTATGCTGTACTTGGTGTACGCTGTACTTGGTGCATGCTGCACTTGGTGTATGCTGTACTCGGTGTATGCTGTACTCGGTGTATGCTGTACTCAGTGTATGCTGTACTTGGTGTATACTGTACTCGGTGTATGCTGTACTTGGTGTATGCTGTACTCGGTGTATGCTGTACTTGGTGTATGCTGTACTTGGTGTATGCTGTACTCGGTGTATGCTGTACTCGGTGTATGCAGTACTCGGTGTATGCTGTACTCGGTGTATGCTGTACTCGGTGTATGCTGTACTCAGTGTATGCTGTACTCGGTGTATGCTGTACTCGGTGTATGCTGTACTTGTTGTATGCTGTACTCGGTGTATGGTGTACTCAGCATATGCTGTACTCGGTGTATGCTGTTCCCAGTGTTAACTCATGATCATGGCATGGAGAGATAGAGAGGGATGACTTAACTTTGTGTTCTGCGATAATGGTAGAGAAAGAGAGATGGGGGATGATGATGGGACAGATGGGGAGGATATGAGCGGATATGAGAAGCCAGGGGTACAACTCACCTGATTGGATTTCGAAGACCCCATATCGGTGTCTTTACACACCGGATCGGGAGGAGTACCTGCCATATCAGCAATGGTAAATTGACTCGCACATGCAATTCTCTTAAGTCCCAGTTTCTCATGATGATTTACCCCATCTCCTCTCACCTCTCTCTGTCTCTACCATCACCTAAGAACACGAAGTTGAGTCATTCCTATCTATATCTCCATGCAATGATCATGAATTCACACTGAGTACAGCATACACCGTGTACTGCATCATCCCAAGATCGACTGTCTCCTGCTCCCCGCCAGTTTCTCATCTCTCGGCAGACCTTGTTGTACTCAACACTCTACCTTCCCACGATTACGAGTTAACCAATGAATTGAGTCTCAGCTGCCGTCGTACCTCCCTCTCGATCCATACTACCCCCAGATCAACCACCTCCAATTACTCCTCCAATGTCGATTAATCATGGCCTCCAAGGGTGTCTTCCAACTCTCTCGATCATGGCCTCCAAGTACATCTCTGAGTTACACTATCTCTGCCTCCAAGTGCATCTCCGAACTCGCTCAATCACGGACTTTATGTTTATCTCTGAGTTACACAATCTCAGCCTTCAAGTGCATCTCCTAACTTGCATGATCACGGCCTCCATGTGTATCACTTAGTTATACGATCTTGGCCTCCAAGTGCATCTCCAAACTTGCTCGATCACGCCCTTCAAGTGCATCTCTGAGTTACACGATCTCGGCCCCCAAGTGCATCTCCAAATTCGCTCGATCATGGACTCCATGTGCATTTCTGAGTTACACGACCGCGGCCTCGAAATGAATCTCCAAACTCGCTCGATCACAGCGTCCAAGTTCATCTCTGAGTTCAACTGGATCTCAGCCTCGAAGTGTATCCCTGAGCTACTCCATCTTGGCCTCCAGATGCATCTCCTATCTCGCTTGATCATGATCTCCCAGTGCATATCTGAGTTCAAGTTAATCTCGGCCTCCAAGTGCATCTCTGAGTTACTGGATCTTGGCCTCCAAGTATATCTCTGAGTTACTTGATCTCGGCCTCCAAGTGGATCTTCAAACCCCCTCGATTGCGGCCTCCAATCGCATTTCCAACCTTGCTTGATTGTGGCCTCCAAGTACATCTCCCAAGGTCACACGATCACGGCCTCCAAGTGTATCTTCATGTTCTCTCAATCAGTATCTCCAGGTGCTCCTGTGATTGTGCTGCAGTACCGTCTGGAGCTAGATTGGCCATATGTATATATCAAGGGAGACTTAAATAGATAATACATGCCATATTATGATGTAGCGAATCTTGTGACTGTAACAAAGATGAATCTGATGCACGAAATGGCTTGTGGTTATGGATCCCTAAGATCCACTGCTGTGAGAATACGGCACTAAGTCTCCCGCAGAGCGGCGCAGAGGTTTCATGCTGCACTCACAGTCTCCCGCAGACCTGCTCAATGGTCTCAGCTGCTCCAACATTTGAGTATCATATAAATCAAATCTCATAGCATCTTGAAAATGCTCTTGTAGAGTCTTAGAGCACTTTGCTTAGCTCCAGGGGGGCCTGGGAGCATCTGGAATTACTTGGAAGCACTGGTGAGTTCTACCGGAGTGTCTGGGAGGTTTGCGAGTGGCTTCCGAACCAATTTACATTTTGCTGATGTTATTGCTGGCGTGACCAGTGTGTGATATCAGGGATCAATAATGTACTGCTAATCTCCATAGGGTCAGAGTTGTAATCATTATGATTTGGATCAATTTACCCCCAGTTCTGTTGTAATTAAGGTGGTGAGATCAAATATAGTCTTGCGGCAGTCCGCAAGTGCGCTGCGCGATTGCTTTGTCTGGGTGTTGTTTCAGCCACATTTTCAGGTATCTGGTATTCTTCATCATTGCTTGACAAATCATAAAGATTGTAAGATGATTGACCAGATCTTGAAGCGATTGCGGAAGAGAAAAGATTGTGGGTCGGTACGCTTTTGGGTTGCGCGATAGGCAAACATCGATGTTTGCCACAGTATTCGTCCTGCACATACTTCAAAAATGCCTGTTGGTATTGGGTAGTATCAGAAGTCTCATCCTTGGGAATAATATCCATTCCTTTGTCCCACTTCTTGAATGATGGTAACTTCCGGAAAGGATCAAGTATATGTGCAAAACTGAGAAGCATACCCGTCATAGGGGTAACTTCAGTATAATCTTGCGACATCTTCCGACCCGCACACTTCATGGCACAGAATAAGTCCTTGTTCCATTGAGTTACCTTCCTAGCCAAAGCTTGCATAACGCCATTCATATGATCGAACATGTTATTGTAGACAGTGATGACCTGCTGCCCAGTAACTGTATGCGCTTTTGACATCCAAAGTGTCCAGTACTGGAATGTCCTTAACACTTCAATGACATACTTGACAATGGTCCATTCATCTTGTATTGTGTAGAGCGGCTGGAACTCACTGTATTTTGGATTCTTGAGCCACTGGCAGGTGAATTCTGGAAATCGGTAGGCCCACTCAAGAAACTCCAGTGTTGAGTTCCACCTCGTCTTCACATCCATTACAGATAGTACTGTGATTCACACAGTGGCCATTGGACAGTCAATCAACTCGTCTCAATGACCAGGTGTTGGCGTAATCAACACAGCTACGAATCTCCGCTATTTGATGGTCAGTTTCAGGACATTCAAAATATGTTGAAATACGTGCTTTCTCAATTATCTTTGCTAAACCGGGTCTCCTGGTAGGCACTTTGTTGATTCTAGCATTGCCCTCTTTTCAAAAGTCTTTGACGCTTCCCAATGTCTATACTTTCATTCTCTCAAAATTGCTGCACGCGTTCATGGGCTTCCCAAGGCTTCGTGCGGCCTTGCCCACACAGACTGCTCGTGAATAGTGTTAGCAACGGGTCCGGGTTACGTGGTAGCAGTCCTGGTTTGCAGCAGGACACCAGTTCGGTTCGGTTCCTGAACCGTCTATAAACCGGACCTGCACTGTCTTAGCGGGGATATTACCCGGACGGGACATAAACCCACTGTTTTTTGGCCGGGTTTCTCATACTGCAGAGCCTCATTTTCGTGATCGCAGAACTTTGGCTCCAATTAAGTATTTCAGTTCTGATTCTATCGCAATATAATATATACGTAAATGATACTGTTTCAGATGCTCTTTCTCCTCCCATTCTCCAATTTGTGATCCGATCACTATTCGTTGAGTTTCTGTGAAATAACGCCGCATATTACACGTCTTTGATGCAACCCAACGAATAGTGATCAGATCGCAAATTAGACAATGTGAGGTCAAAGAGCATCTAAAACTGCATCTTGTACATATATGTTATGTTGTGATGCGATTACAACTCAAATTCTGAATTGGAGCTAAAGTTCTGAGTTTGTGATAATGTGGAACTGGGCAAAAAACCGCGGGTTCGGTGCAGTTTGGTTTTTTGATGGGGGAAAACCCGTTTCTATGCTTCTAGTTTGGTTCCAACCTTGACTAGGAACGGAACCGCCAATTTTGAACCGTTGCCAACACTCCTCAACACTGTACCAAGACGAAGCCGAATAATGTGCATCAGGCAGCATATGTGATGTCTCAATGCAAGCCACTTGATTCTGGAGGCCTCAAGGGTTTTTTGTAGTTCGCGAGTAATTGAGTAAGTTGAGGAAGATTTATCAGTTGTAATTCCAAGTAATTGGCCGTCGGTAAGCTCAAGATGATCAATCACTTCCTTTCAATGTACAGCTCGCCGTGCTCCAGTATGTTGTCCCTTGTCCTATTGTCATTAAGTAGTTTTCAAAATATCAAATGAATAGACTATCAACCTCATTCAATGCAAGTTATATATCTTGCAATGCCCAATTGCGATCCATATAGTAAGCAATGACCGTCATTATGGCCAATTTGTTCGTTTATGTCCACCAGTCTAAAGGTTAACTAACTGTATTTCTTGATAGTAATTGCTTCATAATTGTATCCACCGTCCATGAGTATTCCCTCCAGCAAAAGTTGCTCAGCATGCTAGTGGACGGTCGCACCAATTCGCTGCATATTGTATTGTATGACCGTTGTAGCTCCAGGTTTGATATTGCATTCGATGGAATATGGGCCAAAACAAATCCCAAGATGAGGTAGCCAATAGCTGTTGACGCTCGGTTGGTACTGATTTTTACAAGGTGGCTGCGATATTGTCCCTACCATTGTTGCCCATACAGGCGGCCAATAGTACCATTATGCGTTAACATGATTGCACAGCCCCTTGATTCTGCAAGTTGTATGAACCAAAATCGTTGACGCACTGTTGACGTACATTTTTAGGAGGTAGTAGTGATATCGTTACTAGCATTTTTGCCCATAAAGGTACACAATACTTTCATTACGGAATGATACCACTACATAGCCATCTGATTATCCATGATGGATGACCTAAAAACAGGGACCCTCTGTTGACACTCATTTTTAAGATGTAGTAGTGATATTGTCGCCAACATCATTGCACATACAGGCAGCCAATACTGTGATTATGGGTCAATGCCATTACACAGCCCGGTAATTGTCCATGATGTATGACTAACAATTGTTGACCCTCTGTTGACGCTCAATTCTAGGATGGGGCAAGTAGCATGTCACTTGCCTTTTGAGCTATAAAGAGAGCCAATACTTGCTCTTTGGATAGATGTGACTATGCAGCCCTTTAATTGGTGAATGGGTCAGACTTTAAATTGCTGACGCTCCATTGATGCTGACCTTAGTAACATACTAACAGTTATTGGATGTTCAACAATTGTACGCAATATCAATACAGTCATTATTGACAGCTAACATAACCTTTTAGTGTAGAATTATTTCCATCCAAAAGCTTCAAGACCTCTCAGTTTCTGAGCCACCACTATACACGTCACCTGGAGAGTGAATAACGTACGTCTAAAGTGTTTCAGCGCTTTCGGTCAGCAATTTACGTTATAATATTTGATCCACTGGTTTTAGATATATATTGCCCGACTTCCTCAGCATTTCTTATCCAGCTCATTCCCCTCAATTTGCATAATGTACCATAAGGAATTTGCAAAATCTCGACCATGTGCAGCAGGTCTGAACAGAGTGTTATGCAATTGGATGCATGGATTAATGCATCATAATGGTGGTCATTCATTCAGGTTCAGGTTGCACATTGACCGCCCCTTTGAAGTGTCGTATGGCACCACTCACTTGCACATTATTTGCATATTTCATCTCAAATTTAGGTTTTGCTTTCTATTTTAAATGTAACAGGTAAGATGATATACCATTTGTAAGTTGGTCGTTGATCAACTTGATTTGGAGTCCAGAACTTTGGCATGGCCTGTCCCACCTTTGCACACACACTGACAAATGATCATGTCTCACAATTTGGTTACTGAAATCAAGAAATAGCTGTCGCGTAGCAAAAGAGGTACACAAATTACTTTTACCAGAGCTACCTTGCCAATATTAACTATTTGCCTATCTATACCTCAGGCAACGCAGGAGCCATCACCATGACTTCATCGGAATCCGATTGCTATATGGTAATTAGCTAGGGACACCATATGCAGGGGTCAAAGCTTACAGGTTGAACAGGCTTCGCGTTCCCAATTGGCTATCAATTGGCCACCGTGTCAGACAAGAGAGATGCTATGTCTGTGTGTGGCTGTGGTTTATCTGAACCTGGCCTCAATTGACTACTTTCTGATCGAGAAGTCCCTTGTGGCATCTGTTATTGTCCTGGGACAATATCATAAGTCTGCATAAGCTTGCCAAATGTTGTCAGTAATGGTGTGGCTCCCGGTGTTTCTGTTTGTGCTTTCATGATGGCCAAAACAATCCATTTGGTCATCCCATACTTTATTTCTCTCTCACGGAAGTAGTCTGCTGCCTCCCCCTGACCAGGTTGCATCAGTTTGTCAAGCCTCATCTGCTTCTGCCGAAAACTATCCATGCGGTGCTGTACCATTTTGGACATTGTGCCCATCACCCAGCCAGGTTCATCATCTTTGCTCAGCTTGCCAAGCTCTGTGTCTTCTTTATCTTCCTCCTCTTCCTCATCCTGCTCATCATCGGAACATGCACAATTGCTTAGACTGTCTCCGATCGCATTGAACATCTCTTGTATTGTTTTTGCAGGCTTGCTGGTTGTCGATCGTGCCTTTTCAGCATTTCTGATATCTTCTTGCCGTGGCATAATCGCTGTCTCAGCATCTTCAACTCCCTCTCTTGCTTCAGCGGTTTCCCGATCCACAGAAGCTTCGATCCATTTTCAGTCTCATTGTTGCGAAAAACATGCGTTTCCCATCTGTTTTCCGCCGAAGGTTTCATTTTGGATCGTAAGCTGCCCAATGCTCCCAATGCTCGGACCGTTTCTGTCTCCAGCGAGCTCCTGCCAGTATTCGGTTGATGATGTCGTCGTGCGGATCGCTTGGTTGATTTGCAGTATTTGCCTGCTGGAAGTGGTGAAAGGTTCTTGTGGGCGCATTGACCATTGAATCTTGTGTTGATTTTGTTGTTGGGCGAGATGTTGAATGTTGCAAGATATGGACCACATGGAGGCAAGCTGGGTCTTTTATGTCAAGGTTTGTAGGTTTGATCAACTTGAACAAAGCAAAATCTGCCTTTTGACCATCACTTCATTTGGAATAGGGATGCCAACCATACATCATGACTTGATGGTTAGCATTTGATTCATGTCAGATCCCGGCAATGTCATGAGCCAAACATCCCCAGCCATCCTTTCTGTCGAAGAATGTCCTTTTTATATCTATCAAACAAGAGATTTCAGCTGTCGTTCACCGCAATCTATCTCTGTAAACAAACCAACAACATTGGTTAAACCTACTGCAAATCGCGGGGCCAATGGTATCCCGTGTAACCTGCAGCTATATGCAGCAGGATTCATTTTGAATAGAACATGCATGTTGGCTGTTACTCATTCTATTCTAACTTGTAGGTATCTATATATTCCTCAGGACTTCCCAGTTCTGTTCATTATTATTTTCCTCACCATTTCACAACAGCAAGTCATGGCTCCATGAAACCGCAGCCACGTGCGATTGTATCAGCATCAAGCCGAATGACAGTTGCTTCGTCCAATGACCCACCAGCTGAAACACAGCAGCAACCCAGATACAAGTTAATTCATCACAATGCTGCAATTGGAGCCACCGAAAATATCACCCAGGACAAAGATTTAAACACCGTACGTAACATCGGAGAGAACAAGAATAGGAAGAAGCGTGCGATCGGATGTGAGTCACTCCGTATCGATGTAGACGAGAGTTGAGTAACAATATAATATACAGCCAGTGAACGCAGTGAGCTGTGTGACCAATGTATCGCTGTCTGCAATGGGAAACCACCATGGTCGACGATGGGATTTGTCCGCACGATCTGCAAAATTGAGCATCATGATGTTGTAAGTTCTGGGGTTTTCGGGGCCAAATTTGGTGATGAAAGTCCACGGGAGTGGACAAAATAGACCTTGACGTCTTTCGAGGAGGCTACAGAGTCATTTATGGTCGAGATTACTGCCAAATCTCACGTGTAGAAGCAGCAACTGATGTGGTGTATGTTTTCAACATGTCAGCTACAATGGCAAGGCCGGGAGGTAGGGTACAGCTGGAATAGTCCGACATGCGCCTTGCCATGAATATGGCTAAAATGGCCAAAGGAGGGTTTACGCGTGCCTCAATTGAGGACGTGCAACAACTGAATAAGAAACCTCGTGCCGAAGTCCAAGATGAGATGAAGTGAGGTGTTGAGTTTTCTGGGCATAACAAGGTGAAGGCGGCAATAGAAAGACACCTGGCAATGATTCATGAAAATCAAACGGACGGCTTCCTTCCTTGGTATAATGGCACAAGAAAGAATCCACAGTCATGCTAGAGACGCCAAGGCACAGGTGTACATCAACCACAACCAGCGCCACCTCCGCCCGAAATGCCACCTGCGCTACCTGGTGATACTGAGAGAAGGCACAGCACTGAAATAGAACATGCGCCACCCCAATACGTGTACATAGTGTTAGCAATGGTTGCTAATTGGCGGTTCGGTTCTGAGTCCGGGTTTGAACTGGACTGGATCCATTGTAATGTGTTTTGCGACATCAAAACACAGAACTGCACCAAACCCGCGCTTTTTTGGCTGGTTCCACATTTTCGCAAACTCAGAACTTTCGCTCCAATGCTGTATTTGAGTTGTGCTTGTATCACAATATGATATATATGTAAAAGCTGCAGTTGTAGCTGCACTTTCATCTCCGGATCTCCAATTTACGATCTGATCACTATTCGTTGAGTTGCTGTGAAATGACGCCGAAAATTGAGCATTTTTCGAACAACTCAATGAATAGGGATCGAATCGCCAATTGGAGAACGTGATGTCAAAGGGTATCTAAAACTACATCTTGTACCAATGTAATATATTGTGCTACGATCACAACTCAAATACTTAATTGGAGCCCAAGTTCTGAGTTTGCAAAAATGGGGCTCTGCAGTATGGTAAACCTGGCCAAACAACTGTGGGTTTATGTCTGGTCTGGGTATCAACTCTGCCAAGAGAGTGCGGATCGGATCATGGGCCAGGTGTGGAACCGAACGGAACAATTTTGCCGGTCCATACCTGGACCGCTCGCTGGTTGCCAGGACCTGTTGCTAACTCTATGTGTATATACTCTCTCCTCTTCCCAACACTCAATTGTTCAATTACGATTCATATGCAAAGGATTGCAACCCTGATAAATATTCATTCCAGATTTGCAGAATGATTAAGGACCATCTACGGTTAGTACAGTATCTGCTGCGTCGTACTGTAGCTAATTTCGATTTGGCAGACTAATGCAGCCTTTTGAGTGAACTAGACAGTGAAGACAAGGATTAATTGAAGGGAACGGGATTTTTGAGGATTATTATTATCTACATTCAGCGGCCAGTTTAAAGTATATTTTAAACGATATATATGCATTACGAAAGAACTATATAGTGAGGAAGGGGAATGTACAGGAAGAAGATAGAATGGCTACCAAAAGACCATTACTGATATTCTATGTGAAAGTGAATGGTGGCATATTGTGGATACGCCCATGGCAAAATGAGCATCAACGCAGTGTCAATGATTTTTGGACTTGCATCATGGCGAATCAATGCAGGATGTGGCCATTCGTGTCTATATATGAAGTTTTGACCAGTTTCATATAGTAAAGCACTTAGGATCACTGAGTGGCAGCTTTCAAAATGAGTAAAGTTGTGATTGTCCGGGAGGCTGTCGTGGGAACATTAGTGTTAGCAACAGTTCCGGGTTACCAGGCTGCGGTTCAGGTTTGGAACCGCACCGGCTGGTCCAGTTGTGGGTCTTACCCGGAAGACAGGGGTACCCACCGGGTTTGGGGACGGGTTGGAACCGGAACCCGGTATCATTTTACAGTTCCTACAACTTTGACTCCAATTAAGTATTTGAATTCTGATCGTATCGCAACATGATCTATGCATGGAATGTGCAAAATGATGCCCTATTTCATCTCCCGTTGTCAGATTTGCAATCGGATCAATATTCATTGAGTTGCTTTGAAATTGAATTGGGTTTTTGGTCGGTTCTGGTACTGAACCCAACTGTTTTCCCAGTTCAAACCTGGACCGGTTGGTAACACTAGCCTGAGCTCCAGTAAGATTCATCAGGTAGTGATTCTACAGCCTGCCTATTGCTCTCCGAATCGACCACTGTAACTCAGCCTTGGCCTGAACTGCCACCTAAGATCTTCACCTTCTTCTCTTTTGTCTCCGCAGTTGGCTCCTCCTCTCCATGATCTCACCATTCCACCGTCTTTTAGACTAAATACAGATCCTTATTTTCTTGGCAGTGGTGTCCAGTACTTTGCCAAGTACTTCCTGGCACTACTCGGCAAAGCTATTGACGTTGTCCCCTGTGTGCTCCACTCCCACATAAACCCTTCCCCTTTCCCGCACTCTCCATAGTTTCTCCGCCTTCCCCTTTTCCTCCTGTGCAATGGCCACTACTTTCCACTCTATGCCTTATGTGCCCCCTGCTTCCTTCTGCTTTGCCATGTCCCTCTCCCATGGTATGATCCAATGATCAGACTCCGTGGCATGAGTCCGATCTGACAGTGTCCATTTTCAGATGGTCAGCAGGCAAAGGTGAGGTTAAGGATGGATTTGTGCTCGCTTTTGTTCCTTGTCCTGTACTGAGTGGTTTGGTCGTCATTTCCAATTACCACACAGTGCTTGTCTACCACTTCTTCCCAGTGTGTGGCCTCCCTCTGTTCTGGGCACCTCAAACTCCGGAGTAAATCTTGGGCATTGAAGTTTCCTGTGAGCACTGTGCAGCCTCCCCCCTGCCTGATAATTTTCTGCTAGTTTAGTCTTCTCGCTGGTCTCTCTCTTGTCTCCCTTGCTCTCTGATTGTAAATGTTTACGGTCCCTATCATTATCTCTCCCCTCCTCTTGAGGTCGACAACACTCACATCATCGCTTACCTTCTTGCTCCAGTTAGTGTATTTGTTCATTGGAAGATTGCTTTCCTCATGCACTGCCATCCAGACCCACTTTCCTTTTCTAATGTTATATACAGGGTGGCTGATTCTGCTTTCTGCTCTTCCTTAGTGGTATTCACAAACCCACCAAATCTGCCTTCCGGTCCAACCCCATCTTTAGTGTGTTAATTGTCCGCATATGTGACCTGGCCCAGTTGTATTAGATCACTCTAGCTATTTGAGGCAGTGACTCCCGTTCCGTTTTTAGGTTCAATTCTGGTCCCCGCAGCTGCCACAGTAACAGTTATGGCTGTTGCTAGCTTTGCTGTTCTCATTCGCTTTGCGCTCTCCACCATTGGGACATCCTCTGCTTCTGCACTCCCTTCCTCAGCATCGGCCATCTACTGTTTACTCCCCCACTCTCTCCCCCATCTGGTCCTGTCACCATCAGTCTTTGTGCTGAACGGTTCGCTCCTGTAGTCTGCGTGGTCTGTCCTGCAGGTATTCTTTGCCTCTTACCCCACACAGGCAAAAATGACGTTACGTGACGTGTAACTCATAGAGAAGCTATTTTAGGGCCGGGTATTCAACGCATATTTGACGCGTGGCACTATGACGTTCTATGGAACTGCGAGTTGACTAGATCACTATGATATGCATGCGATTATGAGCGCTTGATACTATACATCATGCTGCATTCAATACAACTGTGAAATGCACTTCATTGCACGATCCCAAGTAAGCTCTAAAGTACACTCCTGATTACACTCCCAGCCTGCTTGATGTACGCTCCCAAGTAAGCTCTCAAGACACTCCCAAGTACACTCTGAGTATGCTCATAAGTACACAGAGTACATTCTCATGTACACTCCTGGGCATGCTCTCAAGGACGCTCACAATCGCACTCGATGGCACTCTCCCAGCCTGCTTGACTGTATGCTCTCAAGTAAGCACTCAAGACGATCTCAAGCATACTCTCGAGCACGCTCTCAAGTACACTCCCAATTGCACTCGATGACACACTCCCAGCCTGCTTGACAATACGCTCCCAAGTAAGCTCACAAGATGCTCCCAAGTACACTCCAAGTAGGTTCTCGAGTACACTCCCGGGCATGGTTTCAAGGACACTCCTAATTGCACTTGGTGGCACACTCCCAGCCTGCTTGACTTATGCTCTCAAGACGCTCCGAAGTACACTCCAAGTACGTTCTCAAGTACACTCCTGGGCATGCTCTCAAGGACGCTCCCAATTGCACCCGAAAGCGCACTCCCAGCCTGCATGACTATACACTCCCAAGTACACTCTGAGTACACTCCCAAGTACACCTCCGAGTACGTTCTCAAGTACACTCCTGGGCATGCTCCCAAGGACGCTCTCACTTGTACTCGATGGCACACACCCAGCCTGCTTGACTATATGCTCCCACAACAGCTCTCAAGAAGCTTTTAAGCACACTCCCAAGCATGCTGTCAAGTACACTCCCAATTGCCCTCCATGACACTCCCAGCCTGCTTGAATATACGCTCCCAAGTAAGCTCACAAGATGCTCCCAAGTACACTGCAAGTACGTTCTCAAGTACACTCCCAGGCATGCTCTCAAAGATGCTCCTAATTGCACTCGATGGCACACTCCTAGCCTGCTTGGGTCTACGCTCCCAAGTACACTCTCAAGAGGCAAGCCACTCCCGACCTCATTAGACGATATGCTTCAATGTATGCTCCTGGGTACTCGATCCGGAGACTTGCTGAGTTGCCGGAGTCAGGTACCAGGAGGCGGGTGGCGGGTGGCCGATGGCGCATGGCGTATGGTGGCTGAAATCATAACTCAGATTTTCCAGCAGAATCACCTGCCCGCTTCCAATTGATTGTGGGCGTATGTGTGCGCATTCGGTCTGGGGCTGATGGAGATGATGGCGATGGTAATGGCGATGGCGATAGTGATGATGTTGGTGATAGTGATCATAGTACCAGAAGTACTTAGACAAGTAGGTTGGCTACGTCAATGTCAGCATCAAAGCTTCCACAGACTTAGAGCCTTCTACTAGCCAAAGCTTTCACAGACCTAGAGCCATCTACTAGCCAAAGCTTCCACAGACCTAGAGCCTTCTATTAGCCAAAGCTCCCACAAACTCAGAGTTTTCCATCGGCCAAAAGCTTCCCATGGAAAACTCTACTCCTCCCGAATATGCTCCTACATGGTCCAGAGACTTGTTGAGTTGCAGATGCCAGGCACCGGGAGGCGTGAGGCAGGTGGCGTGTGGCGAGCAGTGTTCGGTGGCGTGTGGCACGAGGTAGGTGGCGGGTAGCGGGTGGCGGGCAGCCGAAATCATGAGGTCGGTCTATATCATAGTCTAAATTATATCTTTAGCGTGCTCACCGAGACGAAATCTCACAATGCCTCACGACTATGGTGTTGACAATTGCAGCCTTAGATGCTGTAGGAATGGTAGGCAATTGGATCTTGGGGAGAGCAGATCTCCAACTCAGATTTTCCAGCAGAATCTGCTGCTTGCTTCCCATGGATGGTGGGCGTATGTGTGCGCATTTGGGCAGGGGCTGATGGTGATGATGGCGATGGTGATGATGGCGATGGTGATGATGGCGATGGTGATGATGGCGATGGTGATGATGGCGGTGGTGATGATGGCGATGGTGATGATGGCGATGGTGATGATGGCGGTGGTGATGATGGCAATGGTGATGATGGCGATGGTGATGATGGTGATGGTGATGATGGCGATGGTGATGATGGCAACGGTGATGATGGTGATGGTGATGGTGTCCATGATAGTGCTCATAGTACCAGAACTTAGAAGCATTTAGACAAGTAGGTTGGCTACGTCAATGTTAGCATGAAAGCTTCTACAGACTCAGAGCCTTCTGTTAGCCAAAGCTTCCACAGACTTAGAGCCTTCCATTAGCCAAAGCTTCCAGACTTAGAGCCTTTCTTTAGCCAAAGCTTCCACAAACTCAGAGTTTGCCATCGGCCAAAAGATTTCCGTGGAAAACTCTACTCCTCTCGAAGCATGGCACTCAAGCGGATTATCAAGCAGGCTATCAAGCAGGCTCTAGAGCAGGCTTTCAATCGCCAGCAGGCTCTCATGCGGACTCGCAGCGATAGTGCGTGTAGTACCGGTATACAAGCTAAGACTGCGGGTAGTAAAGACAGGTATAGTTCCATCTCTGGCCGGCAGCCATATATTGTTCCATAGGCCCACGCGCACATCTCTATGAATCAACTACAGTTGACTATAGGCTGCGCTTTGCACAGGGGTCCACGGGAAGCTTGCTATGAGCTGCACGTGTATGCATATGGACGTAGAGCAACCTATAGTCGATTTGCACTTTTCCTGATACATGCCTCTCTGGCGGCTTTCACCATCTTTCAGGACTGACTGCTGAATGCGATGCGGTTTCCTCTGCAGATAGCGCATTCCCTTGTGCATGGCCGCAGTACCCACGCTGCTTTGCAATGCACCCCATGAGGTTGCACTAATGGGTACTAGTGCAGTGCGGCTCTGTGCAGTAGATGCATGGGGGTGTGCTGCTGCACTGGCTCTCGATAAGACCGCATCCGGAGCAATGCCCACATCTGCTGACTGGACTGCCCATCCTGAATGGTTCCACTCGGTACCACACTCTGGCCACCTTAATGACTTCTTTCAGCAGTATCCATGCCACCTTGTTCCCCTGTACCACAAAGCCAACTGACAATGAGGTGATCTCCCGTCTCTGTCTGTGGTCCCTGATTCTGAAAGTATTCGCCAGCCATCACACTTGGACTGGGATCACCACACCTTTGTTCTCAGCATGCCACAACTGTTGCAAGCCCTCTGTGCTTTTGCCCATGTTCCTCACGAGTGGTAGTGCATGGACTTTAAGCATTTCCTAGAATGAATTTTTTTCAATGTCAAGGACTCCCCTTGTTAACCATATGTGCTGCATTGATAATGAAGTTGCAGTAAGCCAGGGCCATCGCAGCCATTGCGTTTTGGTGGGTGATTGCCATCATAGCACCTTCGCATTCCTTCTCACATTCCTAGTCCGGAAGTGGGCCAGTGCCTGCTGGTGGAAAAATATGCTGTAGATTACCGATGCAATGTCCTGGGCCATCATGTTGGGTATAGGTACACTATCCACCCTTGTTGAAATTAGGTGTCTCTCTGCCATGTTCAATCTGGAGGTCGGTGCAGGGCCCAATCTGGCAGTTGCCATGTGACTGTGGTTGAGGGTTGCACGGTCTCCCACCCCCTATCCAGTGGGTGTGTTGCCATAGGTTAGGATTTGTGTTGCTATTCGATCTGCAGAATGAGTTGCAAATTGGATTTTGATTTTTGTTACTACTGCAGCTGGCACTTCTCTGGCTTGCCACCCTGCATTGTGCCTGCATGCTGTTAGGCCTCAAGGTCTCTGCCATCCTGCCTTGCAGTCTTGTCAGTTTCTTCCATTCTGACTTCCTATGTCACTGCTTGTTATAGGGGTGTTTTAGATCCCAATAACTAATACAATATTTATTGAATCTAAGTACAGCCGCCTATCTAATCTCTTTCTTTCCTCGTCTTATCCAAAGACTCAACCTCTTGCCCGTCTCGCAAGAGCAACCTGTTCCCTAAGCGCTAACTCTAGCGCAGCGTCCTCAAGCTCGACTAAATTGAAACGGTGCCAATTACCGTCCCCGATATAAACGTAAATCAGGTTTCCCCGACGTACAACCACTCCTTGGAAAATTCCTCGAAGGGTAAAGCTCCTGTGTTGAGATATCTCAACACCAGGTAGTTGATATCCTCTAACTGACAGAAACGAAAGACCACAGCGTAGGTGTGAGTTAGGCGGTGCTCGGCCAATTCGAAAAGCAAATTGCCGAAGCTCACGACTAGTCTCTGCAGTGCGTATTCGGCTGGTGTGTATTGATGTCCAGGCATATAGGGCCCAATCTCGAGTATGAATAAGGAAGGTAATTTTGAATAGATAGAATTCTTAATAATATTTTAAGATCGTCTTCGGTGTTCTTCTGAAAGCTAATATTTTCGCTGATGCTCCCCAATTCCTTCGACCGACGCTGGCTCCTTTATAGCCCTCGAACTTCTTAGGTGTGACAGAGTTATCTTGGCCACGCCCCGTCAGCGCCCGGTGATAACTTACCACAACACCCTCAAGTAATTGTGCCGCATGCAATTGTACGAGTCGGTAGTTGGAACATCCAACAACGAAGATGGTGATGCTTATCGTCTCTTAAATCCCTCGTCTCTGAGTTATTTAATTGCGTCATAGATTGAATTGGTGACCAACCGATACTATGCCAACGTAGATTACTGACGCGTAAGCTCGTATCCGATACGAGGTTACATTGCGATCCAGACCACTCGAGCCAACGAGTGGTGCTCGCTCTAGGCCAAACGCCTACGTCATTAATCCCTCAGTTACGTCTTGCTAAGTTCGAGACTTTTCTCTAGACTGGAATGTGCCGCTCCGAATCCTAGCCCGTTACGGGTAGGGGAGAAGAGTCCTCTTGATTGCGTTTCACTATCAACTGCCGTGCGTGATTACCACGCATGTCCCGCAGAGTATCCAGGTGTGAACGAAGCACCCACACTTCGCGCGACCATCAAGAACTCCCGCTAAAGAGCTTGTTGCTGACCACTTGAATATTACATGCATAGGTGTTTTGCATATCACAGATATGTACACATTTTGTATATTCATTCAAGTATCATTATCGCTGTTGAGAGACAACCCCTAACACTGCTGCTTTGTGTACTGTTGCATTGGCCTGCACCTTGGCAGCCATGTCTGCAATACCTGCCCCCCACTCTACATTGTCCTTATAGCAATCATTCCATTTCTTCAAAGTATCCTCCATCCTGTCTTTCATTTTGAGCTGTTGCATCTCTTCACGCGCCATATGTGCTGCTAGCATTGTAGCCGTTCTGTTGATAGTATGGTGCAGCTGAGTCACCTCGCATGCCGGATGCACTACTCTGTGCTCCTCTAAACTTCTCCTGTCTCCTTGTACTCATGGTGGCTCTGAGGTATCATTTCTCAGTTATTTCCCATTAACATTTTGCCCCTACTGGTCACGTGCAGGCATGAAGGACACACATGTTATCTTTCATGCCCTTCGGCCAGCCATACCACGGACCCCATCTCCATCTGCCATGTCCATATCTCCCTCGGATGGGGGATTTTCAATCATTCCTCTGATCAGATTATTACACTCATGGGGTACCAATGTGGCAGGTTTGCTTGATGTCGCATTGTGTGGCTTATGTTGGGCCTCCTCCGCTCATCCAGGGGAGCCTGAAGTGTTATTCTGGTGTGAAGTCATTGCTAGAAATTAAATGCCAGTGTCTGTATATCGCTCTCTGTTGAGATTACTAAGCTGTTTCGAAGTTTCTGTGATCTGATCTTTGCCAAGAGTTCCCATGAATCTACTCAATTGGGTGGATTTCCATCTGCCTTAGCATTTACTGACATGCCTACACACATCCAACAGTTTAGATGTCTAGGAAATCATGTTCCAGGGTCAATACAATGATAGACATTGATCACCGCTGTTTGCTTTTCAATTACTGTCATCATTGTTGACTGACTTTGCTAATTGTGTTTGCAAAGACTCATATTGGGTTCAATAATTCATATTCATAGTTGTCTTTCAATATGTGCAAAAAACTCCATTTCTATGTGACACAGCAATTACCATCATATTGTGGATGCGGAGAATGAGATCTCAGGAGGCCTATATTGTATTGATGATGATATACTGCTTGATGTGATAGTTAGAAATAATAGTCAGAAGTCATCTCTTGAATTGTCCGGATGGATAACATACAAGAATAGTGTAATATAGTGATAGTATTGTGAAGTGGTGGTGTATCAACTGTATATGATAAGGAAGTGGTCCAATGCATTGCAATGTCTGTGGTCTGAACCCATTATTGCGAAACAAAGTTTTATGGGTGATTTGAGAGACTATATAACAAATTCAGACAGGGACTCAAAGTATACCGAACAGGACATGCATGCCATCAATACTAAATTTACCGAAACCATGTTGGCATTGGAGAATTTCCTTCGATCAATATTTACTTGTTCATCTACAAATGCTGTTGACATCATCGACAATATATTGCAAACTAGGGGTGTGTTTATTGATACCTAATTGAAATGTGAGTTACAATCCCCATACACTTCACTTTAGTGTCAATCTAAGTCCAATCTCATCCACCGTACTAGAACAGAACTGAGTTGTGCTTCAATATAATATTGTACTTCATCAGCAACAAACATTTCTGTCCGGGCGGAATGGCTGCGTCAGAGTGGACGCGCTCTGTCAGAGCCGTCAGCGACACGCCGCTAGGAGATTACTCCATGCCCGGTGACAATACCACATGTCACGTTGGAAATCTCCTTCCGATCGCAGTTTTGCCTTTTTTTCTCGCTCTGTCAGTATCCTATATTAAACGAACACTGAGGCGTTCTGCCAAACTGTGACAATACATCGAAATGGGTTCATTGGGCACATCAGCAAAATGAAAATCGGTCTGGAAGCCATACGCAAATCTCACCGACACTCCAGTTGCCTACACCAGTGCTTGTAAGTACTTCCAGATGCTCCCAGGCCCCCCTGGAGCTTTGCAAAGTGCTCTCAGACTCTGCAAGAGCATTCTAAGGTGCTCCTGAAAGCACCTGCAGTTATGGAGTTGCATTCAGGAGACTACGAGATTTGACCTCGTCTATCATATTTGGCTTTGTTACAGTCACAAGATTCACTACCTCATAATATGGCCTGCATTATTTAAGTATCTCTATGTATACACATACAGTCAATCTGGCCACAGATGGTAGTCAAGCATAATCGAAGGAGCACCTGGAGACACCCAGTGAGAGAACTGAGAGATGCATTACTTCGAGGCCATTGTGGTGATACGACAGAGCTAGGTGAGAGTGAGCCCACCATCAACATTCCGCCACACCTCTCGCGACATCCAAACAGAATTCGTGAGAAAGATCAGTTTGAGCACGAGGAGCCTAGGAGGAAAGTGACAAGAGATGATACTACCTGGCGGTGGGAATGCATGCAATTGCGTGGATCCAGATGAGATGAAAATGAAATAATCTCTATCTACCCCGGGGTCTCCCGAAGATGTACTCCCCGGCGGTCAGTCCACCTCTATTACCCCTGTATCTCTGTACACCCGCCGTCGGTCATTCACGATGTACTAGGAGGCCGTAATCGAGCAAGTGGAGCGATGCACTTGGGGGCCGAGATCAAGTGATCTCAGAGATGCACTAGGAGGCAAGGCTCAAGTGAACTGAGAGATATACTCTGAAACCGTGATCCAGCGAGTTTGGAGATGCACTTGGAGGCTGAGATTGAGTGAAGTCAGAAATGCTCTTGGAGGCCGTAACAGAGCGAGTTTGGGGATGCACTGGGAGGCCGTAATCCAGCGAGTTTCGAGATGCACTTTGAGGCCGCGATTGAGCAAGTTTGGAGATGCACTTTGAGGTCGTGATCAAGCGAGTTTGGATATGCAATTGGATACCGAGATTGAGTGAACTCAGAGATGGACTGGGAGGCCATGATTGAGCGAGTTGGGAGATGCACTTGCAGGCTATGATCGAGTGAGATTGGAGGAGTACTTGGAAGCGGTCGATTTGGAGGGAGGCACAACGGCAGCTGAGACTACATTCATTGGTTAAGTTGTAATTGTGAGAATGTAAAGAGTTCAGTACAACAACATCCACCGAGCAATGGGAAACTGGCTGGGAGCGGGTAACTGGCTGTGTGCAGAACACTGGCTGGGTGCAGGAGACTGTCAATCTTGGGATGATGCTGTACTTCATGTATACTGTACTCGGTGATAGGTCATGATCATGGCATGGAGAGATTGAGAGGAATGACTTAACTTTGTGTGCTTAGGTGATTGTAGAGCTGAGCACAAGAATGAGAGAAATCAGAGGAGATGGGGGAAATCAACATGAGAAACTAGGACGTAAGAGAATTTCGTGTGCAAGTCAATTTACCATCCCCGATACGGCAGGCAAGAGTCATGATCCGGCGGATAATACGACTGAACCAAGGTCTTCTAAACCCAATCAGGCAGGTTGTACCCCTGATTTCTGAGGTCCGCTCATATCCTCCATTTCGTTCTCATCTTCATCCCCCATCTCTCTCTTTCTCGTCCACAACTCTACCATCATTGCAAAAACATAAAGTTATGCTGTTCCTCTCAATCGCTCCATGCAATTATTATAAGTTAATACCAAGTGCAGCATATGCCGGTTGCAGCATACACCAAGTACAGCATATACCTAAGATTGTCTGTCGTCCATTCATTCTCTCAATGCCGAGTTGACCCCTGAATGTACCTTCAGCTTCCAGCATACCTCCCAACAGATCAACTGCCACCAGCCAGTTCTCCATAAGAGCTTCAAAGGTGAAGTCACCTCGTCACATTCCCACCGTTTTGAGTTACCTAATCAATGAGTAGAGTCTCAGCACCTGGCGCACCTGCCATCTACCACCTCTAGATCGAAGTCCATGTCCAAACTCGCTCAATTTACGGCCTCGGAGTGCATCTCTGAGTTCACTCAATCTCGGTGTCCAATTGCATCTCCAAACTGGCTCGATCACGGCCTCAAAGTGCATCTCCAAACTCGCTCGATCACATCGATCACGGCCTCAAAGTGCATCTCCAAAATCTTGCTCTTTCACGGCCCTCAAAGTGCCTCTCCAAACTCTCTTGATCACGGCCTCCCAGTGCCTCTCTGGGTTCACTCAATCTCGGCCTCCAAGAGCATCTCCAAACTCGCTCTATCAGGGGTTCAAAGTGCATCTCGGAGTTCACTCGATCCCGGCCTCCAAGTCCATCTCCAAACTCACTCGATCATGGCCTCAAAGTGCATCCCCAAACTCACTCGATCACGGCCTCCCAGTGCATCACTCAGTTCACTCAATCTCCACCTCGAAGTGCATCTCCAAACTTGTTTGAGCATGGCCTTGGAGTGTATCTCTGAGTTTACTCGATCGTCATCTTCCGGTGCATATCAAATTGTTCCCAATCACCGTGTGCTGCCAGTCCAGATATACTGTGTGTTGATAGGTAGCCATATAGATACATTGACACATAGATGAGAATACAAACTGAATGCATAAGGTTTGAAAATCATTGAACAATAAGCAGCAGCTATGATTTCCAGGCGCAACAGCAGCATTCCCAAAGAAGATGTTTTTCCCAGACTGCTCTACCGTGATTCAATGTGCTCCTAGGTGCTCCCAGGTGCACCTGAAGACCTGTTAAGGGTTCTCTCCTACCAGTGTAATGGTACTTAGTTTCCATGTGGCATGCTCTTTAGCGTGAGCATACTAGACAGGTCTCGATTGGATAAGCTGGAGGCTTAGTGGATTCATTCAAAGCAAGTGCTGCAGCAGCTGATTTGATCATGCAGCAACTAGCCAGATCGAAAGGACAAAGTCCTGCCGAGCAAGTTGTTTCTAACCAGATTCAATCCTAGAGACTCTGCGGTTGCAGAATGATTGCATGGCAGTCGTGGAAGTAAGCTGCTCTGCTTTTTAGGAGCACATCCGGGTTTCTGAGGAACACCTAAGCACATATAACTGAGGGACTATGGTGTTGGCGTTAGCCAAAAGTGGACAACATTCATTGATTTGATTGAGTGGGTTTCGCAATGTTAATTAAAGTGGTGGATTATGCGCATACAAGGTCTACGTTGGCGTAGCAGCAGATAGTAACTGACTTAAGACTATGAGCTATTAATCTCGGGGGAGTTAATAATGCAAAAAACGCGTCACCTTTGAGTGGGCGTTCCAACTACCGAAATTAAGAAAACCTTTGCGAGATATCTAAGTTAAAGTTTGGTCTGATTTATGATACGATATGATATCATGCATGAACATGATAACCAAAGGGATGTGTGGCTGCCTCTACTAAGCGCAATCTACGGATGTAAGATGCACAGATACGTGTCTATCATTGAGGGATTGAATCATAGTCTGAAGGGGGTTTCAATAGACTATAAAGAGATAATGTTGTTCCAGGAAGGAAAGGGTGCATCGGACTTGAGACTGATCAAGGACGAGACCTACCAGCGGAGAAATATCCTTATTTATTATTGCGTTTTTATGATACCTATATCTATTATACCTGTATATAGAATCCACTAGCTTTGTGTAGCGGCAGCGCCGCACCCTTCAGAAGGATTAGCTTATGAATGACCATAAGATTCAAAAACTAGAATGACGTTATTGTATATGCTCTGGAGAAAATCATATTCTACGCCAGACAACATCAGGACATCTTTGTAGCACAGAGTGTTTGGTGGCAAGCATCAATTATTGGACTTGAACAGGGATTGGTCACTCATATTGATAACCTCGGGAGAAGATCCGATATCGCAACATGAGAAGCGACACCTCAGGTTATAGATACGAATAATCGAATCAATAGGAGTCATTGCAGAGTAGAAGTATCAGCAACGCCTCAAGACATCCAGGAAGGTTCAAGAGTGCACAAAGGATCCGGTTCGGCTATGTCTACTTATCTTTCGAACGACAGACGAGCAGATCAGATTCTAGATCGAGTCAAACAGTTTATAGAAAGTTCAGAATGAGCTTGAAACGCTTGGTAATGTGGCCGTGTAAATCCCTTGCCCCAATCAAAGAAGCAACTTAAGAAGGCTCGGAAAATCAAGCAACTTCAGAATTCTAACAAACCAGCACAAGCCGTATGAAGTCAGAGGTTACAAGCAATACGAGATACGGTTAAATGGAACCTTAGTGGGGAATAGGATCTATGGCCGTTAACCTAATACTTACTTGTGGGTTACAAGTACAAGTTATGTAGTGTAACACCGCAGTAACAAGACTACTACATCAGTCCAGCAAACTGGGACCCGTCGTCTGGGCGACAGGCAGAGTGAAATTATCTGTCAGAGGGTACGAGGTTCCATCAGAGCAGTCCGAGCCGTCCAGAACACCCAGGTGGTTCTGATGGAAACTAGAGTTGTTGCAGATGTTGAATACCCAGCTGTATACTTGACTTTTATATATTCCAAATATACAATATTGGGAGTAAAGATTTCATCAGCGAAATGTATTTTAGTCTCTGGAAGACTCCAGCAGTATCTGAGAGGATGTGGAGTGTACACATAGCAGTGTCAATTTCAGCAGAGTATTAGACCCTAGGAGGGCATTCCTGCCGGCCTTCTGAGTAACTGGGATCTCTGATAACATGTACAGAAGTCACTGGGATCTCTGATGACTGGTACAGGAGTACCATGCGAGTGATTGGGATGAGTGTGGGAGGCCGTCGAAGCACTACAGAAAACTTTGGGTGCATCCGGGAGTGTCGCCAAACAAATGCGGGAATCACAAACACACTCTGAGAGATGGCTGGGCTGTTATGGATATTCATTGGGAGGACTGCAGGCGCTATCTGAGACTCTTCGGATGTACATGATCAATCGACTTCCCTCGACAGCGAATATGAAATATGGATAATTGTTCATTATCGCTTCTGAATCATATTAGCCATCATCTTCTTCAACATTGTATTTTGTGCCTCGCTACATTGAGGAAACAAAAGAAAAAGACGACAGAATCAAACATAAACTCCATTACACCAAAACAATAACCTGACTAAGCGATCGAAATATCTCAATCAGACATGGTGTTGATGTCATCCACTACTTCTCCGATCTGATTGTTAGGGGTTCTCTCCTGATAGCGGTAATGATACATGTTATTCAAGCAAGTATTCTTGACTACCACTCGGAAGTGGGTACCATTAGTCAACGAAGCAAAACACCTTCTTGCGTATGGAAACATGTGATCAATCAGACGGCCTTTAGCGGGGTTACATCTGAGCCGTATGTAATGATGTGATAGAGAGCAGTCCTATCATGCGGATTCACAAGATGATGCAATTATGTCGCCATAACCGGGATGTGAAAAACCATCAGCGGTGCGCATAATTTTACATTACACCTACTACACCTTGATAGCGGGACAACACATCCTAAGTGGTGTGCAGCACGCGTTATGCAATATGCGAGTACGAGGGATCGTCGCACT
>Ga0307514_10000623_pt1 | contig 65227 bp, 80 predicted proteins | sample 16_EM_MG_FD_203088 | JGI IMG/M metagenome (GOLD analysis project Ga0307514, IMG submission 203088) | Populus trichocarpa ectomycorrhiza microbial communities from riparian zone in the Pacific Northwest, United States - 16_EM | ecosystem: Host-associated > Plants > Roots > Unclassified | place...
CCCCCCCGCCAATACAAATCGTAAACCGTAAGTGAAGTAGACAGAAGGCAGCCTTTAAATACCAGACAATCCTACTAGGTTCTTTTCGTATTTACCCGTAATTTGGTTCAGCAATGTAGTGATGGTTATCCTCCATAAAATCAGGCAACAGGTACCGATTTGCACGGCAAGGCAGGTACGGAGAAGAGCGCTCAGGATGGCAGGCTAAAGGAGTCCGGCTGTCTAAGGCGATGGTAGAGCGAAGCCCATTTGGATCGTCGTCCATTTTCCGCGTCCAGATATAAGATAGGGCACTCAGAATAGCCAACATCCCAATTGTGCTGCATACTAAGGCGACAGGTTGAAAATTTCCGAATTTGGTTATCAGTCACCCTAGAGAGATGGGATTTGCTTCACTGTTGACCATTAGCACGACTGGTAATAATAATACCATAACAAGGCTCCATACTGTTGGGCTGTTAAATAGTCCACCCCCAAGCCTCGATGATCCGGTATGGCAAGCAAAGTGATGTCTGACGACGGCACCCACTTCCATTTCTTCCACTCTTTTATGGTAATGGAGGTTCACAGGCTTGCATTTATCGCTTCACATCCTCCAGTAGAAGACTGGGCATGCCGGTAGATTGTACATAACTTAAACCTCACATTGGTATCACGACCACTCAGGTGGTGCATGCAACAGCCTATTCGCTCGAGTGTATCCAGGCTAAGAGCTACGGCAGTGCTTTTGGATGTGTTGCAAAAACAAAGATGGCCGCCGCGCTTTACCAAATGTAGCCTAGACGGATTGCTAGTATTGGAATTGCTCTTGTGCCCAGACTTTTTACCGAGCGAGTTTGCGAAAAAAGAACATCTGGTATACGAGAGCATATTGGAATCAGGCTACATTTAGTCTAAGAAATTTCAATTACACATTCAAGATATGTTAAATTTCGCCATGCTGAAAGAAAACTCCTGGAAAACTTCCCAAAACCCGATCTTAGGTACTTTCGAGACACTCGCCAGTTGTATGGTTGGGGACTCCTAGTCACGGTGAGGTTGTGACATTCGATTTGGGCACCTGAAATTACCCTTTACGGTAATTTTTTGGAAATTTTATGTATTTTGGCCTCCAAAACTCAGCAGATGAGGCTCAATTATTACACGATATAGTAATACCACTAGTGGTCACTTGGTTTTGTGTACATCCTGACCCTAGTTGGGGGCATTTTTTGTGACATTTGCCAGGGGTCCCCATACAAAATAGGAAAAAACTCGACTTTTTAAAATTCCTTTCCTCCACAACCACAACTAGGAAAAATAATTGGGCTCTGTTAGATTGTAGAGAACACTTAAAAGAAGCATGTAACAGAGTGTTTTTTTTTGTTTGGACTTTTTTGGTAGAGTAAAGGCACGCTAAAGTTGAGGCTTAAAATGCTCCGGGTTAAGGTGTCCCCAACCATACTCCAATGTCCAAAACTACTGACTTGGCTTCACCAACTGCCTCAACACAGCAAAGCGCAATTGCGACCCTTGTTTTACAACACATCCAAAAGCACTACCGTAAGAGCACAGGCCATTTCCCCGCAGATAATGCATAATTAGTAATTGTCCACCAACGACAGTAATCCTGCGATAGGCTGCTCGTAGCTTCCACACGCACTCCCGCAGCCTACAGAAAACTTCCTGCAGACCACTAACCATTCAATAGTAGCAGATCTACGCAGGGGAGGATAGGTAGTAGAAGAGCAGCGTGGAGTTTCATTGCATTGCAACTGAGCGGATTTTGTGGGTCGTTCCCCAGTGCCTCTAGCTCTATGGGTGGGGACAGCCTCATTCTTGGGGAGCTGGGAATTGCATTCGTGTTCGAGAACGTGCGAAAAGCATTCTGAGCGGCGAGATCGGTATCTGGCGTCCAACTGTCTTCGCTGTCTTTAGCGGGCTGTGGAGTGCGATTCGAAGGAAGGGATGGAGAGCAGTGGGTGGAGGGATAATACTACTTAGAAAAAAGGACAGTTTGTGATTGGTAGTAGCCAGAAGGGTGAGTAAGAGTGATAGTGTAAGAGAGGGACGAGTGTGTGTGCGGTAGGAGAATTATCAAGCACGAGGATGAGGCGAGTGAGCAAGGAGAAGGAGAACCTCTAGTTTGGTGTTGCAGCAATAAGAATTAGGGATGGAAACGGTGTGGCGTACGTGCGTGTGTTGGTTTGGGAGTCGTGTGCGCTCACTGGGCCACAGAGCATTAAACCAAGCAGCTTTCCCCCTACGTGGGCTGCTCTCGCTACGAAGGTTAGTGAGATGGCTTCAACGAAAGCACCCACAAACCCTACCCCGTCCTCATCGTTCTTTAACGTCACACTTCATCAAGTAACCTCCATTTTATTGCCTCCTCAGCCGGCATCTTTAACCAACCACGGTCAACCCTTCCCTCCCGACCTCCTCCAAGCCTCCTCCAAGCCTCCCTCCCCGTTATCCCCAAACGTTCCCACTTCACCAAGAAATCTCCACGCTGTTACCTCTTCAATCGGCTAGCCGCGACCAATCAATCCCTCGACCACCCGACAACCATTATGCCCGCTCCTTCGGTTTACAGCACTCAGAGAAGCAGCAAAGGCAGCAGTCGAATTGCTGAAAGACAAAGTCAATCATAGTGATTATATCGTTATTGGAGGATCTGCTATACCGTATCTACTCGATGATAAGGCACTGGACTATTGTGCGTAAGTCATCTCGGGAACCCGTGGCTCACGCACGGCTTAGTCATTTTGCCACAATTTTAGTACAGTACCTTATTATTATTGAGTAGATACGGTAATGTTTTTTGGGCGGGCGAATTCAAATTAGTGATGTTGATCTTGCGCTTTTGGATACAGCTCTTCACGCATTCTACGCCTCTGCTTCTGTTGACAGGAGGCCCTCGCCCGGATCATATGGGTCTGGTTATTGGGTGTGCCGGTCCGAGGACAAACGGAATAGTCATCTCATTGGAGTGTGTACTCCAAGACAGTGAATGACTGTCAATGTTGGACATCGCGAAGATCACCACTGTCGATAACATCCCCATCATCAGGGCACGCGACTTGGCCATCTGCAAGGCAAGAGCATATAATTCATGTTGCGAGGAGAAAGATATAGACGGTTTTACCTTTGCGATCGAGCTGACGGAGAAGACTGGGGAAGGTTTCTTAGGAATCACGGAGGAAGAGATTGAAGAAGTCGAAGATGCGATGATCGGGCTTGCTACGAAGCAGAGAGTGGCTGTGCATGGAATGCTTGAGCAGTGATACAGTATTTTGTACCATGACTTCATCAAGGAGCGCAAATCCGCCGTTCAAATCGACCACGCGGGGACTTGATACGCCATGTGAGTTGCTTAGTACGTAACTTTTTATCGCGCACAATTTGCTAATCGAAACAGGCCCCGCCAGTCGCCATTCATGTTCCAGCATGCTACTTTAGCATTCCAACATCTTCAAACCCCATCTTCTCTCCTCCAATGCACTCTAATATTCTCTCTCCAACGCACTCTAATCTTCTTTCCTCCGATGCGCTCCAATCTTCTCTCCTCCAACGCACTCTAATCTTCCACTTCTGTCTCCTAAAATGGCTAGCAATGTCAGAACGTCAGTATAACTCTTCCTTGGTACAACTTTGAGATTCTATGGTTTTAATGTGTAGTATAATCAACTATGAGAATATCTACATGGGTGGCGGCGGTGAAGGTGTGGATGGAGATGGTGGTGATGGTGGCAAAAAGTATGCCTTCATTAATCTTGCACTTGCTCCTGTACTGACGATGGTAGATGCCGCTATTTCAAGCAGCTAGGATAACATATTAAACATTGCCCGATCAGAAAAATATATAGGGAGAACCTGAAGAGTAAAAAAAGGGCTGCCGCCTCTAGGGGTGGTGGTGGCGAGAGTGCCGGCAGCGGCGGCGGTAGAGTCCATTGACGACATATATGCTTCATCTATGTACTGACAAAGGCTATGGTTCCAACGGCGATATTAGTACAATCATCAGCTCTTTTGTTTTTGTTTTTCAACGGAGAGAAAATAGGAAATAGACTTCAGGAGATTTGTGTCATATACAGTTAGTAATCAAATTATTAATCCCGGTACTTGTGCTCTCACTTCTTTGCCTCTATGCGGAAGCTTCACAGCAACTTGTTGGGTGCGGTCGTAAACAGGAGAAGGGAATGTTAATAAGGACTGACAACCCTAACCGTAACGACAACACACCACACCGAAACCATCTGCTCCCCTTGATTCCACAGCTCTTCGCGAATATCTGAAAGCTGGTTTCAACTACAAGGTTGTGCACGGGATGGTATTTCCATAAAGCCCTTGCCATTCGAATAACAGAAGCTACAGCATCTGGAAAATCATTGTATCGTGCATCTTTCTCTTAACGCGATTCTTCGCTAGTCCAGTGGCGAGCGTAGCAAATCAGTGGGAGTATATAGGGGAAATCTTGTCGAAGATAAACAAAACGAAGAAAAAAACCGAAAGAAAATCACCAAACCCAACCATAACTCCACCCCAAATTCCCCAAACCCCCCTCCCATCCTTAATCGTAGCCTTGCCAGCGATATGATAGCAACCTCACCTTTCGCAGAGCACCCCTACACAAACGTCTCCACCCGCTTAGTACTTCCATCCTTCAACACATACGTGATCCGCAAAGCGTGAAACATAACCCGATGCATATTCGCCGCCTTCTTCCCCCAGCGCTCCCAGTCATCCCCCCTCCTCCCCATCCACTCCTCAATCCCAACATCCCCCATCACATCCATTCCGTGCCCCTTCATATCCACCTCCATCAACGCAAACGCCAACTGCCAAACCACCTCCCTCCCCACCGGACACGTAGAAACATACTTCATTTCCCCGTCAATGCGCTCGCGGGTATTGCACAGATCGCAAGGCAGATCGCATCCATGGCAACAATAGATCTCTGGGGCGAATACGAAGCCTCCGCGGAAGGAATGGTAGTCGCTGGAGGGGAAGAGCGGGCAGTCGTTGGTGGTGTGGGTCGAGAAGGTGGGGTCCCCCAAGACCCAGCACCAGGTGCAGCTCGAGGTGAAGTGTGAGAGTGTGCTCTTGAAGGCGTTCCATTCCGAGCCCCAGTTTGTGTATTGGGTTTTTAGGGTGGATGGGACGATGCGGCGCTGCTGAGAGACTTGGCCTAGAATCGTGGCGAGGTCGTGGTTTTAGGGGTGTGCGTCTTGCGGTGAGTGGGGAGGGCTTGGAGAGCGGGAGCTGCGGTGGGATGAGTTGGTGATGGGGCTGCGGTGTCGGTAGCGAGAACGGTTTGTGGTATTGATGTGGTCGTCGTCGTCGGGCTGGGGGTTGGTGGCCATTTTGAAGTGCGAGATGTTGTAAAGGTATTGGAGCTGGAGATTTTCGGTGTTGGTTGAATGGGGCAGCTGGGCTTGAAGAAAGATGTGTAAGTTGTGCCCTGTTGATCGCGGTGGTGATAGTTCGTGATAATGGCGGTTGCAGGTCAAGTATGCTCTCGTGCCCAAACTTTCACTTTTTGCTTTCCCGAGCGAGTTTGCGAACGAGGCAAAGTTTGGTTTACGAGAGAAGGTCAAGCAGACAAAGACAAAGACTTGGGGTTTGCTTGGTTTGCGTTACGGGTCGAATACTAGCTCCGTTGGGAAGTAGATGGTGGGGTAAATGGGATGATGCACGTATCCTCCCGCTGTAGGGAGAACAGCACGTGATAATATGGTACTTAGCACTAATAACCCGCACAACAGATCGCATACATTGCTGGAACTATTCTTTCATCGCTCCTATCTGTTGGCAGCTGTCTCCGGCTGTTTCTTTGATTCCCCTCCTTATGGATCCTCTCGCCGGCTACCCTTTACACAGGCCAGGACTGGCATCTCTCAAAAGCCTACACTGCACCTACCTAACCGAAATATCGTATCTCACAGGCATCTTAAGCCTTACCAATATCTTCCAATTCTCCTCACTAGGAAAACTGCGGATGCTACGAGAGAGGGTGAGACCGCCGCAACTTGAAGCAAGTCCCGCGGGATATCTTGACGGCAGATATTGCGGTGGATGGGAACAAGACGGGATGGTCATCTTGCGGCGTAGAGCTGCCTATATTCGAGGTATGTGCTCCGACTTATACGTCAAGAAATCTGCTTTGTAAAGAAGTCGACTGGAATCCAAATAAGTCAAATGTTTGTCAAATAAGCTGGCTTGTTTATCAATAAAGTAGCTTTGTAGCTTGTTTGGAAAACCAGCTGACTGGATTGCAAAGCATGCAACTTTACAAATAAGTCAACTAATATGGTACTTCAAATTGGGTATCCCCGTTTGTCTGCAGTGATAGAGCTCAGAGGACGAGGAGTAGAGCCATGGTTTATATGAGTGGTTTTGTTTGTTTGTTTAAAGGGGATGAGGGTAGGTGAGGAAGCTACAACTTGGACTGGCGTTTGTGCTGATACGTTTGATCCAATCATCAAAGAATATATCGACGAATGCCTCAAATTGGCCGATAGATTTGCAAAAACAAGCTTTAGGTTTACTACAAAGAAATTAACATTTCACCAATTCCCGAGCCATTGGAACTGGAGGTTGAAGACTTCGAATCAATGAGCGATTCTTCGAATTATGTTGATGAACAAATCGAAGAAGCTGTTCCTGAGGGTCTTGCTCATTATGTACATGTTGTGGGTACAGTCCTACACAGCCATCCATAATGACCGGCCATATCAAAGCGGATGAGACATTGTGTTTGGGTCTCTACGAGCATATACAGTCACAGTAAGAAAGCGAGTTTACGCACCAAGGTGATCAACGCCCAAAGAACCCTCAAGCATAAACTCACTTTCTTACCATGACTGTACATATCCGTACAGATATGCACGTAACTGTACCGGACAGTATCGTTCTTGTTGCATTGGCAGCTCTGTAGCGTAACATTTTAACCTGTACACGCCCGTACCAGTACATTCCGGTACCTTCTCGGACAGGCACTTATAAAAGTTTGTAAGGCGGGCCATGGCCTCGGCCGCCACCATCAACAAATAAGGGGCCATGTGGTGTAGCCCCTTAAGTAGATAGTGATTTTTCCCCCTGAGGTGCATTGTTCATCTCTAGTAAAGTACACAGGCTCATGTTGTAAACACCTTCGACAACACACCACACCACCTTTTAGTTTTGCCAAGACCGATTTTATCCAATCAAGTTTGACATCGCGAGAAAATTTTTGCTTCAGTTTTCAGTTGAACGAACTTCAACCGCTTAGAAGCAGCAAAAGATGAGTCTCTTTGGGGCTAAAAAACCGCTTACCTCTCTTAAGGACAGCCTTAAGAAGGCAAAGGAGAATTTGGATGCTATGATGGCAGAGGAGTCTACCTCTGGAGCACCTAGTGAATCCAGCGGCATTGGGGAACAGATGAAGATCGCCAGGAACCTACACGACCCGGAAGGAACAGCTACAACTTCCGAGATTGCTCGGGAAGGAAGAAGCGAAATCGAAGATCAGGAAGGGCTCGTCCAGCCTCCTGCGATAACTCTTCCAAGGGACATTTTCAACCAAGCGGTTAGGTTTCATAACCAACAAGCGAGGGAAGCCGGCCATCCGAGCCAAATAGTATCGCCAGCTTATTCTATCAATATGGATGTGGAGGGGAATAAGTACGAAGAAGCGAAAGTGTATATGATTTCGGACGATAGTTCGGCATTGTCCTCACCACCACCGACTACTGATTATGGGGGAAGCAACATTTCCTATCTGAAGAAAACGCAGTCTACAAAGTATGAGGGTAGCATTTTAGCTATGCCACCCAGTGCGCTCCCCATGGATCCTTTTTCGACTCCTAGGGCGAGCACTGGAATTATTGCGCAGAGGTATATTCAGTCAGAGGAAAATGCCAGCCAACATGCGGAAAAAGAGGGGGGAATGGAAGAGACCCGGAGAAGCTACACACCCATTCCGAGAAAATTTGAAATCAGCAACAGCGAGGATGAGGCGATAACGGAGGTTGAGCGGAGGGAGGAGGAACCTTACATGACGCCAACGAAGAAAGGAAAAAAGCACAATAAGGGGAAGGGAGTTGTGAGGCCGGTAACGTCCGAACGACCATTCCTGAATATGCCGTAGACACCTAGCAGGAGGAAGCTCAATTCCAATTGGGCGGAGCCTGCAAAGGAAATAGCCAATGAGGAGGGGAAGACTAATTTCGAGGCGTTTATTGGTGAGTATCTTAGGAACACTAATGGACTTAGGGATTTTATGTTGGCCCAACAAAAATATGACGAGATATATTCGAATTGGTGTTTAGAGCAAGCAGAGAAGCTGGCTGCAAGACAGAACCATACGGATGCTGGGGTTACAGCGACTCGTTTGAAGGCGGAAAGATTTTGACTGAGGTAGAGCTGAGTAGGGAGTACGATGAGGATAGGTGGGATAGGCTCAATCAGAGGTTGGAAAAAATTGAGAAGAAGGTAGCCAAGGTAGCTCCGGTTAATATGGCAAGGACGATTGAAAACGCTCTTAAGGAGTGCATGAAAGAGATGGTGGACCAGGTGACGACTCAAGTGGTGGAGAAGCTTGAGAAGTTGGCTGAGAGGGAAAAGAGAGAAGAAATCCGAAGGGGGAAACAGGTAGAAGCCACCCTGGAGGAGGAGATGAGTGATATTGAGTTTAAGCCCGGGGCGACCTTTTCAGAGGAGGAGAATGAGAAGGTTGAGAGAGCGATCAGGGCCGAAATGGAGGTGGATGAGCAATTGCTGGAACAGTCCAAGCATGCGCCAGAGATTCCGCCTGGAGGAGTGATGAAAGAGTTTCCGAGGCTGGCTATAGGCCAGGTTACGATTTTAAAGAAGAAGCCGGTGGTGCCAGCGGTACCGCAACAAAAAAGGAAGGAAGAGGTGAAAAAACCGGAGGTAAAGGAGGTACCAAAGGGACCGAAGGCTGGGGGAAAGAAGCCGGAGGTTAAGAAGCCCGAGATTAAAAAGCCGGAAGGAAAGAAACCGGAAGAAAAGAAGAAGGTGACGTGGGCGCAGAGAGCAGCAGCCCCACCACCAATGAAGAAACAACCCGGACAAGTAAAGCAACAACAACGTCAGGGTGAAAATAAGAAAAAGGGGGACGGTTTTACTGAGGTGAAAAGAGGTCAGCAGAAGAAGGAGGAGCTGAAGCCGGTCCCCCCAGGACAAAATTCGATGGAGAAGAGAAGAGTTACGTTTAAGAGGGACAATGGACTCCCTCTTTCACAGAATGAAGATTTGGATATTTCATCGGAGGTGAATAGAGTACTTTTTGAGGCGAAGGTTCCATATTTTGTTCGCATCCAGAGGGTTACAAAGAACACCCCGGGATGTCTGACTACGATTACAACTCCCGGTGCGAATGCTGATATGTTGATTAAGTATAGGGAGATTGTGATTAAAGCAGCAAGGAAGGTGGACGCAGGGATTGTGGACATTGAGACAAATGAACTCTGGGAGAGAGTGAAAATGCATGAAGGCAATTTCGACAGGTATTTGGGGAAGAAGACGGGAGGGGGACTGGAGAAATTGAGATAGGGATTGCAGGCTGAGAATGAGGGGGTGGTGTTGCCCCTTGCCATTAGCTGGATTGGAGGACCGAAAGATGTGTAGAAGAAGAAGGGGGAGGGAAAGAAAGCATCTTCGGTTGTGTTTGCAGTCAAGGGAAGTAAGATGGCTGAAAAAGTTTTGAAAGGAGGTTTGAGAGCGGCTGGAGTGAGGTATGAGGTGGAGAAGTTCATGACAGCAGGGCCAGACTCCTTTTGTGGAATATGCAGCAGATAGGAACATGTTGAAGCGAAGTGTGGTGCGTTGAAGATGCCGGCTTGCATGTTGTGTGCAGGCAGGCATTTGACGAAGGATCATAAGTGCAATGTAGTAGGTTGCAAAGCTAATGCAGGACAGAACTGCACCCATAACGTCGACAAGTGCGTCAACTGCAAGCGGAATCACATCACCAAAGCGAATGTTTGTGTTAAGAAACAGGAAGCGATTAAAATGGTGAGAGAAGAAAGGCGAACTTGGAAGGAGAGGGAGGGAGAACGCCGAAACGTGACTACAGATCATCAGAAGAAGCCGGTTCAGGTTGAGGATGGGGGACCATCAACAGCAGAGGCCGAAAAGAAAGTTCCGGAAGAGGAACAGACAGTTGAGGAGCCGGAAGTTCAAGTTGTTTCGACACAGGTAACGGCTGAGCAAAGCTCCAACGCAGGGACCCCAAAAACCCCCGAGCAGTCATGGTGAAGTGCATAATGCATAACTGTGGCAGGGGGTATGAGGCGACGATGATTGCGTTGGAGAAAGGAATTGTTTGGGGGGCTGATGTTGTGATGATGCAAGAACCAGTAGCGGAGAAGAAGGGATACAACATCAGTCACCCAGGATATAGATTGGTCAGAGGAGGAAGAATGATGACCGCGATATGAAGAGATACACACCTGGATTTTTCGGAAGTGGATATGGGGGGAGATGGAGATGTACAGGTGTTTGATATAAAATACCCTTCGGGGAGAAAGATGAGATTGGTGAATGTGTACGATCAGCTAAGACAGGTGGAGAGAGTGAGAAGTCAAGGCAGACCGGCACAGACAGCAAGATGGATGGAGATTATGGGGCAGACCAAGATTTTGTTAGGGGGGGATTGGAATGCTCATAGTGATAGATGGGACCCGGATTGCCCACCAAAAAGAGATGAACTCTTTCTAACGAATCTTATGGATGAGTATGATTTGATGGATGTTACCGATGGGGAAGCAACCTATATGAGCACGAGAAACGGCAATATTTTGAGATCGCTAATAGATTTTTTCATAATGAAAGCCAGGATGGCCAATAATTTGGAAATATCTACAGATTTGGCAACTACTTCGGATCACGCGATGGTGTGTGCCCACTTAAGATGGGACGAAGGGGAAGGAGTCAAAGTATCGAAAAAGGTTACGGGATGGGATATCGATGGGCTCAAGTCGGAGGAGGAAAAAGAAAATTATGAAAAAGCACAAAAATATTGGAGGGATAAGAGCTCAAAGAGACCTGTTTTGACCGAAGAAAGCAGCGAAGAAGAATTACAAAAGGAAGCTGAGTGGATACAGCGAAATTTTGTTAATCATCTTAATAGGTGTTGCAAGAAAGTTAAAGTTTGTGCGAGATCCAAGAGGTGGTGGAATGAGGAGATCGCAGAAAATAGGAAGATTTTGGGCTCATTGAAAAGGGCCAGACGAAGGGGGGAAGCGACGCAGCAACAAGTTCGGAAGCAGTGAAGCAACATCTGAAGAATAATTCGACAATCGAAAACGAAAATGTGGCAGGAGTTTTTGTCTTCACCTACGAGAGATCAGGTATGGTAGGCTTTGAGGTATACGAAACCTGGAGGTCAGCAAACAATGAAAGCTTTGAAATCCAGGGATGGAGTGGTGGCGGAATCCTGGGAGGACAAGGCAGAGTTGATTAAGGAAGAAGCGTTCCCGAAACCTTTGAAGGGTGTGGAGAGAAAGGCCCAAGAAGAGGGGGGAGGAATGTGGAAGAAGATTACTGATGAGGATATTTGATTGGCTTTGTTTGATCAATCAGTTAAGAAGGCACCTGGTCTGGATAGATTGGGTTTTAAGGCAATAAGGTTGTTGTGGGAGTGGGATGCTCCGAGAATAATTGCAATTGTCAAACCGTCTTTTAGGTTAGGAGTACACCCGCGAGTCTGGAAGGAAGCGAGGGGAGTGGTTATACCAAAACCGAATAAGCCAGATTACGGAGTCGCCAAAGCATATAGGGTGATAACGTTGTTGAATTGTCTGGGAAAAGTTGTTGGGAAGGTAGCAGCTAATGCAATAGCAGAGGAGTGTGAGCGAAGGCAGCTACTTCATGACGGGCAGTTTGGATGCAGAAAGAGAAGGTCAGCAATAGATGCGGTTGGAAGGTTGATGAAGAAAGTAGAAGAGGCATGGGGGAGGGGGAATACCATGGCAGTGCTGTTGTTGGATGTTAAGGGAGCCTTCCCGCATGTGGCGAAGGGGAACTTGATAAAGAGAATGGAAGAAATGGAATTTGAAGCCGATCTGGTGAGATGGGTGGAAAGTTTTATGGAAGAAAGAAAAGTGATTATGTTGATGGACAGGAAGGAGGGGGACAGTATGGATGTGGAAATGGGAGTTCCGCAGGGGTCGCCAGTGTCGCCAGTACATTTCGTTATATATCTTTCGGGATTGTTCGGCAAAGTTGAAGAAGAAGAAAAAGAGTGTGGAAGCGAGGGTATATCTTTTGTCGATGATGTGGCATGGGTGGTGGAAGGGGAAGCTGTGGGGGAATGCACACAGTGATTGGAAAGATGTGCCGCGGAAACAGCGATTTGGGTGAAGGAAAACGCCTGTCAGTTTGACATTGAAAAAACCAAAGCAATTTTGTTTACTCGGAGGAGAAGCAATAAGGAACCGAAGATGAAGGCCAGAATAAGGGTCGGAAGTCATGAGGTTCAATATAACAAAGAAGTGACAAGATGGTTGGGAGTATGACTGGATAGTATGCTGACTCTGAATGACCATACGAAAAAGATTTTTGCAAAAGCAAGTAGAGCGCAGAATAGGGTGCGATTCTTGATGAGTACGAAAGGATTAAGCCTGAAAGGATGTCAACGAATTCAAGTTGTCTCAGTACAGGCCGTTGCTTTATACGGAGCTGAGTTGTGGTGAAAGGGGCAAAAGAACAGAGCGCAGGAGGTACAAAAGATTTTGAATGAGCAAGGCAGAAGGGTAACCGGATGCTTTAGGACGACACCTCAAGGAGCTCTGATGAATGATGCCGGACTTAGACGGGCAACTGCGATTCTTAATAACCGGGTTAGACGGTATAAGATGAGGCAGATGATGATGCCCGATGCTACAGGTGGAGGGAGGATGATAGAAATGGAAGGGAATGTGGTACGAAGGGTGGAGGGGATTGATGAGTTGATCCCGGAGAATGATCCTTTCGAGAGGAGAAGTTATGAGAGGACCACATTACCGGAAATAAAGAAAAGGCTGAAAGGCCAAGTGATAATTCAGGAAGAAGAACAAGCGTTGGAAGAGGCGAGAAAAGAAAGAGATGGCTTAGTTCTTTGGACGGATGGATCGAAAAAGGAAGATGAGTGGGTAGGGTGCGCAGTGGTATGGAAAGAGGAAAGATGGAATAAGAGGAGGGTGCACCTAGGCCGACAGAAAGAAGCGTTTGATGCAGAAATGTATGCGATGTCAGAAGCAGTGAAAATTGCGGATAACATTTGCAGGGAAAAAGAAGTGAGGAGAGTGACAGTTTTTACGGACTCCCAAGCGACTTTACGAAGAATACAATCGGATGAACCAGGACCAGGGCAGGAACTGACTTTGCGGACGATGAATTGGGAAAGCGAGTTGGCTGATAAAAACATCCCAGTGAAGTATCGGTGGGTACCTGCGCATAAGGGTGTGGAAGGCAACGAAGAAGCGGACCTACAAGCGACAAAAGCGGCGTATAAGCATTGCGGACGTTATACCGAAACGCAAAATCCGCATCCACAATGTAACTATGTTTCGTTTGCTCATGTTGGCCGAAGGTTAACGGAGGTAAGATGTGAAGAAAGTTTAAAAGAAATAAAAGAGATGGGGACGAAATCGAAGTAAAGTTAGCGGTATGATTTGGTGAAAAGGGGGGGTAACAAAGCGGCGATGGAGTCTAAGAAATCGATTGCGGCAAGGTTTTATCAACTTAGGACAGGGCATGCTCTTATGGGGAAATACCTTCAACGAATCGGGAAAAGAAGAGATATGAAGTGCTGGTGGTGTGGACACGAATATCAGACAAGAGACCACCTTTTTAAGTGGTGTAAAAGATGGAAACCAGAACAGAAGCGGCTTTGGGTTGACGGGCAAGAGGGGGAAGATGGGTATGAGGGTGTCGAGAAAGTGATGAAAAAGCCGAAGATTAGTTTGCCAATGTCTCTTGTTTTTGCAGAAGAAAAATGTACACGAGCACTGTTAGATTTTCTTTGTCATACAGATGTGGGCAGAATTGGCGGAGTGGCAGAGGAGGCGGAGAACTCAGATCACGAGGAGTCGAGTGATGGGGGGGTGTAAAAAGTTGATGTTGTTTTTTGGGGTTTCATTTGTTTTTGGGGGAGAGGACTCGCGACTTTGCTTTTGTTTCTTTATGTTATGGAAGAAGTGGGGAGGAAATATGTACGGGATATGCCATGGCCGCTAGTGGCCGAATGCAATATGATTACAAACAAACAAACAGGCTCATGTTGTATCACTCACATAATTGCATCAAGACTAGAATAACGTTCCAATTGTAGGGTAGTGACGGAAGCTCTCCTGTATAAAATAGAGGCATGGTCGGTCTAAATCTGCCGGTAGGCGTTTACATGAGTTGCATATTCCATCTGGCATGAAAAAGTCACATTTTGTCTGAAGGTCGGGTTGAGCCAGTCCAGACAAAGATGCGGAACAAAAGAGTCGTACTCTAGCTAGTTCCCACTACAGAACGAGGATCGTCAATTGTCATTCGAGGGGCTTTGTCGGTAGGGCCAATGTCAACCTTGTGCGATGGGGCGTGATATACGGACACGCCGCGGCAGTGTGAAAAAGAGCAAAAGGATAATATCTGTAGCTTTCGAGCTTTCGACTTTCTTAGTGTTTGCATACCTGTACTATGAGAGATCTCAACAGGTTTAGAACTGCGACCTTTAGTGTTTGCAGCACCGTGAGTTGGTTTAAGCCTGTTACCTCTGGTGTTTGTAGCACCATGAGTGACCTTTATAGGTTTCGAGTCTGTGGCTTTTAGTTTTTACAGCACTGCAATTGATTAGAGCAGAATGATCAGAGCAGGTTTCGAGCCTGCGACTTTTAGTGTCTGTTGTACTATGTTCTAACTGTTAGGCTAGGCAGTCAGTTCTTATACTTACCTGTGGCGTTCTTGACCATCATGTATATTCCATACGTACCTACCAGCACAGAAATTAACCCGTAGTCACTATTTAGGTACGTGGCCGGTTCTATGGCAGGCTAAAGAGTGATTTCCGCAGATTTCAAGTCTGTGGAACCAGTGTTTACAACACCATAGGTGATCTCTACAGGTTTCAAGCCATAGGCTCTTAGTATTAACAATTGAATGATCAGAGCAGGTTTCAAGCTACGCTCGAAAACCACCCGTCAGCTAACTTCGCAAGCTCATTTTGAGGTGCGAGGTTGCGAGCGACGAAAAATTCCGGGAACGAGAGCAGTTTCAAGCCGCGACTCCAGTGTTTACAGAACTACGAATAGTCAGCGGGTTTCGAGTCTGCTACATTCGGTGTCTGTAGCATCGTACCCTTGCCTGGTAGGCCCAACTGAAACATTACCACGTGACCCTGCTCAATTGACGAATCAGCAACGGCTAACCTGCAGCCCTCGGGTGTCCGTTTGGTGTCAGTTCTGCCGAGTGTCGGTTTCATCCAATCCATCAAGAAGACAGTTCCTCGTGATTCGAAAAAATCTGTACGTCTAATTCGCGGGTTCAACCTCCTCTACGAAAACCCCACCAACTACTTCCCACATCTCCGCCAATGCATCACGATTGGCGCCAAAAACCACGCACAACTCCCATCCCCGCAATAACAACAAACCCACGATTCGCTCTTCCCTCCGATGGGGCTGGGGAGGATTATGTAGTTGCCCCAACAACCGTGACACCTCATCACAACAACAACACATAACTAACAAATCTCCGTGCATTTTCTCCTTTTTTTATTTTCTTACCTACAATCACGAAACCTCCTTCCACAGGTATTTACAGGCTACGAACTCTTTGATCTCCTTTTTCATATCTTTTGCATATTTTTCGTATCCCCAGGACAATGTCACCCACGAACCCGCGACGAGAGTCTTCACACGAGCCGCTTAGTCCACCTCGCTCGCCGGTATACGACGATGAGATGCCGACGCGTCGACACGCTACCGTCGAAGACGAGGACGACGAAGATGACCATGTGTCCTCCTCACGTTCGTCCGCGCCCTCTTCCCCGCCGACAAGTGTCGACGCTCCCATAAAACCCGAGACATTCACGAACCCACCGTCGGGACGGACTTCGCTATCATCGGTAAACGCCCGCAACAACAACGGTAATGACGATGGTGGGCAATTTCGTCTTCCTTCGCTCACGCTGTCTCAATTCTCCGACATGCGCTCTGAGGGGGAGGAGGAGGGGGAAGATGACTTCTCGTATCAGCGTCAACATGAGAGTCCGCTCGAGGATCCCGAGTCACAGTGGGAATCCGAGGGCCCGGCCCCACCGAAGCAGCATCGGCGGAAGTCGGCGACTCCCACTTCCGCGAAGACTTATCCGAGATCGGCCCGGCCGTCGACTTCGTCTGGTAAATTCCATTTGCAACCGCAACAAAGCTCTAGTCGCAGGGCAACGCATTTCTACTCCTCTCGTGCATCGTCGGCGAGTTACAACGAGACTGTGCAAGGAGATAGAAAAGCTCCACTTGTGCTATTGCATATTACTTTGCTCTTCTTGCCCGGTGCTGAGGAAGCAATCTTGAGGAAGATTACGCCGACCATTTTGGAAAGAGGATTGCTTGTGGAGCATCCCCGTGGTGATTATCAGCTACTCGAGGAACTCATTATCGATTCCTTGGGCTTGGATGATGCGTTGGTTCCTGGACAAGATGATGAGGAACATGAGCAAGATGAGTGGGAAAAGTCTCTGGGTGTTCGCCGCGTCAAGGCTAAGAGCAAGTGGGAAATTCGAGTCTACGCGGCCAACGGGTTGATGACGGCCGGAGCCTGGAAGCGGGTGTGGGGCGAGATGGAGCGGGTTGATGTTGAGGTGGGACCGAAAGGATGGCGAGGAAAGAAGGTTGGTGCTCTCTCTCGGTGATACTCTGGAGGGAATTGATTGGGTGCCAACTCGTTCGTAAAGACAGATGAGTTAATTCGAGGATTTGTACGCAGTGGTGGGAGGAATGGCATAAAGGATGGGGCTTCTGGAAAGGGGAAGCGCAGTAGCTTCTCCACATTTGATGCCCCTCCTGCGGTAGATGTCAAGTGGTGGATGGGAGTTGTGGGAATTGCTGTGCTAATGCTTGCGGGATCCTTTGGACTCTTTTGGACTCTTAGAAGGCAGTGGAGAGTTGATGGGATTCAGAACCAGGTCGTTTACTCCGCCGGAGGTAATGATGTGGGTATGATTCAGGTGAACGAAAGCGTTGCGGTCGACAGCGTCTTGCTTCCAGAGGCTTTGGTAGGATTAACAATGAATGCGACGGATCCAGTTGCGTCTGCAGTTGAGAGTGAGGAGCACCAATCGAATTCCAACGAAGAGACGCCGATAAGTGCTATACCTCTCAACAGCGAAATAACCGACGCATGTGGAAGGACTACCCAGGTTGCAGGGGCGGAAGAGGATGGTGCGTCTAATTCTGTTGATGAACTCAAAAACTCGGACATTCCACCGATGGATCAGTCGTCATCGACAGTCCGTGGTTGTGAAACGCTAAACAACCCCATACCAACCGCGAACTCCGCCGAAGCCACTGAAGAAGTGGTGGCGCCGGTACTGCTGTCGTTTGACGAAGCCGAAGAATCAGCTGGTTCTGATCCGTTGGGTTGGTGGAACAATTGGAAAGCTGGATTGAGAGTCTAAAAGTCTGTTCGGAGTGTGTTGCATTATTTGGCGCGAATTCTACGATCATTGTTGAGCGGTGTAATTTTCTGCGAGCATTTTTTCTTTCTTTTTTTTTAAGATTGCTGTGAATTTGAGGGTGGAATAGGAATGAAAATTGCATGAGATGATGATGGAACTGTATGTATTGATGGAATAGTAATGAACTCATGTCATCAAACTGGTTCTTAAGGCGCACAGCGTGACATCAGCTCGAAATTCAAAGGATGATAGTGAAGGCGTTGAGGTGATGTCAGAACAAGGCTGGAGGACTGTTTCACAAGCCAAGGAAGGCAGCCCGTCCTTGGTATCGATCCGAAGGAAGGAAAGAGAATCCCAAGAGCTTAACTCTCCTCGAGCAAACGACGGTATCTTCCGGGGCACAGCACTCTGCGTCTTACTAAGAACCCCGTAGTTGTGGCGTTAACTGTGTCTCTGACTGCCTTTTGCTCTACTCACTCCACCTCTCCTTCCCTATAAAACATCCTTCTCTACCACCGGACGCTCACCTCATTCCTTTCTTCTCTTTCACTCTTCCATACACATTCTCTTGCCTTCCTTTTGTCTAATTCGTCTTCAACATCAACCAAACAATCTTCACGATGCAGCTCACCACTATTGTCATCGCCTCTGTTTTGGCTTTTGCCTCTACCGGCTTCGGTCAAGCTATCCCGTATGTTTATCCCTCCTTCCGCCTCCAGTTTATGCATCATCATGTATCCTGACAACCCACTCTCTTGATGCTGATAAAGTTCTCCTGCCTGGAGTAACAGCTCGGCTGGTGTTACTGTTGTCAACAACGAGGGTAGCTTCACCACCGTCTTCGAGCCATCTTCGACTGAGACCATCTTCACGTCTCTTCCCGGTAATCCCCCGCATCCTGTTTCTAGTCATCATCTACTAATATAACTGGTAGAGGTTACTGTCACTAGCTACACTGGCCCCGTTGCAAACGCTTCTAGCTTCCCTACCGCCGTGGTTCCTGTTAATGGTACCAACTTCTCTACTAGTGCCACAGCCTCTCCCCCGGTCAACACCGGTGCTGCAGCTGTTCTTTCACCTGCTGGTGCTGGAGGTGTTTTGGCTGTGGCTATGGCTGCTGTCTTTGGCTTTATGGGTACCTTCTAAGCTTCTATCGTTTTCCATGAACTCAGCTTTAGTGGGAGTGCTTTGAATCTTCATTTCTGCAAGCATTTGGGTTTCTCTCTATTTGTTTAACGAGATATGAGGGTCAATGGAATTCTTTCCTGAGTGGGATTCTGGAATCAAGGATAGGGTTATAGAAAAGTTTTTGTAAAAAATATGGCGTTTCTGTTTTACTATTAATGATGGCACTGTACTCTACATTTTACCCTGAGGGACGACGGTTAATACAGTACCTAATGCAATGAAATGGGGTATTTGTATGATTGTGCTGGTTCATACTTGTCGAGTGCTTGTTTCCCGTTTTTCTTTCTTTGTTTCACCCATCAGAGAGGTATATCCCAATTCACTTTTACAAACACCAGCTAACGTTCGCAAATCAGGACAGATCTCCAAAATCTCATCTCACCAATACCGGTATTGGTGAACCGGATACACTCCTCACCCAACAAATTTGACCTATACCTCTATGCTCAAAAGACACAGTTTGAATTTCTCAATCGACTTCTGTAGCCCACAAACTGTGACTGCTACCGGACGTTGAGATAGATATTACCACGTGGAAGATATACTTTTTGAGTTTTGCCACAACATAGTTTAGGTTTTCTCCAACAATTGTGGGGATGAACGAAAGCATATTGCACTGATATGGTATATAGTAGATCAATAGTGAGTTGCGGGTTTTAGTTTAAGGTTTGTTATAAGTAGTGCTAACAACAATGAAGCCGGATAGGTCGGAGCGTATTGGATATCGGGTATCTTTACCTAATACTGCGATTGCAGGCATCAGGAGCTTTATCTCACCGGTCAGTCATCAATAAATAATGTTCATTGGTAGTGGCTCTACTTGATTGATGATAATGAATGAAACTAAGGTTATGAATTTTGTGATGGACTGGCTTATGTTGGGTATAGCGAGATCTGAGGAGGCGCTATGGCTGTAGGAGAAAAGCCCGGAGATTTGGCGGGCCTATGGAATTGGATTTCGATCGAGCAAATACCCATTGTACGGTACGCAGAAATCGCTTCCACCCCAACACTTGGGATGTCGTCAAGAAACCCAATCGGATTAATTGCGGCTGCATATTGCCCAGTTGCGGTTAGCGACGGATCTCACTTCTGCAATGGGCATGTCGGCAGGTCTGCATGTCTGGGCATGCTCCTACACCGCAAGCAGCGATAAGTGGCAATGTTGGTTGGGTTGGGAGTGGGGGAGAGACAAAACCAACAGGTTGGTACTGACGGACTCCATGCAAGCCGCTGGATGCAGGTTGATACTGCAGCGTCATGGACTTGCCATTCTGAGGAACTTTCCTCTACATACGTTGACACAGCCTTACGCTCATTACTTATTCCCACACTCACCGCACCGCGTCTGCACTTTCCCTCCTGCCCTGCCCTTTTCTTCATCGTCAGTCCTTCAGGAGAGGAAAGTCTGCCCTCCCCTACGCACGATCCCCGAGAAGCGATATTCAGTATACCGGTGGTTTTACCGATGTCTACGACCGCACCGCGGACCAGGACAGGATGGTATGTTCATATGGCTAGGATGGTTGCAGTTTCTGATGAACGATAATCAATCAGCACGAGCTGTCGCGTCCGTCATCTCAAGTGTGAGTGAGCACCTGACTTTTTCGCTTCCTTTCCCCGCGCATGGTGGTAGTACCAGGTTTGGCGCGGCTACATGGGTAATCCACGTAGATGGCTGATGATGAGATTGTAGGCGACGAGTCGAAACCCGTCTGCCGAGTACGTTACTTTTACGCCATGGAGCCAGAACGTGACTGACGGATCATACACGAGTGAAATAGAGGTGTCTGCGCGCAGGCCGGGAGTGTGGTATAAAATGGAATTTCGCACGTCCTGTCTACATGGCGGCCTGACATTCGGTGTCAACAGTTAGAGGCTACAACGTTCGATTTCGATATGGCACGGATCTCGGTGGGGATGATCCTCCCACGGGTGGACGAGCTGCAGGAGGCAAGGGGGGTGAATTCCGGTTCGAGGCCGACCAGGTCTGGATCAATACTCCTGGAATAGGTATGGCGATCTTATCACCTCCTACTCATCTCGACTATATATACACCTGCCCCTCGGGCTTCGATGCTATACATCTTGCTCAACGGATTGTGCATATCACATAACTCGGCATTCACATACTGACAGCTCTACAGTCTCCTTCGTGGACGAAACTGGCGATGTAACACGCAATTACGATAGTAGCGGCTTATCACTATTAGATCCATCAGCGTCACAAAGTACGGCTCCATCTCCAGTTCGAATCAGCACGAACCGCTCGGTGTCTATCCACAACTTGATATCCTCCCCTCCTCTGGCGTCTCCTGCGAGTGACGGCGGCTCAAGTTCTGCTCCGAGGCGGCGCAATTCAATAACATTTTCTCCAACGGACGAACCAATACTTCCAAGAGAACTCGATCCGTTTCCGCGAGATGTCGGCGTTGAAACGGAACGACATAGCAATCACCCCCACCCCCGCATGCCACTGCAGGATATCCTCATCCCTTCCTTAAAACATCCACCAGTAAATACCCATACTTTAAACGACCAGATGGATGAGGATAGTGCAGAAATACCAAGTCTGCATCTCTCACAAACTATGTGGCCGCTACCGGCCAGAGACGCAAAATTGCTGAGGCATTATATCACGGAGCTGGGGAAATGGGTATTCTTGAGCAAATCTGGGCTAGATATAAAGATGAGGAAACTAATAATAGGGGAATAGTTTGATATGCACGATAACTTGGGTCACTTTCAGACAGTGGTGCCGCTTAAGTCGGCAACTTGTCCTATGCTTATGAACGCAAGTTCTCTCTCCATGTCGTGACTAAAGATAGTCGTGGCTCAGGGTTTCTAAATTTAGGCCATTCTTGCTCTGGCTGCTAGACAGCTTTCTTATATATCGCACGATTACGATCCCATCGTTGCGACTCGCTACCACCAGTCATGTCTGGAATTGTACATACCTGCACTATCCTCCGTGGGCTCAAAACTTGACCCTTCCCTCCTTGCGGCGACTGTGTTACTGCGTGCTTTCGGAGAACTTGATGGTTATTTACTGCTGTTCCACCCGGCGAGCTTTCGTCTCTAACAACTACTAGTAACTCATACCGGAGAAGATGAAGATGAGCCCTACTCCCCCAGTAAACTCTTCAGCACCCTCCACTTCAACCCTTCCATCTCCGGTGGCCTTCGCCAAGCCTGCTTCTGGACTTACCTACGTTTGCCCCTCCCTTTCCCCCTCCCTTTCCCTTTCCCACTCCCAAGCTAACCCCCACAGGCCAAGACATCAATACCAGCTTCGTCTCCCGCCAACCCATAAAAATAAACCTCGGCAACCTGCACCTCGATCGTACTTTCTCCCCCGCCGACGACGTAACCTGGTCTAACCGCATAACGCTGCACTGCGCCTCCATCCTCCAGTTCGCATTCGGTGCACAATCGCCACCATCTCAAGCATCAGTAGCGTGGACCCAGCTGTCAAACGACGTGGAAACATGGAGCAAATCTCGCCCACATGGCTTCGAACCTATCTTCCACTCCCAGCGCGACCCAGAGAAGGAGAAGTATTTCCCGGAAATTAACTATGTGAGGGATTGCCACGCAACAGGGATGCAGTATTACCATCTCTGCCGCATCCTATTGGCACTTTACAATCCTGGCTTCCCTGGGATCGCGAAAGGGCCTAGGGGAGTGCAGGAGGCAAGTAGAAAGGTTGCTGAAGAAGTCAGGATTGGAGTCAGAGAGATTTGTGGTATTGCGAAAAGTAACCATACCGTTGTTCCCGCGTGGCTGCTGGCGTGTCGTGCGGTTGCGGTGGGCGCGGTATGGTTTGAGGAGGAGAAGGAGAGGAGGGAGATGCTGGATTTGTTGATAGAGACGGAGAGGGTGGCCGGGTGGCCGATGGAGAAGGTGAGGAGGGAGTGTGAGAGGTTATGGGGGATGGAGGAGGAGGGAGAGCTGAAGAGGGAATAGATTGCGTAAGTATAACTAGAGGGGTGCATTTTGTAGGGCGTTGTTTTTTTGATGTTTAGTTGCCTTTTGATACCCCCCTACACAATTATAGTGTGCCCTCCTTTAGACAGTCGAAATGAAACTTCTTGATGCTGTTACTTTGGATGCTTCTAAGACTTGTTGATTAACTGATCTCTCGAGACCAGAAGGCCCGTATATATATACAGACTTGTCTCCTATATCCACATCCATATTCGTCTTCATATCTATCTCCGTTTGCTCATCCGCTTGCACTGATATGAGTCGCTCTGCACTTATATGAGCCGCTCTCTTGAGGCATATCTTCATACACCAGCTGCATATCAATCCGACTTGACGAGGCTCACGATGCAGGTACACATGCAACAGACGCTTTTGTCTCGTGTAGAGTGATATTCAATGACTGAAATTAGTCTAACTAAAACTCTGAATCCATCACCACCCAAGACAACTAGAAGTGTGGGTGTAAGACTGTGAAGAATGCATCGGGACATGTATAGTACGGTATGATATGATTACTATTCACGGATTCGTAGGCAAGCCCCGCTCTCAGGGACGGGACGAAGCCACTAGATATGTAGCTCTGGAGGGGTTTTTTTCGTCCAACACTTAATCCTACGAGCACTTGTATCTACCGCGTCCACTCGGTAATAAGACACAAAACTAACAGTGGCCCAGTCACTTCACCACAGTTTTAGTTCTGTATTTGGCCATGAGATACGAGTGGATACGGTAGGTGTAAGCGTCCAAGACGTATCGTTAAATTAAAGTCTAACTACCGGCACAACTTATGGGCGGCGTTGTTCCATGGGTCTAGTGCAAAGGACACGGAGCGTTGGGTCTAATGGAGGTACCGAATAGCATGGGGTATCACTCGAATTTGAATCTGCTTGCTGCTGGGTGTGTGGGTTGTAAACCTTGGAAATTTCTATAAGAAACATGGCTAGTGGAGGGAAAATTGGGTACTTAATGTAGCAAAATACGAGAAACTTGAAATTAGATTAAATATATTATCGTTTAGAAATTAAGTTAATATCGGTCATACTCAGTCGGTACTCGGGCTTCCGTTCATCCACAACATAACTTCCCACCATCCTCAGCAATTCTCTCCCTAGTAGCAAACCAGAGGACAAAAGCTTACAAGTTCACATAAGTATGTGTATTCTTATCCCCCACGCTCTGCACCGCTGCATCGCAGAATTTATTGCCTCCTCTAGCGTCATCCCAAGGATCCTCGTAAAAACCGCTATCCCTTATATTGGTGCAGTCTCTTCCTTCCTTCCGTCGTATTGCTTTCTTACCCAGGCCATTAGCATGATACCCGTTTTCTGCAGCTGCATATGCGAGTGCACCTACACGCTTGAGCGTTGGATCCTTCGCCCACGGCTTAGACGGCTGTTTGAATGTGGACACCTTTGCATCTACGAACCAGCCGCTCTGAAGGTTACTTTTTAATGTATTCCCCGTGACGTACTTGGGGCGGCCAAGCTGTTCTATACTAAAACAAAGAGCTTCGACGAGCTTGAGTCCGTAGTTTAACCCATTGTTGTCCTCATAGCGTGCTACGAGCTCCAGTTCCGCGGGCTTAATATAGCCACCTATTTAACGAGGCTAGAGGGGGGGATAAACATGTAGTCTTGGGTAAGAGCTTTGGCCAGTTGGAAACCGACTGGGTGAGATTCGGATATGTATGAAGTCGATGAAGTCCTTACAACTCGTTGGTAGGCGGTGGGCAATGAAGGGGGTTTATCATACCAGTTGATATGTCCACTCGAGTTCCACATCGTTGACCTCGAATTTACAGTTTGGAGGCACCCATTTCAGTTAGGTTGGATTGTGATGCGTTGTAGCTATTGTGTGCTGCAGGGAAAAATACATACTTGAGATTCATCCCAATGGTTTCCACCGACGGGAGCTTATCCGTCATATCCCCACCGTCAGCTGCACTGCCACAAAAGGAGGGGGGTTTTGGGTACCGATAGCCCAAATCCCCGTTCCAATACCCTACATCCAGAATCCTTTTTGGTTCCATTGCAGGGCTTCGTAGAGCTTCTACCCCTGCAGAAAGAGGAACACTTCATGATGCAGATCCAGCCTTTTCCAAAATCAGCGCTGCCGGATTGTAACAGTGATAAGATTGATCTTAGGAGGCGAGGAGGGAAACCCTCGAGACTATCTACGTATACCGAATGCGTGGTGAAAGCAGCAAGTCACAGGTAATTTTTAGCACTCCCCCTCTCACTCTGTAGAAGCTGAAAACAGTCGGTAGTAGAGTAACGGAACCGCTGCAGTGGAAGCCGTGATGCAGGAAATCCCCTGGGAAACTTCATCCCCTCCAACCAATAAGCTGTGAAATACAACCACCAAACTACAAGCTTATGATGAATGTAGACTCTCATTTCCTCCGGAGTATCTTCAATGGCTTATAAATGCTGTAGCTCTGCCTACTATTAAAACTCGCAAGCGAATCCGGTAGATTCCATTTAGTACTACGAACTTTATATCTCCCCTTACATTAAAATATCGTCCTTACTTGTCGATCGGAGGTGCGTGCGCCATGACTCGATTTCTAATTGGCTCGCGCTTCGATTTACGGGTGTATGAAAAATGACATGCAGTTATCGATTCATCTGGATTAGGCGGAACATATCGTGAGTTGTGTCTGTCATAAAAAATTTATACGCCGATATGCATGCAGACAATTGGAAGCTCTTTCCTCCCAATCGGGTGGGCGGGTGACATCTCTATGCGATGTGCCTACCATGCATCATCTCTCTCCCACCGCATTGATAAATCTTCATTGCAGTCTCTGCGTAAAGTGTCGGCAAGTAACTCCCGACGACAGCGGCAACCTGTCTTCAGCAATCGGGCACAAAGCTCCTTCCCTCTGTTGTTAGGTGTGCATATGTGACGTTGGCAGATGCGGTCAGCGCCGAAAAACGTGGGATGATGCGAGCTCAAGCTTCCCATAGGGTGTAGTATAACAAATCCTTCCTCGCGCAAATGCCCCTCGCTAATCTTGTCAGGACGAATTGCTGATTTTCTTATGTTCCCAAACTTTGGTAAGCGCCATGCGCAGGCGTTCTGTCCAATAAACTGGTGCTTGTCTTCGGAGGGGTAGTACCAGGAGCTTTGAGAAACAGGAAAGCTTCGGCTTGGAGACACTTTGAATAATGATTTCGCACTCGTCGTCGCCAACGAAAGTGGAATTTTGTTGTTCATTACAGTTTCTAGTACCTCTAACTTATTCTACCGTTTTCTAGAAATAGCCGCGCAATGGTACTCGACTATGTAGTCAACCAAAGCCTGAAACCGTCAATTGTCACAGCGATCCTTGTAGAGTACGTCTACCGACTGTATCACTCGTACTATAACTCCGGCCATAAAACCACAGCACCAGTCCGTGCCGACCCTCCATCCAATTCGCTCGTACCTATCGCTCCTATGTTTTCAGCTCTCGTGATACAGATCATCTACCTCATTCTCTTCATCCACAGTGTGCAGGCCGCACTCGAAGTCTCCATCTCGAATGTGCGCGAGATCACGCCCGACCGGCTACTGATCGCAAACGCTACTGGCGGGGCGGACAAAATGTGTGCGCATATGGGTGCCACGCGGTGTCGACAGATTGATGATGTTTCGATTTATGGTGTGGTGGTTGTGGGTGCCGGGGGACAGAGTAGTGGTATGCGAGTGGAGAGAAAGGTTTGGGTGGGTGTTTTTGCGTTAGTGGTGGCGGTGGCTGGGGTAGCTTGATGAAGGGTTGGAGAGGCGACGGAGGAAGCGGGAGGATTTAATTATTCCTATAATTCGAGACTAAGATTGCGGCAGTTTGAAGTGGCCAACTGCTAATGTTGCTCTGTAATTGTTTCGTTTTGAAAGTTGATTTATTCCATCACCGGCGGTGTCTCAGTTTTGCCATTACATAGAAAAATGGGTGGTGCTTATTGAGAGGATCGATTTCTGCTGTGATGGGGTGAAATGCCAAAAATAAATACAGTGGTAGTGGGGTGGTAGTGGTGTAGTTAGTGATGGTGATGGTGAATAAGACGTGTGTATGGTTTGAACTCGAATTGAGGTTTAGTCTTGTGTCACACAAAATCACTCGTACTGCTTCGCTTCATTGCTGTTACGATATGGAAGTTGGAGAGAACCGTGTGCGTGTATTCTGCGGTACAGAGAAAGAGAGAAGGAGAAAGATTCGAGATATATACAGAGAATTATGAGAGCAAACTTTGATGCTTCGCTACTCGCCACTCTGAGTCACTTGCCACCGGATATGTAACAATTGCTTGTCTGTGTGCCTGACAACTTTCGCCACTTTCGAAGGTGCTGTGCCATAACACCTGCACGACTGCTCGCGTTTTAATGCCTTTTTCAACTTATACGCCAATGTTCTCTTGTCCAAATCTCCTATAAGTACCATCAACCTTGTCGGTACGTTATTTCTCGTCTTCCCTGTCTGTTCGTTTGTACTATGACTCTGTAGTACCGCAACGTCGTTGGGCAGAGTTCCTTCAAGCAAATGTGTGCACCTGCAACGCAAAATTATCGTAAAACTAACGTTTGTGTACTGTAACTAGAGACCTTCAAGAGGGCAGCCACTGGGCTTTTTAGACGCCTGCAGATCAGGTTCAGCGTCCTTCTCGCCGCGGAAGCTAATTTCCGCCGCATACAATTACAATCTAGTATCATTTTTCAGGAGCGCGTCTACTAGGAAAGGCGAGCTCAAGATTACACCAAGAACATCCTTTCAATGAGAGGGGTGGAGTCATTCTCAGAGAACAAGACGAGGTGAGAGACCAGTGCGGGGAATTCAAAAACCTGAAGCGCAAGCTGGAGGTCAAAAACAGAGGTCTGACTGCAGTTGCGTTCTCCGTATTCGTGTCTACAAGGATATTACAACGCGCTGTGGTGCAGGCGTGCGCGTCGGTATTGGTCGTGCTGTTTACCTTTGTCTTAATTCTTTAACTTCTGTCTGCGCTTCGGCAGCTATCCGGTTGAGGGTCTAATAAGTGCTCTCATTTGCTTTCATCTTCCTCATCACTGATTTATTGTTTCTAGCCCCACCGGCTGGCACAGCAAGTTCCGAACCCCCCCCCCAGTTAACGGAAATAAGTTCAGTAGTTCTTTCGAGGTCCTTTCATTAGTAGCATAGTACCCAGGTTCAACTCGTACGAAGGAACTTTTAGCGAGGATTACGTTCGATTTCTCATTGAGGACGCCCTGCGGTACAACTGACCTGTATAAAAGTTGTATAAAGATATTCGCCGGAATATACAGTTGGGCTGTTTAAAAAGCTATATAAAAAAGCTGTATAAACATTGTTAGGAAGGATATACAGGTGATATACAGATATACAGAACATATAATGGAGATACTCAAAAAAGTGTTTAAAAAGCGTATATGTATACAGCTTTTCACAATAGAGATATGCAGAAAATCTGAATAAATATTCGATTTTTTTAGCATAAAATTAGATACTCACATAGTCAAACTTGCTTCACTTGGGAATTGAACCCAGAGCTGGCAATTTGCACTGCAATACTAGACCACTAAGCCATTTCGGCATTTTTATGCCATGTATATTTTAGCACAAATAGTCATAATTTCGCTTTAAGTCTGCTATACTAAAAAGGACTTAGAAAAATTTCGAGATTTTCAAACTGTATAAAGATATACAGCCTCCTAGATATACTCCTACAACAAATATCTTTATTCCCCTATCGAATATCTTTATACATTCACCAAAAAAATCCTCGAATTTTATACACATTAAAATAAGATATTCGAATATGATACACCCTCCGAAAAGATACTCGAACTTTATTCACCATTTATACCTCAACTGTATTTCTTATTGATAATCTCCCGGTGTCTTATACAGAATCTATACAATTCATGTACCACAGGGCGACGACGGACGTGCGGGCGCCACTATACATAAGGGTCGTGATCTCTATATACAACGTTGAGCTGCACACGTGACTTGAGCCGCACCGACAAACACCCTACGTCCACCTTCCCCCACAAGAAGCTTCCCGCCTAAAGAAAGGAAACAGCATCGCCAGTCCGCTCGAACTCGGTACGTAGCAGGTAGCTAACTTTAGCAGCAATTAAATTACTGGTTTTCAATAGTCCCCCTAGTGGCATAAATTTAATTTGCATGTTTTTTTTTCACTTGTCCTATTTTGGAAGCATCCTATCCATGGATGGTACTGCCTGTCCGTGAATGGAGCGATTCCATGAATGAGTTAGAACAGAGCTCGGGGAAAGTGGTGTGAACTCAAAGTGGTTTCGGGCTTAATATAATCGGTTGGTCTGGAGAATTGCAAAGAATAACGAGCATGTATGTCTCTTTCTTGTCTCGTCACTAGACTGTCGTTGCCGAGCGAGACAACAAGAAATGAGCTTGCGAATGAGGCTCTGGTGGCTGGGTGCGAGACAAATCTCTCCCATTCAACTCATCTACCGACGCCTAAAAAGGTTCTAAGTGACGATCCCGTCGTACCTGCATGCTGGACATGCTCGCTATCATCCTCCAAAGTTTTCCGCCTTAACTTGCGGTGAACCCAAGCTTTTGAATACTGTACAAAGTAGTTCGCTTCATTCGTATACTCAGCTACACGTCAACAGAAGACCAACCAAGGTCTAGAATTGGTAGCCTAACGAAACCCTTAGACGGGGGCAGATTTAGCTACATCGATATCACGAGGCAAATTCGGCAACCAATACTTATGCACCAAGCTTTTGTCGCTTCGGTTTTCGCTTAGCGTCGATAGAGCGAGGCGAACAAGGCGAAACTTGAAGCCACGACGTTTCATGAACTTTTGCCGACGAGGAGACCCATGCGCTCAGCTCGCCGAGAGTATTTGAAAGTGGGTTGGGTTTGACGAAGACTCTTGATTGGCCCCCCGAAGAACTTGCTGCACCTGACGAGTTTGCTCACCTCCACGACAGAACGACAGCCTCTGGCATGACAAGCACAAGGCGCAGCTATACTACCCCTGCTCTACCGTGTTATGACCGAAGAGGCAGTGGTACCGTATAATTTGGCTGTACCCGGTTTATTTATAGCGCCGCAGGTGGCTTATGCAGACTTTTATTCGCCCCGAAGTTGTGAAGTTGTACGGAAGCCAACATGGTTGACAGTAGACAAATAATAGTAACGGATCCGGCGTTTGCGGCGCTATAAAAATAAACTGGGTTACTGATACGGTACTATTAGGTGTCGGATCGGGGCTTTTGATTTTACTTGATAGCGAATTTTGGTGAGAGAAACTGTGTTAGCCTTGCGCACAAACAAATTATCAAGTTAAGAACTAATATGAAGCCTAAATATCTCAAATCTACATACTTGGAGTAGGGAAAATGTTTGAGATGCATGAGTCACATAGGTGCACTATCCTTGAAGTTTGGAAAGCGAGCAAAGTACCTCCAGTAATATAGAGTTAACTACTTCATTACCAGGACATCTGGCGGTCCAAAAGACTCAAAAGCATTCGCTCAAGGGTAACAGCGCTAGGCTTGTATTAATACTATTTTACTGTAGAAATCTGGCAATAAAGATGGGCGGGTTTGGGAAGGATACTTTGGTTACTCTGCCCTATTTCTCCCATCCTAGTTCGTGAAGCTGTTCATCCATCCCAAAACTTTCTCCCTGCCCCGCGAGTACCACCGTCTTGATACTCCTAACTGATTAACCGGCCTTCTGGGTGAGCGAAAGGTGTCTATTCCTTAATTTGTAGGTGTGGAAGTTCGACATATATCGCAGCTCTAGAACTTCAACTCTATTAAACTGGTCCCAAGATGTATCCCGCGCCCAATGCCTCCAGGGCCGTGAATTATCAATGTTCAATTCAATCAATACTCGGATAAGGGGCTTCTGTAGCACCGGCGTATTCACGACGGTTGCGCGCACCAGAAAAAGCAACCTGCGTGCAATGAATATGAGGCGCATTTAAAATCTAACATATGTGGCTGAGCTTTTGAATCCTTTAAAGGGTCGTTCCCGCGGACGTTGAAGACCAACACTGCCACAAACCTTCAACCATTGCTGGTTCCGAGTTGCATCGTGCTATGCTGCGTCCACTTGTCATGGCATGCACCATTTTAACCCTTGCGATATCCTTTCTTATTTCTCCAGTCAAGGCCAAGCAGGATGAGGATTCAGGAGCTTCCTTTACGGACAACATATTAAGCGATCTTGCACCGCTGTCTGTCTTCCTTTCTACGTATAATTTATTCATGAATAAGTGAGGTGCTGATGCGAGAGATAGGCTCACTCTCTTTGGAGAGAATGTTGCCCGACAGTTCCTATCACAGAGCCTGGGTTGGGCAGACTGCATCATCTTTGCTATGGCTCCGCTGGGTTGGTTTTCCTTCTTCACTACGTGCCAATTTTGCTTACTAACGTGTTGGTGAAGGTATTTTAACTGCAATCGTCTCCGCTATTCGTGTTGGCGGACATAGTGAGTGTGACACATAATGGGTCTTCAAACGCCTGCTGACATTGGCAGCTTGGTTGAGAGTAGTGGTAGGAAGGGCTACAGAGAGCCGTGGGACGGTAGAATTGGAGCTCATGTCTTCAACGTCAGACTCGGTGTGCGAGTTATGGAACGGCCAAGCTGTTTCTCGAGTTCTGGGTTCGCCGGAGGTTCTTGAATTGGTGTTTCTCAGGAAGGATAGAACTATACCTGATCCAATTCCCCCATCAATCATGTCCTTTGCAGAAAGCAAAAGATATCCGCAGGAGGATCCATATTACCAGCAAGTTACATTGTATGATAGGCCTGATGGAGAATCCATCAGACTCCTTAATCGTTCTAGCAGTCAACAACAAGGCCTGTCAAACGACTTTGATGTGGAGGATTACGAGGGCTATAATTGCGCACCTAACATATCACTCAACGTTCGAGGGCAGTCGAATCACCCACGCGAATTATGGTCAATTGCCACAGTGGGATTAGTCTTACAGTTGTGCGTCCTGGTGTATGATGGCGTTATTACGCAGACGTCGTGGGGGCAACAGAAGTTCAAAAAAGGCGGCTCTCGGCCCGCCGACTACTCATTTCCATTTACAGTTGTAGGAACTGTGACAATTATTATTGGGATGTTATTATGTTCCCACGTAGTGGAGTCGTCGACCTCCGAAGCAAGATGGGAGCCCAGAGTAGATCAGGAATTGAAATTGGCCTGGTTGCAGAGAGGCCAGGTGGTAAATAGTCAACCATTCCCTATTATCCTCAACTGATCGAGTGATACTTACATTGGCAGGAAAGACGAAACCTTCGGTTCATATGCGATCTTTGCCGACTCTTCTCGACATTCTCGATCGGTTATTACATCCCGAGTTAATAGGCATGCCCATGGACTCAGCACACTTGCCACAGTTGGAACGCTGACAAGTCTCGCCGGTTTCATCATTCAATTGTGCGCATTCCTCCCCATCCACTTCCCCCGCTCGCAGCTAATTTATAAACTAATAGCATGGGACTGCGAGGTAAACCTAATTTTAGAATGTACTTTCAAATAATGTAGCTTTAACGATGAAACAATAGGGATGCATTGGTCAGCTACCATTGCACAACTTATGGCAACTGGTATAATGACCGCACTCCGGGCTTTTATCCGGCGACGTCTTACACACAATCCCGACGTTAAAAGGGTAGTGGAGGGGTGAGATATCCTTCGCTTGCCCACCAGGCGAGAGTGCATAGCCTAACACACTGAAAGTTATGAACTCGATTGGATGGCTCGAGAAGTTGCTGACTGCACAGCATTCTCTCTGTTCCCTAAGAACTCCGAGGCATTACATCCTCCGCGAAGACAGGACAAGGGGATGGCTACTGAAGTCGTAGAGTTACGGCAAAGACTCGGCGATCTATCGGGATGGACAAGCAAGGTCCAGTCGGAAGCTACCAAACTAAGCCGGGTTATTGAAGGACTAATGGAACTTATAACTGGAGACACGCCAACTGATATGACAGAATTTTCGTGGCTGTTACCAGTATGGATTGAACCACGGCAGCCACAATGTCCCAGACTGGAATATATCCCTTTAATATTGACAAGGAAGAAACCGCGCGAATTGGGAGAGCCATGGGGAATGTGGCGAATAGACAGCACACGAATTGAGGCGATTTTGTCATTGTTAATGCTACACTACCGAGAAGCGGAATCCGAAAGAGACATAAGTCAGACAATACCAGCCACCGATCGAGGACAGTTCCGACGTCGAGAAGATCTCGAAACTCTACCTAAGACGCTTCGTATTCTGGATTTCCCGGCAGATATGGACCATGCCGATGCGTTGTGCATATATGATTGGTGGATAGGAAGAGGGACCGCGTGCTTCCAAATCTCTGGACCTGTTGACAAGACGGCGGCCACCAGTCGGGAGGTGTTACCTCATCGAATCGTCGGTGCCGTACCTGCGGAACGGTGGGGAATTGCTGTTGTATCCGTTACATCGCTGGAGTCCATATGTGCCCAGAGTATTCTCTTGAATTTTTTCCGGGAAGTAAAGCATTTGATGCCAACTTTCAATGGCGAGACAAAAGTAAGAAGTTTGGATGGGCGAAATGTCGGTTCGTTTCGGATGTTGAACACCTCACTCGAACGGCTGGTGGAAGTTTTCACTAGCAATGGATTTTGCACTATTGAAGACGCCTATACTACCATGGTCCCAACTCTTGTCGAGAAACTGCCCACGATAATGGATTCACAGGCAGATATCTTAAACCTGGAAAAGGCTCAGCAGGAGAAAGGCGTGTACCACAAAATTGACGATATAGAATTTTGGCTTTCATATAGCTCCCAATGGGCTGCGCGGCAGTGCACCAGATATTCGCTGAAAACCCCTCTCAGAAATTATGTCGAAGCTGCAAGAATATACTTCAAAACAGCACAACTTCATTCTGCTGCGGCTAACACAAAATCCCCTTACGAAACAACTCAAACACGATTCGAGCACGCGGATGCAAAACTAATACGAGCATGCAACTTAATTGTGTGGAGGGTTCGGAGAAGCTATCAGCTTTCTCACTAACTCAATGCAGCGGAACAGCTCTTTCGGGATATACTGCAGTGGTTGATCCTGAGAGAAGAGGGCTGGAGAAATTCACATATGGGGGTTCGTAGAAAGTTGACCTATGCGGAAATTTCTATAGGATTTTCGAAGGTTATCGAAGGGAGGATGAGACAGTTCGGCGATTCGGACGGCCGTGATCGTGCGGAGATTGAAGAGCTACAGCTGAGAGGGAAAGATGGCGGTAACTTAAAATTAGAAACTGACTGGAATATCATGCAGCAGTTTTTGGTAGAAGTGGACGACCAACTCCATGGGAACAACCTGAATACTCATGCACAGTGGGTACAGTTGATATCACAAGCAGCACGTGCCGGTAACGAAGCCGCAGTCGAGATACTGCTCGAAGCAATCCCGGATCGCTTTATAATTGGCCCTCAGAGCCAGGTAACGACCAGCAGTGCAACTTACGACCTCTCCACATATCCAAAGGGGGTCTCGATACTGCAGTTACTTCTTCAAGAGTTATCGTTTCGAGCCCCATCTCATCGCCTTAACCTTGGTGTTCTAAATCCCTCTGGAGAAACACCGCTCGGTCAGCTTGCTCATCACGGCCAGTATGAGCTATGTGAACTCCTGCTGGAATACGGCGCAGATCCAAATCTTGAAAATGCCTTCGGAAACTCGCCACTGCTTCTGGCGTGTTCGAATGGACATGACTCAACTGTCCGGATTTTGGTTGACTCTGGAGCCGACGTCAACACTAAATACAAGGGAGGAAATACATGCTTACATGTCGCTGCAAGAAGAGGCTGTGAAAATGCCCTTAGACATCTGCTAGGGATCGAGCTTCGTGCCCATAACTTTTTTCTATCTCATAGCTGTCCTGCTCACAATGTCAATGAAGAGAACGCGAGAGGGGAGACACCAATGCATTTTGCAGCATATACTGGATCACTCAAATCTATCCGATATCTCGTTGGACGTGGGGCGTCCGTGAATCACTGTACCTCGGAAGGGATGTCTCCTTTGGCATATGCTGCATTGAACGGGCACCATGAGGCTATTCAAGTTCTTCTTTTCCGGCGCGCCAACCTCAATGATGAGTTTATAGAGCCATTAAGTCAGCCTGGGTTGCTTGTCAAAACCGACCGCTTCTCTTCTCGAACGCTCGAGGTAGCGGTATTACGGCGATATGTCTATGTGGTGTCACAGCTACTTGGCTATGGTGCTTGCCCAAATTGGCGTTGCCTGCGGATTGCCGCCGGCATAGGTTGTGACCGCATATTCAAGCTCGTCCTTAAAGCCTATATCATTAGCACAGACGACCCTAGAGATCCGATAACTATTAATTCCATTATTCAGTCTTTGGCTAAAAATGACACTGTCAGACCAGCATTGCTCCGCGTTTACATACATAGCCCCTGGAAAATCTCACTTCTCCTTGCGCACAAGTGTTGCAAGGGCTACGATAGCATCGTTCCGAATGAGTCGGGTATGTGCGCCTTGAGTCTTGCAGCTGCAAATAAGAATGCGACGGTTGTCAAATTGCTGTTGAACGTATTGCCGCCCCATCACTCACTCAACCCCAGGACTTCGGAAATTATAACCCAATGTTTGAGCTCTGCTGTTCACTCAGGATGCGACGAGATCTTGGGTGCTTTTGTGAGTGCAGGCTCAACGAGCCGGCACTACGCGGATTGGGCGCCGTGCATGGCACTCATTGCTATAGACAACGGATATTCAAGGGTCCTCAGCACGCTTATCGCATTGGGACTTGATCGGAATCTGCTTAACCTTCGATATGCACTCGAAGGTGCCACGAGAAATGGCCATGCGGACATGCTAAGGCGGATGAGCGAGCTCGGATTCCCAGTAGCTTCGGTGGCGCATGAGGGGTCGCTTTTGCACGTCGCTGCGAAGGCCGGCGAAGATGCTGTGGTGATGGCGTTCGTAGAGCTAGGGGTTGATGTTAATTCTCCCACAGGACCGAATATGTGGCGGCCCCTACAACTGGCAGCCCAAGGAGGACACTTGAGCACGGTGAAGTTGCTTCTGGAATTAGGTGCTGCATCTGAACACAGAAATGCCTATGGATGGACAGCAGAATTTTTGGCCCGCATCAAATGCCACAATAGTCTGGTAGAATATTTCACTAGCCTACATCTTGATACTCCTCGGGATCCCGATATAGAGAATCCATACAACGGCGACAAACTCTCTTCTGACGACCCATTCACGGAAATCTTTGAAATAATGCCTATAGAGCTGATTATGGAGGAGCCGAGCGTTGGGCTAACTCCTTCTGAGGTGAAATTACTCGCGCAGACCGAACCAGCTGTCGACGTGTATCCCGGACAGATATTCGAAATGTATGTCCAAAACGTCGGACCACTGCCGCCTGTTGATGTTGATGTGTATCCAGGGACGGCATGCGAATTACTGGCCTAAGTTCTTTCACCCCTGGGGGCGCTAGGCCCGAATGATAGGATAAGGTAGTCTCTTTTTCGTTGGTAGGAAAGCTAATAGGGACTCTGCTTTTCCTTTTTTATGGATTTCATTAAGGTTACTGGTTTGGCGGATTTGCCACTTCGGCATTGGGACGATTTCCTCTGTCTTTGGTAGTTTTTGATCGGAGTTGTGGAATTCCTAGCTAGAACAATACAGAAATACGTAACGCACTCACTTACAATTTTGTCCGCGGGAACTGTCGTTCTCCTATTAGCCAACCTTCAAAGTCTCCAGGGGATCCACACATGCCGAACCCTACTGCACATATAACTTGCAGTGCCGTACACGTATAATTATTTCCAATCAAGTTTTTGCCCAATAAACATACTGTCACTCGAACCCGAGTGAGTGGCAATGTTTCGACTTTGTCCTTTCTAATTGTCGCGGGTTTAAACTTCCTGTGAGGCACACATTGAGCCTGTGTAAATGGCTCTTGTCTTTAGGTTATTGTCTTTAGGTTCTTTTCTTCTCTAGATCAATCCTACATGCTCCTACCATCAATCACAGTCACAAGCAAGCATCCGCTCACACGATCATGATGATATCAACGTTGCATATAAAACATCGGTATGCTTCTGCACACAAACCTCCTATCTTATCTTGCTTTTGAATCTTGCCCTAACTTAAAGTGCCCCAGTTCCTTCAAACACGTGACCGCGTGCAGCTGAGCCGCAATGCAGCTTAGCTTGGGCTCTCTACTCTAATCTAACATCACCTAACCCCTTAGCATCTCTTACTCCCTCTTACCACTCTCGCCCACCACTTCCGCAACAATGGGGCAATTTCAAGAGCCCGATCAACACTCCTATGCCCAATGCGACGAAATAACTCCCTGTCTCTACCTCGGAAAGTCCGCACTCCCGTTCCCTATTCCCTATTCCCCGCTTTAACATTCACACCCCTTAGCTTGGTTGCCGCCAACAGCACCGACTACCTCGTTCGTAAGGGGATTACACACATCCTCACGCTGACCTCTGAGCGAGTTACTGTCCCAGCCTGGGCAGGGATAGTCCACAAGCAGTTCCGCGTCCGCGACACCCGCCGGCAAAACCTCCTCCAGTACCTCCTCGACGGCGTGCAGTTCGTTGAGGATGCGTTTCTTGGCATTATCCCAGCAATCGCAGTGGGAGATAAAGACTGGTCGCCATCTGTGCCCACGCTGCAGCCTGAGCGGGAGGTGCGCGTGTTCGTGCACTGTCGTGCAGGGATCTCTAGGAGCGGGAGTGTTGTTGTTGCTTACGGTATCCCCCGGCGCACATGATTGGACAGACAAAGACTGATGATATTGCCAGTAATGAAAAACTACTGCCTCAACTTCACGGCTGCCCTTCGGCTCGTCCGCGAAAAACGTCAGATCGTAAACCCGAACCATGCATTCGTGTCGCAGCTGCATCTACTTCATTCCACAAACTTTGACCTCTCCCACCTCGGCCCCGAGGTGTTAAATCAGCCAATTGATAACCCGTACGACCCAGATGAGTTTCCGGAGGAAGCGCTTCGGCGCGAACGGAGGAGGAGGCAACAGCCATGGGAGCGGCATCCGGAGTTGTGGGTGCGGACGGCGTTTAAGACAGAGGAGGATAGAGATACGTTTTTGGAGTGTGCTAGAGAGCTCCTGGAGCCCGGATCGGTTTCTGCACCGGCGCCAGCGGCGGTTAATGCTCCTGCTCCGAGTGAAGATACGGCTACGGAGGACCCTGGGGATGTGCAGGATGTTACGATGATCTAGACGTCTCTATGCTTTGCTTTGTGTATCTTTAGCGGCATTTGGGTTGGTTGGACTGGCTTATGGGTGGCGCTATGGCGTTCTATACACATTCGTTGTTATTGTGTTGGTGGTGGAGCACTGATATGATATCTATAGTTCATCAATCTTGGCTCTGGTTCTTGTTTACTTCGGGTTTTTTGTTGAGGCTGGGTAGGGTTACGCCTGCCATGAAGAGCGCCTGAATACTGAGTGTTCCATAGCGGCCTTACCTAGTTCGTGGGTACATTGTGAGGGTGGAATTGCAAATGCGCTATTCAGCTCGGGGGATTTTTTTCGATTTGATTCAATAAGAGACCACATTTACAACCTCCATCATCTGTTTTTACTAAAACCCCCTAGTGGTTGGTAATGGCTATGTAGTAGGTGCAACATGCAATGATTAGTTTTGCCACCCCTCGGCTGGCGCGGCTGAGGCGGTAGCGTACTCTAGCAAGACTACTTCACTGACCCGACAATAAGTTGTTGTAATAAAACCGACTTCTTCTCAAGGAGGGACCTTGGCATGGCGAAGTTTAGACGGTAAAGAAAGTAGAAAGGATAGAGTTTGGTCGGCAGTTTAAGCTACAGTTCAGCAGCCTGCACTTTTCTGATCTCAAAGTCTATTATCTATAGAACCTTATGTATGTTCCGTACCATCGGCGACCCTCACAGTTCGCAATATTTGCAGTCCAGTTCACGAACCGGTGAGCGTTTGCAAACCAGCTCCCATCCACGACCATTAATTTCTGCCACATACAAAAATAACACCTACCAGAGCCCACTGCGTATCCCCCAAACACCCTCTATCGAATTAGGCATTTCTCCCTGTATTATTCTGAGGGCCATATCCTCCATATGTTGCTTGTGAGATCGTTGAGGGTACTCGAGTATGTCGCGGTATTAATTAATTCTCCACTTAATTCGCAAGGTGTGTTGCGTAGATTCTCTTTCCCTCAAGTGAAGCCAGTACTGAGTGAGGCAGGAAGAACTGAAGGGGTGGCAGAAACGGGCCCCAGGTTGCGGTTTGGAGGCCTCTAGGTTGCGATCGGTCCCGGGTCGCCCACTGTATGGAACATGTACAACCGTAGGATCTCTCTAACCCAAAACCATCTCCCAAGTATCTGAACGAGATTATTGTGGCTGTGGCTGTGGCTGTGGCTGTGGCTGTGGCTGTGGCTGTGGCTGTGGCTGTGGCTCTGATGGTGGTATGGCAGGATTGAATAGAAGTTCGGAAGAAGGGAACTCGTACTGGATATCTGTACCAACTACGATTATATCAGTGAAAGAGAGGCAGTTTCGGGCCGTCTTGAAATCTTCTGGGCCTGAGTTCGAAGCTATACTTGCCCTTTGATCTCCACCTAGATCACACCTGTGTAGAGTTCACTCAACGCAGTGATGGATGAAGGGCTGGTGATTCGCGCAAGATTAACGATGGTCGTAAGACTGGTAGTGACTGGAAACTGGTAACAACTGGAAAGCTAGCGGCCGGTTGCAAAGCATATCTAGGCGGAGGTGCGTATCCAAGACGATAAGCCCCATAGGTCTTCCGTGATTTAGCAATGTAACACATACGCATCATGATCATTCTCGCAGGCAAAGTGACGTAAGTTCGTCGATGCTTGCAAGGTTGGCCTCGTACAATAGGTAAAGGTAATTTCCGCAATGTGACAATGTTGGTATCTGCACACTTTATAATTACAGGTCCTAACTCGTACTCCGGAGTCTTGCTGTGATCCTTCTGGCCATTTTTGTCGCCTTGGAGGCGGGGTATCGCCCATACGTTCATCATATCTTGCTCGCAGGAGGGATCATCCCGTTACGCCCGCTCATTCTGGTGGAAATGGACGTGTCCTCCCTTCCGTTTCCCCACCGAATAAGCGCAAAGGACACCTGTTTTGGGATCTGCAGGTACTTCTTGGCTTGATTGCTGCTGTGTTATGGAGAAACCATTTATGTGTAACTGAGGCGGTCCAGGCAGAAGGATTTGTTGTCGGCAGCATTAGGTTTGACTGCTACTAACGGAAGCCCACGGCTAGTTGATAAAAGGTAAAGCGGCTTCATCTGCCAACAATTTCAGAACACGCTGTACCCGCTGCACGTGGGTATTACCAAATTTGATATCGTTTATGGGTGCTGTTCAAGCTGAGTCGTTCATGTTTCAGATGCACATATGCCGGCGGATCACTCCATTTGTGGTAGCGGGGTCTTCAAATTGTTGTCATCCAATGGATAGCAGTACGTCAACTGTGCTGTACAATCTGACACCCCACACATCTGCGGGGATGAGCACAGCCAAAAACGCCTCGCAACTTGGAACCCAGCGACCTCGTTAAGTCCGGTTTGCAAATGCGCCTCGCGGGCCCGGTGTCCCCGAATAATCAAGTACATCAAGCGGATGAGTTGTTCCACTTAGAAGTTACACCCGGTTAGCTATTGAGTGATACACCTGAAAATCTCAACTTAGGCCGCCGGTGGGAGTTGTTGGCGGTTGCACAAGGTTCGAGATGAGACGATTGCGGTAATCTCAAACCGTTAGCGGAGCGGACTGTAATTTCTCTAGTCTTTCTGATGGCCTGTGTTGCCTGGGCAGTTGCGGAGGATGATAGTGATCCAGATGGGACGGAGAAACTGCAAAAGCGCCCCTACAGTCAGACAAGAACCTCTGATGGCCACATAAGCTAAGTATGTAAGAAGCGGAGAGAATCTGGAGGAGGCACGGCCGTCCTTTGAACCTCTTGTGTATCAAGAAATAAGTATATTCTGGTGGACGCTAGGCTTGTAGCCAAGAGATTACGATTCCTTCCTACCTGCCCTTCTCATAATTGGTCGTCGATAGAGGCTCGTTTGTAAACGCTGGCAGGTTCGTGAAATGGACCACGGATATCGTGAGGTGATTTTCGCAGATCGCGAAACCTATATCTGATGATGCGCTAACGGCCACGGCCTGTTTTTATTGGTGCCTTAAAGCGCGCATTATGCTACTCCTACCTCAGAGGTTCGTGTTCTCTGGCCGTAGGCACCATTTTTCAGTCCCTGTCTTTTGATACGAGACATTGTCACCTTCGAGCTCGTTGGTGTTGTTCCACCACCCCTCTATTTTGAGATGCCCATTCGACTACCTGCTTTACAATTACCCATATGGCTGAGGCTCTAAAAGAGCAACTAAGTCGTCTGGCAATTCATATTAAGCTAAACAGTTTTTCAACTCCTAAACCTAACGTCTTACCCTCATAGGCTTCTCCTCTATCTCAACCTCTCAATCGAATACAATGCAGTTTTTGTTAATTGTATTCTCCCTCCTGCCAGTCGAGGCGGTACCACTTCCTAGCCAGGCAGAGACCCTGGACTGGGTAGCCTCTCCCACTTCCCGCGGCACAATCACTATCCTCTTCTCTTGCGCTGCGGCCTTATGTTTGTGCGTATGGACCGGTGTCCATCTGAATGTCGAACCCATCGAGCACAGGCGAAAGAAGATCGGTTCTCAATTTCTCGGAAAGCTCATATGGGCATTGATTGCCTTGTTCGCACCGGATATCGTCCTTTCGGTTGCCCTCCATCAGTTTCTTGTCGCATGGGAGTATCGCAGGGCCGTGAACGACCTCTCGAAGAAAAAGAAAAAGATGGCTACCGACGGGGCTCCAAAGCCTAAGAAGTTGAAGCTTGGGATGGCATTTTTTGCGGTAATGGGTGGATTCTGTGGAGAAGTCAACACTGTCGATGGACCCCGCTGGGACAGCCTGGGGGTTGTCACTCTTTGCCATTGGAGGACGATGGAGAGCATTCGTGAATACTCCCTCTCGGAAATTAAAGACAAGAGTAAAGCGAGCGCAGTCGCCAAAACTTTGGCATGTGTTCAGACTGCCTGGCTTCTTTTGCAGTGTTTCGGGAGGGAAGCGGAGCGTTTGCACATTACATTGCTTGAGTTGAATACTGCGGTTCATATTGTCCTGGCAATTGTGATGTACGGAATATGGTGGGAAAAGCCGCTTGATATCCGCCAGTCTATTCCCTTCGACCGCTCTAGGTTGGGCATCGAAAATTCACCTACCACCGTTTACGTCGATACCGTACGAAGTGCTTTAGAACATGCCGAGAGAGAAGTAGCTTATTTGGTTGCACCGAATTGCGAAACGGAGAAGGAGAACCAAGTCGTCCACCCGGAAATTCTTGTCGCTGTATCCATCTTCCGAAGCATAAGAGGGGCACCCGAAGAAGCCGGCCGCATGTTCAGAATCGTTCCTAACGCCATCAGAATGTACTTTCAGAATGTAATCCGTGCAGATATCCGGCATGCTCTCATGCAAAACTACAAACGAAGTGCGATGGTCTCGGCATCTGCGTCTCAAGCCGCATACGTGGCTGCATTTGCCGTTGCTAGCGAAATTGCTTTTCAAGTGGCGCATGCGGAAATTTTTAGCACGGTTTACAAACTCGCCGCCGAGAGTGTCAATAGCGATAAGGGTACAGAAGAATTCGTAAAAGCCCTCACAAAGGCCTATGAAGCTACTCGCAAAGCTACATTCAAAACATCCTTCGATGCAGCTTTCGCCGCTGTCGTCGTCGAAGCTGGCCGCAAGAATACGATCTCATCATTTGGATCCGTCAACAAACAACCGAGACCGTCCGGCGCTCAGCAATCAGCTACACCTCACATATCACTGCTTGCTTCCTTTAGGGCCGCAAATTCGGCAGCACGTTCGGCTTCTCGGCACGCGGTTCGTCTAGTTGCTTTTGATGCTGCTCTCGGGATAGCGGGGGCAACGAACGCTGCTACTGCCGCCTTTCGCAATGTCGCTGCCGAGGCCTGTGGCGCCAACATCAACGAGCCCATTAAAGCCTATGCAACGTCCGCTGCCATTCAAACACGCGAAGTGGGAGGCAATAGTACTATGAAGGGGTCAATTGAGGCAGGTATCCTTTCAATCACCAAGAAATCACTCAAAATGGGCGGAATTAGCACTGTGAAGGAGAGAATCGAGGCTGGTATCGGTTCAGCCACTGAGACAGCACGCGAAGCGGCGGCAAAAACTTTGAACGAACAATTCTGCACTAGTGGACCTCGCGTTAGTTCTGGCGTCAGCTCTGCCGTAGCAGTTGTCAAACGGTCTACTTCAACTGGTGTCTTCTTCGCTGCACTCGATGCGATCCGAAAGGCAAAACATGCCGAGAAACACAATCCCGAAGCCAAAGCAGCTTGTGCTAGAGCGGAGGACGAACTTATTGAAATTGCACCAGCGGAGAACGAGTCTAAGTGGCAACGGTTGCGTACCACGGCTCACGACGTGGTGGGGCACCAGGTTATCACCGTGCCTGGGTTGTTCGGACCGAAGGCAACGGAGGATATCAAACGGATTTCGGGTGGGGAAGATAGGAAGATTAAGGATCAAAATGGCGGGGCTGAAGATAACGGCGAGAGCGTATTCGGGTCATCCTGGCGGAAATTTCACCGAACTATCCTCATCATTTTTTCTGCCATAGCTGGGGCATTTTACGGGACTATCCACGCCACGAAATGGAATAGTCACTGGTTTGCTACAGATATTGAACGCCGCCTGTGGCAGATATCCTGTGTGGTGGGATCAGCGGCAATGATTCCGTTTGCGATTTTATTGCTAGCTCCTTTTGTGCGCAATGAGCGTTTCAGACATCTTGCCATGGCTTTTTGTGCGATCTGTTGGATAGCTTTCACATTTGCAAGAATGTATCTTGTTTTCGAGTCGTTCCTCTCTCTTAGATCTCTTCCGCAGGATGCTTTCGAGGCTGTGCAATGGGCCAACGCGATTCCCCATATCTAGGGTAGTTCGTAAGCATATAAGAGGGGCATTTTGTGTTATTCTATTTGGCTATTAATATTTGTGGATTGTTCTGTTTGGTGCTAGGCGCAGACGCAGGCGGTGGTGTGAACCTATGGGTTTTGGTGGATTCTTGAAGTGGTTTGAATAATTCTTGTGTTTTATTGGGAGTTGAAAGAAATACGAGGCATATCAGCTCGTTTGGAAGGTTTCGGAACTTGGCAACGAGTGACATCGTGTGTATCTCTGTCTCTGCAAGACGTCCTGGCATGGGGGTTTGTTTGTATGTTTTAATCATATTTCATATTGCATTCAGCCGCTTGCGGTTATGGCATACTATCTTCCATCTAATCCTTGGCGTCTCGATCCTGGGCCCGCTTTCTTTGCCTGATGGTCTGCTCGGTTGTTGTCTTCGATATCGGAATGACCTGGTACCCATTGGTATTCCACTTGACATCCCCTCTCTATCAACTTCCTTTCTCACCTTATCGTTCTAAGTGCCATTAGGCATGGGAGTTTGTGGTCTATTTATAACTAGTTGTCTTTGATATTAGTCGATACCAATCAATAGCCGTCGAGACCAATTACTACTTCGTTGCATATGGTTCGTGAAAAACTAAGATAATAACGAGGCGTTCTAGAGTTGTTTTTTTGCGCGACGTATGTTTTGTAATTATGGATATGCGCAAAGTGTACTATACAACACCTAACGGTCAAGGCTTGATACCTGTGATCACTTTTTACTACTCATTTCACATGCACTCGGGTGATAGCCTACGTATTAAGGTTGCATGAAAAAACTTACAACTCGGTTCAAGCGGAACGAAGTTTCGCAATGGTACCGTATATGATCGAATCTATAAGAAATGGTCCGCTATCTTAGAAGACCAAGCATGGATTAGGAAATACCAGGGACAGGTTCGAAATCTGCACCGTGGTACTGTAAGCATATACCTGGGCTGGAAACCTGCGATTACGTCTACTACTTAAGTATTTGCTTTAACGTCGTGTGTAAAAAGTCACGACTCGGTCAAGACAGTACATGGTCATGATTTTCCCTCCAGTTTGCAAGATGTGGCCTACTATCATAGCAGACGGAACATGGTGCAAGAAACACCAAGATGCAGGTCGGAAACCTGCAGAGGGGTGCTGTAAACACCCAAAGTCTGAGGTCTCACCGCTCGGCTTCAACAAACCTCCGGAGCTTGCTAATCTGGTAATGAGGGTGGGACATATTTCGATAGGACGGGTTCTATGCAAGTGTATTAACATGCAATGAGCGCTTAGTTTAGCATGTTGAGCTTGGTGCAAGAACACCATGATGCTGGTTCGAAACCTGCAGACGGAAGCTGTAAACACCCAAGGTCCCAGGCTTGAAACCTGTTTATCATTTTAGTGATGGTTGATAAAGACAGCAGGTAAAGCCTAAACCCGTACACTGGAGGACTTCCCGCAAGATAGAAACGCGTTGTAACCTTTCCAAGCTCTAACCGGCTCAAAAAAACCCCTAACAGGATATAGTAACTTCGGAGTTTTCTCGTGCCCAGCCTCCTGCGGCTCAGTCGCAATGGAGAAGGAACTTGTGACTGAGCTGTAGGAGGTTGGGCATGAGAAAAACTTCGGAGACTTTCAGAGACTTTCAGATGGGGATTTTTAGATCCGTTAGAACGGTTGAAAGGTTTCATGTATCTTTCGGGAAGTCCTCCACTGAGTACGTTTGATAAGAAGAATGTAGCCGTACTATCATCTGACGGATGAGTGCTGATGAGATAGAGATGACGGTCGATGTCGAGAGACGAGAGACTGATAACGATAGAGATCGATATGATTAGTTTAGATTAGATTAGATGATCCGAGCTAATGAAAGCTCCATCCTTCTCTCATATCAACCAAATATCATAGTCTGTCAGCCGGCTATATTTTCGCTGGGGCTACGCAACGCCGTATCTAAGCCGTATGACAGACTATATACATCAAATACGACTGGGGTATGAAAGCTCTGGTAAAAATAACCTGTTTATTTGAAGTAGAGTACTACCAAAATACATCGGCCTACCACTAATTGCCCCTGAAATCCTCATTTATTCATACTCTGCAATCTGTCCACGATATCGTTCAACTTTATTTCCATCTCTCCGAGCTCGGCATTCAACTTTTCAAAAACATCCTTCATAACCTCCCATTCCATCAGGTACATCAAAGATACCGCGCTTGAACCAGCCTTCTCAAAAGTGTTTCCGTCCTTCCCAAGCTCCCTTCTAATTCCCTCTAAATTCTTCAGCCAATCGCCGGCAATGAGGTCCTCCAAGGACTCCACTGACACATTGGGGTTTGCCAGTACCCTTCCGGAAAAAGTATGTACCTTGTCCGCTCGAATACGCAGCTTCCAAATATTGACATATAAGTTCACCCCCAAGGTTAGGAGAATGTGGTTTCTACGGATGATGCTCAAGTTCGAGTCCCCAGGTATGCCGTGGAGGGGAACATGTCGAATGCTGTCGAAAATTAATGCATTTGCCATCCCATCGAGACTCTCAAGAGCCTTACGATGGCTATGCAAGTACGGCCGACGTTTGTTCCAGAATTTTTGTAGCTTCCGTACAGCCTCTTCAACAACCTCATCCGATGGGTCATCCCCCGAACGTGTCGTTGACGATGTTGCTGAATCCTCGCCGCATGCACAATCAGGTTCGATAAGCAGCGATTGGAGGGTGCGGGTAGGAACGCCGTATCTATCAAGGGGTACAAGAGGTTTAGGAAGAGCATTCGGCTTCCTGTCCTTGGAGGTAACGAGCATGAGTGTGTCCTTTCCTAGGTATCTGGAAAACGATCGATGGAGCTCAGAAGACAAGTCTTGTGGCGAACGTGAGCGGAAGTTATATGCTACGAGGCTGCGACAAGATTGAAGAGCCTGTGTAAGAGACATTGTCAGTTATGGGCGTACTTCATAAGAGATCGCCGACTTGCCTTCCATGCACTCTCAGAGACCATGAATGAACCTGGAATTTGGTCATGCATTGCCGCAAGATTGATTAAAGCAATGACCAAAAAATTCCTGTTACGTTCTTGAATACCTTGCCTGGATGTAGGAGCTGGAATCCTGCTGTTTGGCCCTTCCACCCCTGGCGCTTTCTTCATTGTACCTTGAATACCTTGCCTGAATGCAGGAGCTGGAATCCTGCTGTTTGGTCCTTCCACCCCTGGCGGTTTCTTCATTGTACCGAATGTATATTGGAAATTCTCCTGCTTATCAAGATAAGAAATCGAGTCGATAAACGAATTGAGCAGGGAAAGTAGACATTGTCCGTATATGTCTTTCTTCCCCTGTGCCTCCGCAATCTGAACCGAGCTACTAATAAGTTGTGGTATATGAAATTTTGTCCATGATACCGGAAGAACGCATGCTGTCTGGCACATCACTAAGAACTATTGATCTAATAAGCTAACATTTTTCTCAACTACTTAGATTAGGTACTCACTAGGAATGTTCCCAAACGTTCATACATCCCAATAACTGAGTGGAAACACCTGAAATCCTCCATAGTTAGCTCGTAGAATTCTGTTAGGCCGTTGCTTAATTTGATCCTCTGTGAATAATGTACCTGATTAGGTGACTAGCAGAAAGCATATAAGGGTAATGATTGCTTACCATATTCCTAGCAGAGTTCTCCTTGGCGGAGTACAATGCTTGTCTAAGATTGCTAATCGTTTGATATACTTGCTGTTGGTGTTTCTCAGCTAGACTCCACCGTTCGTAGACACGCTGGGGAACCCTATATGGTTGGATGTATCTTTGGAATCGGCCTGCCACACTGGAGCCTGAGACAAAAGAGTCATGTCAGCATGATCACATGACCCCCTTGCCGTTTTATAATTCCAAGTGTTTGTAGCACCCTAATACTATTTCACCACAGGAGTGAATCTGGAATTCCGCCGGCACCTAACAAAAATTTGTCACATGATTAATGTGAACCAGTGACTCCGTCGAATTTGAAAGTTTCAAGACGACCCTCGCAAATTGTCCTGATTGTGGCGAAAGAAGGTCTGGAGAAAGCTAGTCACTTACCAAGGTTTTGCGAAAGCTGTAGCTGCTCGAGCAAGGATGAAAAGTCATTTCGGATGTTCCATTCCTTATCCTGACGGAGACGGTGGAAAAGAAGAACCTCCAGTCCACGAGAGATTGTAGCGAAGTCGGTCCCTCCGGCAGCTATTTCACTGAACGTATCCACCACTGCCTCACAGTCATGTTCGAGGGCTGACCGGAAAGTAACTTCTTCGAGGAGATGTTCGAGCCATCGGCGCCCTGGACCAATCAGCTAGGGTTCTATTATTATCAGAAATCGATTTCTTACTTTTTTTCATATAATTCTGACTAAAGCCCTCGATATTGAAATCTTCGATGCTGGGCCGGTACTGGTAAACGATTTGGAAGCTACAGAGTAGGGATGACATGATTCCAAGTTCCTTGATGCCGCGGCGTTAGAAGTCAGCACAACCTACTTTCTCCAGGCTCAGTGGGTAGAAACGTACCTTGATCCTAGATTTGCATTCCTCACGGCTGAGCTGGTGATGGCGTCTATCACAGGTCTCTGAATCACAGCGCCCTTTGATTGCAATTAGCAGCTGGGAGTTGTGTATGGGATACCAAGAACCTACCGCGGCGATAGTGTCTTGCACACATCTTCTTATTTTGAGGCATCCAAAATCCCTTCGCCACGTCATCCAGCTTATCATAAAGTCCTATCATTTGCACTAAAAGCTTTTCCCGGGTACGAAGCGTTACTTTGACTTGCTCACGCAGAGACTTCTCGGATTGGAGTGGAGAGTATTCGAGGAGCGAAATTTCAGGCTTTCCATTGTGTCGGAAGGCCCCGAATACAACGGCGATTGGTAGTGGGAGTTCTTGGCCCCATCGAATTGATGCCCAAAGATCCACAGTCTTGCGTAAGGCGTGGATAATGTAGCATAGATTGGTGATCGTTTTCATATGTTCAAATAACCCCAAATTTAGCCAATGGAATGTAATCTGGCATCCAGTTAGCCTCCAAATGTATGAAATGCGGACTAAACTTACCGCGACGCAAAGAATGTCGTAATAGAGACCCTCACCCAGATGATCGAGGACATTCCCCAAACTGCTTAAATTTCCACGAACGCACGCCGAGAATGAATCCCAATCTGACAAGGCTTGGGACACAGAGCTCGGGAGCACCGGCTGTGGGAGTGGAGTATTAGTATACTTTTCACCTGCTGAAGTCCCAAGTAAGATTCTTAAAAGCTTTCCAAACTCCCGATAATGAAGAAGCATAATGACTTCATGTGACGGGATGGTTGAATCGTTCGGAATATGTTCCAAACCCACTTTTAGTGCCTCGAGTATTTTGCCGTCGGAAAGATGTTCCTGGAAGACTTGTCCGTAGTTAAGATTCTTGGCCAAAACAGTTACCAACTGTTTCTTTAGTCGATACTCGCGAAAGAAAGCTTCTTTTTCTTCATCAGACCCAACGGCCTCAACTAGGAACCCTTCATAGTCGCGCCTTATCCGGTTTTGTGAGAGTAGGATAGTGCAAATCTTGCCATATCCAGCCATTTGCGAATGCTCTATTCGATTTCGATTTCTGTTTGCTTTAGTACCTTACAGCAGTCACAAATGAAAAAATTGAACATACTCTGCGAGATATTTAACGAGTCTGTTAAAAAGATGCCCTTGGAAAAGTGCTTGCGCGGCATCATTACAGTACTTAAGCTGGTCGTAGCAATCAAAGGCTTTCATCCACTTTTTGGACTGTGTGAACAAGGAGGCCGCCTTCTTCAGCTGTCCGATTTCAACCCAGGTATCTGAGCAAGTCAGTTTATGCAAAGCCGGTCTGCATGGCTTATAATTACCTCCAGCTTCCTCGAGACGCGCCATTTCCTCCAGACAAAATGCGGCGTTCTCCAACTGCGATAATTCGCGGAAAATTCGCTCAGCACTTTCGAAGAACCTGAGAAACTTTCCATAAAAACCATCTGCCCTGTGTCCACGCCCTTCCTCCATATGAATGTGCGCTTGGGCGATCTTTTGTCCTTCCACATCACCTGCTCTGCTAAAGCAGAATTTGGCCTATGATACGCCATCAGTTGCATGATTCCGACGATTAAAGTAAAGGATGAAGGTGCACAAAATTTGTGTTCATACTTCTTTGAAGAGCTCCCTCTGTAGCAATTCGTATCCCCTCTCAGAATACGCCTTCTGTAGTGATTCGAAATCCCCAGGATCGCTTGAAGCTACTTGCTTCAACCCGTTTAATATCTCGTCTATCTAATACATACACCTTATTGTTAGTGTATGGATTCTTATCATTGGGGAAAGATGTGGAACTCACAGTTCGATGACTACTCGTCACGACATCCACCAGTGGGTTTGAGAGATTTTCGTTTTCAGTTAACATCTTTTCAACTGGCTCAACAGCGGTAGGTGAGCTTTCAAAGATCCATAATTGGTTTCGAGACCTTGTGACCGCAACATAGAGATTCTAGAATAGTATTCATGGTTATATTCAATTTTGGCGGTGTCACTGGGGATTCGGTACCTTGAGTTCGGAGCAAAGGGTCTAATGGTTCATTAGCATGTTACCCGAGGGAACATAGCAAGGTTTGGCTTACCGCGTTACTCCCAATCGCTTCTTCGAGATAACCTGTATTGTAAAAATCATTCAATTTTCTGAGACCGGAAGGACATTCACTGTCAGAAAAAAAGTCCAGAAGTAACACATCGTCAAACTCCATTCCCTTGCTTTCAAGAATGGTGAGAACAAGAGCAACCTCCCCATTCTCAGATAATACTCTGTCTTTCATGCTGTCATCCCGAACAAGAACAACCTGCCCAGGACCGAAAGGCCCTGATCTAAGAGCTCGCACACCCAAATCTGTACCAACTATTGACCGTTTAGTAGGTAAATTAACCGGATAGATTATCCACCAGCTGCGCTAGAAGCATGGATACGTACCGAATAGAACTGGTTTGGGGCCGCCACATTTGCTAGTCTCTTCGTCCATCTTGTCAACTGTCTGTGGAAAGGCTGAGTGAGATGTTAGCCCAATGCTTGGTGTAGAAATATAGTGTTTCTCCATAAGGACTAATATACCTTTGACAAGAAGCCTCATTACGAAGGACGCTAATGCTATAATGCCTTGATGCGAGCGAAAATTTCTGGTCAGTTTGAATAGAACTGGAGCTGCGATTCCCCAGTCATTCGTAGTTTTTGCTAATTCGGAAAATTTTTCGTAGAACAACATCTTGACATGGTTGAAACGGAAGGTTGAATCTTTTGATATACATTGGGCGGTGTCTCCGGCTAATAATTATCCGTTAATATGCGTGCACTGTATCATAGACTTATTGAGCCTGATCGGATACAAGGGTTTCATGGTGTTTAAAAAATGTGATACAAGCTACATACCGAAATGGATTCCACGCGGGTTGAGGACAAGTTTCAGAAGTAATATGATGTCGAGACAACGCTGGTCTTGCACTTCTACTCGATATTAACAATAGTAGCACAAGCAGAGATAGCGTGATAATGGTATACCATCAACATACAACTCATCCAGCGAGCCCTCAATGCTACGCTTGAGATCCAAATTCGTGTCGAGAATCTTCAGTAGCGACTTAACACGGTCGGTACTGTCCTTGTCACCGTATACACTTTTCTGGTGCTCATACCGTAAATAAATATCGTATACTTGCGCACGTTTCCCAGAAAAGGTCGGAGCCTGCCTATCATTCAGTTCAAGATATTCTTCTCGCGACAAGCTCTTTAGTGTAGAATTGTTAGTAGCAGAGCCTTTAATGACGCCCATAAGCTCGGCGAACACAAGTCCGGGTTCCATATTTTTGGTCAGTTTATCCGGAAACTTCTTCCAATACTCTGATCGAAAAAGCCTAAAGTCAACGAACTGTGACCTGCGAATATAGCCTCCCGATGATTCTGCTATCTCTGAAATTCTCGATCTCTCGTGGCGGGGCTTCTGGCGGTCGAAATATCTTTGAATTAGATGCGCATTAGTTGGTATTTTCATTAGATAAAGGCTATGGGGGAACCGACTCAACGTCATTCTCAAGTAATTTGAGAAGCTGCTCGAAGGTGCAAACCAGTGGATAATCATCACTCTCCAACGTTGTCCATGAGTTCAAGAGCGTCAAGTTTTCCTCTCCCAAGCTGAAGACATGGTGGTCCGGATGCCCTTGCGTCGCCAACTCGGACAATTGCGACCGGATCAGATTCTTTGTATACTCCCTCAGCTGCCTTGCGAGGAATTTTGAACAGGTAAGTAAGACCTAACCCAAAACTTCGTCAGTTTTTTTCTTTTCTTTTTTTTGAAACCCCGACAGGATGAGTCCCCGATACTTACCTGACGGGTTGAAGTCTGTCCGCTAGATCTCGAAACAACATAGTTTCTCACAAGTTTATGAACAAGGCAAGTAGTTTTTCCTGTCCCACTCCTGCCCATTATGAGTGTCCCAGATTGAATGTGGTTGATCACTTCAATCTCCTCCGGGGAGGTGTCAGGCGGGAACTCCGCAAATAAGTTGTTGGTGCGAAAGGAATTCATGACTGGCTCGGTAAATTCATAGAATTTGTCTAGCAGCATATGTCAGCAAGTATACATGATGCGACGATCGAAAGTTTACCCACTGTAGGCCTGAAGAGCTCGCCGCTCACTAACAGAAATCGAAGTGGGGGGATCGCTCACAGTTGGATAGTTTATTCGACGGCTGGCGAACTCAGAGGGCGTCTCAGATGATGGAATGTAAACCCCTGAATCGTCTCTAATGGGATATTTCGAAAGCCGAGGGATTTCTATATTATAGTGGTGGAGACTCAAGATGCCACTTCTCCACACTCTTACAACATGCTCAATCGCGTTTGGAACCTAGTATTTTTTTTAGCCTGGGTTCTAAAGAGAGCAGTGAATAAATCCTTACATCTTCCCGGTCTACTACTCTCCATACTAGCGGCGCACTGGCAGTCAGCTTCTCTATTGCGAGTTCATTCGGGGTAGCAACTTTTAACGTGCTGCTTGAAAATGCCACCCTCGCAAGGTCCTACTCCGAGTTGCCACAAGATACGAAGTTGCTTCCCAACTCTGGCTTGGAGAAGTGGAAAGTCCATGTGTTTTGTCTGAGAAGCGGTCCCAACCCGTGTCGAGAGTTTTCCTCCCTTCCAATCACCGGAAGCCAGTCTACGGATCCTGGCTTCAAGTAGAGAACCGTTCCCTGAATTGGTTAATTTCCTTCTAGCTCCAATGGATATAGAGTCTACTTACCGGCGACCTGTTGCATCCGGATGTCTTTGATTGCCTGGTCTGGGGAGAGTATCTTCCAGAGACCAATTGGACCCCCGAATAACGTATCTTGTACCATAATACTTGGGGAGTCAGTGTACGTCCCATGATTCAGCGATCGTGGCAGACGCGATTTTGGATTCTGTGCATGCTCGTGACATAAGTGACAGGGATACGTGGATAGAATTGTACAGACTAGCCCTGGAATATAAGTGTCCCGAATTTGCGTTAATAACAAATCAGCTTTGCAAGAAGCTTGGGGGAATTTGAGCTGAAGTTCTTTGATCGCTAATACGACGTGCTCAGGGAGTGATGAGTGTCCAGCGACTGGTCCCAACGGTAAGTTTGGATATTCATCTTCTAAGTCTTCGATGGCATCTGTTAACGTGTACCATTCCCCGACTTCAAATTCGATGCCATGGCATGTCGGACTTCTGGTACAAGCTGAACAAAGTCCGATCAACTTCTGAGCCCAGATATCGCAGATCGATGGTACAGCGTTTACGAAGTGAACCTGAAACAGCCCGCTGATTGTCCCTGCTCCATCTGTCGAAGATACAATACGTTCTAGTAGATCGGCCTTCTCCGCTAGCTTCGTTGCAACGGTCTTGAGGGATGATGGTTGGTACGGTAGCCCATACTTCAGTGCGGTGATGACGAGTTTGAGGAGGGTATCGGTATCCGCAAGGTCAAACTCGGAGTGATGAAGCACCGAAATCGTTAAGTCGATAATCTCGTGGGCAATGTGCTTGTTGCCTGGACGTCGGTTGGGCTCTGAGAAGTTCTTTGCGCTGAAGGTTAGGAAACGCTCTAGGTTTTCGACGTAAGAGGAGAAGTTTGTGATAAAGTCAGCGCGTGCGTATTCAGATGCTAGGAAGGAGCCGATTTGGGAGGGGTTCGCGGAGATTGAAGTGTGTAGATAAGAGAGCCGTTTGATAGAACGCAAGCCGCTCTCGGTGAGTATAGTGTGGAAGGTATTCATTGTTTTGCCGGTTGTATGTTAACGCTCAGATGATGTAGCAGGAGATGTCGAGTACCCGTTCAGATTGATACCATTGTGGAAAGCTGGTAGTGAAGAACAGAACTGGGTGGAGGAGAAGTTCCTTACGTAGATTGTCCTACTCTTATTGCGGGGTTAACACGAGTACGGGGGTTCAAACAAGACGACGATTGAAAGGGTGTCTGAGGCTTGATTCAATTCGCTTCCTGGTTCTGCGGCGATGCGGCGTAATGCAGCTTCCCGCAGCTGCAGGCCTACTTGGACGGATTTCAGCTGCTATATATTAGAGAATGAGCCCATGAGTAGAGATTGCGAATGCCCAGAGATAAGAACATTCGTGGACTCCAGTTGTTCCAGTCATATGCGATGTTTGATGTCGACGCTGGGGCCCCCGGAATATGTTGGTAGTACAACATTCTTCTAAACCGAAGTCGAGGCAAACAAGCCCGCCGGTTTCCTAGCTGTATGCACGAGCACATTAGAAACCTCAAACCCTCCAGTAGAAGACGATCGGTGAAAGCGAAATTGAGTAGAATTAGGCCTATTGGTCCGTGCTACTTACGGAGTAGCCAATCAACAGAAAAATAATTGACGGGGGGTGAGAACCGGTATGGCCGCATTTGTTTGGGTTGGAAGACCGGCGGCATAGTTGGGGAGGTCTGAAACCCTATCTAGCTTGGCGCAAATGTGCAACCTCTTAAATCGTCGATAGATGCAGGGGTGACATATGAATATTTTTTAAAACGGTGTCGGGTTGGTTTTGGCGATGATTGATCGGTAAAGGGTATGCAGATGTTGTGCACACAAACACCATTACATCATTCAGGCTACTGCTCAATTGGATGGATGCCGTCGGTACTGGGGTTTGGAGATCAATCAACCTGCGCACCCCTGAAATGCCGCTACGTGCCTCCCGAGTACAGCATCACCGGCGACAGATGCATGCAGAGGCTTGTGCTTCCAATATTCTAACCCTAGGCCTTGGATCCGGGATTTAGAGTAGAATTAGGGAATTCAATTGGCTCAAACTCAATCGAACCAGTAGTTCGAGTCTCAGTCAGTAAGCAAGTTCAGTTACTTTTTCCCGGCCCCGAGTTATGTTTGCCAAAATCCACATTCAAACCAGTTCCTTTATAATCTATCCTTAACAGTTGCGCCGTTTGCACAGTAAATGTAAGAATTATCACTTGCCGTAGAGCTCTCTCTATAGGTAAGTACATAAGGTACGTACTGATGTTGTATCCTCCCAAGATCTGCGGCTGCATGGACAAAAGCGTCGCAATTCAGCCTTACGGCTTCAAAACTGAGCACAATTATACGTAATACTCATCATAAGTCAGATTTTGCTACCCCTAGCAAAGTCACAATTTTATAAGCCATAGCATCAAGAAAGCGAAGTTTGAAATCCCCCGCTACAGTGAGCTTCATGTAGGGCCACACGGTGATGAACAGTCTACGTTGCAATATGGATGGGGAACTATGTGCGTGTATTCTATGATACAAAAGGAAGAAGGAGAAAGATTTGAGATATATACAAGAAAATGCATGCCTTGTGCCTTACCGGGTGCCTACCATCCGCCCAGATTATGGTTAATTTTATATATGCAACAAACAATGTTACTTTATGGGAGGAACCGTATCGTGTATATTGTAGTGTACCGATCGATGATAGAGACAAGAGAGAGTTTTGAGACTGTACAGTATGTGGGAGTAGCAAGCAGTGATAAGTACAAATGTACATATATGCAACAGATCATACCAAATTAAGACCAGCAGTAGTCCTGTACTGTACCCAGCCGCTATGCGCTTGCGAATGAGCGAGCGGATGTCGCGTGAGTTAGACCAACAGCCGACAACAAAGCAAAATTTTGAACCAGACTGCTCTAATTAAAATGCGGCCCACCCAAGCACCGACACCAAAAGCCATCATATAGTGTACCCCGAATTCAGGCGTTTCCATTTTTGGAAGTGTGATCATTTCCGGTTTCCGATTCCGGCTTCCGAAATCCCGGACAGGGTGGTTTGATATCGATGTCGATCTAAAACCGACAGGCGCAAGAAAGTGGAGGAGACGGCTAAGGACCGACAGGGTGCATCCGAAAGTACGCTTAACCGACTTTAAATATGCTTGACAGAGGACATTCTACCCATCAACCCTAGAAACGACCACTCTATTACCAATTGTCTCTAAGGAAGATTGTGGAGATTTCGTTTTATCTCCGGTACGGTTTCTGGCTCCACCTTTTCTGTAGACTGGGATTTTCTTCTCGGTAGTTCTGCATTTCGCTGTTGAGGTTTGTTTTCTGCGAGCGATTGTTTTCTTTGGCTAGAACTAGATTTATTAGAGACTTTGCTCTGGGAGCTTTGAAGTCAAATTTAGTGGACTTGACAATGTTGATTACCAGCCACATCCAGCAACCGCTTTGGCACTTTGTTCCTTATCTTGGGCGCAATTTTTGTCACAATACAAAAATAATTTTATTAGCAGATTCCTCAGCTTCTCTAGTTTAATCTGGTACACTCTGCAAAAGTTTGGGAGTGCTGGTGAGTGAAGATAACTGCTGTAATGTCATAATGTTTACTTTATGGTAAGGTCAAAATTTCCTCATTATTAATTAGGCTCGATTAGGAAATTATGTTAACTAAACTGTCATGTGGTTGATTTGGAGGGATCGGTCGCCCAGTGTGTACTCTGGTGATAATGTATTCATATTCCCATGTATGAATTGGGCGAAAGGGATGAAGAAACTGGAGAGGCCAATCACTCAACTGGGAAGTCACCTAGCTAGCCACTACATCGGCTCTGATGGGTTTGTGAATACACTGTATAATTATATACCGTTCATGTGATGTCCTGACAAATCAATGAAATGGACTTTATGGCCCGAAGTGAACGTAGCGAAGCTCCAGTGTAATGAGTTTTCTCTTCTGTTGCAACTGATCAGCATTTTAGTTGCCCTGTTCAGAACACAAATTCATTGACACACACTAGAAGGGGTCTCCCCTGCTAGAACGTTGCCACAGCTCCAAAGCCTTCCAGCGCAAAGTCTCTGAGGAGGGCAGCTGTGGGAGGTTGAATTAGGGTGTGGCTTAGGGCACGTGGCTAGCGTAGACCTCCGACCACAGCGCCCGAGAATCAATACTTACATGTATCTCTTCCCGTCACCCTTCACTTCTTTTTGTGCGAGGCAGCTTTTTCTCCCTGCTAGCTAATAACAGAAACCCCACGATTCTCCAGCGTTGGCTTGTCGTTCTTTTCCTTTTCATACAATTCCCATACTCCACTTTCATTTTTGCAGCAACACATCCTTTAGCATCACAATGTCTGGAGCTTAGACTTTTTCGTCTCGCAAGTTTGTCAGACAGCTGGTTTTCGACCGCAACTGCAGTGTAAGTATCGACAGGTAGCCGGGATTCACTCTTTCTATGATGCCATAATGCTAATTCAAGAATTCTAGGCACCCAGCAGCAGCAGTTCGGTTCCAAAATCTACCCATCTCTCGCAAACCCACCAACTCACCCTGTTTCAGACAGATCCTTCTCCCCACGATTTACTACCTCCCTCACATCCTATCCCGACAAAACGTACGATATCTGTTACAAGACCTATGACAAACACCTTTGTGTGGGCGAGAGGAACTGCTGAGCCGACTTCCATTCGCCTGTAGCGGAGTTCTTGCTCGAGTTCAAGTAGTTGTTGTAGTCATAGTCAATAAGAAAATGTTCTGCCACGACCCGTGGTCATACCGCTACGCACCCGGGGGTAGTAAATTTTGCTAGGATTGTATTAGAGGAAAAGGGTAGTCTATCCCGGTGCGTAGTAAGGCTTGTCAGCCCGTGACGGGACGACATTTTTTGATCGCTGAAAAATACAAAGAATATATTGTCATCTGATTCAGTTCTGTATTTTTGCAATTGTATGACATTGTGTTGGTTGTTGTCGATTCGTCCTAGGACCGCCCTGCCAGAGGACAACACCCGGTTCTTACGCACGAGGGGATAGGTCCTGAGAGGATTTGATTATATTATTTGATGGGGAAGACTTTGGCTGAGGCTATGTACTGATTTACCAATATTTTGTGTATGAAGGTCGTGAGGAATGAATATCTATTTCCGAATGTTCTGCACCTTCCACAGCCAATTTAATTGACATCTCTCATCTCCTCTGGAGCACCATCGCCGTTTGACACTATGGAACCTTTTTGCGACTTGTTTTGGGTTTCAATTTATAGCCCGAATACCACGCTTCGTTCGACATCAATCCACTCCGCTTCAAGCAACAGATCCATGAAATTCCCCGCACCACAGCTATTAGCAGCTGTCAAACGGAGCAAGGCAAAAACAGACCCCCCACCCCATCACTCGGCATCCTCCGGCTTCTGTCCATACACAACATAACTGCACCAATCTCATCAACCCAACAGCCTCGTCAGCAGGAAGGGAGAAACTCACAACGGGCTGTAAACATGACTGTTCTTATTCTTCACCGCCTCAAAACCCTGCCTACAAATTTCATCCGCCTCATCTTTATCCATCCCCAATATTTTGGTAAACGCTAACATCCCATACGCATGGAACCCTATCCTCTCCTCATTAGCACCCCCCCTCCCAATTTTTACCCCCAGGGAACAAACCAGTTTCGCAATTCAACATCACCATCGCCCCGATGCGTTTCAGCTGCTTATCTTTCGGCCATGGGCCCAGGGGTTGCTTATACGGGTGGATCTTGACATTCACAAACCCTGCGTCCTCGAGGAGTTTCTTCATCACCTCTGTTGTCGCTGGTGGCCGCCCCATTTTGGTCATTGCGTCCCGGATGTGCTGGAGGAATACGTTGACGCCGTTGTCGTCGGCCATTGTGCCGTCGTCGCTGTGGGCGGAGGCGGCGAGTTCTTGCAGTTCGACGTAGCCGCCAGGTTTTGTGACGCTAGATGAGAGGATTAGTGGGAAGGGGAGATGGGGAGAGGGAAGATACCGAAAGACTTGGGACATGAATTTGGGCCAGTCGCAAATGCCTTGGTTTATGTTGCGCATGTGAATGAAGTCGAAGGAGTTCGGCTTGTACGTGAAGTCTTGTTCCGCGTCGTCGACTTCGAAGCGGCAGTTGGGGGGGACCCAGGCGGGTTGGATTGGGCTGACCGGTCAGCACGGTATGAAAAAACACTACGGATATATACCTTAGGTCTGTGCCGATTACTTCCGCCATCGGGTATGCGTCGGCGAAATCTACATTGTCAGCAGAGAGCGTGGGAAGCGGAGAGCGCATACCGGTTGCCCAGATCCCCGTGCCAGTACCAATATCCAGCACTTTCTGTGGATCCTCTAATGGCGCAGTATGAAGTTTCCCTTTCAGGATCTGCAGGAAGATCTCATGATGCATATCCAGCCTACACACCGCCGTCTTAGTGCTCCTGCTCCCTCCCAGCGCGGGATCAAGCATACCGGTCCTGCTCGATCTCGTCCGTTGGAAGCGGGTTCTTGTCGGCGCCGAAGTAGGCGTGGTAGCGACGGCCTGGTTGGATGCTATGTTAGCGGGCGGCTGCTGGGGCGCACGAGGGAAAAAACCATTCTCGATGATGTATTCGTTTACGGAGGAGGTAAGGCTTTGTGTGCTGGTGTTGTAGCTTTTCTCGGTGTTAGACACATCCTGGAGAACGAGAAGGGGGTACAAACCCACTGCTTTCGTAGTCGATACTTTCGCTTTCGAGCTGAATATTTTCGTCAGATGCGCGGAGATTGGGGTTTGCGGGGGATACGTACGACTTTCGGATCGACTTCGATTACTGTTGTTTCGGTTGCCATATTTGCTGGTTATCTGGGATTTGGGTAAATCGTCCTGAAGTGTAGCACACTCCGAGACTACTTGAATCGAGTGCGACAGGGTCTTTATACCGCAACCCCGCCCAGAGCTGTAGGCTAACCCCACAATCGAGGGAAAGTACAGAGTTCCAAGGTCAAAGCTCGTTTGCTGCGCTTCCAGAGAAGGTGCCTAGACACGCTCTGGGACGAGATGCATAGCGAAGATGCGCGTCTAGCCTCAGGGAATGCCGTCGCGTGGGGTAGGGGTTTGGAGCAGTTAGTGAGTTTAGAATGCAGGCACATCTCGATAATGCATTTTGCTGGATAACTCCGCATCCCCCACGGTGGCAATAGACCAGCAAGTGCCGGCAGTAGGTCTTGACAAGCTTCATGCACGAAACCAGAGTCCGCATGCTAGCGTTACCGCGAAGAGGGAACCCCTACCGGTATCACTTACAACGTGCAGCCCCACCAGAGATCAGGTTCGTATTTCCATCCCTTTTGAGGGAGTAATCCACTCGATTCTTCAACCATCTTCCGTCAATCGCGAAAGGTTTCGTCACAGCGCTTGAACTCAGCAATGTCAACCTCAATATATTCCCGAGTGGTGTCACCTCGCCAAGCTTCAATTCAACCCCACTCCTGCAAACAAAGCAAATACAGACTGCAACTTCAAATGCTACTAATACAACTAAACAGCACCCTTAACGAGCCCCAATCGGCGGCGTCCTCATTCCCTCCCTCAACCGTCCACTCTCCCGAACCCTCTCTTCACTCCCACTCATCATCCTAGTCGGTCCGGGCCTTGTCGTCCCTATCTTCTGTCCCTTGATGTACGCATTCGGATGGGTCTGATTCGCGCCGCCATTCTCCGCAATCTGCGGCTCGCCCGCAAACGTATCGCAAAGCTCGGGTCTGCCGTCTAGCACGCCGCCGGCTTTCCGGAACTCCTCCATCGTCATCTTTGGCTGCACGGTGGCGGGATGGAACGTGGGCTCGTGCTCGATGCGCTCGTGGATCGGAACGGTGGTGTGCACGACGGTCGGCTGGATGATCTCGCGCTCGATCACGGGCTGCACCTTCTCGTGGACGTGGTGGTGGATGTGTTCGCCGCTGATTGTGCCAGCGGAGACTTTGTCGTGGGTGGTAGGTAGGATGGTGGTGGTCGACTTGAACTGTTGTGCCTGCACCAATGTTAGCAATGGAATCCTCCCAACTCCAGTTAGGAAGCATGTACCTCGAGCTCGAGCTTCCGCTTGATCTCGGCATCCTTTCCATGGCGCTGCTCACGGTTCTCAACGGGGAGAACTTTGTGTTCGTGTCGCTCGGCCTCCCGGACTTTGTCTTCGATCGGCTGGACGCGGGTTTGGTAGTGGTCTTGGTGCACCTCCCGGTCGATTGCAACTGTTTCCTCCAGTTTTTCGACGGGAACAATGGTTTCCTTTGTGATTGCAGGCTTGAAGGCTTCGCATACTTCGGTATCGTGCTGGTGGTCGCGATGGCTAGTAGCGGATTCCGTGTCAGCCGGGACTCCTGGTGTGCCCGGGATAGAGGGGGGAAGTGGGACGGATGCGGGGTTTTGTGAAGCCATTACTGTTTGTGCAGGGGAAGGGAAGGGGTGGGAGGGAGTTAAGTACTTACAGGAAGTTTTTAGCGGCTTCTTTGGCGGCTTGCATGTTGATGATGTTATGAGGTGGTAAACGGGAAAAATATTTGGGTGGTTGATTGGTTAGTTGATTGATTGATGGTTGGCTGTTGGATGGATTGGTGGGTTTGATACTGAGGTGGAAGAAGAGGGAAGATCAAAGGAATAAATACACGCTCCATGGACCAGGGAGCGTGGGAATTGAGTTCACGTCATGCACAGTCATATCTCGAGAGCTTGACGGCTGAAGCCCGCTACGTTTAGGCACTATCTCCGTGGCTAGGTGGGAAGGCTCAAACAGGAATTGGCAGTTCAACGTGATGGAAGTCCATGCTTCGCGATGGAGGGTGCTGGTTTTTGCTAGTTTAAGCTTCTGGGAACTGGGAATCATTGGTGCTATTGCGGCCATTTAGCGGACCCATGCGGGGATCGGATAATTACGATGGCCCGCGGTTGAAACGCTAATCTAATGCCGGATCTCTCATCCATCACTCGCAACAGGCGTGACCATGGATTTTCACAGGGATTTTCAAGATTCAATTCCACATCTCTGGGTACTTCAGTTAAAGATCTACACTTCCGTCTGGGTACGGCGCGACCTCCGTCTCTTTGGCGTCAAACCGTGGCTTCGCCAAGCAACGCCATTCACGTCACTACTGCACCATCGTAACTTAAACTTCATAAACGTACCGCGCATTTCGTCACCAATTGGATAGTCTAGACTTTCCACGGCACCATCATCATCACCACCACATCATCGGGCGAGAAAACTTACCTCTCATCGAAACCCCCCCGAGCAATGGATTCCGGATACATCGATCACCATCATCATCCTTCAACATTCCACAATGGCATTCCGTAAAAAAGTGAAAAAAATCTTTTCCAAGCTCGGGCAGCACTCAAACAAACCTCCCTCCAACAGTGGAACAACTTCCACCGACGGAATTTCTGACGATGTCGCCGCTCTTCCGCCGCCGCGTTCACAAATCCCAACCGCACGACCTCCTCCGCTGATCTCAAAGAAATCCGTCTTCCCACAGGCTGTGAGCACTGGATACCATCCCTCAGGGGTAGTAGCAGAGTATCCAGGCCAGTCATCGTCAATCCCGAACGACATCACCCCAATTGAGGAAATTGCACGTCACCGCGAGAATGGCGATGGTGAAACAAAGACCCGCGAAGATGGCTACACACTCCTGCATCCAGGTATAGAGACTGGGCCTCAGTATATTCGAGATTTTGATGAGGGGACTTCACCGCAGAATGAGGATGGGTTGCTGAAGCCTGGTGTGGCTGAGGAGAGGAAAACGAGCCAGGCGACGATGTATACTACGGCTAGTAGTGACTATGACCAGCATTGTCTGCCCCCCCTCTACGCTTAATTCTCAGAAGCTGACAGATGTAGCATTAACACAATCACTCCGCAACACCCCCGTCCCAGCACCAGGGGCACAGTTGATGCAGAACCACCGAGAGCAATCTCCATCTCTCCCACCAATTTCTTCACTACACATCTCCGAAGAACATGAAACCTCACGTTCATCGCCGACCCCCTCCCCAGGCCCCAACACCATCTCGGAAATAACCGACATATCCCACTCCCTCGCCCCACCGGTAGTCCACAACAAGGTCGTCCCCATAACGAAAGAGGAACTCCTACACGTCCGCACAATCGAGCACCACCACCACCACATCCAACCACGCATCCAGCCCGTGGTCGACACGCAGATCCTGCCGCCAAAACACTACCTTGAAACTGCACCCGGTTGGTTGGAAGAAATCACAGCGCAGGAGGCGACACAATATGGGGAGCCGATTTGGAGTGGGGAGACGGTGGTCGCCGCAGACAACGTGGGGAAGTTGGGACTGGATCCGACGGCGCCGGAGACGGTGAGGACGAGGCTTCCGACACCACGTGCGGCGACGCCGAGGAGGGTTGCGGAGCCGATTTTGCCGCTGCCTGGTGAGGATGCGTCGTTTTCTGAGTCTATCCGGGGCGAGAAGGAGGGGAATGGGGTGGTTTCCCCGATGGCGAAGTTGCTGGGCAATGAGGTGGAGAGGAGGGGGAGTCCGTCGATGCCGCGGATGGCGACTTTTGGGAGGGCAGGGGTGAGGGAGAGAGAGTAATGTAATTTTGTGGGCTGAGTATAGAAGAGTTTATTGTAGAAAGCGTAATTTGCACCATCGTTTGTTAGGAGGCTGTATAGGCTGCAGGGATAAAATTTTATGATATGGAACTGAGACAAAATTTTCCTAATTTTTATGTTAACATGACATTTTGGACTTTTAGAACGGGTGAGATATTGGGTAGCAGGCATATGGAACGTGGATATTACATATCTGGCGTGCACCACACTCCGAGAGTAAGATCTGGCGCCTCTGGGACTTGGAAGTGTAGAGGAAGGAAAATGGGTACTGAGAACCGGGACCCCAATACTACCTACCTAAGCCCATAACATTCTCGACGTAAAACCTAAGTCTCTTGGTCTAGATGTAGGCATTTCTTAACCGTGAAGTTTTGTGCTTTTCCACCGTAGATGCTGGCAGTAAATCTAGACGCACCACCACAAAAAAACAGAGAGCACTCCTTGGCTATGGCTGGGGTAATATGGGAGTCGAACGGGGGAAAGGTGGTACTATTTCAAGCACTGGTGGTATACCACCTGTGTGCTCGAAATCCAGCCGTCTAATAGACAGCTTATGAGCGGCGAGAAAACCAAGGAATGAGAGCAGGTAGCCCGCAGTTTTAATGATGTTGCTTGCGTAAGGCACGTTCTCTCGTGTTGCATAAATAGATCTGACTGATGGCGGAGCTGAGTGTAAGCCGTAGGACACAAGGCACACCGCTTTCTTGTACTATATATTTCTAGTCTTTCTCCTGCTCTCCAGTCTCTGTATCTTAAGTCTATTCACACGGTTCTCCCCTCCATATTTCAACATCTCGTGCAAGAGTATAAATCGCGTGAGAATATGTGACTTATCCAACCTGCCTGAAAGTTTAACCTGGCTGTTGGACGAACTTTTACTACTACCCCTTAGGTATTTTCATCTTGTAGTTACCACTGGTTCTCTTAACTTGGACCTGGTTGGGGGAAGGAATGAAGCGTACTGGTCCGTCCGTCTTACACGGATTCTCCAGACTGACTCGGATTAATCGTCGGAATCACTGTTGGTGGTTTGGATCGGAGAAGTTGGAAGTAACGCCGTGTCTCCGGACATTCAAACTGCACCAGTAACCATCACGTGAGATACGCCTACTGAGCCGTAGATGCTAAAATAGCGGAAGAGCATCAACCCTCACCAAAAACTAAACAATGATAATCCCAGGTATAACATCATAATCAAAACTTCAATGAAACGAACGTGGTAGGCATCTCTGATAATAAAGTATACAAGAAGTTGATCTAACCTGCACCATCCTACCATTATTAGATCATACTAGGTATGTGGCGGCTTCGCCGCCCCCTTCGGTAAAAAAGAATCCTAAACCCCAAAACCCATGAAATCCAGCCAGCTCTCAGCCGGTTCACATTACGTCCAGCCAGCCGAGAGCCAGCCCATCAAGATTGCGTCCAG
>Ga0307514_10000624_pt1 | contig 65213 bp, 83 predicted proteins | sample 16_EM_MG_FD_203088 | JGI IMG/M metagenome (GOLD analysis project Ga0307514, IMG submission 203088) | Populus trichocarpa ectomycorrhiza microbial communities from riparian zone in the Pacific Northwest, United States - 16_EM | ecosystem: Host-associated > Plants > Roots > Unclassified | place...
CGACGGTTACGCGAGAGAGAGGGGGGCGCTGCAACGTGGTGCTGCTGCTCTTGAGCTTGATCCGCTCTTGAGCTTTGACTCTGTCGTGGGTTGACGTCGCGTGGTGCAGGACTTCCCTGTACTTACACTATGGATATACCTCCGCCGACTCCGAAGTGTGTGTGTGTGCGGCTTCAAAGCGGTTTTTAATTTATACTTATTCTTCTTCATTTCTCACCATTCTCTGAGCCTTGGGCGGCGACTCGAAAACACACCAAAGTGTTATTGGAGCATGGGAGGCGGAGAAAGGCCAAAAATACGCACAGCCATTGGATTCTGGGTCAAAGGGCAACGTACGCAAACAGACCGACGCTACCGACCTTCTTCCCCACGGGTGACACCTTCCAAGAAGAAAGAGAAGAAGGAAAAACTTACATTACGGACATGTGTCCCGAAAAATCCGAGAATGAAAGTTATTACCGTGACAGGACCACGTTGCACATTCATTGACAGCGAAACACGGCTGAGGCCTCGGGGGTCGGACATGCGGGTTTTGGGTTTAGCGGCGGATAATTCCCCCCTTTTTTTTAGAGCGTAACATCTTTCTCAAGAGCATACAGATCAAAAAGCACTGCAGGCGGCCCGCCGCCCATAGACACCGCCACGCCGTACACCTAGCCACCCCCACGAGGTTCAAGGCACAAGCACGCTTCTCCACTAAATTTGACTGATCTCCGTCTTTGACGCTATCCTTGAGCTTCTTTTCATTCACTCTATCGTGAGCGGGTGCATTGAAGAAGATAACCACGCCGTAAGGTGATCAAGGTCGCTGATAAGGCCCACAAAGGAAGCAGATCTACTCGTTGTCGAAAGAACGTAAATGGGGTTACACGTCGTTCCAATTAATTTTGAGATGTTCTGAACAGGGTACACGTCTCTACTGTCATGTGCGCTAGGAAATGGCCACGTCGTTAAGGGAATCAAAGTCCGTGTCGTCAAAAGGGGGATGCAAGAATAAGAACAATGTGGAGGGGCTAGGGACACTGGTGTTACCAAGAATTGTAAAAAAAAAAAAAAAAGGCATTGAAGCTGTCCAATGGTATGAAAGGGAAATAGTCTGTGTGTGTAAACGCAAGTCCGCTGTACAAAGGAAAGAGGAAGGATAATGCAGTGTTCGAGAGGGAATGTCAGGTAGTTCGGCACAGTGCAAATAGCGCCGCGTGTGGGTTCACCAGGCGTAGAACAAGACCGTCAGGAAGATGACAACCAAGGCGCCAGCAAATTTCGGCATCGTTGATTGTATCGATCCATTCTTGCCAGATTGAGACGTGTTATTTCCAGCGTTGTTGGTGCCGCCAGTGGGCTCTCCAGGCGTAGAGGAAGTCGTACTCGACGAAGTGCTTGAAGCAGGAGGAGTGAGCGTTTGCAAGAGGACCCCGTTAGCCCGTTCGACTGGCGAGTTGTCGTCCTGAGAGTTGATGTAGGCATTCCCATTGATCGCTGCAACGCTCTCCAGTTTCCATCCAGTGCTTATCATCGTGGGATAGGCATTAATGAAGGCCTGAACCGTCTGGGCGTCCAATTCATGCTCAAGGATCATCAGACCTGGACTCTTCGGACCGTGAAGCCACTTTGTCATGGAAGCGTTGATCGCCTGGAGCGTGGTCCCTCCACTCACGATAGACCAATCGACCGTGCTAAAAATGGACACAGCCAATGAGCTCGTGCATCATCCCATTCAAAAGGCATGCCTCACTCTTTGTTCCAGATGACTGTTTGCAATCCGAACACCTCCTTCGCCACCGCCCTTACGCGATTATCGGCATCACCATATGGCGGTCGCCAGTACCTCGGCAGTCGGCCGCCCTGGGAATTACGGGATTAGGCGAGTGATCGGAAAAGCGTCGGAATGTCACTCACTGTGGAATTCTTGATGATTTCCATCGTCCAACCGAACTCTGCGACGAGCTCGAGGTTTGACAGCGTTGTCATGTAACGATGAGACCAGGTATGAACGGCGATGTCCGTTTTAAGCTCCGAAAACGCCCGGTCAAACAAGTCTGGGTTGCTCTTGATATTGCTGCCAATCATGAAATGGGTCGTACGAGTTTGCGTCTCTTTGAGGTAATCGTAAAGTTTGGCAGATCCCTACAAATGGGTTTCGGGTTTAGAGCGGCGTATTAGCTAACACATCCAAGAATAGGGCTGCGTAGACGCTCACAGCAGTAGGGCCATCGTCGAAGGATATGGCTAGTACACCATCGGGCGCATCCCAGATATCATTGGGGCCCCTACACCCATACGATGCCGAACAAACCTGCTGGCCGTTAGGGTTGACACCTTGGGGGTAGATAAGGTTGTTTCCCGAGTATCTCGACGCCGGAATGTTTGGGATCAACCCGGCAGCCACAGCCGCGTTCAGCGCACTGGTCCACTCCTGGGGCATCTTGGTCACGTCGGGATTCCCGCTCGGGAAGCCTGCAGACCACGCTGGAGTGCCAATCTGCGGATAGGTGACGCCATCGTTGGGACCGCCTCCGTTCTGCCTCTTGAATAGCCGCTCGACTGGGTGTCCAGGTTCGTGATACCATGTGGAAGGGAGACCGCGCTCTGTCGTGCAGCCTGGGCCATCCGCATGGGGAGCTGGGTGAGCGAGCGCAAGGAGAGGGACGAGCAAGAGGGCGAGGAGAACGGGGAAGACCATGGCGAAGCCGTGAAGGGAGGGGTCGGGGGAAGGGGGAGAGGGAGGACCGAAGTCAAACTTGAGGTTCTCTCTCGCTTTTTAGCTTGTCCCCCCTCCTTTCCCAAAACTCAACGGGATTTGGTTCATGTCAGATCAGTGAATCCTATTACAGCTGTTTGCATGTCGATAGCTCGTTTTCGAAAAAATGTGCTTAGTTTTTTTTGTTCTCGGACGGAGCTTAGCGTCGGCACATCCCGTGCTTTGACACCATGATTAAGAACAGCTTTGTCGCAAGTGAGCGTGTCGAGGAGAACCGCATTGAAGTTGCTGAAAATTACCACCCCAAACAGCTGGTCTCTATGGATAAGTCCAGGTCCACCACGCTCCGTGCATCGTACTTTTGAACAAGGCGTTGTTGTGGCCCGTTCAGCCTTAAGGTTTGATTACAAATAGGACTACAAATTACTCGCCCTGGTAGTGCCGAGCTCTGCCGAAGACAAAAAAACCTGAGCGCGTTTTTTCGAAAACGAGCTATCGACATGCAAACAGCTGTAACGGTATAGAACCCGGGACGTCTGAGGTTAGAATTCAAGCATCAGCAAAACTGTGCTTCCTATAGACCCTAACCGGCTTACGCTAGTGCGAAAACTGAATAGGATTTGGCCTCAACGGTCAGGCGCCACTGTCAGGGGGTTCTGAGTTGAAGTATGCGTCGTTTCACCAGAGGTTAAACGTTTCGCACTGCACAGTAGATTGCTTAGTCGAATTGCTCCTCGTTTTGGTCTCGAACAAAGTGAGATAGATGTTTCGCGTTTACAGTGAAAGCAGGCATGTCACCTATCGAAAAAATGAGGCTCGATACGCACGTTTTGCCCCAACTCGCGTTTGTTGCATCCAGTTGCTTATATATTTAACACCCACCATGACCATCGGAAGGATGTGGTGGTGACTGGCGATCGAGCGATGTCCCGGTGAAGTGCACATGGCGGAATCAAGTACTGAGCTGACACTGAGAGGGTGTGTCATGCCGGCGCTGTCATACTGTATCGGCGTCGCCCGACATGTTCGGATCTCTATTGACAATTGGCCCAATACGGAAAGTGTTACACCTTCTTCATATCGGGCATCGCCGGCCAGTGATTGTTCAGATACCGATGCAAACGGCTGTGAGTACCTAGAGATAAGAACAACTCAGTCAGTGCGACGAGGAATCTGCTAATCAGCGATATAGATGAAGGAAACTGAAAAGTTTGACAGCGCTTTTCACTAGATATGGCGCGGCGTGATTTTCGATCGTTAGTGGACACGAAACCGAGAAACTTCTCCAGCCACAACTAACGATAGGACTGAGACGGTACTTAGTTTATCTAGTTGTAAAAACTTCGGACAAAGTTGTTGTCAAGAAAAATAGGTTTGATGGGACTTCGAATGGTCGAAATTGATTCGCTGGCAATACTGCAGGCGTGATGAACATGTGCCTGGGCGTTGCACCAGCCCAACCTCCCTCCAATATTGGAGTGTCCTCTCCACAGCCCTCCGAGACACGTTCATTTGCTTGGAAATCTCCTCTAACCTGTGATAAAAGTTGTAGTGTTGGTAGATAACGCGTTCGGAGGATGCTCTCGCCGTATCGCCGCTGGCGGGACCGACGTTCGCTGTGGCAGAAAACGGAAGGGGATGCAGAAAGTGAACTCACTGGCCCACTTACGCCCCAAAAGACCCCCCCAGTGACACGCCTGCACCCAGCAGCCGAGGGACCAAGAATCACTGTCAGCGAGCCAGCCCCCAGCCGTCCAAAGTCCCAGCAGTGGTGCTAGGTGGAAAACCTACTTTTCTTTTGTATTTTCTTTCCAGATTCTCGATGATAACTTTGTCCGAAGTTTTTACAACTAGATAAACTAAGTACTGTCTCAATCCTATCGTTAGTTGTGGCTGGAGAAGTTTCTCGGTTTCGTGTCCACTAACGATCGAAAATCACGCCGCGCCATATCTAGTGAAAAGCGCTGGAATGGTACCGGGGTTTACAATGTATACGACATTAATTTACCTCCGAGCTTGGACTAGTGCGCCTCGTCACCCTCTAACCTGACGAGTAACGCTTGTAATGAAGACACTAGTTCAAACTGGGGTGAACTAGCATACCTGTGCTTAGAATCTTACGAGGCTGTGCGCACAAATCGAGTGATCCCTCGAGCACTAGGGGAGAATCGCATTCACATGTTGGAATTGAGAGACTCGAGAGACTCTTAAAAGACAGCCCTGTATTGTCACATGAATAGTAGGTTCCCCCGCTCGCTTCCCATGTCTTCTAGCGATTTGGAGATCATCATCCAGAAAGGTCACGATGTGTGAGTTTTCTTCCTTGTATCCAGTTTGTGAGCGGGCTTTCCGGAGCTTTGGACTTCCGATTCCTAGGACTTCAACAAAGGTGAGCACCTCCTTCGTCGTTCTTGTGACTCGGAGTGATGGAATATGGCCACCAGTATTACAAGGTGGCGGTCGCCACCGTCTTCTTCTACGACATGTTGTTGACCCTGCCAGATGAGGTGAGTCACGTCATTAATGTCATTCTCCGCCAGACTGATCTGCCAAAGGTCAAATACGTTTGGCACGGGAATAAATCACTGCCAGGTGCGTTGGCAGAGTCGATCACTTTGTGGCATTCGCTGATGCTATGACACAGTCTTTTCGCTTTTCCTTGCAGTACGTTATCTTTCGTGCCGAAGCTTTCCTTCTCTCTGAGAAGAGTTTACAGAACAGGTACTTGCCAGTCGGATACCAGCTCTGGGTTTTGTATGGTGAGTCGGATCGTGATCGACCTCTGCCGTACGAAAATCAACGTCAACCCTGGCGCAGTGAATTTCAGTCCAACGTTCCCACTACACGTGAGCAATTTTCTTCGTCGGGGAATCTAGTATGGCGGACCGGCTGATGAAACGAGCGTTAGGTGTACGTCCGCTTTCTGCGAACCTCCAACCACCAAATTTCACGACCTATCGCAGATGCGAAAAAACTGTGTTTATGCCCACCCTCACGTTCGCGGTGACTACCGTGCTTGCTCAAATTGTTCTAACGCTGAGGTTCGTCGCCCTTGGCATTGGACGGCTGAATGGTAATCACGGTTGAACGAAACAGGATTTATGCCATCACAAGGAAGAACCGTACAATCGCCTCATTTTTTGGCATATTAACGGCAACGCAGTTCGTCTTCAGCTTGTATTGGACCGTTTACGTGGCTGTCCGAACACGTGAGTTCCCGGCCAAGTCCCACCCATAAGTCTTACCGACTTCGGTGTCCCAGCGATACAGCTACCGCGGCTTCCACTTGATGCTTACAAGATATGCACCACCACGCGAAACAGGGCCTTGGAAATTGGAACCACCACGTTATCTCTCGCATATGGTACGAAACTTCCCTCGTCCAGGAGATACCGGCCCTGATTATTCCATAGATCTTCTGGCCTTCTTGGTCATCGTCTGGCTTGTGGTCCGGTCAAACATAAACAAGCTCCCCATGCCCACTCTGTTCAAGACTATCGCACAAGATGCAACATACTATTTCCTGGTCATATTCACATCGCATTTTGTCTTTGAGATGAGTCTTTTACTTGCAAGGGTAAGGATATCGATTCGCGCCCCACTGTCCCTTTGCGACTTGCTGAAATCTCGACAGCCCGGTATTCAATTACTCCCCCGCTGGTAAGTGAGACCAGAACACATTTCCTTCGGTTTTTCACCGGTTTTCTCGCACTGCGGCAGCGGATACTTTGTGTACGTTTGAATACCTCTGCTCCAGAAAGCATCGCGTCTGAACCGCATCTTAGATTCCTCCCAGTGATGGTCACGCGTCTGCTGCTCTCGCTCAAGAAAGCCAGTACTTCTCAAGGAAGAGAATGGAGCCTCGGGGAGCAAACCTCAAATACTACCCTAGTGTCTGCCGAGCGCCGAGGTGGTGTCATCATAAGAGACGAAATGGGTCTGTACCCTCTTATAAGCACAGACAGGATGGAGTCAAAGTCGGGCATGAAAGTATAGAGGATGCAGCGAGTTTTGGAGGAAGCACTAACGTCTGGAAACGTCGCGATAACCATTCGCTTATTCAAACTGTTCACATGCGGTTCCTTTGCCCTACGCTTGTGTATTTGTTCACACAAAAAATATCTATTCGAGAGCTGTGTTCAGAAGGAGAGAAGTAGATTACTCCATCAGGCCGCCGACAGAGCAATCACTTTAAATCATCTGGCCGAAATCTCGTGATTTATCCTTCTCCCCTCCTTCACCTCGAGGCGATCGCGGTCATCTCTGACCGGTGACCGTTCTCGAGGATGGCCTCGAATTTTATCGAGCGGGGCCAATCAGCCGCGTGCCCAGCTCTATCGGTCGTGACGGGCGGTTTCTTCTCCGCCAGTCTCCCCGAACTCTGGGTAGATGTAGGTAAGTAGTGAAAAACTCCGCTGAACGGCGCGCGCCATGTGTGATTAGACTTCAGCTTCCCCCACTGTTGACCCCAACCTACAGTTAAAACGTGAGACATCGGCTCAACAACATCTTTTGGTCGAGGACGGTGGGACGTTTCTTGATCAGTGAACGGGAGAGTTCAGCTCCCATCTCTTCGCGGATTGTGCGGCAAGGTAAATTGAAGGGGGATTCGATCGTAACGCGTACGGAAACAACGATGGCTAGTTAAGTTATGAGTGCCCACAGGTACCTCTTTCCGGAGGTGCGGTAACTTCTCGGTTCCGAATATTCGTCTGTCGACGAGCGGCTAGGATATTAGTGTCGCGATTGGGGAGAGGCCAAGGAACGTAGCACGTACAAATACCGTATCGTAGCCGGAGGTGGCCACCACGAGTGCAACATGTTCGTCGGTATCCTGCTCGCGAATAGATATATAGCCTGACGTATGACGCACATATTATCGCTACCAGCCGCGCGTCAGTCTCATGGATTCTGCAATTCCCGTCAACCCCCGTCAGCCTGTCAGTGGAACCGGCGTTACCCGGGTGTCGACAAGGCCCGCGTGGGCAACCAGTCTAATGGACGATAATAAGAATATTGGAGGCCAAGCGCTGGGGTGTGTGGTAATTGTCGTTATGTTGGCATCGCCTCGTAGTAGCGTGCCCCGAACCTGCGTGTTCAGGTACAGGTTCAGACTGCTATCACTAGCTCTGCGTTTACCTGATTGAATGTACTAGTGACTCGAGTGTCTCAGATGTGCCACCGTCACTGGTTTCTAAGTTCATCGAGGTTTCGGGCAATATCCAGTGCGGCACTGATTTCCTTCAATCGCATGAGTACGCCCTCATCTTGGATTCTTAGATTTTGAAGAACCTCCCCAAAAAAAAGCCCGAGGGAGAGAGGATGGCCGACACGTGGGGGTCATCGTTTGGGTCAGACTTGTCCAAGGATTTTTCTGACCTTATCATGCCAAGCCGCGCCATGTTTTTTTATGTAATCTTCAATGCCCGTGAGTCTGTACACACCCCCTCAGATTCTGTAGTCGACTTGATGTTTTGACCGCGTTTGAGAGTGCGGTCAGAGCCAGCTGTACTGGATCCAGGGTGAGTACCTAGAGACGAGAATCACGTAACGAGGAATTGACCAAGGGGCGATGCAGATGAGGGAAGTTGCCAAGTCCAAACACCGGAGATGGCTATGAGCGTTGATATTGAAACGCGACGTGGCGTTAATTACCCCGGATGTGTTGGTGGTTACTGAACTAGACCCTGCACCAGGACCCCTGACATCCGCAATAAAGGCCGGATCCTCCTGCACCTCGCAGCCTTCTAGCTCGGCGCGTGCCACTTCAGTGAAGACTTGGGCGGCTTTTCTCAGATTCTTCTGAGACACTGACCACAATTCACGTAACTCCGTGAGCGCTAGGGAAGGATAGCACGCTGAGCCTCTCAAGCCTCTCACGCCCAACATGAGAGGGTTGAGAGACTCTTAAGAGACCGTCCGATATTGTCGCATGAGTCGGGCTCCCTCTCGCTTGTCTTCCATGTCTTCCAACGAATTGCAAAGTACCATCGATCTCGGTCATGATATGTGAGTCCCCTCCTTGTATCCGGCTCATGAGAGGCCTTTTGACTTCCGATTCCCAGGACTTCAATGAAGGTGAGCGTTGGTCTTCGCCGATTTTACAACATAGAGTGAGGGAATACGGCCGCTAGTATTACAAGGTCGCGGTCTCCACTGTCTTCTTCTACGATATGCTGTTGACCCTGGGGGACGAGGTAAATCACGTCATCGGTGTCATTCTCCACTAGACTGATTTCCCCCATGAAAGGTTAAATACGCCTGGCATGGGAAAAAATCACCGAGTGCGTTGACAGTGTCGATCATTTTGTGGCATTCGCTGATGCTATAAGACAGTCTTTTCGCTTTTCCTTGCGGTACGTTATCTTTCGTGGTGACCCCTTTCTCCTCTCTGAGAAGAGTCTACAGAACAGGTACTTGCCTGTCGGATACCAGCTCTGGATGTTGTACGGTGAGCCGGATCGTGATCGACCTCTGCCACACGAAATCAACGTTAACCTCTGCTTACCCTGGCGCAGTGAATTTCAGCCCAACGTTCCCGCAACGGGTAAGTAATGCTCTTCTTTGAGGAACCTGGAATGACAGACTGGCTGATGAAACGAGCGTTAGGTGTACGTCCACTTTCGGTAAACCGCCAACCACCAAATTTCACACAATCCCTCACAGATGCGATAAGACTGTGTTTATGCCCATCCTCGCGTTCTTGGTGACCACGGTACTCGCTCAAATTGTTTTAACGTTGAGGCTCGTCACCCTTGGCATTGAACGACTTCATGCTAATCGCAGCTGAATGAAACAGGATTTATGCCGTCACAAAGAAGAACCGTATGATCGCCTCATTTTTCGGTATCCTAACGGCAGCGCAGGTCGTCTTCAGCTTGTATTGGACCGTTTACGTAGCTGTGTGACCACGTAGGTTCCCGACAAAGCAACACCCATGATTCTTACCGACCTCAACGTTCCAGCGATGCAGATGCCGGCGATCCAACTTGATGCTTACAGGATATGCACCACCGATCGGAACAGGGCCTTGGAAATTGGAACCACCACGTTATCTCTCGCATATGGTACGAAACTTCCCTCGTCCAGGAGACACCGGCCCTGATCATCCCACAGACCTTCTAGCCTTCTTAGTCATCGTCTGGCTTGTGGTCCGGTCAAACGTAAACAAGCTCCCCATGCCCAGTCTGTTCAAGACTATCGCACGAGACGCCACGCACTATTTCCTGGTCATATTCACATCGCATTTTGTCTTTGAGATGGGTATTTTATTCGCAAGGGTAGGGATATCGCTTCAGTGCCTCACCTTCCCTTCGTGACTTGCTGAGATTTCAACAGCCCAACATCCAACTACTCCCCCGCTGGTAAGTGACATTAGAACACTTTTCTTTCGTTTGTTCACCGGTTTTCTTGCCATGCGGTAGCGGATACTTTGTGTGCGTCTGAATATCTCCTTCCTCCAGAAAACATCTGAACCGCATCTTAGATTCCTCCCGGTCATGATCACGCGCCTACTACTCTCACTCAAGAAAGCCAGTACTTCCCAAGAAGGAGTGTGGCGCTTCGGGGAGCTGACCACGAGCACCACCATGGTGTTTGCTGAACGTTGAGGTTCCGTCCCCGTGAAAGACGAAATAGATCTGGACACTTTCGCAGATAGGTGGAGTCGAAGTTGGGCACGACAAGCGCAGTCCTGGAGAAGCACGGAAACGCCACGATAACCCTTCACTTATTTGAGTTATTTGCATAATATATATTCTTCGGCCTCAGCATACTTGTATATAATCATTCGTCCACTTCGCATAAAGTAAGGATCGACGGCCCATGTACTGCCTCCTGCATTTCATGTGGCGGAAACATAGCAATGACTGCGTGAGAGAGGTACGCGTGGTATGGAACTGGAAAGAGGTTTTCGGAATGCCCTTGCGTGGATGATGTACTCCAGAAATCCGGTGCCTGTGTATTCTCCCAAATCATCGATCGCCAACCAACCCAGAGACCTCCACTCTTCCGCTTATTCCGTTCATCCCATTGGGTAATCGTGACGTACCATACTCATATGCGACCCGGCGGCTGGCCGTGTCACGCCTCTATCGGGAGAGCGGTGTCGGATCTTCGCCTACTGGCGAGTGTCTGGGATGATACACGGTGGCCGGCCATTTGACCTCGGGTCGAACTCGATTTGGAGCGGGCGTCTTGTGGCGTCGCTCTCAGGCCATCAGCAGATTCGTAAAGTTCCTGGTGGCCCACTCGACCACATGAAATTGAGTGCTCGTCCCGGCTCCGAAGAAATGCTACCCCAGGGCGGGCGGAGTGACGGTGAGAGGACGGCCGACACTGCGAGCCGGTAACCGTGGGGCGAAATGAGAGCGAGTGCTAGATGGTGAGCGTAACAAGCTCGATGGGTGAGAACTAAGTAGAAGCAGGCACTACTACATTTGATTCACTTGATAACAAACAAAACATGGGATCGTCCTGAACCAGGTCGGAATCGTCTCACTCTGTGTTTCGATGAACCGAATAAGTCCGGTCCAAAACCATCGTTTAACTTCTGGTTGTAGTGGGGCGTCCCGCACCCCGACATCGAGCAAGTTGGGAATCCGGCTTTCTCGTTCTACGGGGTCATTCAACGACCCACGCACATGATCCGTGCCCTCATAGTCCACAAGTGCAGTTTATAGTTCAATTTTTCATCTACAGTACGACCAAAACTCGTAAGCAACGAATTGAAGCCGTGTGGGGAATTCTGCCGTACAATGGTATCATCGCATGTATGCGAAATGATGGCATGTGACCCGGGTACCACCATGTCGGATACCTCCGCGTACCTTCGCGTCGTGCATGAAACATTTCCCCAGATGTTTTCCACCAGTAGTAGGGTGCGGCCCCCTACGGACCAAACCGGCCCCACGGTAAGCCGCACATGCCCGTGCGAAACGTTACCATGCTGAATGGCTCCGCCAAAAAGTGTACCTCTTCGCGTAACGGCTGGCGATTTTGATAATGAGCTGGAGGGTCTCTCTTAAGAGACCGTCCAGTGTTGGTGTTCTCTCACTTACTCCTCATGTCTTCCGACGGGTTGCAGACCATTATCGGCCTCGGTCGTGATATGTGAGTCCACTCCCTCCACCTGATTCATGATTGGAATTTTCCGAACTTTGGACCCCCAAATCTCCAGGACCTCGATGAAGGTGGGCGTCGATTTTCAACGTTTTTCTTTTTGACTTAGGTTCAGGGATTATGGCCAGTATTACAAGGTGGCGGGCGCCACCCTCCAGTTCTACGATATACTGTTGACCCTGGGTGACGAGGTAAATCACGTCGTTGATACTGCTCTCCGCTATGCTTATTACCCCTGCGATAGATTAAATATGGTTGGCATGGGAGAAAATCACCTGGTACATAGGCAGCGTTGATCCATTTGTGACATTCGCTGAGGTATGAGAGAAAGTCTTTGCGCTTTACGTTGCGGTATGTTACGTTTTGTGGCGAAGCTTACTTCTCTCTAAGAAGAGTACACAGAACAGGTACCTGCCGATTGGATACCAGCTCTGGATGTTGTATAGTGAGTTAGGTCGCAATCGACTCTTGCCACCTGAAATCGACTTTCGCCTTACTTCGCGCAGTGGATTTCACTTCAACGGTCCCGCAACCGGTAAGCGGTTTTGCCAATTGGATAGATCGGCTGATGAAACAGGTGATAGGCGTATGTCCACTTTCGAGAAACCTTCAACCATCGAATTTCACACAACCTGTTACAGATGCAATAGAACTGTATTCATCTCGGTTCTCACGTTCGTGGTGGTCTCGCTACTCGCTCAAATAGTCATGACGCTGAGGTTCGTCGTTGTTGGCATTTGGCGGCTTCGCGTTGACCAACGCCGGATGAAACAGGATATATGCCATCACAGCCCAGAACTATATCATCGCTTCAATCCTCGGCGTAATAACGATCTCGCAGTTCGGTCTTGGCCTATATTGGACCTGGGTTGCGGCTGTGAATGGCCGTGAGTTCCTGACGAGAGTGTCACCAATAATTCTTACCTACTTCAGCACCTCAGCGCAACAGTTCCCGCCGGCCCCTATCGATGCTTTTAAGATATGCATTTTCACGCGCCACAGGTCCTTGGAAATCGGATCTATCACCTTATCTCTCATATATGGTATGGATCTTTTCCAGCGTGAGATGTCCACGTCAGAACCGATCATCCTACAGATCTTCTGGCATTCTCGGTCGTCCTTTTTGTTGTGGTAAAGTCCAACATATACAAACTTCCAATACCTAGTCTGCTCAGGACTATCGCGGAAGACGCAACATACTATTTCCTGGTCATATTCACTTCGCATTTTGTGTTTGAGATGACTCTGTTATTCGCGCGTGTAAGGATACCGTCACACTACCTTCTCTTTACGGCTTGCTGAAATCTCGATAGCCCGGTATTCAACTACTCCCCGGCTGGTAAGTGATACTAGGACCCGTTTTTCCCGCTTGTTCACTTTTTTCACCGTGCAACAGTGGAAACATCGCGTACGCCTGGATACCTCTTCGCTTCCGAAAACATCGCTTCTGATCTGTGCTTTAGATACCTCCCAATCATGGTCACACGGTTGCTACTCTCGCTCAAGAAAGCCTCTAATTCAAGACCAGATGCATGGAACCTTACGGAGCCAGGCGCATTCACTACTGTGGTGTTCACTGGAGATAAAAGCGACAGCGTCACGAAAGATGAGGTGCAGATGGGGACTCTTTGTGAGGACTCACCGAAGGACTCAAAGCTGGCATAGCGATGTAAAGGACGCTGGACGTTCTTGGAGAGGCGCCGGGGCCAGCGAAGGTCGCGATAACTTTTCGCTTACTTGGACTGCTTGCACACCTTTTTTCCAGCCTATCAACTTAATTCTACACAAACCCGATTCTACACATAAAATATAAATACCCGAGGGCTGCTGATAAAGACATAGAGGACAGGACCACCCCGTCAGGTTGTCGACAAGGTGAATTCCGACTATCCTTTGTGTATTGGGCCAGGGACTGAGAGAAAACGAGGGAACGTGTCCACAGATTTTGTCCGTTGTGGCCCATCATATCGGACGTTGTTACCTGTGGATGGAAATATACCTCCAATACCTCTGTCGCAATAGGAATCGACCCAGGGCACCCCCCCTTGTGTTCAGTTATCATGCGGCTTCTGCAGGGTCGCCCTCCTCGTCCCCGTAAAGGTGGAATACACAACAACGTACCTAAACGGGCACACTCTATAGAGGTTCGTGACATAGATTCCGTAACAACAATGAGGCTTGTCAGACTGGGCGAGTAAATTGGAGAAAAGCTCACTCTCCCTCGTGTCCTCTTCGGGCCTCGGCTACGCACCCTCACCGGCATCCCGCCTCTGCCGACAAGTCATCCCGCAGTTCGGTTGCTTCCCCCAATGGAAATATCCATCATGGAGGAAGACCACGGAATTTCGGCCTCCGCGGACCTCACGGCAGTCCCCCTCGACTTTATGTGTTCAGACATGGACGAGGACAACGGCGAAACAACACCGACACCGCCGGGATACTTGCGGTTGTCGATGAAGGAGATGTTTAGGTTCACCGCAGTCAGTATGGCTATGAGGAGAACAGGATCGCAGTGTAAGATGGCAGAGTCCCCGTTGGCACCCTCCCTTCTGCGAAGATCTTCGGAGTATGGTGGGTGTCGGGGGAAGTCGGATACCGCCCGGTTGCGTACGAGGAAAAGAGAGTATTCTTGTGGATGGTGGGGTTGAACCTAGATCGTCGTTTCGGTGATCAAGGCCAATAGTTTGTCGTGACTCGGTCGATGGCTAGGAGGGATGTCACTTTGGAATAAACCGAACAGGTGTGGGCTCCTAAGTCCCCTGTTTGCGGACACGCTGGATGTGTTCTTGTGGGGCAGAGAAGGGACCAGTGCCCAAATTCCTTGACACGCTTGTCGAATGCTGCGTATCGGTCGGGACGTTACGTCACGGCCGATAATGTATCTCCCCACGACTCCCCTCAGACCTGGACTTGCTGACGCACAGTGAGGTGAAATTCACATGTATTGAATATCATGCACCTCTACTTGGGTATTGTCCAAGATTCTGACTTTGACTTGCCTCCAGCTCACCGCGATGAAACACGTACACACACACTTCCCTCTATATTCTCTATTCGAGTGTTCTTCAGGTGGATTTCTTCGAAGGTATATGATCCCTCGCCCACTGAGCAGTCGACAACTTTGCATTGATCAAGGGATCTAATGGTTCAATAGCCCATGTATCGCCTCCCGCAGCTTCGGGTGGTGGAAACATAGAGATTGCTGCGAGAGAGAGATACGTGTGGTATGGATCTGGAAGGGTGCCTTCAGAATCCCCTGCAAGGAGGATACACCAGAAATATACCTGCGTGTTCTCCCGGTGCTTTAGCAATGCCACCATATTTAAATTGGCAGTTCCCGAGGAACGAAGTGAGGGCGATGTTATCCACGAGCTCTGTTGCACCAAGCATCTGTCCGGGAGGTTTATAAAAGGCGGCCTGGAAGATGGGATATAAGGAGATACCTTGATTGCACTTCCACACCAGAAACAGTAACATGCGTCTGCATCCTTGTTCGTCCTCCCACTGAACCCCCCAGATTTGTCTTGGTTTTGCAGCAACCACCGTAGAGTCTGCCGCTTTTCACTCTCACACAAGCACTCAGGAGAGCCTGGGGCGAGGCGGAGTATCGCTATCGCGAGGTATGTCGGTCCACCTGTGTTAGCGGAATGAGACACCATCTCCAATTGGAATGGCTGGCGATACAAACCTTGCGCCTCACACCCCGGTGCGGAACCATAACCACCCTCATAGGTCTAGTGCAACGTAAGCGTGGTCGAAAAATAAGGCAGGGGGATGCTTGCCCGACACCTCTTGACGAATTCCAGAGCCTTCTCGACGTTCACTCCAGACCAATCGCTGAGCAACGTGCATATAACGAATGCACAATAGGTCAGACGTAGATCTGTGTCGCCTCCCGTTGGATCTGAGGTGAAGCTTTCCGGTCCGTTAGCCCAAGGGAATTCAACAGACGCAGAAACAAACCATCCATCCTCCCGCTGGCTGGATCCCAGAAACGTCACGAGACCTCGTCGATCCAAACGTGCGAAATCATCCCGCAATACGGCAAGGGCAACCAGAGCAGTATATGTAGCGATCATATGCGGCGTGTCGAATTCGGATTCATATATGCTCTGAGGAAGGGGGATAAACCGACGTTAGCCACGAAGAGTGCGCGCTAGACCGAGATCTGGACTCGTACCAACCGTTGGGGATCACCTTCCACATCGGAACTCGTCATGTACCAACTAGGCTTGAAACCGCTCCCCCAGGTCCCACCTGGGATGACCTGTGAGGACGTGACAAAGGGATTAGGAAGAGGATCGGGCGCACCGGCGTGTAAGCCCCAAATGTCATTCCTCCAGCTCTCACGATCATTCTCCTTTGTAGCGGTTCCTAGTGTGTCTAGAAGGTCGAGCGATCCCAGGCAGTAGAAGATGAAAGCGATTCTAGCGGAACCCCGTGCCAACTTGAATCAGACCGCCCTCGGCTCACCGGATCGACATCGAACTCACTTGGAAGGCTCGACCGTCACTAAGGAGAAGGGGAGACCAGTCAAGCACCGAGTGCAATGACTGCTATGACCGCTCCTTGCTAGTGCTGGGATGCTGGTGGGATGTTCGGTCATAGTCGCTCAGCGGAAAGGACGGGGTAGCGCGGGAAGATAAGATCCCGACAACGTGGCTTTCCATTCCGTCATCACTCAAAATGGCCGGTCACAAGAAAGGGACAAATATCAACAGGTATAAAGGTAAGTACAAAACGATTAGTTCAGCGGTTCGAACTTGGAGGCTTGGGCGGTCGTAGGATGTTTTTGGGTTATAGTTATCAAGCCGTGAGATCGCACTTGCCCGGTCGCAATGCACACCACTTTGGCTGCAAGGCGATCGCCTGAATACCCCTCTGAGTGATCCTGTACGCGTGGTCGTGCAACCGCGCCAAGGCAGTCTGGCCGTTCCCTCCAGGCCCACTCCAGAACACCTCAGCGGAAGCAGCGGCACGGGGCCAGACAATAGGATCGACATTGTTCGGGGAGGATTGTTCGGTCCAGAGGAGTTGTTGACCACCGAGCACGAGATGACGTTGCGATTCACTTATGTTGGCGTAGGGATCAAACGAGTAGGCCTGGGTTTGTTAGAAGCATTTTAGCAGGCGAGAACGGGAGGGATGCGGTACCTTTTGCCAGGTTTTGAGTGGGTCACACCAGCTAACTCCAGCTGGGAAATCACCAATCCATCCTCCAGCACCACAATCCTAGACAAGTGGTTAGCGCTGGTAGACCTAGAAAAGTGCGTCGCTACGAACGAGGTAGAAATAGTCAGAAGGAGCGTGAACGATCCTGAAACCTTTCTGGACAACCGCAACAGCATCGGAGGATGAGATCCAAACCCTGATAGGTCCTATTCAGTGGCGGTATGAAGAATGCAGAGTCTGACGCTCACATAATGATTGTATCATTAGCCAAGGTAACTTGGTGGTCCAAGACCATCTCCTGCCAGACAACGGCGGTCTTTCCGACATCTTTCAATGACTTGTGTTCGGCTTGAGTAAAATCGTCCAAGGCCTGTTCAATTGTCTTCCCCGAAGCTGCTAAAGATTCCTGAGTTTTGGGATCGTCCGCGTAACATTTCGCATTGATCTCATCGCCACCGGTGCTGAAATAATTTCCAGGAAAGAGTTTGGCAGCGTTCACCAACAAATCGGTCGTGAACTTGACGGTATCCGGAGAGGCAATACGAAGTTGTCCAGCGGGAGGTTCGTTGGCGTATGTTGTCCACGGAGAAGCTTCGGGACAGGCAATGTGCTCGGGGAAGGTCTTGAAAATCGCCGAGGTATGGCCGGGTGTATCGATCTCGGGGATAACGTCGATACCAATCTGGAAGTTCGGGGGGTCAAAGTTACCGATCGGGGGATGAAAACGCCCTCACCTCGTTGGCATATTTGACAACATCTGCAATTTGAAATGGAGTGTAGACTTCTTTGGGTGAGTAAGCTCCCTTATAAGAAATGTCCTCGTGGCCAGGGACGACAAGAGGGAAACTTTGGCTATCGACGATGTGCCAATGAAAAACATTTTGCTGGTGGTAACCCAATCGGCATCGGTGGCAAAAAGAAGGGTGAGTTGAACATACCTTGACCCAACTCATTGCGTCGAGTTGACGCTTGATGACGTCAACGGGGAAGTAGTTGCGGGCTGTGTCTAACATGAAACCCCGGTAAGGCTGATGCGGAGACTTCAACGCTCAAAGAACTGGGACTGCGGGAGCAACGTACGAAAGCTGGAGAATCGGATATCGATATGGGTGTTTCCACAGTATAAATTACGGAATCGTGCGTGTACCAGATTTGGGAGAAGGTCGTCAGACCCCTGAACAGGCCAAGGGTAGAGTTGGCGGACAGCGTTGCAGGGGAACCATCCGAGGGGATGTTGAGTGTGTATGCCTCATCGCGGGTACCGAGAGGAGCTCTTGCTTCGTTCGCGATGGTTTTCGAGTCCTTGCTGAACACAACCAACGAACAGAGTTGTTTCGCGTATCTAATAGCGGCGACGTCTACCAATCCGCGACCAACCACGAGACGTTCGTGTTTGTCACTGTAGATGTAGTCAAGGGTACGAGCGACGGCACGCTGGAGGTCACTGGGGTATGGACCGTTGACCTCGATGTTGAAAGCGGACGAGAGCACGAGCCCAGTAGATCCAGTTTCGAGTGATCGGGGAAGCGGCCAAAGAGCGTCTACAATGTTTCCAGCGAGCAACACTGTCAGCACGAGCAACGGCTTCGGTGAGAGCATCGTGGAAGGGAGAGCACCGGCGAGAAACGGGGCCAGTGTGGAGATTTATGTGTGCGTTTACGTCGGAAGACCCAACGGTTTTACACTTGATGCGTGCACACATTGTCATCATCAGCCTTCTCATGATCCAAGTCAGTTGGGCGATATTTCGGCATTCCACATAGGTATCGCATTGTTACTAACTGTTGGGAAGATGCCAAGGGTCTGGTAGAATGGTCTACAGCCAATGGGATGTAGTTCCAGCCCAACGGAGTCACAGCTGGCTACACAAGACATGGAAGGAGAACCCTCCATAAGCGAGACCAAACCGTCCCTCGACTGTTCCGAGCGCCCAGTTCAGGACAAATGGCTCGCACACCTCCAGCGCCTGCCAGAGAACCTCCCGAAATCACTCCCGCAGTAATACTCTTTCGTGCAAAACAAGAAGACCAAACCCACGAAGCGACCGGTGGTGGCTTTCCATGACGTTGAAGTAGGGATCTATGCGAATGCAGAACAGCAACTCGATGACCACGCAGCCGAAGATTTGAGCCAAGCCGAGGACAATGGTCAAGGTCAAGACAGAACTCCCTCCACGGACAGTTTGAACTCGAGGGTGATGTCGATCTTGCGTCTCCTTTTCTTTACAGTGTGCTTTCGGGGTGGGAAAATGTGATTGCGGTGTTATACGAGATTTCTCACTATTTACAACGCGGTTCGCAACCGACTATCCGTTGGAATCTGTGAGGTTAAGATCAACGCCAGTAACGGGCCAGAATGTTCGTTAGGAACCGGTGACCTTGCACGGCCGTTACTGACGGTTAGTTAGAAACTCCTGGAGAACACATACGCCAAGTAAGCTCAGGGCACTTCTAGTCATCTTCTGCTTCCAGGTCACCCTCGACCCCCGCCCCTTCGCCACCGTCGTCGAAGGCTTCTCCCTCGCGATGATCCCAGTTCGGATCATCGTCCTCAAGGAACAACCTTTCCTCTTGAATTGCCTGCGGAGGCGGCGTAACGTGGGCTGAGAGTTCAACCGGAAACCCGTCAGTGGAGACTGAGTCGCGAATGACCTCGAGCACGGTTTCCATCTGATCTCCTAACCTTTCCTCCAGCTCTTCAACAATCTAGGAGCGAGAGTGAGCAGGGGGGTCAGCGGTTGATCATTGAGTGGGCGTACAGTATAGAGTTCGACTGGTTCTTTTGGGACAAGATTGACGATCTGGAGTTTTTCGGCCTTGGTCAACCCAAAGGGTGCGAGGTCCTTGACTAGCTTTTGGACGCCAGCTTCGGACAGCGATAACGATGGTTGGTAGTTAGCTGTGAGATACTGAATAGCCTGAGTAAAAAACGCGTTCAGAATACGTCGCGAAAGAGGGTGGAAAGGCCCAAGACTCGCCTCGACTTCTATTGTCCGTAGATTTTCTGATACCTGGGCATCTTGGGCCGGATTTTTTTGATTTTGCGCACGAGCTTGTTCCTCCTCCTTTTTAATCTTGAGCGCAGACTTTTGGCTTGCGAGGTGATCTGCCTCGAGTTCGCGGAGGAGGTGAAGGACCTCGAGATTTGAAAGGAGAGCAGCACGAGGATTGAGGACTTCCATCGACACGACCTTCCGAGTGACTGTCACCTGCTTCAGCCGTTTTCCTCGAATTTCTCCCCATCTTCAAGCACAAATGAACCGAGGTGGGTAACACCCCCGACGATGGCAAAAAACTATGTTCTCCGCTAATTCGCTGCCAGGTCAACCACCCCAACGCCCACCCAACTTGGGTCCATCCCCCGCCGCCCTGAACACACCCTTCAGGCCGCAATATCCGGGATACGGTATCGCACCCAGGAGTGTCATGCCGGGCTATCCAACTCTACCTAGCCATCGGGCGCAAAATATCGTGCCCCAGCCGACGCCAAATTATATCCAGAGATCGCAACAAAACTCTGGCTATCCATTCCAAACTGGTCTCCCCGGCCAACAACAGACACAGCAGCAGCAGCAACAGCAACACCCTCCTCTCCAGCATCCTCAACCGTCGCAACAACCACAGCAATCCACCAACTCTTCAAGTCTACTTCCACCGAACTCGACAACGCCTAATTTGGGAACAAACCACTCTGTCTCTTCAGCGAGTGAAGCTCTCGACCCAAACGATTTCCCTGCCCTCGGTTCCACTCCTGCGACCAATTCCAACTCGAATCAAACGAATCTGGCCCAGAACAACACGACTAGTTACGCCACCCAGGCCGGCGGGGCGACCGTGATGGGTAGTGGGAACACACAGAGCGGAACAACCGGTCTGACAGCAGAAGACTTTCCTGCGTTGGGGAGCTCACAAACAACTCACCAGCCGTCCCAAAGTCAATCCCAGCCTCACGATCTTCCCCATCCTCCGGGTCTCAACGGATTCAGCGACCAGAATCATCGGTCCGGTATAATCAGCGGCATCACTTCGGGGACGCAACAGCCAGGGGTATTGAATATCGGACAACAGCAGAGGTTACACCAGTTCCAGTCAGAAGCGGACAAGAGGGTGAGTATCATCTCGCATCTGTTCGTAGGGTATACCTTCGAATGATTCGTCGTTTCGTGTGATTTCCCCCCACCCTGTCTGAATAAGAGTCCAAGCAGTTGACCACGTTCCAACAGAATTTCAATCAAAAGCTCAATCAGTCGAATCACGCTGCGTGGCCGTCACCGAACCCCGCCACGAACCAAAATTCGCAACCGACGTACCCTACGTCATTACAGAACGGTTCAGGCCATCAATCTCATCCGAACCAAGCGCAACAGCAGCAACCGCAACTTCAGCAAACACAGCAGTCACAACAAACACAACAACCGCGGATAAATCCACCGCCAGGAGTTCCAACTCCGAATACGTTCCCGCCGCAGACGCAGTCAACACCAGCGACCTTTCCTGCGAACGGAACGGGGGCAGATGCACTTCATATACAATCTCAGGGACCAACGAATGCGTCAGCTGCGTTGCCGCAGACACCAGCTCAACAAGTGCTAGTCTCGCCTGCGGATCGATGGGGGCTGCTAGGCTTGATTGCTCTGATAAAGTGCACGGACCCGGACTCAAACTTACTGTCGATTGGTACGGACCTAGGGACGATGGGTCTGGATATGCAACAGAACGGGTAAGAACTTTGTGTGGAGGAACGTTCGATCCGCTCACAAGGATCTTTTTCATAGCAACCTGTATTCGACATTCATTACACCTTGGGCGGACTCTTCAGCCGCTCATTCTGTAGAACCAGATTTCCACCTACCGAGTTGTTACAATGTCCAGGCCCCTCCACCTGGTGCATCAAAGGCGCAAGGATTCACGGATGAGACACTGTTCTACATGTTTTATTCATGTCCGCGAGACGCTCTTCAGGAAATTGCTGCCCAGGAACTGTACGTTTGACTGATTGCATCGTGTGGATCGTTCCCCACTGAGTTTTGTGGCGTGATTGTGATCCAGGTACTCGCGGAACTGGAGATACCATAAAGAGATGCGTCTGTGGCTGACGAAGGAGCAGGGCCTCCCAGTCTCCCAGAAAATCCTCGGCGGAGAGCAAGGAGCGTACACCTACTGGGATCCAGACAACTGGGAAAAGGCTAGGAAAGAGATGGCTATTGTGTACTCGGACCTCGAGGACCGTGGGACACCGGGTTATCCTACGAACGGAGGCGTACAGGGCCAACAGGCCGGTGCGGGAGTCGTTGGTACTCCAGGTGTTGGTGTAGTTCAACAGGCACAACTAAACCAGAACCAGAGGGTCGCTGGTGGTTACCCCGGGATTGGGATGTAAGGTTATCCGTGTTGCGTATTCATCTCGTCTTGCGGTCATCGGTATTCGAATTGCACTTGCCACCATTCCTCTATCTCTCTCCTACCACTTTGTCTTATTGTCTCCCCCTCTCCCTTCTTCTCTCGCTGTGGCTTCTCTAATCATCTCTATCAATTGCAATATCCTGTGTTTGTGCCACTGCTGGGTGTTGACCCTCCGAACTATTACTTCCTTCATCTGGTTCGTTCGCCTTGACCTTCTCTCTCTCCTCTCTCTTTTTGAACAAAACCCCGATTTGCTTTCGTCGCTCGAAACCATAACCGCTAACCGCCCACACGCGCCACATTTGTACCCTCCTGTATTACTTAATCCCACCAGTCTTTTCTCCACTTTCTTTCGACCGTTTCCTTTGCTACTGTGTAAAGCCATATACGGGTTCCAAACGAGTGGCCGAGAACATCGAGGGGGTCACCTTTCTGAGCGCCCGCCGCTGCAAGATTTCGGGGACGTCCGAACTTTGTCAGCCGCGCTGCGCTCTCCACCATTCCTTTCCCTCAACCATGCGTTTCTGAACGTGGTCTCATACCTTCGAAAACCGACATCCAAAACACGGGACTTTTATCTCAACTTCATAACTCGCTCGCAGTTCCAGAGAATTGATCTTTCGGCGCCAGACTTGCTGCGGCTGTGCTCTGCCAACTCTCGATCCCACGCGGAGGTTTTCGGAATAATCGGACGAGTTACATAGAGATCACACCAAGGAATGTGAAGGAAACCCTGGATATCCCGTTAACCTTTGTGTGCCAATCGCTGACTTTGTTCTGCGGCGACGGCTGAACGGACTGTCCTGGTCTGTTCCTTTATAAACTCAGCCTCCGTGACTAGCTTCCAAGCAGAGTTGGATCGTTGTCTGCGTGTGCGCAACCCTGTTCTGTTCGCTCTCGGCGTATGCCTGTGCACCTAAGCGTCGAAACTCTTTCTCGGAGTTGGTTTGGATCTAACGATGGGGTCGTCTCCGCCGAGCGTTTGCTCTATGCTAGTCTTATCGCTTCGCTCTGACTAGCGTTCATGGCGGTGCTTGTGTCAACCGGTCTGTGCGAATCAAGGGGAGGGCATCGATGGAGGAGGACCGGGAGAAATGACACTTTCATGTGAGTTCCTTTCACTTTACCTATACCCGATCGATCTCTTCGTTACAGGTGTTCTTCTGCCCGTCACCTGAATCACTACAAGATCTTCACCCCGCAATTGTCTCTTCCAGATAACCCCCGTCACTTATTATCTGGGCAATCGCCGTGTACCTCTCCTCCCATGCACTTATACTCACACCGTCACTCAGCACGTAATCGTGGACACGTATTCGGTCGGGATCTAAGCTTTTGAAAAATGTGACCCATTCTCGTCGGTGGGTTTGGCGAATGCTGAGCAGTTGACCATTTTGAACTCATATTTAAGATACCTCAGAGTCCGACGCTGGCGCGACATCCTGTTGTCCTCTCCCCGTCCGTGGTGCGACATTAATCGTTCCGGAAGCCGGGGTCCTCTTTGGGAACATGCTCCCCGGAAGTGCGTTGATAGTTAGACCCTCCCTCATCGTCCCGCCGGGAAGCAAAGAAACTCAAACTTTCTGTGCGTTGGAGGAGTGATTTGGGTGGGTTCGGGCCCGTAACGCGGGTGTGGGCCTTTTGCGGGTTCTATACAGGGGTCGAAAAACTATATTGAATGGATGGTGCATGTCGGTCGTTGCATACATGGGTATGGGGAAATCAAGGGGAAATCCTGATCGTGATGTTCTCGACGACGTAGTCTGAATCCGCGTAGCCAATGACTTTAGAAATGGATGAACTGCAGAACACGGAAGGGGTCAGCAAACCCTGCCTTCTCCGTACGCCACGGATGCCGAAGAAAAACGGGACTCGTAGTTTAAGAAGTTCGATAACAGTATCCATTTACGTACCTATTCATCCTCTTCACTTTCTCTATTTGTTCCGAGTTGTAGTTGGCTAATCCCCTCCCGACTTCGACCAGTTGCCAAGAATCTACGGGGTCCGAATCTTCGAGGACGGCGACCTGATCCTCCTCAATCGCACTCGGCAGATTCGAGTTGTTGGTGTAGAGAAAATGGTGCGTTCCACCACTCGTCAAGTCCGCCAAATCGGAACTCGAGGCGGTCCTACTTTCAATCGTCGGAGTGGCCGACGCGGAAGTCGATGCACTCGTAGGGATCCCTCGAACGTACTCCCTAACAGCCGCTTCTGGGTCTTCTTTGGCTTGAGTCGTTCCGGCCGCATCGACTGAACTCATCTGGGCTCGAATGCAAATCCTAACCGCTTGATGAGAAGCGAAAGAACCCTTTACGCCGATCACCCCGACAGGTAGTAACCTCCCTCCAGATTCCTTCCTGGACAAAACTACGTGAGCGCCTGTGTCAATGACGACGGTACCTGCAGGGAAGAGTGTATGAGATGTCCAGGATTTCATATCCCTCATGGGGTTCAGAGAGGGTTTGAATAGGGTGTGTTTTGGACGCGTGATGGTCGAGGGGTCCACACCGGGGATGGAGGCCGTGGCGTGGTATTCGATGATGGATAGGATGCTTTCCGGGTTCTTGGAAGAGGCGATGATGGTGTTCACTCCAGCTTCCGTTGCGATGTCTGCCGCGATCAGTTTCGTTTCCATTCCGCCAGTCCCAAGGTTGGATCCGAGCGTGGCGGTGCTGACTGGGATGCACACGTTTTTGTGGGTAATGGGAGCGACAGCCGAACGGACGGACACGTCAACAGGGCAAGGGTTAGTAAGAAAATCAGTTGGGTTTTCTTCGATCGGCTATGAAGGAGAAAAAAAAGGCGAACGGAGCGAAGAACAAGGTGTGGCAGGTGGAGTGGGCACCGGGAATGAATGATAGACGAAGAAGAGAGAAAGGCTTTGGCTGGTTCCCTACCTTCCAATCGAGCTTCGGCTACGGATGAAACGACTTCCAGGAACTTGGCGTTCGGGTCCTTACGCGGGTTTGACGAGTATAGCCCGTCCACGTCCGTCAGCAGGAAGAGATAGTCGGCGTGGACCATGGACGAGGTTATGGCGGACAGCGTGTCATTATCACCGAATTTGATTTCCTGTACGTTTCACAATTTGTTTAGGCTTCTGAGGATTTCAAGTTCGAAAGGAGAAAAGACGTACGCTAACAGAGATGGTGTCGTTCTCGTTTACGATCGGCACGACGCCCATAGACAACAGTTCATTGAACGTATTGACGGCGTTGAGGTACCTCGTGCGCTAAGAAACGGCATCACAGTAACTCAGGCTCAAAGCTTCATTTTCCAGGGCGGCCAGACGGCCAACGTACGTCTGAAATGTCCCCTCTCGTCAAGAGGATTTGAGCGATCGGTTGACCAAGCTGGCCAAACAAATTATCCCACAGCGCGATAAGCCTTCCTTGTCCGATCGCCGCAAGAGCCTTCAAAACAAAAACAAAAAAAACGCAACTCGTTCGATTACAGCCCGTACTTCGCTTAGAAAAGCAAGGAAGGTTCGGCTTGCCTGCTTTCCAGAAAGGTTCTTAGGTCTGATCGGGATTTCCATCCTCTTCAGACCGACTCCGATAGCTCCAGAGCTGACGAGGACGACCTTGTGACCTTGTGATTTCAAGCGCACGACCGTCTCGACCACCATGGAGAGCGTCGAAAGGAGGGGCTGGTGGGTCGTTTCGTGGACGATCGAAGATGTCCCTGACGTCCCGCACCATCACAATCACACATCCCACCAAAAGATGAAAAGCCATACGTTCATTCATTTGATATTTTGTTGGAGGAAGAAGAGAATCGCACCGAGTTTTATGACGATTGTGCTCGTCGATCCGCGATTTCGAGATGACATTGAAGGTGATTCAGTCGATTCAATTTCAAAATCATCCCACGTTGTAGTGACGTCGGAATTTGCCATTGGGACCCGTCAAAGTGCACGTTGAAAAATCGCCCTAGAGGCCTGTATATTCTTACACCTCTGTTACAGCAGGTTTCACTTCGATAGACCGTTTTCCGCAGGATACGGCCCCAATTTTTTGTTTACCTTTTGATGGTATTGGGGCTCGGCACCCCGGCACAGCCGGAGCCGGGTCCTGGCAACAGCCCAGCCCCACTACCACATCGTTCGCAAAAATTGACAACTAATCCCTGATACGAATCAGGGGTTGCTGACGACCCTATAGACCGGAAAGTGGGTGGGGAAACGAGGTTGCTGGCCTGTTGAGGTGAATCCACGGACTGGCCGATGCCGGGGTGCCGGGGTGCCGGACCCCAATCCCATCAAAAAGTAAACAACGAATTGGGGCCGTATCCTGCGGAAAACGGTCTATCGAAGTGAAACCTGCTGTAAGCTTACGTACGTCACTCCCGGACCGAACCGGACTCAAATCACCCGATTCCACCTCTTTTGGTACATTATCACACGAAAGCGCCAGATGATCATCCCAAGTTGCGGGAAAGGTAAGTACTAGTAAGTAGTGCCCGCTTCAACGATGCCCTGGTCATCAATCCCAGTAAAACCGGTACCGGTGCCAGAGAATAGATCAGAGAAGAGAATGGATGGGTCTGCCAAGAAGTCTACTGGGAGTAATTCCACCGCACAGGCAGGGTGACGATCGTCCGTTGGGACCTCTTCAAATCCGACGTGGGTCGTAGTCGGCTCTTGCTCGTCATCCCAAATCATTCTTGAGGTTACTGGGGGTGGCTCGATCCCTACCCTCGCGCGATCCAGTCTGGATCCCACCCTTCCTGTTCGCCCCCCACTGGTTAGAATACCATCTTGGTCGATATACCGGACCCCCCCAAATTTCATTCTGGCCCAATCACTAAGATTTAATTTCCAGCCAGTGTAGGAACCGTCAACCGTTGCGCGCAGCGCTGTCACGATGTCTCTGTAAACCGTTGAGGCGCAGTCGGTAAGTAAGAACTCTGGACGTACTGTAAATGTAGTGATGCTCTCCGTCTGTAAAATGACATCAAAGACCGAAGCTTTTGTCGTTGGAGGGTAGTACCTTTTTGCTGTTTGCTCAATCATGGCCGTGCCGACCTCGATGGCCCGGAATTCCAGAGAACTGTAGTCGATCCCTTTTTTCTTCCAAAACATCAAGAGGAGGAATATCGTCGATGTGAGCAGAGACTTCTACGCACAATGAAAGAGGCCATTGAGCGTTTGTACAAACACAGAAAGCGTAAGGCTTACGATCAGTAAAAAAGAGTGAAGAGGAACTGTCATCACATCCCTCGCAGACTCGATGATTGCAACACACTGTTTCGAGGCATTTTTACAGATAATCATGGAGGACGCAGACAGCTCCAGGTCCGGGGGTTCCTTCAGGGCAAACATCCGATGGATGTGGAGTTGTGTCTCATAGAATTGGGTCCAAAGGAATGCGGTTTGGATTAGCCCCGCCCGGCTTTTTGTCGGAGCCTCGGGACCCCGACGTACTGTAAACAGGCAATTGGTCAATGTTTCAGGCTGCGCTGATAGATAACCGAGGGAGCGCACATTGTTCTGGGACAGCGTCAACCCACTTATTTAGGGCTGAGTCGAGAGTCGCAACGATATGCTTTTCCCAACTTTTTCCAACATAGCCGAGAATAAGTCTTGACCTCCTTGTTGAATACTGTAATAAAGTCGGTCGTCAAATACAAGGAAAAGAGGTGAAGAGTAGACACACAATGGTTCTGAGGGCAAACGCGAGAATTTGGTTGAGTTTTATAGCCGCCACGAAACAACACATCTGCGTCGATTGCTTGGCCCTTGTTGGGTCATCAGGACCACAGGCATCCAGGCATCCAGGTCTTCATCGTCACAGACGAGGGGGAGGCCCGCATCAAAACTTCTCGGAGTGAGTTCCAAACCACGTCACGGTGGAGGTGAAAAATTTACTCCTCGTCCTGCAAGACGCACGCTCTACCCAGCAATGTGCTGAAAGCACGGTCCAGCACGACCAAAACCCTGTGAGACAGCGTCAAGTCAAGTTTTTGACCCCCTCCGTGGAAAGGAACCAACCAGAATGCTCGTTTCCACAACTCTTTCTCAAGTGGTTGTTTTTTCGAAAAGAATTTGCGGTGGACTCCATTATCCTGCATGATCCTGAGTCCCGTTCCGATAATCAGCCACGGGGTTTCTATCGGAGAATAGTTCTCGAGGAATAACGCAGATAGCTTTGCGAAGGTTATTACACCGCTCCAAAAGTGAACGAGTGAGCTCACCGGGTATATCTGGGCCTCGTAGAGTGAATGCGGAAGGTAAGGTACTCTGCGTATTCCATTGACTTGATTGTAGAAGCTCCAGGCCGTGCACGGTGTAGAAGTCGACAGTTCGTGAACCACGCTCGGATGGTCGGAGTACCTACAGCCAATTGCGCAAACCAATAGCACTGTAGCACCAAAGTTCTGGTCGAGCTCGTGAAACCCTTCCGCAATCGAGCGCATGAAGGAGGGACGGTGGAGAAGAGGAAGTATGATATTGAGGTTGTCGAAGTAAGAGTTCACAAGGTGGATCATGAGGGCCATTTCGGGGAACTCAAACCGCACTGCTGGGGACTTGAGTATGGGAACAAGGCACTAAAAACTCGGGTAAGTTAGGGACTCTGAGGAGAAGAATGCTGAGAAAAACCACGGATACATCAGGTAGGTCCCAGAATTCCATCCTTCGAGTCTGCATCAACCTGAAGGGATCGTGCTTGTGCATTTTTTCGCCAAGTACTTGATGCGTGAATACGAACATAGAACATGGTGACATGGTGTTCTCGCTACAGAATAGGGATCTTCTCTGATCCTCAACAGCAGGTATCTCCTCTTGGTCTGGTTTCAAATACGAGAATTCGTCATCACTGTGATCCGCTCCCTCGGAATGTGACAAAGGATTAGCGTCTCGGGGTTGGCAATATCCCCGTGAAAGAAGGGCGGTCAACGTTTGGCAGGGGTCGGCGTTGTCTTCTGATTCACTGTCACTAACTGCGGGGCTGTCATGGATTGATGATGGAGCTTGAGTTGTACCCCCGAGCTCGTACTGTCTCGGAAACTATCAGATAGGTGGTTGGCACCGAGAGGGGAGACCCACACACGTGCTTAATCAACTGCTCCAGGTTGGTTATACGAGATTCGAGAGCTTGGACGTAGCTATGGAATGCATGAATTCCGGTTCGATCTACCCCCTACGGGTCCCTTGCACCTACGTTTTGGGTTTGACCTTTTGCGATGTCGGTTGACCGTGATGCCGGGGATTACGAGCCAACGGGGGGTCGTTATATGTGCATTCTACAGTATGGGTGATACAGCTCGCGCAACGGCCACCAGGTACACCAGAACCGTTGCCTGACGCGAGTCTGTCAATTGTGGTTTCTCTATGTTTTCGTGACTTACAGCGAGCTGGGTGAATTCTTTAGCCCTGGAAGAGGATTGAGCAACGAAAACTCACATTTACTCCTCCTACAAAAGTCACAGGCTCTTGTTCTTTTAGGTCTTAAGGAGGACATGGGCGCATCTGACTGAGGATTTGTGTTTTGTCCAGCCGACATCTAGCCGACATCATCGGGCTGTCATGAAAGCGCCTTTGAAGCGGTCAGTCCCAACCGCGTCGAAGACCATAAAATTGCGGCCGACTTGTCCCGCGGGCACCAGTTTACACCACACAAAACTTTAGGGGAGTGGTTCGGCTTGAGCGCATTTGTGAAAGAGCGCCCTGGTGAAATGCTCAGAACCTTCCTCAGAAGTAGGCTGGAATCCAGCCTCGAAATTCAGAGGCGGGGCTCGGGAGGAGAGGGTACAGAGGGGGAAAGTGCCTCTGACCTCAGAAGTACTTTCATACAAGCTACTAATAGTTCTCATCGACCTCGCAGCACCACTAACAATCGCGCAAAATTGGCCTCTATTCTATCCCACGACACAAACGGCTTTCGAGGGGGTGCTGGATGTGGGGGACTCCGCGCGGCTCGTCACGCACTTCAACCTCTGGTCGGCCTTTTGATTTCCGAAGAGCGGATTTAAATTGAAGCGAGTTTACATCATAAACATGAGGAGGATTCTAAACGTACTCGAGTCGGTCAGCATTCAAAAGCTGTGGTTCGGAACGATTGATATTTGTTCGAGGATATCATGCTAGGTACTCTCCCAGTGGCTAGCCCAACATTTGAACAATCATCTACGGGTTCTGCACACTGAAGCTTGCTCACCCGTACATCGCACTGAGCTTTGGATCATCCTGGACAATTCCAGTATTCTCCATCGTTACCGATGGAGTGGGTGTCGACCCGGACGAAGCAGGATTCAGAAAATCTTGATCAAAAATTCCCGTAGTCTCTCCGGTATCCGTCATTAAATCGTTGTATATCATGAGTTCCATTGGAAGAAGCGGCGACGCGCCGTTTCCGTCAAGCTCGGGTGACCAGGCTGGCCGTTTCGTATCCAAGGACGAAATGGGGGTCCCAAAAGGAAAGATTGTGGAATTCGCAAGGAAGTCGATGATAGAAAATCCGTCCCGTCGAATAGGTCCGGTGCCACTTGTCACGTTGCATTCGGTGTTCTGTTGCTCCGCAGCTCGTGCTGAGAGGTCCGTGAGGTTTGTACCAGCCCGGGGTCTTGGTCCCCCATGTGTGCCTGTGGGCGATACAACCCCGTCCTTGTCGATGTACACGACATTCTCATGTTGGAGTCGGTATAAATCCTCGATACTGGGAGTCCATCCCTCATAGGATCCATCATTCAGCCCACGTAATGTCCTTAAAATGCCTCTGTGGAAACGTGCCATTCAGTGGTTATGGAGTTTCCAGGACGAAAAGGGCCTACCGCACACAGTCAGAGGCTATCCACCTATAAATTGTTAACCCTTGTCAAAAAAGCTGCAACGATTCACACAACCTTTTGGAGGTAAGATCCACCAGCCTTGTCCCCGTCTCGATAGCATGGTACTCTGGCGAATCGTCCTCAATGCCCCCGGTCTTCCAAGAAAGAATCATGAGGATCAGGATTGAAGCAAATACAGGTCTCTAAATCCACGGCGTCGAATCATTGCGGTAACAATAATACGCAAGACCCCAAGCCTCACCATCAATCCAAAGCAATAAAGAGAGCTAGAGAGTGTATCTTTGGCAGAATCCACCATTGCTATACACTGTTTTGCGGAGTTTTTGCAAATGATTATGGAGGATGCCGACAAATCGGGATCGGGAGGGTCTCTCAAAACAAACGCACGGTGAACGTGAAATTGAGTTTCGTGAAACTGGCACCGAAGATATGTTGACTGGACGAAGAAGGTCCGGTTCTCCTTTGATGCTTCTGAACCCCACCGCACTGAAACGACCTTGTAAATGAGGCTGTTCGGTATCGTGAATGACGGAGAGGACGCACGGTGCTCAGGGACAGTGTCCGACCACCTGTTCAGAGCGGACTCGATGGTGGCGATAACGTCTTGCTCCCACCGTTTTCCGACATAACCGAGGAGAACCCTCGATCTTTTCGTCGAATACTATGCATTGTGCTATTAATGAGGGCAAACACGACTAAGTTTGCGACTTACAACAGTTCGGAGAGCAAATGCGAGGATATGGGATAACCTTATCATACAAACGAAGCTGGACATCTGTGCTGGACGGTTTGGCTGCAATGGGGACTTGAGACCCGACTCGTCCAAATCCTCGTCATCACATATAAGAGGAAGTTCAGCGTCGAAACTGTGGAGGCTCAGCGTTTTGGGAATTAGTGAGAATAGGGGAACCGACTCTTCGTCCTGCAAGACACAGGGTCTACCAAGAAGTGTACTTAAGGAGCGGTCCAAAATTACCAGTGACCTGCCCAGGACTCAAGCGTTAGCGACCTTAGGATTTAGGTTGGTGTCCGACTGACCAAAAGGAACGCTTCCAAAGTTCGGTCTCGAGTGTTTTTTGTGACGAGAAGGACTTGCGATGAACCCCAATCTCCTGCATGACCCTGAGCCCCACTGCGACTATCGTCCATGTCGCTTCTTGCTGCGAGTATCCCTCGAGAAACATCACTGTCAACTTTGGTGGTGGTCACTGAGTCGTCGATCGAAGAGAGCCAGCGGACATACTGGGTAAACCTGGGCTTCATACAGCGAGTGTGGGAGATACTGGAGCTTTTTGATGTTGTTGACTTGATGAAAAAACTTCCAGGCGGTACACGGAGAGACAGGCGATAGCGCTTGGACCACCCTCGGGTCATCGGTGGCCCTGCACCCAATGGCACACACCAGCAGCACCACAGCACCGAAGCTCTGGTTAACCTCATGCAACCCCTGTTGTATCGAGCGCACGAAGGAAGGCCGGTGGAGGATTGGGAACATGATGTTGAAATTGTCGAAATAACAGTCCACGAGGTGCCACAATAGGTCTATGTTGGGGAACTCGAGGAGGACGGTTTTGGGCCTGAGCATGGGGGTCAACCACTAGGAATGAAGGTAAGCGACAGACAGAAATGCACGAAATTGATGGAATTACATCAGGAGTAGTCCAAAACTCCTCCCTGTATGCACGTGCGCGATTTCTGGGGAGTGCTTCACCACTTTCGTCGAAGGCGCGACTGGTAAATGCAAGTAAGCTGCTCTTCCCGTAAAAGCGGGAGGTGTGCTCCCCGGTCGGTTCTTGTAAAGGATTGGAAATTGCTAGGTCTGTCTCCGTGAGGGAAAAGAACTCATCGTCACTATCGCTTGTCTCTTCTGCAAATGATAAAGGGTCCATGTCCTCCGGTTTGGAGTAGGCGTTCGCGGGAAGCGGCCGAAGTTGGTCTCCTAATGCATGCGAGTTCGTGAAAGGATGACCGGGGATTGGGGATGAGGATTCTCCAGCGTTATGTTGGCCGGAGTACTATTGCGGGGTGAGAAGAGCGATCCGCTTTTAGAGAGCGGAACGTGCCTCGCGAAGGTGTCGCTCCAGGTTTGCGATGCGATTCTCCAGATGTTGTATATAGCTGTAAGCGCTTGAGTCTTCGTAGAACTCAGTGAGTGTCCACGTACCCTCTAGGTTTTGGTGGCTGGGGTTCGGGTGAGATGGTGCGATGGGAAAGGACTGGGATGGCATGCATACTTTCAAATGATCATTGTAGGTACACTTTATCGAATGGGCGGTGCAAGTTGCGCAATGGCCGCCAGAAGCATCCGAACCATCACCTGCGGGGATAGGCCATCATCAAAACGACTGCGGGATTACTGCTATAAGTCTGTCGTGGCTTACACCGAACTGTGGGGAGTTCAGTCTCGGATGGTTAGCGGAGAGAGATGTTACCCACCTTTCTTCCTTCGACAAGAATCACACGCTTTGGATCGAGTCGACATGGAGGTCGTGACCGAAGATGGCCTTGAGAATCGAGACTTGAGGAGACAGGGAATTATTTAGGCGCATGCCGGAGATGTATCTACGTGTCGCGAAAATCGAATTTCCACGGTATCAACGCCTCTAAAATGCTTCTCGATGTCAACGTATGTGCTCAATATCTTTGCGTCTCTTGCCCTCCGCTGAAGACCCAGATGCCAACAGCGGAAACTTTTCTCGAGGTCGGACCGCGTAAAAGGAGTAGATTTCCATCCGACAGAGCCATGGATCTTGACCGGTCTCTACAACGGCACAGTCAATATCTATAACCATGAGACAGGTGCAGTCGTCAAGACTTTCGAGGTTTCAGAGGTCCCCGTCCGATGCATCAAGTTCATCCCTCGTAAGAACTGGTTCGTCGCTGGCTCGGACGATTTCCAGCTTCGCGTCTTCAACTACAACACTCACGAGAAAGTATCCGCCTTCGAGGCTCATCCCGACTACATCCGGTGTCTCACCGTCCACCCCACCGCAAGTATTGTCTTGACCGGAAGCGATGACATGACAATCAAGGCTTGGGATTGGGAAAAGGGTTGGAAGTGCATACAGGTCCGAACCATACCTACCCTTGAGCCCTCTCAGTATCACTCACTACGGCTCTCGTAGATCTACGAGGGCCATACCCACTACATTATGAACATCGCCGTAAATCCCAAAGACCCCAACACCTTCGCCTCGTCATGTCTTGATAGGACCGTCAAAATGTGGTCTTTAGGATCTCCCAATCCAAACTTTACCATGGACGCTCACGACAAAGGTGTTAACTACGTAGATTTCTACCCTGGTGCGGATCGGCCATACCTCGTGACTGCCAGTGACGACAAAACCATCAAAATCTGGGACTACCTCAGTAAAAGTTGCGTCCAAACTCTTGAAAGTCATACGAATAATGTCCTCTTCGTCGTTTTCCATCCAAACCTACCAATCCTTATTAGCGGCGGTGAGGATGGTACGATCAAGATCTGGAATAGTGGCACCTACCGGTTGGAAAACACCCTCAGCTATTCACTGGAACGCGCTTGGTGCGTGGCCCTCCGGCGTGACGCTAACGAGGTGGCCGTTGGTTTCGATGAGGGAATAGTCGTCGTCAAGCTCGGCCGGGACGAACCCGTCTTCAGCATGGACTCCTCTGGTAAACTGATATACACTCGCAACACCGACGTTCTCTCTGCAAATCTCCAAGTCGGACAAGAAGATATCGAAGGGCACGCGGACGGCGCCCGCCTTATATTATCCATTAAGGAGCTGGGCACTACTGAGGTCTTCTCCGCGTCGATATCCCACTCCCCGAACGGCAGATTCGTGACCGTCGTTGGCGACGGAGAATACATCGTCTACACCGCCCTTGCTTGGAGGAACAAAGCATTCGGTAACGGCACCTCCTTCGCATGGGCTGGCGATTCCAATACATACGCCGTTTTGGAAGGCAGGATGAAAATCCGCCTCTACAAGGGTTTCCGTGAGCGGACAGGCGCGGGCATGAAAGGCTCTGGGTCGTGGGGAATTGACGGTCTGCATGGGGGCACCTTATTGGCCGCTCGTGGAAATGGTTTTGTCGTCTTCTGGGATTGGGAGAGTGGTGAGATTGTGCGACGGATCGATGTAGACGCCAAGAATGTAACGCCCCTTATTCCCACCATTTCAACTGAATATCCTTGACGGTTCCTTTCAGGTTTTCTGGTCCGGTTCGGGGACTTTGGTGGCTATCGTCTCGGAAGACTCCTACTACGTCCTGAAGTTTGATCGTGATGCGTATAGCGAGAAGATCGAGACTGGTGTCGATCTAGGAGACGAAGGTGTCGAGGAAGCTTTCGATCTCGTTGCAGAGGTTTCCGAGAGGTATACCACCCGCTTTTACAATCCAGACGAGCATGACTGATCCGCCACTAGCATTCGAACTGGTCGATGGGTTGGAGATTGTTTCCTTTATACTACGTCAAACAACAAGTTGAATTACTTTGTGGGAAGCGAATCTTTCACCGTCAGTCAACTTGATACGTGAGTCAGATGCATTACCTTAGCTAACATCGGGAACTCACATTCATCCTAGTCCGATGTATCTGCTGGGTTACATCCCCACCCACAACCGCACGTACCTCGTTGACAAGGATGTCAAAGTCTACGGGTATTCATTGTCATTGAATCTGATCGAGTATCAGACTGCCGTCTTGAGAGGTGACATGGAAGCTGCGCAGGAGATTCTTCCAACGATTCCGAAAGAACAACAAAACAAGGTGGCGAGGTTCCTCGACGCACGAGGTCTCTCTTTCAAGAGATGTGATGGAGACGTGACATTTGACCGCGCATTCGTTTCTAGGTCTGAAGGAGCTTGCTCTTGAAGTAACAAACGACCCAGACCACAAGTTCGATCTCTCACTTCAACTCGACGACCTCGACACGGCGCTGGGAATCACCAAGACCGTTCCAGAATTAGAAGCGGAGCCTAAGTGGAAGGCTGTAGGAGATAAGGCCTTGGCTGTCTGGAGGTTCGACCTCGCCAGGGAGTGTTTTGAGAAGTCGGGGGACTTGAACGCTTTGATGCTGCTACTGCTCTCGATCGGAGATCGGGATGGGCTGAAGAAGCTGGCCAACGATGCAGGTCAGTAAAAGCTGTCATTCGTTGGTTTGAGCGGCCCAGGTAACATTACTCTAGTGGAGGCGGGACAAAATAACTTGGCCTTTGCCACTCTATTCCAGCTGGGCGATACAAAGGCTTGTATAGATCTGCTCGTCAAAACTCAACGTATCCCGGAAGCCGCGATATTCGCCCGGACATATACCCCAAGGTAGGTGTCCCCCTTCCACTAGCACCCGTCTCATCTCTTACTCCCCTTCACTTTCAGCTTAGTACCAAAGGTTGTCGAAACTTGGCGCGAAGATCTCGTTTCTGGGAATCGTCCAAAATTAGCCGCTAGGATCGCTAGTCCAACCGAACAACCGAACGCCTTTGGAGAGGGATGGGAAAGCGTTTTAGAGGCCGAGCAATCATCGAGGTCCGATGGCGTCCTCGTTGACCTGTGAACTACTTTTGTACCGTGTACAACTTGCGTCCCATCGTTTGATACACTAGGCGGTGGGGTTATATAAACCATCGACCTTGGTCCTCGCGTTTTGATCACCCCTCGTGTCGTCCAAGGCGATGAACGCGTAAGGTGGCATAATTGCTACATCCCTTCCGGGTGATGTGGTGTGGCCTGTTTGAGGAGACCGCACAATGGGCGGTAACCATTAAGTCGACATCTGTAACAGTAGCTACTAGTTGTCCTCTACTCTCACATCACACCTCCTCCTTCCGTAAGCCCATGTGCGCGTGGGAGATCGCCCGCAAGATCAGATATCTGATTCAAGAAGTTGTCGTAAAACGCATCCCAATTCCTACAGTCGCTCAGAATCGCGGCGTGAGAAAACAAGGAGAAGACTAACTCATCCACCGTATCGGATGTTTGACTCGCGTACTGTCCAGAATTGGGTGCTTGTGCTGGACTTGGCAAAAGATACCTGCCCCTCCAATACTTCCCGCCAAGCTATCGTGCCCTAGAGACTCCATCTGGACCGCGGGAGATGTTGATCCATTTCCACGATCATCCCCAATGTCACCTCCCATCTTCTGTGGCTGCCCAGGTATTGGGGATGGCACATATTGACCCCCTAGGTTCAATCGAGGGCAAAAGGCCCTGTTGTGTTCCGGGCGGCATAGGACCCCGTCCTTGTTGACACAAAGAAATTTTCCGAGGCGCGGACGGTACCAGTCTTCGACTCTGGATCTTGTACGGGCGGGGGTATCATCACTTGTTCGCTGTAGCATGTCCAGAATATCCCTGAGGTTCTACTGAGCAGCCGCAGCGACCGTAGGATCTTTATGAACCCACAGTAGACGCGTTAACACCCTCCATCTGTGAAAATGTAGGTGGATAAGAGGGGATGTGGACGGTTTTTCAACGATGGATTACCTTTCCGAAGTTTTTTCTATCACCGCCTTGCTAGCCTCGAAAGCACGGTACTCGGGGGAATCGCGATCAAACTCGCCCTTCTTCCAGAACATCAGAAGAAGGAACATGGATGAGGCGAAAATAGATTTCTGAATTGGGGGCGATCGCTTGAAAAAGATCCACGTATTTTGGCAAGGTTAACGCACAATCAATAGGTACGAGCAGAGAGGTATGGCGAGAGCATCATTGGCGGACTGGAAGATCTCAATGCACCGTTTCGCAGCATTCTTGCAGATGATCATAGAAGCCGCTGCCCGTTCCGGGTCCGCGTGATTCTTGAGTGCGATCACCCTATGAACGTGGAGTTGCGTTTCGTGAAATTGACACCAAAGAAAGGCAGATTGAGCCAGGTATGCTTTGTCCTTTTTTGAAGCCTCCGACCCCCAGTGTACTGGGGAGGAAACAAAGAAGTCCAGCGATGTGATACAAAGAGGGGGAAATCAAACTCTCACGATGTTCTGGAACGCAATCAACCCATTTGTTCAACGCAGAGTCGAGAGCCATGACTATGTGTTGTTCCCAATGCTTCCCGACGTAGCCAAGGACAACCCTTGAACTTTTTGTAGAATACTATATCTGGTCATCAGTCTGAGGGACGATGTAATCGAATTGGTAACTTGCGATGGTCCGCAGAATAAATGCGAGAATCCGGTTGAGTCTGATGATAGCCAAAAAACTGCACATCTGCGTCTGCGGGCAGGTCGTTGATGGAGAGCTCAAGCCAAATTCCTGCAGGTCCTCGTCGTTACATTGAAGTGGAAGTTCTGCGTCGAAACTTGGGGGATTGAGCTGCTGTGTAGGAAGGTATTCGAAAACCTACTCCTCATCTTTCAAGCCGCATGTTCTGCCGAGGAGTGCACCGAAATGCCGGTCTAAGACGATTAATACCCTGCATGGTCTTTTGAGATCTGCCCCTCCAACTGTGTACCCTCGAGCATATTCACCAGAACGTTCGCTTCCAGAGCTCTCGTTCCAACACTGTCTTTGCAGAAAAGGTCTTCCGATGAACTCCATTGTCTTGCACAACCCTCAGCCCGTGCCCTACAACCAACCACGCGGTCGAGGGAGGGCAATAACCTTCAAGGAAAACTGCCGCCAACTTGCATGGCCATCATCAATTAAGGTCGTAGTAAATCACGCTGGGGGTGGAAGAGGCGAACGTACTGGATATATTTGGGCCTCGTATACTGAGGCCGTTATGAAGGGTAGCTTACCCGAACGGTTGGCGCTGATTTGATTGAAAAATTTCCAAGCCGTGCAAGAAGAAGACGTTGTGACTTCGTGCACAACCCTCGGGTCAGTCGTGCATCTGCACCCGATGGCACATACAATCAGCACCACCGCGCCGAAGCGCCCATTGGCCTCATGCAGCCCTTCCTCGATCAAACGAACGAAAGAAGGACGGTGGAGAATAGGGAGGATAACGTTGAGATTTTCAAAATAACAATCTACCAGGTGGAGCATGAGATCCATTTCGGGAAACTCGAAGGGCAGAGGAGGGGGCAAGACAAGGGGTAACATCCACTTGCAAAAGATCAGTCTAAGACTCTCAGGAAGTCGACAGACACACCTCTGGAGTTTCCCAAAACTCTCTCCTGCGACTCCGCAGATCGCGGACGCCAGTAAATTTCCATTTTTCGCTGAGCGCATTCGTAAACACAAAGAGGCTACTCTCTCCGTGAAAACGAGAGCTGAAGCTTTCCTGAACGATTACGGATTGAACTGGGTGCATCTCCGCTTTGGTCGAGAAATCGTCGCCGCTGTCTGCTATCTCTTCCGGGAACGACAAAGGATCACCGTGTGGTTGTTTGGAGTACGCGCGTGGGGGAAGGGGGGCCAACTTTGGTTGGCAGTCGCCATCGTCCTCGGACTCACTGTTGTTCATATGGTCGGCGCCTGTTGAGCCAGATGGATATCCACCGGCGGAGTGCTACCGGAGTTGTGGGGTGAGGAATGGGAAATGGGCACCAAGGACTGAACATACCCCCTGGATAATACTCTCTAAGTGGGTCAAACGATTCTCCAGAAATTTCACATATCTACGGGCAAGGTAAGTTCTAAGTGGGCGGGCACAGGCTAGGGAAGATCGCACGCTTTGGTTGGTCTCGCCTGTGTATATGTGTAAGCTGTACCGTAACAAAAAGGAGAGTTGTCGGAAATGTGCACCTTCGTAGGGGTATCGTAGGTACACTCCGCAGAATACCTTATACAGGTCAGGCAACGACCACCCGACATCTCGGGCCCATTGCCTAGCGCAACCGGGTGTCAGGTACGACTGGTACAGTGTATCCTCAGGACGACTCACAGCGAGCTAGTCAGTGGATTAGCTCGGAAAGAAGCGTTACACGAAATTTGGGCCCGACCTTTCTTCCTACGGCAGTAATCGCATGCTCTGGTGGTTTTGTTTGTCGTGGACATAGTGGAAAGATGATGGACTCATCATTTTATGTCATGCGATCAGCACTTTGTACTTATCCCACCGACCTCCACGTCACTGACTCGCACAAGATCAGCACCTACGCCACCTTCACCATCGAGGAGATGGAAATACACTGTCTTATGTGGTGACAGAAAAATGCGGTGTTCTACATACAGGTATGATGAAAAGGTACATATGTGTATCACTTCCAGGTAGCATGCACACTAAGAATCAGCCATGTAATAAAGCAAGATACGGTTCTTCAACGAATGATGAGACTTCCTCGGCGAGATAGACTTGACAGGCTGTTTTGCCTCCGCACCAACCCGCCGTGAACCGACAGTGGCTCTGGAGCAGGTGCGGTTTTCTTTCCCCATACACCACAGACTTGCAGCTCGCTTGTCACAGCCCCGCCATCGACCCCGCAGACGGCAACAACCATCCTCGTTCCTGTCCTGTCGAGGACACTCCCGAGGTTCCTTGAACCTGAATCGGTATATTTCACCTGCTTCGCTTGTTTGAAATACGGCAACGCGTATGCCACAACCGAATTTTCGATGGCGCTCGGAACGGGTGTCGCAAGGTTGCTTGGATGGGAGGTGACTTTCCCCGGGCCGTGAGTGAGAACGATTTCTTTGCACCAGGACGCGTGGATGCCAACAATAGTCGCGTCGTACTCGTGACGTTCTATATTTTCGCTGTAGTCATCCATCGTCCAGACACGAAGCACGCTGGTGTTGTCCGGCGTGTTTGCTGCCGTAGCCAAAACACGCGAATTGCACCAACCCATAACCTACGGAAGGCAGGTCAGTAACAGGGTCAGTGGGGAAGACGATGCACGTACAGAGACTGCATGGTCATGCTGCATTTTCCTCCGCCTTTGGACCATCTCACCCATCTTCAGTGGTGCGTCTTGACGACTGTCCCAGTAATAAATCACTCCATCCTTGTCACCACTCGCGAGATACTTGGGGTTCTTTCGATTCCAAGAGATCGTAGTTATGGGGGCTTCGTGCCTGGTAACCTTTCCCTTCTTCATCTTCATTTCTTTCCGATCGTCGATGCGAGTGTCGTAGTATTGGATTGAACCTTTCCTATCTCCCACGGCAAGAACTCTCCCCTCGTTCCACTCAAGGCACGTGATGCCGGTAGCAGTCCAGCTTCGGGTCATCTTCTTGGCCTCGATGTCCCAAAGTTCGATGTTGTCGTTAGAAGTTCCAAGAGCAAGTAAATTCGGAGCATCACGGCAGAAGTCAAGCATCCGGAGTATACCATGTTTCTTCGACGGCTTGAATGTGTACCCAACGTCCTCCACGGTGGAGGTAATGTTCTTCAGGTATATACGATTACCACGGGGGAAGGCCAGGATATTTTGTGAGGACCAGCTTAATGGGCAGAGGAGTCCGGTATCACTTTCATCGGCAGTGATAGTTGGGAGCGAAAAATCGATAACAGAGCGGGGTTGAGATTCCATATTATACCGAGCAGATTCACTGGCAAAACGGAAGTTATCGGGCGCTGGAGTGCATGTCCGGGACCTCATGGATGTTTCAAGGTCTGCGAAAGCTTCGTCCATGGGTGTTGGGAGCGGTGTTATTGAGCGAAGCCTCGCACCATGAGGCCGGCGAGGAGATGCGGGTGGTGTAGAAAAAACGGAGGAAAAGGATCCAGTTCTCTACGGGCAGAAGCAAGAATGAGCTGATCGATTGGAGTTTAGGTGAGTAGCACATACAGGAAGTGGTTTGGCTGACGCGGAAAGGACGAAGTCCGGGATAGAGCTGACGCTGGCTTCCGACGGAGTATATGAACTTGCATCTGACCGATTCCTTTTTGCCGGTCGGAGGTCGATCGAGGATTCGCTAGGAACGCGCTTCAATGACATATTTGATCGTTCTGAGTAGGAAGCGGAGAGGGTAGGAGGTGCACGACGGGGTCAGACAATCGGTCCACCAGTGGGACCGAACAACTCGCGATCTCACCTTGCGTCAACGAACTCTTGGGTAATGACGGTGGATTATGTGAAAGCCTTTGGCGTAACCTAGAAATCAAGCAAATCTTACGCGCAGGAAACGCGTTAGATTCGGCCGAACCTCCCGAAGGACTGGGTGGCGCCGGTCAATTGGAATGAACGTGAACAGTGGATGTCGAAAGATAACTCACGTATGAGAGGGGAGGGAATCTTGCGGAGATTGGCTATCCAGGTCGAGTTATGATGTCAGTTGATGGCCTGGGCAGAACAATGGCAAAGGGAAGGAGGGGGCAGCGGAGAATAACGAACACAAGAAAAATATGAGAGGGTCGCGTGGGAAGCAAGATATGCATCACGTTATCGACCCAGGTGAAACCATGGAAAGGCGGGCCAGCAGATGGCCTGGTGTCGCCGATTCCAGGCTGGACATGGGATGACGATCTGAGCATGCACGGACACCGAGGAGGTAATCGGTTACGAGGGTGATACCCTCGATTTTGACTAGGAATGCGTCGGATTATCGTGGATTGCCCACGAATCGTGCGAGTCTCGGAGGGGAACTTGTGGTTCGAGAGGACAAGCCCAAAGAAGAGAACAATGGAGAGCGCCGACTGACCGTGCGAGGGCGAGGTTGGGCGAAGCCTGGAGAGAGATTTGGGCTGCAGCCGAACTCCTACAACCCGAGGTTGAAGCTGGTCAACGAGATTATTTAGGGGAGATTTTTCCAAAATTTTGTTTCATGGACTTTGGACAAGGATGAGGAGGGAGAGGGTATGGGTCGGTTGTAATTTTTATGCAATCCAACCGAGCGCCGGTGATGGAAAGCTGATGATGGTTTCACAATCATTGCCGAGTCAACTACGCTTGTTAGCCAAAATAAGCTACGGCAGAGTGTAGAGTGACCCCAGGTGTAACCCCGACGACCTCCCAAAATTCCCTCGAATCCAAAGTGGGACCTAGCTGTTCCATTGGTCGAGGCAAAGCCCGAATATCTCGCTCGCTCATCAACTGCTTTACCCAAAGCCGGGGGTTATCCGTAACATCATACACGCCGTTTTGTGTCGACGGAGTCCATGAGGAAACAAGCTCCCACCAGTCGTACACCCGCAAGTCCGTAAGACACCATCGTTGCCCTGCCAACTTGTCAAAGCTCCGGTGTGTTTCGAGAATCGACCGTGCCACATCTTCCCCGTGTATCAGATGGAGGGAACCCTACAACAAAGGTTCAGGGAACGGATAATGGTATTACGGTGACAGAGCTCAGCCAACCTTTGCGGCGAGAGCACTCTTATTTGGTGCAATCCTTTGGGCCCAATGAACCGGATTTCTCTTTCCTCCCCAAAGCCCGGCAAGGTGCAAGACAGTAGCAGACGCATATCTAAGTAATTCTGTTTCTTGAACACTTCTGGGAACAGGCTGGATACCTGTGTTCCGATCCACCCAACCTGCAGCCTGTCCAGGTGCCACGTGAGAACCGGGGAACAGTTGAAAATGCAACAAAATAATCGTACTTGAATAAACGACCCCGTGCTGCCGAGCTGGATCCAGTTTACACTGATACCTCTTCCAGTACCAGACCTCATCTCACGATAGCCATCTACCAAAGCCCTCACGTTCTCCACGACCGGAAATGTGATCAGAACCGTCGCAGCGTCGGGTAAGGTTTGGTACTGTTCAACGTCCCGTGAGGACGGATCGAAGTTGAAAGGGATTGTTTCCCCTCGGCCGTTCCTAGATGTCGCAGCGAAAGATACATCGTTGGATTGTAGGAGTGGAATTAGAAACTCCGACGTCCAGCCTGCACCGAGGATTAGTACCTCGACCCGAGTTGTTGACGACCGGACATGATGCATGGTGGTGCGGGTAGTCCCGGGGGTACCATATATGGTCACGATGAATGCGAAAAGCCGAGTTGGATTGGGACACAAGCACATCACAAACCGGATGAAAAGGCAAAAGTCCGAAGGATTTCGCCCAGAGAATAAATTCATTGGTCGAGTAAGATCTATCTCGCAATACAGAGGGGAAAGATTGAATCGCTTTGGACAAAATTAAGCGGTCGACGCCTAGGTGCCAACACACACGTTAAGGTCGTCGAAGAGGGTATATACGACGTTGAATATGAGCAGCGTGCGATGACTAAAGGTGATCATGTACGCACAATTCCGGTGACCTTGAGGGAGGAAACCGACATACTTCTCACCGCTCTTTTTTCTACCATACATCCACCCGCCAGAGCACAATATCCATGCTGATGATATTCAAAGGCAGGGGTGGCTTCCTAGCTGCTCCATGAATTAAATAGTGTCGCGGTCGCGCAAGTCTCGATTTTGGTGGGGACTTGGGTTGTGATGTTCTGATTCACCCGAACTCGGACCTCACCGGGCCGCGCGTAATGGTTAACCGCACGTGACTTCTGTGCAAGTATGTCACCACTGCGATCGAGGGTGAGGCATTTTGATCCCTCACGTCTCGCCTCATGGCCTCAGCGGTCTTGCTAAGACTCGCTGCCCGGTACCCGCTACCACGCGTTCAGCCGTGCATTGCGAGGGCGGCGAATCTATCACGGAACTCGCTACTGCGTCACCATTTCCGTCACCTCTCATCCCAACCGACCCCACCATTTGCCAAGCCCCAGCCGCCCGCCCCGAATGACCTCAAAGGAAGTTCCGGAGGCAATGCTACACCGGCGGGGGAGGTTACGGTCCGGGAGCAGCGAAAGAGGGACTGGAGTATCATGCGCAAGATGATGGAACACATGTGGCCTCAGGATTGGGGCGTCCGCAGCAGAGTCGTCCTTGGACTTGGTCTCCTGGTTGGCGGAAAGGTTAATCATGTGTTCAGCTCATTTTTACTCCTGTTAAATTCCCCACGGACCTCTAGTTACTGAACGTCCAAGTCCCTGCCCTGTTTAAAGCCGTAGTGGATACCCTTAATCTCGAAATAACTTCGGGAGAAACTGTTTGGGTCGTTGCTGGCTCGCTCATCCTTGGGTGTAAGCGCCGGGTATAAACAGATCTCTTGATAGTCGATCTAACCCCTCGTGTTATTCCCAGATGGCGCAGCCAGAATAGGAGCAACTCTCTTCTCCGAACTGTTGAACGCAGTTTTTGCGAGCATTGGTCAACGCGCCGTTCGTAGAGTCGCGAGAGAAACTTTCGAACACCTCCTGAATCTTGATCTCAAATTTCACCTATCCAGACAGACAGGTGGGCTGACCAGAGCCATCGATCGAGGGACCAAGTGCGTCAAACGCCCCGCTTCATTCTCTAGATCACCTTGTTGACCTCACTATAGGGGCATCACATTCGTACTACAATCCGTATTGTTTAGGATCGCTCCGACCACACTTGAGGTTTCATTGGTTTGTGGAATACTGGTATGTTGCACTGTAAATGACCTTGCCCCCTCTCTTACCCTGTCGTTGGCATGTGTAGACGTACAAGTTTGGATGGGATTTTGCTGCCATCACGGTCCTGACGATGGCCGCGTATACTTGGTTTACGGTTCGCACCACTTCAAGGAGGTTATACACCGTTCTTGCGCAAGCATATATACATCTCCTCATACTCAGCGTAAACCTCAGGATACAGTACAGACGCGCGGTCAACCAAGCCGACAATAAGGCAGCGACTGTTTCAATCGACTCACTCATCAACTATGAAGCTGTGAAGGTATTCTACTTGCTTCCTTCCGTCACACATCATGGCTTAAATTCTCTAAACCCAAATAGCACTTCAATAACGAAAAGCACGAAGTCACGCAGTATGACAAGCATCTTGCCTCGTACGAGAAATCCGCGACCAAAGTCGCGACATCGCTCGCTTACCTGAATTCCGGGCAAAATGTTATTTTTTCATCTGCATTGACACTGATGATGTTCCTCGCTGCTCAAGGTGTTTTGAATGGTAGGTTTTTTTGTTCATTATAGAGCTCGACACGGTAATAAGTCGTCGACCATGCGATTCGCAGGAACTATGACTTTGGGGGACCTTGTGATGGTCAATCAACTTGTGTTCCAGCTTTCTTTGCCACTCAACTTCTTGGGAACAATGTATCGAGAGCTGAGGCAAAGTCTACTGGACATGGAAGTCCTGTTTAATATCCAGACCCAAAACCAACCTCCGAAGGTAAGACTAACCGCATTCTAATTGTCTCAACCACCGTTAAAACCTGCTGCAGGACAAAACAGGAGCCAATGACCTGGTTCTGAGTGGTGGTTCCATCACCTTTGATAAGGTCAACTTCGGATACCACCCAAGTCGTCCCATCTTCAAAGGGATATCCTTCACCATCCCCGCTGGGAAGAAAGTGGCCATAGTCGGTCCTTCGGGATGTGGAAAGTCCACTGTGTTCCGACTTCTCTATCGGTTCTACACTCCGAGCTCCGGCAGAATTCTTGTCGACGGGCAGCCGATTGATGATCTCACCCTCGAAAGTGTGAGGAAAGCAATTGGTGTCGTCCCACAAGATACACCACTGTTCCACGCGGATGTGATGCACAATGTAAGGTATGGAAGACTAGCCGCAACCGATGCAGAGGTTACTAGTGCCGCGAAGCAAGCAAAGGTGCACGATGCGATTATGAGGTTACCTGAAGGATACGCCACCACTGTTGGTGAGAGGGGCCTGATGATCTCGGGAGGGGAGAAACAGAGATTGGCTGTCGCTAGGGTCCTATTGAAGGATCCTCCCATCCTATTTTTTGACGAAGCCGTATGTTCTATATCCGCCGTTACAGCCCAACTCGGCCTCATGATCCCTAGACATCCGCCCTGGATGCCCACACAGAGTTTGAATTGATGAATAACATCAATAGTTTACTCAAGGGACAGGCACGGACAAGTATTTTCATCGCCCACAGGCTCAAAACAGTGGTGGAAGCTGGTACGTCCGATGTTTCTGTACGTGGTTGGGGTGGTTACTTATTCTGCGTACTACATTAGACTTGATCCTCGTCTTCAAAGACGGTATCGTTATAGAGCAAGGAACCCACGAAGAGTTACTCCAGCGCGCGGGATTGTACTCCAGCATGTGGATCCAACAATCCTCCAACTCATCACTCGCTCCCGGTCCCAGCTCCGCATGATCACTGTCCGCCATTCGACCCACAGTTTTTAAGACAGCGCTACACTGTTCAGCTCTTGGGCTGTGCACGATCCCTTGTACCCACATGATATCTCCCCATTCCATTCACATTTGATTTATAATAACGCGGAATAGTTGGCAATCGTATTCAACTGTGGTGCGCGACGTGCAGTTCGGCGACTCTGACCAAAGCTCTGGCTCACGGAGACATACTATGTATCCAGACCCAAGTGGAGAAAATTATTAATGCACGATCTGGTTATGGATGTCAATAAACCGACAAACGCATCCTCTCCCCAGATTTAGCCTAATTCTTGAAATTTCGTCAATCAATCCGCCCACGAAGCCAAGACAACAGTCCCTTTGTTCCCTCGCGTTCCCAGACTCTCCTTGGTGGAATCCGGAACCTGTCGCGATCCAGAAACGGTGGTATAAGTTCCCTCTTCCTGACGTACAATGGGACGAATAAACATACGTGTTCCCTTCAACAAGAAAGACATCCAACGGTAAAAGACCCAGTTCTGCGGGCAGCTTCCCAATTTCATTATCACGAAGGTCTAACGTCTCCATACTCCATCTCTGGACCTCTCGGTTACCTCTGAACATCTCCGCAAGACCAGCAAATCCTTCAAGATCCGTGAGCCTGTTGCTTGATAGCTCGAGTTGCCTTAACGGTGTCGCCTTGTGTAAAAGCAATTCCGACAAATGAGCAGTACTAAAACCGTGAGAGGTGAGACTGTTGTGCGTGAGGTTAAGTCTCAGGATTGACGGGAATAGTTTTGCCAACAAGGGGAGTAGGGGTTCAGATTTCCGGTGGGAAGAATTATCTGCCTCAAAGCAGGAGACGGTGTCGCCGAGACCACAGCTCTCAAAGCTGAGCTCCTCCAACCTAGGCAAGAAGCCTTCTTTGTGGGGACCAGTGAGTGGAGGGAGGCTGAACGATTGATCCAGCCGCCTCCTGTCAAGCTTCAGGATGCGGAGCGTGGCAGCTACGGAAGAGTAATCCACGATGTATGACAGAGGTAGTGTGGGAGTGGGGACTACAAGGTCAGATGGGGATCCCGATGTCACTGAATGGGTGACAGAGAAGGAACGCGTGTGCATGAAGGATTTCGTAGGGGCTGATGAAGGGGGGAGGATAAGAGCGTGCTCATCAGCAACGTAGTATTTCGATGTGGCGAGTGGATGGCACGGTTGAACCACGTCAGACTTCTCTGGCGAATTTCTGGTGTCCTCTCGTCCGATGGCAGGAGCTTTCGCCCGTTGGGAAGTAATCTGGGCTCCCCTGAGCCTCTGTGCACCCGCCATTAGACCCTCCTCTGTCTCGACTTCCCAGGATTCTTTGGTTAGACCACCTTTGCGAGGCGGCCCGTCCGCAAAGGGTGAAGAATGGACGACTTCAGAGGATCCTTCTTCTGCGCGGGCTTGAGCAAACCTTCTCTGGCCCTCAGTGAGTGGAGCGTCACACTCCCAAGACTCCTTCGATACTGTCTTCGAGCCCGATATATTATCCTTCCTGCCCCCTGCAAACCCAGAGTCAGATGGAACTGTCCGACCACGCCGTCTCTCGACACTTCTCTCCACCTCCAACTCCCATGCCTCCTTCACAATTCTTTTCCCAACGACAACATTGACCGTTCCCTCGGGCGGTTCCTGGTCCAAGTTTGTTATTTCGAAATCTAACACCTTCGATGTAGAGGCAAACAGGGATCTAATCGTCGTCTCGGTTACTTTAGTTTCGCCGAGATCAAGTGACTGAAGCCGTGGATATGGCGACGACCTTAGCGCGTCGGAAAAGAGGTCTCCAGGAAAAGCTTCGTTGTCGAAGTCGGCTCCATTGAGGAGAAGTTCCTTGAGATTCGATAATCGACTGCACCGCAGGATGAGAGATCGGGTATCAGGGCCAAGGGGGTTTGATGAGAGATCGAATTTAACGAGAGAGACTGGTATCGATGGACTGATGCCTGCGGCGGTTAAGCTGTTGAAAGAGACTTCCAGGACGCGAAGCGAAGGGAGAGGTTCTTCTGCCCTGCGAATCTCAGGACTGAAAAAGTCGTTTCCTTTGCGTTGGCGCGAATGTTGGATGTTCGCGGGTTCAAATGGATGATTGAACGGCAGTGAAGTTAACTTGTTATGTGATAACTTGAGGGTCGTGAGGTCGGGGAGGGCGAAGAAGTTCCCCGGTAATGATGCCAGCGAATTGTGTGATAGGTCGACATATGTCAAGGCAGAGAGATCGCAGATGGACTCGGGTAATGACGTGAGTAGGTTGTTCTTGAGCTTTATCATGAAAGTTGGTCAGCAACCACGTGACAAATGAAACGGAACAGCATATAGTCTTACATCCAACGTCTTAAGGGAACCGAAGAGTGACAGCTCTGGCTGGAGTTCGACAATTTTGTTGCTCCAAGCTTTGATCACCTCCAGATCCTTTGCATCATACCAATTAACATCATTCACCGCTCTTTTCCCTGCAGCCGCGGAATCGTTCTCAGGAAGGGACGGTTCGTTGGGTACAAGTTGCAAGGGTTCCGGCGTTAATCCCAGGTGGATTTCAAAGAGGGCAGAAGGTATACACGGAAGATCTCTAGAAGAGATATTGATAGCACCTAAGACGCGCTTCGAAGGTCATTAACCGCGAGCCTGGTAAGACCTTCAACTGACGAACCTGTGCTCCTTGCCCGTTCAATGGTCTCTCTCAATGACCACCGACCAAGATCATCCAGGCCTACTTCCTGGGGTTTATTTTGCACCACTAAGATGGCGTCATCTGCGAGCACAGACTGATCGCTTCGTGCCAGTGAAGTGGCCTTGAGCTTCCGTGCCTCAGCTCTCTTCTGAGCAAGGACCTCTTTCAAGCTTAGAGCAGGCTTCAGAGTGTCAGGCTGCTCCTTTTTGGGAGATGTCGTGCTTAACTTGTTGGGAGATGAAGCGAGGCGTGCATATGAAGATTTCGGGGTAAGTGTTGGCCGCACCGCGGGTTTCGGTTTCGGTTTCGACGGAGTAGGAGGGGTAGATGTTGGCTTGGGAATAGAGGAGGTCACAGGTGTCTTGGCCCTTGGGCGTGGAATAGAAAGCGAGGAGATCACACGAGGACGAGGCTTGTTGGGGTCCATGGTGGATGACGGTCAAGTCGCGGGCGGAAAGGTGTAGCGGAAACCGGCGGCCCGAAGAACCATGATCGAATCACCGCAAAGAATTCGCGTCTCATTGCTTGCTGTGGTCACGAGAAAGACTACACATAACCCTAATTTGTTGTTATCCAACTGGTGTGTTCGACTGTAGGAAAGATAGGACGTATGCGAATACAGCTATTTCCATTCCACAATATCCACCCCAAGTCGCTGAAGTTCATGCGCATTGACCTCTGTAATCCCGTTACAGTTGTCAAAAGAGATAAACGTGATCTTTGAGGGTTGGCGGAGGTAATCCGGAATATAACAGGCGGTAGTGAAGGCGCGAGCCAGCGATAACCCATCCAGGCTTTCCTCGATTGATGATGTCGAAGGGGTGGGGTCCAATTGTTGAAGCCTCCTTTTGTACTTCCCGCTTAGCGGTTTTATCTTCCTTTGTGCCGCTGGTCGGCCCTGGGTACGGCTTACGGTCGCCTGTCGGGATCCTCCGCCCCCATTCCTGACCGAGATCCACCTCTGAAGACACCCAATTCTAAGACCATCGCAATCCCTGAGTGTGAGCGATTCTAGTTCAAACAATCCGTGGTCTTCGTGAAGGGATTTGCCGACTGCACACGCGCAGTCGCCTGCGCTGAGAGCGCATACCATGGCCGCAACACCATCGCACATGTCGCAAGTTAAGGATCTCAGCGAGGGCATGTACTGGAACACTCCACTGATGTGATCCAGTGTGACCGAGAGTCGAAAGATCGTGAGGTGAGTGAGGTAAGGCACCCGAAGATCGCGGAAGATGGCCGACCAGCGGAAAACCGGGAGGGCGGAAGTGGGGTTCCAGTTGTCTATCGAGGTTTGTATGGTCAGGTGCTTTACCCTTGGAAATTCCATTTCTCGTGTTGCACTGTGAAGCGTTTCCTGTACGTCGCATTCAATGGTGAGGTCCTCAACAAGGGGGAAACGAAACGCGAAAGGAGTGATATTTTGGGGTGTGATCCTGTTGTATTTCGCGGAGAAATCGGCATCGCGTAGGTGCGGCGTGTAAACATGGGAGAAGAAATATCGCAATACCCGCACTTCTGGATAATACCAGACAAACTCGCGAAGAAGAGGGAGAACGACGGTCGGTGAGTCGCTTCCCCCACCAATTGGATCGGTTCCGTGTTCGACGAATGGTGTGAAGTCCGAGAGGATTAGATGTTCCAAGCACTTTGTGGTGGAAAGGACGTTCAGCAAGGAAGAGTGAAGTCGAGGATTGACGTTCCGTTTGGGGTTTGACAATTCAAGAGTGCGTATGTTGCAGAAAACGCTGATCGGAACGCTGTGGATGGGGACTTCCACCAGCTGGACATGTTTCAGGGCGGGAAATCTGTCGTCCGGGTGAGAAGTTAGGCCGTGGAGGAATGTACCCCCACTACCACGGGGTGGGGGGTCGGAGGAGAGTTTCAAGGTTGACAAGTGGGAGAAGATGGTAGATTCGTAGAGAGATCGAAGGAGAGTAACCATTGAGGAGGGTGCTGACGTAGTAATTGCGATATTCCTCCATCGGGGAAGATGTTCTGGGTTTATGAGAGCGGCGTGTCGGGTTAGATGGCCATCGTCGATACCACTGCCGACGATGTCGATAGCAGAAGTGCCGGAATTTGTCATGAAATGGTCAACTGCTGACCCTGGGGAACCGTTTGACAAGACGATCCTTGACCAGAGGCAGGAGGTCGATAGTGCGAGGGTACGCCACCGACGAGAGACATGACTCAGTAATATCGGACGCCAGTGACACAACCTGTGTTCCCCCTCCACGTCGTCTTGGTCTAGATCCTGCACGAAGAGGATGAAGATGTAAATGAGAAGTTCGTTTGGGATCCGGCTAATGGGATGTTTCTGGGCTTCAAGCTTGGCGAAATGCGACTTTATCATGTTAACCTCTGCCTGGGCGTCGTGAAGGAGGGAGAGAAGGTGGGCTTCGTGATATTGAGCGGATTCGAGCCATCCCCGAAGTGCGTCGAGTCCACTGTCGGTGCCCTGCCTAGCGGGCATTGTGGCAGGACGGCAAGCGGAGGTTGGGTCACGTGGGTGCATATCATCCAAGTCCGCCGCCGCCGCGTGGAGGGCACACCTTCCATCCAGCTGCGTCCCTCTCGTTTCCACAATCATGGGTAAGCGCTCCTGGCATTCTGAACACTTCCTTACTGATACACCAACCTCCCGGTTAGGAATTCCTAAGGTATGTGTGCCAGGAACAAGCACTCTCAAGTCCCTCGAACTGAGTTTAATGATATGGCCAGTTCTTCAGATACATCTCGTAAGTTACAATGGTTGACTGCTTGTCGTTATTCCTCAAGGCGGACGTAGGGAGCGATATCCTTTGACCTCGCAGCTGATCGAAGAAAACAAGATTCCGGAGTTCGGTTCGTCCACTGGCATCCATTGGATGTACAACTTCTAACGAGTATAATAAGACAACCTCTACATCGACTTCAATGGAATTATCCATAACTGTGCGCTACACCCCAAGTCTTGCTCGAACTGACACCAACTCCCCCCAGGTTCACATCCAAATGACGAGGATGCCCACTTCAGGTTATCAGAGGAGCAGATTTTCACCTCGATATTCTCTTATGTGGACCATCTATTTGGGAAGATAAAACCGAAGAAGCTGTTTTTCATGGCCGTCGATGGCGTCGCCCCGCGTGCGAAGATGAATCAGCAACGGAGCCGACGGTTCAGAACAGCCAAGGAAGCAAGAGAAGTCAGGGAGAAGGCTGAGAGAAAAGGGGAAAGACTCCCAGAAGAAAAGGCGTTCGACAGCAACTGCATTACCCCTGGTATGTGTTCATCCCTGCTCCGCCCGCCGCGGGATCTGATTCCGACAGGTACCGTGTTCATGGCCAAGCTCTCCGAACAACTCAAATATTTCGTCAACAAGAAGATCAGTGAAGATTCTAACTGGCGCGAATGTCAGGTGATCCTATCCGGCCACGATGTCCCGGGGGAGGGGGAGCACAAGATCATGGAGTACATTCGCAAGTCCCGAGCGCAACCAGATTACAACCCCAACGTCCGACATTGTTTATACGGACTAGACGCCGACCTCATCATGCTGGGACTTCTGAGCCACGATCCTCACTTTTGCTTAATGCGTGAGGAAGTCAAATTCGGTCCTCAGAGGAAGAAACACAGCACTGGGTAACTCTTGTCCGACAAACTAATTTCCGTCACTTACGAATATTTCAGTTTGGAATCGATCAATTTCTACCTTCTACACTTGACGCTGATGAGGGAATACCTTGACCTTGAGTTTCGCGAGATCGAAACAATCCTGCCGTTCGACTATAACTTGGAACGAATCATCGATGATTTCATTCTTCTTGCGGTCTTCATCGGCAACGACTTCCTCCCCCACCTTCCAGACGTTCACATTCACGAGAACGGACTAGAGCGCCTTTTTGAGATCTATAAGCAGGTCCTCCCTTCATTGGGTGTGTTGAACCTTAACCTGTGGGGCAGATGTATTTTTTTGACCAATGTCCAGATGGGTATCTCAACGACAGCGGTACAATCAACACCGCGCGCCTGCAGGTACTCCTCGACCGAATGCAGGAATGGGAACAAGAAATCTTTCAACGCGAGTACTCTGACATTAACTGGATCAAAGGGAAACAATCCGGGTACTCGCAACCCGTTCAAAGTACCAACTCCTCAGTCGGTTAGTCATGATCCCGTCCCTTCTTGTTCCTACTCATGTTCGTTCCCCAGTGATGACGCCATCACAAAGAATTATCTTCGACCAGGTCAAGACATTCGTGCTTGAGAACCGTTCTACATCCTCGTCAGAGCTCAGAAACGCCGAGTTGTCCATGCCCAACATGTTTTCAGCCGGGGATCGAGCATTTCTCACCAATCTCGCTCAGGATTTCCACCTTGCGCTCTCCTGGGACGAGTACGATGACGAAGATCAAAATCTTGTAGTACTGCGCTTCCCGGGAGCGTTAGAATCACCACTGGATGATGAAGACAGCGGGAGCGACTCCCAAGATGATGTGGAGGCCACGGCCGCCGTTGATCGTGTGTTGCGGAAATACGATAATGCGAAGATGCTTATGGAGAACGCCGAGGATAACTTCGACTCCCGGGAAGAACTCAGACTGAAGCAGAAAATGGATGAGTGGAAGCGAGAGTATTATTGGGTTCGAAATATTTTCCATTTTCTGGATATCTTATTCAACAACCCGTTCAGGATAAACTCAGGATATCGTATGATGACCCAGACCAGATGAACCCACTGATCTTCCGTTATATTGAGGGCATGCAGTGGGTGACGCATTATTACTACAGCGGGGTATGCTCGTGGGGTTGGTTCTATGACTACCATTACGCTCCGCGGATATCAGGTGTGTTTCGATCCATGAATCCTGTCTTACCTCTATGTTCTCACTCGCAAAAAGATTTCGTTGGAGTGGACATGATGTCATTCCAGTTCGAGTTAGGGAAACCGTTCCGCCCGTTTGAACAGTTGATGGGTGTTTTGCCAGAGGCCAGCAAGGATCTCATTCCACCGCCCTACCGCGTAAGTATAGCATACCTTTTTCGTGAGCGGTGTTATACCCTTCGCTGCAGCCTCTTATGTCCGATGCCAACTCCCCGATCCTCGACTTCTATCCGAAAGACTTCGAACAAGATATGAACGGAAAGAAACAGGAGTGGGAAGCTATCGTCAAGATCCCTTTCATTGATGAAACACGGTTATTACAAGCCATGGCACGTGCGTTATCCTCTGTTACTCCGATATCAACCCGCTGCTGATTCACTGTCAAGCCAAAGAGCATAAGCTCACTGAGGACGAACGTACAAGAAATAGCTTCGGAACAAGTCTATCCTTCTCCTATTATCCTGGACCTCCAACCGTGTACCCATCCTCCCTCCCTGGGTTCTTTCCCCCGTTGCATCGGTGCCAGTGCATCACGGAACCCTACGATCTCCCAACTTTGGACGGCCTACATCTGGTGCAAGGTCTGTGTGATGGTGTCCTACTTGGCGCTCAATCCCTAGCCGGTTTCCCTTCCCTTAAGACAATTCACCACCACGCAACGCTCGGATATCACGGAGTCAATATTCACGGATCCGAGAGTAGGAACAAATCGATGGTAATCCACGTCAAGGACCCTTATGAGGACAAGAAAACTCAAGAGGTTGCAGAGGAGATGATCGGACAACGGGTCTTCGTCGGATGGCCATTCTTACAAGAGGGAAAAGTCACTGCGGTCTCAGATTCCTTGTTCAAGTACGAGAAAATGAGGATTATCCCAGGCGAGCCCGAGAAGGTTGTGCAGAACCCGCATCCTCCCCAGGGAGTTGGCTTATGGAAGTCGAAATCGGAAAGGATTGAGACATACTACTTGAAACGATGCGGTGTCATCACAGGTGATATCGACGTTCTGGTACACGTTGTGCCTTTCAAAGGTTTGTCAGGCAACAACGCTCTCGGTGTTGGAATATTGAAGACTTCCCAGGGATGAAACCCTTGGATAGCGGTGCCTTCGTGAAGGAGTACGAAGCCCAGGATAAGGAGACGGAACAGGCGGCACAGATGACAGTCACGAGTGTCGCATCAGAGGACCCCCGTTACGTTGAAAGGGTGCCACCTCCGCTTTGCGAAGAGTTTCCCGTGGGTACGAAAGTGTTCTTCTTAGGAGAACATGCCTATGGTACCGCCGCGCAGATTTCGGGGGCAAAAGATATGACGTTATCGGTCATCCTCGCGGTGAGTGGTTGCCTGAATCCAGGGGCCATACACCGGTTCAACCCACTTGACTTCAGTACTCCGCACAAGACAAGGATGAGAACGAAAAGTTCAAAGGACTCGTCAGGGACCAAGCTGGCGAGAGGTATTATCCTTCCTTCGAAGTTGCGAGGATCGTTGGACTCTCGTCGAAAGCCATTTCGAAGCTCACTTCCAGGGTCATGGCAGTGGATGGAGATCGCTCAGGAAAGATCAACCTCGGGTTGAGCGTCAAATTTGAGGGAAGGGGCCAGAAGGTCATTGGTTATTCGCGCAAGACAGATCGGTATTGGGAGTTTAGCCAGACAACCGTGGCTCTCATCAAGGAATATAAGGTAATTGGTGCTAATATTCCGTATGTCGGCTTCTTTATCCCTCGTCCGAGTAGAAAAACTTTCCCGAAGTCATGAAACACCTTGAGAAGAACGGAAACGGTGGGTTTTCACGGCTCGTGTGTTTTCCGCCGGTATTTACAACTCGTCGGCACCAGATTTCCTCAAGTCATCTGAGGTGTTCCCTGGTCCAACCTCCGATGCGAGAATAAAGGAACTCAAGGCCTGGCTTGTGGCAAAAGGGGTTCGGGATTTTGAACCCGTTCCCCTTAACTGCGACAAGGTTGCGAAGGTAATGCGGTAAACAAGAGTTGCTCGGTTCGGGTGTTTAATATCTGTGGGCAGGAAACCGTTAAGGAAATCGAGGGGCTGGTCGATCAATTATCAGAGCGACGTGCGCAGATGAAGAAGGTGATAGTAAACGGTATCCCTCGTCAGGCAGTCCTCAAGCCCGCACATGCGGTATACCGTTTGCAAAATCAGCGGTTTGATGTTGGGGATAGAGTGGCGATGGTCAAGGATTCTGGGTCGGTTCCTCTGTCGATTAAAGGCGTGGTCATCGGAATCAATGCGAAGACGCTCGATGTGGTTTGGGATGTTTCATTCATGTCAGGATCGACGTTGGGGAATAGGTACGACCAATCCAAATGGTTCAACGAGGGAAATTGTCGATTGACCTCGCATACCAGGTGCTCCCAGTATCGAGGGGCGACAGTCGAATTCCACTCCTGTCTGAATCTCAGCAACCCTCAGTTGGTCACCTCGACAGACCCATCAAAACCCCAGCAATCGGGTCCTAACGGTAACCTACACCGCGGGACAGTTCCCCGGCCCCCGCCTCAGTCAGTATGGAAACAGCCCATAAACCAAGGGTGAGATGTTTCGTTTGCGATATGTGGAGCCATGAGTTTAATGTGTTGCACAGCCCTGTACACATAATGGCGAATCCTCACCGGGGTCGTGGTGGATCCGTGAACGGCCGTGGAGGTGGAACACTCGCACCGAAACGAGACAGCGAGCCTCCCTCTAACTACCGGGCGAGCGGTATTCAGGAATCTAACGAAGACGCTTTAAACTATCGTGGTCGTGGAACGTCACACGGTCTCAGTCCGAGAGGGAGTGATGGTCGTGGTGGGAATCTCCATGTGTTAGGTGGAAGGGGTGGTTTCACCGGAGGGAGGGGTATCAACTTACCACCAAGGGGTGGGGGGGGATTCCGTAGTCGTGGCAGAGGACAGGGTGCGCTATGGAGCGCTTCGTGACCTGGCTCCAAGCACACTGTTCATGTATCAGTCGTAGTTGTTGCAATATGTGCTTTTTATGTCCGTACGACGAACGATGATATTTTTCGTACGATTTTTGAATATTCAAGCGATCGTTTGTTTTTCAGTTTTACGTACATCGCATGGGAGGGATTTGGTTCGGCTGCCGCCGAGAAGTGACAATGGTACGATTGGTTTTTCAGTTTTAAACCTCTCGTCTTAGGGACGTGTCGGCTTGTCTTTGTCCACTTCCAAATGGCTGTAAACTTGACGGCAATCTTCCCCCTGGAGGACCTCTCACTTCCCGGTCTCGTAGATGTCAGCCATGTTAAACTACTCGCCGCCCTCGCCGCGTTTCCGGCAATGGTCGTCATTCTTCACGTCCTCAGTCAGCTTGTACGCGTGTTCCGCCCATCTCATCTTGGAGTCTATCTGACCCGCTGTCTTTTAGTTTCTGCCTCGCGACAAGAGTCTCCCCCCAGTCGTTTTCCATTGGGTGCCCATAGTGGGTTCCGCCATAGACTATGGAATGGATCCTCTGGGATTCTTTGACCGCTGTCGCGAGAAGGTGGGTTGCAGAAATCCAGAATAACGTACCGTGATCTCAACCCGTATCCTCTTCTCAGTATGGAAACGTGTTCACCTTTGTCCTTCTTGGTCGCCGTATGACTGTCGCTCTTGGGCCCAAAGGCAGCAACCTCATCCTTGGCGGTAAGGTTTCAGAGGTTTCTGCAGAAGAAGCTTACACGGTTCGTGCGCCGTACAAATCATCCATATCTCCCCGCGTCTCATTCTCATACGACATTAAAAGCCGCTCACAACTCCTGTCTTCGGCCCTGGTGTCGTCTACGACTGTCCTAACCACGTCCTCATGGAGCAGAAAAAGTTTGTCAAGTTCGGTCTCTCGACTGACAACTTCAGGGCTTATGTGGGAATGATCGAAGACGAAATCACCGCCTTCATCAACAGCGATTCCGCCTTCTCCGCCTTCCAGGACAAGAAATCAAATGAGTGGGGAACCTTCCAGGCTTTCAAGACTTGCTCGGAGATGACCATCCTCACTGCGTCTCGCACACTACAAGGTTCCGAAATCCGAGCCGCTTTAGACAAAAGTTTCGCCGATCTTTATCACGATCTGGATAATGGCTTCACCCCCATCAACTGGTTAATGCCAAATCTCCCCCTGCCCAGTTACCGTCGCCGCGACGCTGCCCAAAAGGCTATGAGTGACTTCTACGTCAACATTATCCAGAAACGCAGGGTCGAGAACAGGATGGTAAGCTTGTTTTTTCATCGATGCCTCATTCCTCCTGATTCGTCCCCAGGATGAACTCGACATGATGGCCGCCCTTTGCGGCCAAAAATATAAGGACGGGCGTGCCGTCACCGACAGGGAGGTTGCCCACATGCTCACTGCCCTACTTATGGCCGGTCAACATACGAGTTCTTCATCTGTCGCCTGGACCGTGATGCACCTGGCCAACAGTCCTGCCGTCGCGTAAGTTTTTCTGTCTTGTTCCATGATCCATGGTTCACCACCTCTTCAGCGATGCTTTATATGAGGAACAAGTGAAACATTTCTCCAACCCAGACGGAACATTTCGCTCTATGACATACGAAGAAATGAAAGAACTCCCTGTCCTCGACGGTATCATTCGTGAAACTCTGCGCATCCATTCTCCCATTCACACGATTATGGTGCGTCTCCTCATACCGCTTTCTCTTAGCGCCTCTCATCCCGGCACAGCGCACAGTCGTATCTGACATCGTTGTCCCTCGTGCCCTTTCCGCCCCATCGGAAGATGGCCAATACGTCATCCCAAAGGGTCACACTGCCGTCGCTTCCCCGGCATTCACTCAAATCGACAGAAAGATCTGGAAAGATCATGCCGAATGGGATCCATATCGTTGGATTGATCCAAACGGTGAGGCAGCTCAGGCTCTTCAAGAATACCTGACCGGAGAGAAGGTGGACTATGGTTATGGGATTGTAAGCAAGGGGACCGAGAGCGTGTATCAACCCTTTGGCGCTGGAAGGCATCGTTGCATTGGCGAGCATGTGAGTTGTGTACCAGGACAAACGACCTTCACCAAAGACTGAGAAATCCCCCAGTTTGCTTTTCTCCAGGTCGGATGTATTCTGGTCACCCTCGCCCGGAACCTTGAGTTCCAGCTCGACACAATTCCCGCCAGTGACTATAGCGTGAGTGTTTCATCCCACGTGCAGAACGATCTTTCTGCTTATATCATGACAGAGCTTGTTTGCATGCCCGAAAGGACCTTGCCCTGTCAGGTATCGCCGTCGGGCCACTCGCAAGTCATCGTAGTGTGGTGGCCCAGTGCGACACGATACAATTACACTAGAGATATAATAATGTGACGATAATCCATGTGCTTTCTGAGAACAAGCAAAATCGAATCTGCTGTACAGCATACGCGATCATGGGCCTAAGAAAAACGATCAATGATGTAGAGTGGTATATTGTGCGGCTAATGGCATGACCAACAAGAGAACATAATGAGAACGGAAACCAAGGTCACGAGGCACGGAAGTTCACACACGTAGCGGACACTCTGTGCTGAACAGAAATGGTGGCCAAGAACACATTCAGTGAGTAAACTGTTGTAATACGGAGCTGTCGGCTCAACTCGGGTCTTGTGAGTGCGGGGCATCCCAATATACCGCGGGCAAACTGTATGTGGTGAAAGATTTCAACGTCTCGACCCATTCCGTGGCTTTGTCGATCCTCGCTTTGACAGCGTCGACGTATGCAACCGTTGGGGTGTGAACATACACCGCAAACAGCCAGTTGGACAGGCATTGGCCGTTGTCTTCGATCGTGTACGCGTTAGTACCCGGGATCGCACTTTCGGAAATGTCGACAAAGTCATCGTCGGTTGTCTATAATTAATGCCTTGAGAAAGATAGCAAAAGGATGCCCATCGTCGACATATCTGCCGACATGGGTACTGAGGAGGTAGAGACCAATGCTCACCAAAAACGGAGGGATGGCATATGACTTCCCCGAGCCATCCTTCAATATAGAGCGGAAGCCAGGGCCGGATGGCCAAGAAGATTTGATACAAGCTTGCGTTATCAACGCATCAAAAGGCCGCTTGTCCGTAGTCGTGTTCATCAGAGGAGCGACAGTGTCTACGGGGTAGCACGCGAGAGAAAGACAGAATGAACCCTCCCATGGGCTAAAAGAAATACCAACAGCAGTCGATGATTCTGGAAACTCGAGGGAAGGGAAAGGCCGTACCCTTGACCAGATTTGAAATTCCTCCACTTGGTTATCCCGTTCATGATGCTCAAGTCGAGGTAAAATGTCAATTTTCTCGGACTAGAGCCCTCTTCCGGCCCACGTGATGCGACCAGAGTACGGATTTCTGTGGCGGAGAAAATGTAGGTTTTCCGCATTGATGACTTTTGCCGTTGTGCATGTGGGGTAACCTCAGAATCTCTATTAAGAGCATCGTAAACGATGGGTGAATGTAGCAAGAGGCACCCGACGTCTGGAATTGTGGTGGATCGTATGAGTGAAGGAGGCGCGCGTCGAGGGTGGAGGAATGTCCTAATCTCAGTGAAGGGGTTTTGTTTTGGCCCCAGTGAAGCAAGAGATGGGCCCTGAGCGAGGGGCATCGGTGTCTCCCCCACCATTTGTTTCTCGTGAAAATCACCTGTGGAAGTCACCGTCTGAGGCTCCGGAGTAGGTTCGGTACGCGGTTTCCGTTAGGGCGGTCGTGTATCACCATCGAGGATCTTATTCTCACCGGCCACTCCCTTGTCCGAGCCTGAGGGCGGAGTTGCCTCGGTATCGGACTCCAGGATCATATCACTGCTGGACCGTTGTATCCTGTGTGTCACCGATAAGCTCGAAGGTATTGAGCCGGAAGGTTCAAGGGTTAACGCTTCGGGAATAGCAGCTCGGGAGGTCGACATTAATGGAGCCATTATAGTGGTAGCCCCCGATCCCGTCCGTCGAACACGTTCGGCAAGGGGCTCCAGAGGTGTTCTGCTTCGATCTTTGCCCACTGAACCGCCGCTGTCTCTTCTCCGGATAACACCGTGAACGGTGATGTTTCTGAGGGAATGTGAGGGAGTCTCGTTACCTACCTACTGTTGCAATTTCCGAGTGGTAAATCACCAACTTATTCGTTCGATCCAACGCAGACACACCTCTGCAGTTACAAAGATGACTTGCGTCTTTTCGGAGGCCTCCGGGCTGTCTCCTACCCCCGCCTCCGAATCAGGTGCAGGAACCAGCGAATCCGTCGGCGAATCTACAGCCATAGGTTCCGGGGTGGTTTCTGGGTGTAATTCTGGAGGATTAGGTGGCTCGTCATCGACATCGCCAGCTTTGACTTCCTCAGACGGTGAATCAACTGTAGAAACTTCTAAATGCTCGGAATGACCTTTGTGAATGCATTATTGTTTAGTTCTGCCTCTCGAGGAAAATTTATCGAGGATCCTTCACGTGGATGTTTAACGTCTGCCACTTCCTACAGTACAAGTCAAGTTTACCGTGGACCACGGACGTTACGGCACAGACCTCGTGTGACTGGGAACCTTCCATTCGGGCACGGCCCAAGTCTACAACCGCGACTCCTGATGAAGGTTCAGCCTAGTGAGCACCAGTTCCGATCAGCTGAGATACGTTGCTCTGGCAATCTCGAGAACTCACATCTTTATTTTGTACTTGGGGTTAGTCCTCCGCTAAGTTATCCACATCAGGCGCATGCTCCACAGGAGCACTCTCCGGAGGATCACCGGGTAAAGGGTCTTGTGGGTGGACTGCACCTGTGACCCCCTGTATGACGGTAACCTCAGGGAACGGGCCGGGGTTTCCCGTCTCGACTACTTGGGGCGCTACTTGCGCGTTTGTCCTCAAAGCAGCCGCAGTGTCGATGTAAAAAATAGCCCTGTTCAACCTCCGTCTCCCCTTTTTTGAGGGTTCAGTGTTCGTCGCATGTAGGGCGGTTTCGGACTGTTGGATTTGGTTGCTCGAGCTTGGGGCCTGCGAAGAAGAATCCACGAGAATTGAGTTGTCTTCGCCACCTGTAGGCGTTGTGTGGTTATTGTCACCTAGGAGGAGAAAATCGCCGGTGATGAACCGGCGATGAATGGGGTAGACTCACATTCTATAGACGGGAAGGAAGCAGTGTTCTCTGTCAGGGTAGGAACTTGGACGATCCTTATCCCTGCGCCCTCAATCAAGAACTGCAAACGTGCTGGGTGGCGCGCGACGTTAGTGAGATCTGGGTGGATCAAAAATAGCTTACCTCTAAGCTCTGGCTCAAAGTGATTTAGGTGGCTCCCGACTTGTAGTAAGGAGCAATAGGTAGGGTTTATACCAGGGGTCAAGGCCAGGGAAAACCTTGCCGAGCTTAAAGGGGACGGTTGGATCTCCTTGAATGCGGCATATATTGGCGTGCGCGAACTTGATCACCGTGTTATCAGGAAATGGAGAAGGGTCGTATTGCCGGCATACCTCGATGATAGAGACGATCTGGTGTAGGTTCGACGATTAGGGGTATGCGAGAAGGAGACTAAGCGAAAGACGCGCCGGGACTCCCGCGTTAGGGTAATAAACTTTGTCCGAGCCTAGCCACTCCGCGAACTTGGAGGCTACAGTGGTGAATGTCGGGAGGTTATTTGACTGCAGTCGAGTGCTGTACTCCACGAAGGCAGCATCATTGTGGGTGTACCGGCTGCCTTGGGGATCAGGGTCGCCTCCAGCCATCGACACGGACTCCGGAACGGGCTGAGGAAACGAGATTATTTGTCCGCCAGTGACGCGACTGCGGGGCCGTGATGAAGTGGCACAGATCCACAGTGTTGTGCGAGTCAGTGTTGCGCGAGACTCGAGACTGGCGGCTTACATACTATAGGGACAATAGGGACGCCACCGGAAGGACAGATCAGCCTAGATCGTACAAGCGAACGGGTGCTGCCCCGGTGAGTCATCAAAAAAAAAAAGAAAAGAAAGTTATTCTCTATCCTGCAGTACTATACGCAACACAACTTTCGGGGGAAGGAACAAATGGGGAAAGGAGGAGAAGACGTAGCATGTCATGTACTGCGCGAGGCGAGAAGCAAGGGCGGGCTGAGTCTTACTGCAGTGTGCATCACTACCTGAACACGTCGGTTGCTCACCTAGTTTCCCCCTGCTTTTTGGTCTGCAGGGTTGTCAGAGATCGTGTTGAAGATACACCGACCCTCGTGAGTGGCGGCGGGACCATTGGAATGAGTTACGTCGGGACCAGAGACCTGGCTCCGGCATTGTGCGTCATGCCGGAATACCGGCCCACCATCGCTGAAAGCTTGACAACAAATTGAGGCCACATATTGCGGACAACAGCCTATTGAAACCCGGAAATCGATGGCATGAATCGCGAGTCGATGACGACCTCAAAGACCAAAAATCGAACGAGAAAATCGAGTTTCCGACCTGCTCAAAGTCATCGTACGAACCAACCAAGGCCGCGATGCCGGGGTGCGAACTCCAATCCGATCAAAAGGTAAACAAAGATTCGGGACTGTCGCGCCAAGGAATGGATTCGTTGGTAGGTGGGGCCATTCCCGAGTATACGTACCTGCGAGTTCTGGAAAATATCGCTAATCAACTGCACAAAAATGAAGAGAACCCCAAAACTGAGTGAACGAGCATGCGCAACATTTCAACGATCTTTGACGTACCGACGGAGCTGAAACGTACGTGACGACCTTCCCAAACGTCTTCACCGCGAAAAGGTCTCCGTATTTCTTCCTGAGAATAAGTCAGTGCACGTAGTCACATATTGACCGTTGGAAGGCGTACTGTGTGCGGTTAAAAAACGCATCTAGGTCTCTTCCCATCTCCAGCGCAGACCCAACCCAGGGAATGAGATACGAGACCATCGGGGCCCTGCCCTCCCATACCCGTTTCCGCCTCATATGCAAGGTCTCGGCGATAAGAGAGAGGAGAATAACCCCGGCAGCGAAGAATTTAGGGTCGCTCAACAGTGCTTGAAGTTGGAGGTCGAATGACATGGCCACTGGATGGAATCAAGTTAGAACCTTGTTCTTGTGAGCTATGTGTGCGTCGTTCGGTAATAGTGGCAGAGCTGAGGATTGGGGAAGAGCGTCACAATACCCCTGGCCGCTTCGGAGGGATAGTGCCTTTAAGTGTATTACCGATATCTCCCTTTTGCACGTTGTAGGACTGTCCAGGAATGGTGAGCGCCCCTTTCACCAGGAGGATGGCACTTAGTATGGAAGAAATTGCCTCTTGCGGAAAGCTGTAGAAATCCAAACACCGCTCGGTAGATCTCCTATACAGATAAGAGCATCAGGAAATCCGGCAGATGAAATTACGCACCGTCAATATTACTCTCGGTTCAATATCAAGCGCTGACCTGGAAAAAAATGAAATCCCCGGAAGTACATAATCCCCACGACCGTTAGTCTCGGCTCAATCCGGATAGATCACCACGATCACTTGAGGGGATGGGGCTCCTAACCGTCTTGTGAATTTGTACCGGGGACGGGGGGGTGCCCCGG
>Ga0307514_10000625_pt1 | contig 65173 bp, 52 predicted proteins | sample 16_EM_MG_FD_203088 | JGI IMG/M metagenome (GOLD analysis project Ga0307514, IMG submission 203088) | Populus trichocarpa ectomycorrhiza microbial communities from riparian zone in the Pacific Northwest, United States - 16_EM | ecosystem: Host-associated > Plants > Roots > Unclassified | place...
GGGCGGGCGTTTGCCCTGGTGATGACCGGGCTGACGGTGGCCACCATCTTCGGCTCGCCGCTGGCCACGCTGCTGGGCCAGACGCTGGGCTGGCGCAATGCCTACCTGGCCGTGGCGGCGCTGGGCGTGCTGTCGTTCCTGGCGCTCTGGCTGCTGGTGCCCCGCTCCAGCGCGCTGGATGGCGGGCCGGTGCTGCAGGAGCTGCGGGCCCTGAACCGCCCGGCCGTGTGGGCCATGGTGGCCGTGGCCGCGCTGGGCGTGGCCAGCATCTTCGCGGTCTACACCTTCATCGGCCCCTTCGTGACGGACGGCGCCGGGCTGGACGCGTCATGGATCCCCATCGCGCTGGGCCTGTTCGGTGTCGGCATGACGGCAGGCAACGTCTTCGGCGGCTGGCTGTCGGACCGTCACCCTTCGCAGGGTTTGACGGCGGGGTTCGGCAGCGCGCTCATCGCACTGGCGCTGCTCGCCGTGGGCGGCCAGAACCCCTGGGTGCTGATGGCCGGCATGCTCGCCGTGGGCGCCACGATGATGGTCGCCATCCCCACCATCCAGATCCGCCTCACCCAGGCCGCACCCGACGCCCCAACGCTGATGGGCGCCATGAACCTCGCCGCCCTCAACGTGGCCAACGCCATCGGCGCCTGGGCCGGCGGCCAGACCATCGCCCAGGGCCACGGCCTGCTCTCCGCCGTCTGGGCCGGCTTCGCGCTCACGCTGGCGGGGCTGCTGCTGTTTTTGCTGGTGGCGCGCAAGCCCTCCGACGGCCAGCCGGCGCGCGCGCTGTATCCGCTGTAGGCGGGCTGCGTTCAGACGAAGCGCCAACCGAGGAACCGAAACCCGGCGCCGGCCTCAAGGCCGCTGCTGGGCCTCGAACCCGGCCTGCATCCGCACCATCCCCGGACTGCCACGGCGCCTGCTTGCGTGCCCCGGAAGGGAACAAGATTGGGTTGGCTTGCCGTGCGGCGGAGAATTCTTGAGCGTCAAATTGCCAGCGGCGCCAGGGTGATCCAAAATGCAACCGTTTTGGTTGCAAAAGACAATCTTCACCATGCCGACCTCCTTGACCCTGAAGAACATTCCAGATGCGGTGTACGAGCGGCTGAAGGCTGCTGCCGAACTGCACCGCCGAAGCTTGAACAGCGAGGCCATCGTGTGCCTGGAGTCTGTGCTGATGGCTGGCCGTGTGGCGCCGAGCGATCGCCTGGCACGCGCTCGCGAACTCAGAGCCGGCCTGCCACCGGTGCAGTTCTCCGCGAAGGACATTGATGCAGCCAAGCGGGTGGGCCGCAAGTGATCGTGGTCGACAGCAATGTGCTGGCCTACCTGTACCTGCCAGGGGAGTTCACCGCCGCAGCCGAAGCCCTGTTGGAGCGAGAGCCGGAATGGGCTGCGCCGCCCCTGTGGCGCAGCGAGTTCCGGAACATTCTGGCCGGCTGCATGCGCCGCAAGATGCTGAGTTTCGAACAAGCCTGCAGCCTTCAGGCTGAAGCTGAATCCCTGATGGAGGGATTCGAATTCGACGTGCATTCGCGGGAAGTCATGGCGCTGGTGCGGGCCAGCGAGTGCTCTGCTTGCGACTGTGAATTCGTCGCGCTGGCTGAACGCCTGGATGCCAAGTTGGTGACGATGGACAAAAAGGTGCTGAAAGCCTTTCCTGAACGAGCCATTTCGCTTGTGGCTTGACAAGGCCTGGCAAGCGACAGATGGCGCAAGTGCGCAGCTACAAGGCCAAGAATGGCCTGCAGTTTCGTTGCGACGAAGACATTCTTCCGCTCATCGAACTTGTGCATCACACTGATCAATCAGATCGCGGCTGCGCGATCTATCGTCATCCGTCAGGCCGCACTCTGCCGGCGGGCCTTGCGCTTGGGTGGCTGTGATGCCAACCACTCCTTGAGCGCAGCGTTCACCCTGGTCTGCCAACCAGGGCCGCTGGCCCGAAGCGCACCGACGACGTCGGGGTCAAGCCGAATCGCAACTTGTTCCTTGGCGGGCTTCTTGGCTGGGCCCCGGCTACGGCGCAGCGCTGCGATGGTTGCCGTGACACCCCCTCCGGGCGTCACTGCGCCCTGCGTCCAATTGACATTGGACGCCGCCGATGGGGCGTCGACGGCCGCCGCCTTTGCGGCGGCGATCTCTGCGGCACTAAAGGGCTTGGAAGTAGTCGTCGGTTTCTTGGCGGTCGGCATAGCGGCAGGAGATCAAGTGCGCGGTGTCATCACCTCGCGGGGTCCACACCAAGAAGACGACTCGTCCTTGCCACATGCCAAGACTCTGCAGCCTCAGCTCGCCGTAGCTCTCGCGCGCGTCTTCCACCGTGATCATTGGGAAGTCGAACATGGGCGCCAGATCAGCAAGATCAATCTTGTGCTTCCGGATGTTCCCCCGACGCTTCGTCTCGTCCCAGGTGATCATCTTCAGAATGTAGATGCAATCTGATGGCCGGTCAACCGACAGTCTTCCGGGAGGATGAACAGCAACCTGCGCCATCGCCGCGACCGTCAGCGCGTGATCCCGGCCGGCACCTACAACGCCGGCAACTGCCGCTGCAAGTGCTCCGCAAACTCCACCGCCAGCGGCGGCGGTCTTCGCAGGTCGAAGGCGACGGCCAAGCCCACGTCGGGCAGGCGGGGCAGCAATTTGTTGCCGGTGGGCAGGACCTGCAGATCCGCTGGCACGGCCGCCTGGGTCAGCACCGCGATGGCTTGGCCTGAGCGCACCACGGCCAGCAGGCCCGAGATGCTGCCGCTGGCGTAGGCGACGCGGTAGGCGCGGCCGGTGGCGTCCAGGCCTTCGCAGGCGGCGCGGTGGTCCAGTGTGTCGGGGTCGGACAGGGCGAGTTGCAGCGGTTCGCGCAGCACGGCGTCGTCGTCGTGCTTGCCCACCCACACCAGCGGCTCGCGGCGCACCACGGACGTGGGGTCGTTCTGCGCGGTGGAGACCAGCGCCAGGTCCAACTCGTGGCGCTTGAGCCGCTCGCGCAGCCGCGGCGTTGGCGCGCACAGCACTTCCACGAAGACCTGCGGGTGGCGGCCGGCGAAGCTGCGCAGGATGTGCGGCAGGAAGGCGGTGGCGTAGTCGTCCGGGCAGCCGAAGCGCAGCGTGCCAGAAAGGCCGGCACCGGAGATGTCGGCCACCGCGGCGTCGTGGTGGCGCAGGATGGTGCGGGCATGGGCCAGCAGGCGTTCGCCATGCAGCGTGAGTTGCACGCCGCGGCCGGTGCGGTTGAGCAGCGGCTGGTTCAGCATGGCCTCCAGCTTCTTGACCTGCATGCTGACGGCAGCCTGCGTGCGGCCAACCCGCCCTCCCGCACGGCCCAGCGTGTGGGTCTCGGCAATGGCGACGAAAGTGCGCAGCAGGTCGATGTCGAGGTGGCGGGTCATGCATCGGATCTCCAGCCATCCATCTTGCCATCAAGCCACCTGATAGCTGGTTTCAAAAATATCAGCTTTCCTTGACCCCTTGACGTTCGTAAGCTGGGGGCGAATCAAGCCACCCACAGGAGCGCCCATGTCCCGCAATGACGACCCCGCCTTCTGGCAGCACGCCCGCCAGCACCTGATCCGCTACGGCGGCAGCTTCGAGCCGATGATCATCGAGCGGGCGCAAGGCAGCTTTGTCTATGACGCCGACGGCCGCGCCATCCTGGACTTCACCTCAGGCCAGATGAGCGCGCTGCTGGGCCACGGCCACCCGGAGGTGGCTGCGGTGGTGGCCGAACACGCTCGAAACCTGGACCACCTGTTCAGCGGCATGCTGAGCCGCCCGGTGGTGGACCTGGCCACGCGCCTGGCCGAGATTGCACCGAAAGGCCTTACCCGCTCGATGCTGCTGAGCACCGGCGCCGAGGCCAACGAAGCAGCCCTCAAGCTGGCCAAGCTCTACACCGGCAAGTTCGAGGTGGTGAGCTTCGCCCAGTCCTGGCACGGCATGACCGGCGGCGCCGCGTCGGCCACCTACAGCGCCGGCCGCAAGGGCTACGGGCCGGCGGCGGTGGGCTCGTTTGCCATTCCCGCGCCCTACCCCTACCGGCCGCGCTTCGAGCGCCACGGCCGGTTCGACTGGCAGGCCGAGCTGGACTACGCCTTCGACCTGATCGACCGCCAGTCCAGCGGCAACCTGGCCGCCTTCATCGCCGAGCCCATCCTCAGCTCCGGCGGCATCCTCGACCTGCCGCTGGGCTACTTGGCCGCGCTGAAGCAGAAGTGCAGCGAGCGCGGCATGCTGCTGATCCTGGACGAGGCGCAGACCGGCGTGGGCCGCACCGGGCTGATGTTCGCCTGCAACCGCGACGGCGTCTCACCCGACATCCTGACCCTCTCCAAAACCCTGGGCGCCGGCCTGCCGCTGGCCGCCGTGCTCACGTCGGACGACATCGAAGAGACCTGCCACGCGCGCGGCTTCCTGTTCTACACGACACACGTCTCCGACCCGCTGCCTGCCGCGGTCGGCCTGAAGGTGCTGGAGGTGGTCGAGCGGGACGGGCTGGTGGAGCGCGCCAGGCTGGCCGGCCAGCGGCTGGAGCGCGGCCTGCGCGCGCTGCAGGAAGAGTTCGCCTGCATTGGCGACGTGCGCGGCCGCGGCCTGCTGCTGGGCCTGGAGGTAGTGAAGGACAGGGCCGGCAAGGAGGCCGCGCCGGAGCTGGGCTCGGCCATCACGCGCGAATGCATGCGGCTGGGCCTGAGCATGAACATCGTGCAGCTGCCTGGCATGGGCGGCGTGTTCCGCATCGCCCCGCCACTCACCGTCAGCGACGAGGAGCTGGACCTGGGCCTGTCGCTGCTGCGGCAGGCGATGCAGAAAGTGGCGTGAACAATCGTCCAGGGACCTCGCGGCATCCTCTGCCTGGATGATGGTGGTGGCGCAGGGCCGGTGCTAGCGTCGCCGCTCCCCACCCATACCAAGCGAGTTCCAGATGACGAAGTACCTCCCCGCAGCACCGTTGCGCAAAACCCTGGCCCTGTTGGCGCTGGCTGCACTGACCAGCCCGGGCTGGGCCCAGGACGTGGGCCTGTCCACCCGCACCCATGCCATTGCCTGGACGCTGGACTTCGACAACCAGCCCGTCGAAGCCTTCGACTACAGCGACAGCGCCACCACTGCCGGCCTCGGCAACGACTATTCCACCTCCATCGGCGACGCCATCAACGGCACGCACGCCAGTTGCCAGGCCGGTGGCAGCCTCGGCTGGATCACGGCCAGCAGCAGCGCCAGCTACCCGGCCCATGGCAGTTACGACTTCTCGCTGTATGCCAAGTGCATCGCCGAGGTTCACTCGCGCGACCGCATCCTGGCCAGCGCACCGGGCGTGCCCGCCGGCACCATGATGAAGTACACCGTCACGGTGGACACGAACGCCTACTCGAACGTCATCGACCCCTCGCTGACACCCGACGCGGTGGTCGCCCGCCTGCTGGTCACCGTGGCCGACGACAAGCACAAGGCCGACGCCAGCATCAACAACACCGACGCCTCGGTCGAACCGCTGAGGCTCAAGCGCACATTCCAGGTACCGGCCGGCAGCTACTTCGACATCGATGCGATGCTCAAGACCAAGGCCAAGTCCTTCGCCGGCGAAGGTGCCAGCAGTGCCTCTGCCACCGCCGACTACGCCCGCGTGCGCGTGCGCTCCGAAACGCCCAACGCCAACATCACCGGCGTCTCCGGACACTCCTACCGCTGACGCAGAGAGCCGAAGGGCGCCGGGCTTCAGCGCCCGTCCGGCCGCCGCGTGCCGGCGCGGGCCGCCTTCTTCTGCGCCTTCTCGGCCTGGGCGGCCTCGGCCTCGGCACGCCAGGCGGCAAAACCTTCCGGCGTCTCCAGCGTCACCCGGCCCAGCGCGGCCGAGCGGTAGTCGTTCAGCAGGGCTTCGGAGGCCTTCTGCATGCTGACCTTGCCGCCGCTCTGCACTGCACCGCGGGCGCGGCCGATGCCGGCCAGCACGTCCTCGGACAGCATGCCCGCCACGTCCTGCAAGCGGTAGCGCGTTTCGAGCAGCGGTGCGTAGTCCGGCTGCAGCGTCTCGATCAGCTCCAGCGCCACCTCTTCCTCGTCGTACGCATTGCGGCCGACCGAGCCGGCCGCTGCCAGGTGGTAGCCGCTCTTGGGCACCAGGATCTTGGGCCACAGCATGCCGGGCGTGTCGTAGAGGTAGGCATCGCTGGCCAGCGAGATGCGCTGCTCGTTTTTCGTGATGCCCGCCTCGTCGCCGGTCTTGGTGGCCTTCTTGCCAACCAGCGTGTTGATCAGCGTGCTCTTGCCGACGTTGGGCACGCCGCAGATCAGCACCCGCAGCGGCTTGGCCATGCCGCCGCGGTTCGGTGCCAACTCGCGGCAGGCGGCGGCCAGGCGCGCGGCCGGCGCGGCTTCGCTGGCATCCAGTCCGATGGCGCGGGTCTCGGGCCTGGCGTTGAAGTGGTCCAACCAGGCCGCCGTGCGCGCGGGGTCGGCCATGTCCTGCTTGTTCAGCACCTTCAGCGCCGGCTTGGCCCCAGTCAGCTCGGCCAGCAGCGGGTTTTCGCTGGAGCCGGGCAGCCGCGCATCCAGCAGCTCGATCACCACGTCCACCCCCAGCTTCATGCGCTCGATGATGGCCTTGCGCGTGGCATGCATGTGGCCGGGGAACCAGTTGACGGACATGGGGAGAACCTTGGAACAGAAACGGGACCGGCCCGCGCTCGCGGCCGGCAACACCCATTGTCCCAGTTGTCAGCCATCAGCCCGCCAACGCCTTCATCTCCGCGTACAGATCGGCCTTGCCTTCGAAGCCGATGCCAGGCAGCTCGGGCAGCGTGACGTAGCCGTTGTCCACCTTCACGCCGTCGGGGAAGCCGCCGTAGGGCTGGAACAGGTCGGGGTAGCTTTCGTTGCCGCCCAGGCCCAGGCCGGCGGCGATCGCCAGCGACATCTGGTGCCCGCCGTGCGGCACGCAGCGCGCGGGCGACCAGCCGTTCTCCTTGAGCATGTCCAGCGTGCGCAGGTATTCCACGCAGCCATAGCTCAGCGCGCAGTCGAACTGCAGCCAGTCGCGGTCGGGCCGCATGCCGCCATAGCGGATCAGGTTGCGCGCGTCCTGCATCGAAAACAGGTTCTCGCCGGTGGCCATGGGCTTGGCATAGTGGTTCGCGAGTTCCGCCTGCAGCGCGTAGTCCAGCGGGTCCCCGGCTTCCTCGTACCAGAACAGGTCGTACTGCGACAGCGCCTTGGCGTACTCGACGGCGGTCTTGACGTCGAAGCGGCCATTGGCATCCACCGCCAGTTGCTGGCCCGGGCCCAGCAGCTTGAGCACGGTCTCGATGCGCGCCATGTCTTCCTTGAGCGAGGCGCCGCCAATCTTCTTCTTGACCACCGAATAGCCACGGTCCAGGTAGCTCTGCATCTCGCGCTTCAGGCCTTCCAGGCCCTGGCCGGGCCAGTAGTAGCCGCCGGCTGCGTAGACGAAGACCTTGCGATTGGGCTTGCCATCGCCATGGCGCTCGGCCAGCAGTTGGTAGAGCGGCTTGCCTTCGATCTTGGCCACGGCGTCCCACACGGCCATGTCGATGGTGCCCACGGCCACCGAGCGCTCGCCATGGCCGCCCGGCTTTTCGTTGCTCATCATCGTGGCCCAGACCTTGTGCGGGTCCAGGTTCTCGCCCGTAACGTCGAGCAGGCTCGCGGGCTCGGCTTCCAGCAGGCGCGGGCGAAAGCGCTCGCGGATCAGCGCACCCTGGCCGTAGCGGCCATTGCTGTTGAAGCCGTAGCCAATGACTGGCTTGCCATCGCGGATGACATCGGTGACCACGGCCACCAGGCTCAGCGTCATCTTCGAGAAGTCGATGTAGGCGTTGCGGATGTTCGACTTGATGGGCTTGGTTTCTTCGCGGATGTCGATGATCTTCATGGCGTTTTCAGTCCTTGTTTCAAACGGTTCAGCGGGGCAGCGAGGCCCCGCCGCAGATGGCAATGTCCTGGCCGGTGATGGCGGCGGCGGCGGGCGACAGCAGGAACAGCACCAGTGCGGCAATCTCGTCGGGCTGGATCAGCCGGCCGATGGGCGGCAGCACCGGCGGCGCAGCCTGGCGGGCCGGGTCGTCGGTCATCGCGGTCTGCGTGGCCGCGGGCGAGACCACGTTGACGGTGACGCCGCGCGCCACCACCTCGGCGGCCCAGCTGCGCGCCAGCCCGGTGAGCGCCGCCTTGGTGGCCGCGTACTGGCTGCGCCCGGCCTTGCCCTGCGCCACGCGGCTGCCCACCAGCACCACGCGGCCCCGGCCGGCCTCGGCCATGGCTGGCATCAAGGCATTCGCCAGCCGCTCGGCGGCCCCCACATGCAGCCGCCACATCAGCGCGGCGTCGTCTGCCTGCAGCCTGCCCAGCGGGCCCACGCGCAGCACGCCGGCTGCGTGCACCAGCGCGGCGGCGCCGGTCAGGCTTGCTGCTGCAGCGTCGGTGGCCGCGGCGTCGCTCAGGTCCACGCGCACGGACTGAAAGCGCGGGTGCGACAGCACGGGCGGCGCGAGGTCCAGCCCGGCCACCGTCCAGCCCGCTTCCAGCAGCGCCCTGCCGATGGCCAGGCCGATGCCCGAGCTGCTGCCGGTGAGCACCGCGAGCGGGGTGTCATTCGGCACGGATCTTCCCCTCGGTGATGATGCGCTGGGACAGCAGCATGTCCTCGTGCTGGAAGTGCGCAAAGTCCTCGATGGAGCCTGGCGTCAACAGCAGGCCCTGCGCCGGCAGCCGCTCGGGCATCTCGCCGGCCGTGAGGGCCTTGTTGACCTCGGCATTGAGCCGCGTGGCCATGTCCTTGGGCAGGCCGGCCGGGCCCCACAGGCCGTACCAGCTGTAGAACTCGTAGCCCGGCACCGTTTCGCCCACGGTGGGCAGCTCGGGCTGGCTGGCCAGCCGGTTCTTGGAGGTCACCGCCAGCACCTTCAGCTGGCCCGCCTTGGCAAACGGCACCGAGCCCAGGATGGGATCGATGAAGGCGTCGATCTGGCCGCCGATCAAGTCCTGGTAGGCCGGCGCCGAGCCCTTGTACGGCACGATCAGGTATTCCATCTGGCCCGCACGCCGCAGCAGCTCGGTGCTGAGATGGCCCGCCGAACCGGTGGAGCCAATCGCAAAGGTCAGCTTGCCGGGATTCTGCTTGCCGTAGGCCAGCAGGCCCTTGATGTCGTTGAAGGGCAAGTGCTTGTTGACCGAGACCGCCAGCGGCGCCTTGGCCACCAGCGCCAGCGGCGTGAAGTCCTTCACCACGTCGTAGACGGGGGTCTTCTGCGTCATCGGGGTGGTGGTGAAGGTGGACGCGGTGAACAGCAGCGTGTAGCCATCGGCCGGCGCACGCGCCACCATGCCCGCGCCCAGCGTGCCGGCACCGCCAGGGCGGTTGTCGACGATCACCGTCTGGCCCAGCTGCTGCCCGAGCTTCTGGGCCAGCATGCGCCCCACCACGTCCAGCGTGCCGCCGGGCGGGAACGGAATGATCATCGTGATCGGCTTGGCCGGCCAGGCCTGGGCCGAAGCCGTGCCGGCCACGCAGGCCAGCGCTGCCGCGGCCATCCCGCGGATGAATTGTTGGCGTTGCATCGTGTTGTCTCCTGATTTTTTGTCTGCGATCTCTGGCGCACCCGGCGCTGCCGTACTCAGCGCTGCAGCAGCCCCGCGTTGGCCAGCGCCGCGCGCAGCGCCGCCACTTCCGCATCGGTGGGCATCTCGGTGGGCGGGCGCACGGTGGGCGCGTCCAGCACGCCTGCCAGGTACATGCCCATCTTCATGCGGGCATGGGCCTCGCCGGTGGGCTCGCCGCCGCCGTACACGGCATCCTTGAGCGGCGTGATCAAGGCCTGCGCCGCCTGGGCCTTCTTCAGGTCGCCGGCCTTCACGGCTTCCCACAGCTCGTGGATGAGGCCGGGGATGAAGGTCGCAAAGCCCACCAGCGCGCCGTCCACGCCCTGCACCATGGAGGCCAGCAGGTACTCGTCGTGGCAGGTCAGGATGACCTTGCTCGGGTCTGCCTGGCGGATCGCGGCAATGTCGGCGGCGTACTTGTTCATGTCGCGCTGGCCCACCTTGAAGGCGGCCACGCTGGGCAGCTTCGCCAGCTCGGCCATGGTGGCCGTGCTGTACGAGGCACGGGTCCAGGCAGGGTAGACATGGGCCACCAGGTCCAGGCCCACCGAGGCAATGGCCTCGAAGTATTGCGTCACATGGTCGGGCCGGAAGCCAAAGCGCAGCCAGTGGTGCGGCGGCATCACGTCCAGCGCCTTGGCGCCGGCCTCGCGGGCCATGGCGGCCTGCTCCGTCGCATCGCGAATGCCTTCGCAGACGATGGACGAGATCACCGGCAGGCGCCCCTGCAGCTCGCTGGCGACAATGCGCGTGACCTCGGCACGCTCGCGCGGCAGCAGGGAGAACACCTCCCCGGTGTGGCCGTTGGTCATCACCGCCACCACACCGGGCTGGCCGGCCAGCCAGGACGCGTGCTTGCGCAGTGCGGGTTCGTCGATGCGGTGATCGCTGGTGAAGGGGCAGGCGATCGCGGGAATGATGCCGCGGTAGTTCGCAATGGTGGCCATGGGGCGTGTCTCCTGTTGAATAATCGCTGCCCATCTTGCGTGAGGCCGAAGCGGCTTGCCAATGCTGCTTCAGCCTTCTTCGATGCTCCCAAAGCACTGCCCATGAAGTCCCTTCGCTCACGTCGATCCCCCTGTCCGAGGGGCGCAGCGGCAGCTTGGTGTCGCCCCGCGAGGCCGGCATGAACTTCCTCTGGCTGGAAGACTTCCTGGCCCTGTCCGCCAGCGGCAATTTCTCGCGCGCGGCCGAAGAACGCCACATGACCCAGCCGGCCTTCAGCCGCCGGGTGCGGGCGCTGGAGGAATGGCTGGGCGTGGTGCTGTTCGACCGCAGCACCCAGCCCGCCACGCTGACCGAGGCCGGCGAGTGGTTCAGCAGCGTCGCGCAGGACCTGATGACGCGGGTGCAGGGCCTGCCCGACCAGGCCCGCGGCGTGGCCGACGCGAGCGCCGCCACACTGCGCATCGCGGCCACCCACGCGCTGTCGTTCAGCTTCCTGCCCGGCTGGCTGCGCGCGCTGGAGGCCCGCATCGACGGCGGCCCGCGTCCGGTGCAGCTGATCAGCGACGTGATGCAGCAATGCGAGGCGCAGATGCAGCAAGGCCGCGTGCAGTTCCTGCTGTGCCACGCGCACGAACAGGTGCCCAGCCGGCTGGAGCCTTCCCAGCACCGGCATGCGGTGGTGGGGCGCGACGCGCTGCTGCCCGTGTCCGCACCCGCCCACGGTGGCCGCCCTCGCCACACGCTCGACGGCGCCCAGCTCCCCGCCGTGCCGCTGCTGGACTACAGCGCCGAATCCGGCATCGGCCGACTGGTGCACACGCTGCGCGCGGCCGACCTGGCCGCCGCCCACGCCCAGCCCGCGATGACGGCCCACCTCGCCACCGTGCTCAAGACCATGGCGCTGGACGGCCGCGGCGTGGCCTTCCTGCCGCACAGCCTGATGGCCGACGAGCTGGCGGACGGCCGCCTGGTGCAGGCCGGCGGCGAGCGCTGGCGCATCGAGGTGGAGATTCGCCTGTACCGCCGCGCACAGCCGCTGCCGCGCGCCGGCGAAGCCTTCTGGCGCGCAGTGGCGGCCAGCGCCGGTTGAAGACCCCGATGCGCGCCACCGACGCCCACACCGTCCTGCTGGTCAAGGCCATCGAGGAGACCGACAGCGCCGGTGCGCTGCTGAGCGAAGACCAGCGCCGCGACGCCAGCCGCCATGCCCGGGAGCGAGCCGACTGGGCACACGACGCGGTGAAGGCCCGGCAACCGGCCCGCGGCAGCGCGCGCGAGCAGGCCTTTGTGCTGGCCCGTGCGCAGCGTCTGCTGGGCGACCTGCTGGTGCGCCAGCCGCGGCTCGCGCTGCTGCTGCAGCCACCCGGCCTGGGCCTGCTGCTGGGCGGCGGCCTGCCGCTGGCCGCGCTGGCGCTGGGCCTGTTCGCGCAGCACGTGGCCGACCCGCATCATGTCAACCTGGTCTTCGCGCCGGCCTTGCTGGTGCTGGCGATCAACCTGTTCGTCTACCTGCTGCTGGCCGGCCGTGCGGTGCTGGCCATTGCGCGCACCGGCAAGCCGCGGCCGCCCACCTCGCCGCGCCTGCAGCGCCTGGGCCGCTGGCTGGCGCCGCAGCCCATGCGGGGTTCGCGCGGCCTGCCGCCGCTGCTGCTGAACGCCTGGCTGCGCCACCAGGCCGAATGGCTGCAGCTCAGCGGACCGGCGCTGGCCGCGCGCCTGGCGGCGCTGCTGCACACCTGCGCGGCGATGCTGGCGCTGGGCCTGATCGTCTCGCTCTACGTCGGCGGGCTGTTCCTCGAATACCGCGTGGGCTGGGAGTCCACCTTCCTCGGTGCCGAAGAGGTGCGCGCGCTGCTGGCCGCGCTGCAGTGGCCTTTCGGCTGGCTGAGCGGCTGGGCGCCGCCCACGGTCGATCAGGTCGCCGCGCTGCGCTTCGACGCGACCACGCCGCCGTCCGTTGCACAAGGGGCGCACTGGGTGCACCTGTACGCTGCGCTGCTGCTGGCCTTCGTGGTACTGCCGCGCCTGCTGCTGGCCGCCCTCGCCCACGCCCAGCGCCGCCACCGCGAGCGCCGCGTGAAGCTGGACCTGCACGCGCCGTATTTCACCCAGCTGCTGACCGCCGAAGGCCTGGGCCTGAGCGGCGGCCGTGCGGTGCAGGTCGCTTGCCTGCCCTGCAGCCTCAGCCCTTCGCCCGCACTCGCCACCGCGCTACCGGCCTGGGCCGAGGCCCGCTTCGGCCAGGGCAGCACGCTGAGCCTGCTGCCAGGGGCCGACCTGGCCCTGCCGCCGCGACAGGCGCTTGCGCCGCTGGCCGCCGTCGCCAGCCAACCCGGCCAGGCCTGCGTGCTGCTGTGCAGCCTGGCCACCACGCCCGAGCCCACGCCGCACGGCGCGCTGCTGGCCGCGCTGCAGCGGCTGGACCCGCAGGCCCGCGTGCTGCTGGAGGCCAGCGCCTACGTCGAGCGCCTGGGCGCGCAGGCCGGCGCCCAGCGCCTGCGCGAGCGCGAGCACCTGTGGCGCGAGTTCTGCCAGCACCACGAACTGCGCTGCGAACTGATCTGCCTGCAGCCCGTCGCCGCCGGCGTGTTCGACAGCCCGCTGTGGCCCGCCGCCACCGCCCCGGAAGCCAGGCCTTGAGCGCTGCACACCTCACGTTGGCCCTGGTCGGCCACACCAACGTCGGCAAGACCACGCTGGCCCGCACGCTGCTGCAGCGCGACGTGGGCGAGGTGCTGGACCGCGGCCACGTGACCACCACCACCGAGCGCCACGAATGGCTGCGCAGCGACGCAGGCGACACGCTGGCCCTGCTGGACACCCCCGGCCTGGCCGACGCCGCCGCGCTGCTGCAGCGCCTGTCGCAAACCGGCTGGCGCCGCTGGTTGCAGCGCGAAGTCTCGGACCGACTGCAGGCTCCGCCCAATGGCCCGACCGAGCAGGCACTGCAAACGCTGGCCGGCCAGGCCGACGCGCTGCTGTACATCGTCAACGCCGCCGAACTGCCGCAGGACAGTGCCCACCTGCAACCTGAGCTCGCACTGCTGCGCTGGCTGGACAAGCCCACGCTGGTGTTGCTGAACCAGCTGGGCCCTGCAGGACCGCAAGGCCATGACGCCGCCGAACTGCAGCGCTGGCAGGCCGCGCTGGCCGACTGCGCCTTCGTGCACGCCGTGCTGCCGCTGGACGCCTTCTGCCGCGGCCCAGCCGACGAAGCCGCGCTGCTGCAAGCCCTGCCCGCCGCGCTGCCGGCCCAGGCGCGGGCACTGCAGCGCCTTGCCGCCGCCTGGCAGGCCCGCAGCGACCAGCGCCGCGATGCCAGCCAGTACCAGCTCAGCACATTGCTCGCAGATCTGGCCCAGCTCGCCGAACCGCTGGCCGCAGCGCCGTCAAGCAGCTGGCGCGACGGCCTGGCCCGCGCCGTCGGCAGAGGCGCAAACCGCCAGAACGATGCCGGCGAAGAAGCGCTGCAGCGCCTGCTGCTGAAGGTCGAAGCCCTGGTCCAGGCCAACACCAGCGAACTGCTCGCGCTGCACAGCCTCGCCGGTCTGCCCACCCGCAAAGGCGAGACAAGCGCCACGTCGGTCGCCGCGGCGCTTGTCGCCCAGGTGCGCGAACGCCTGATGCGGCAGGAGCGGCCGGTCGACGGGAAAAAGCTGGGGCTTTGGGGCGGCGTGCTCAGCGGCGCCGCCACCGGCCTGGGTGCCGACCTGGCCGCAGGCGGCCTGACGCTGGGCGCCGGGGCGCTGATCGGCGCCGTGGTTGGCGCACTCGGCGGGGCCGGCCTGGCCCACGGCTTCAACCTCTACACCGGCCAGAACGGCCAGCCCGCCCGCGTGCGACTGTCCGACGATGCACTGCAGGAACTCTTCGTCGCCGGCCTGCTGCGCCACCGCGCCGTGACCCACTTCGGTCGCGGCCGCGGGCCGTACGCGGAAGGCGCGATGCCGGCCCATTGGCTGCCTGCGGCACAGGCCGCAGCAGCCCCACAGGCCGAAGCGCTGAAGGCCGTCTGGCCCACGCTGCGCGGCGAGTCCGCGGCTACTGAGCTGCCGGTGGCGCTGAAGCGGTTGCAGCAGTTGCATGGTGCAGCGGAGGACCGTTTCGACGCCGCGGGCCTTGCGGCGCGTGGTGACAGCGTGATCGGATGAAAGCCGCCGTCCCGCATGGCCTGCGCCAGGTGCACGGCGCCAAGGCAGCGCCTGCCGGATCGGGCCAACCCATGAAGCTTGTGGCGGTGCTGCTGGCCGTGCTGCCGCAAGTCGCGTTCGCGCACGGCGGCCCGACGGTGGGCATGTTCGCCGGCTTCATGCCGCTGCTGGCCTACCTGGGCCTTGCCCTGGCGTGGCTGAGGCATCAGACGCGGCTTCCGCTGTGGCTGGCTTTCACGGCTGCAGCCATGCTGTTCCTGGCATTGGGATGCGTCGCCTTCTTCCTGCCAGGCCTGCTGCCGATCTCGAACCAGCACCACGACTTGGCTTCGCTGTTGCTCAACGGTGCGCTCACCTTGGTGCTGGTCGGGACCGCTGTGAAGGTTCGCGCGCAAGCCAGGCGAAAGCGGTAGAACAGGCGCGCTACGCCTTGCCTGACGCCGCCTGCTGCGACAGCGCCAGGAAATCCACGAAGGCGCGCACGCGGGCGGCCAGTTGGTGGCGCTGTGGGTAGACGGCGTGGATGTCGGCGTCGGGCGTCTGGCACTGCGGCAGCACGTGCACCAGGCGGCCGGCAGGTGCTGGAAGCGCTGCGCGACAAGGACGCGATCCTGTTCGGCTCGGCCGGCGACCCGCACATCCCCGACCACGTCACGCTGTGGGGCCTGCGCCTGAAGATCTGCCGGGGCTTCGACCAGTACGCCGCCACCGCGCGCGTGGCCAACCGCCCGGCCACGCTGGACACCCTCGTCGCGACCAACCTGCATGCCGACATCCTGGGCGACCTGGCCGCCGCGCTGGCCGGCAGCCTGGGCATTCAGTGGATGCCGCCCCATCGGCTTGACCGGCGTCAAGCCAGGCCACACGGCGGCGTGCACAGTCTGGCCTTCATCACCTGAGGTCAGCCGATGGAACTTCTGAAGAGCCCAACCCGGTACCTCTTTTTCACCGGCAAGGGCGGCGTGGGGAAGACTTCCCTGTCCACCGCCACCGCATTGGCGCTGGCCGACAGCGGCAAACGCGTCCTGCTGGTCAGCACCGATGCGGCCTCGAACCTGGACGAGATGCTGGGCATCGCGTTGCGCAACACACCGGTGGCGGTGCCTGGCGCGCCAGGGCTGTCGGTGCTGAACATCGATCCGACCAACGCCGCCGAGTCCTATCGCGCGCGGGTGCTCGGCCAGATGGGCGACGGCGCGACAGCGGCCGAGCAGGCCACCGTGCGTGAGCAGCTCTCGGGCGCCTGCACCACCGAGATCGCCGCGTTCGACGAGTTCGCGGCCCTGCTGGCTGGCGACGGAGCCGACTTCGATCACGTGGTGTTCGACACCGCGCCCACCGGCCACACGCTGCGCCTGCTGAGCCTGCCTCAGGCATGGAGCGGCTTTCTCGCCGGCAACGACCGGGGCGCTTCCTGCCTGGGTCCTCACACGGGCCTGAAGATGCAGGAAACCCGCTTCCAGGCGGCGCTGGCCACGCTGCGGGACGCCAGCCGGACCACCGTGGTGCTGGTCACCCGCGCCGAGAGGGGCGCCGTGGCCGAAGCAGCGCGCACGGCCGAGGAGTTGCAGCTGCTGGGTTTGCAAAACCAGCGGCTGGCGATCAACGGCGTCTTTCACGCGCAGAACCGGCAGGACGCCGTGGCCCTGGCGATTGAGGGCGCCGGCCAGCAGGCATTGGACAGCATGCCGGCATCCTTGCGCGCCTTGCCGCAGGACCGCGTGCCGCTGCGCGCCTTCGACACCGTGAGCCTGCAAGCCCTGCGCGCACTGCTGACGGGCGAGCTGGCGCCAACAGGCCCGAACGCGCCAGGCCCCACGACCACACGCGCGGCGCCGCTGCCGGGCCTGGACCAGCTGGCAGACGAGCTTGCGGCGGGCAGCCACGGCCTGATCATGGTGATGGGCAAGGGAGGGGTCGGCAAGACCACGGTGGCCGCCGCGCTGGCGCTGGGCCTGATCAAACGGGGCAAGACCGTGCACCTGAACACCACCGATCCGGCGGCCCATCTGGCGGCCACGCTCATGGCTGAAGTGCCCGGACTGAGCGTGGACCGCATCGACCCCAAGACGGAGACCCAGCGCTACATCGACAAGGTCATGGCAGCGAAGTCACCCAGGCTGAATGCTGGTGAACAGGCCCTGCTGCTGGAGGACCTGCAATCGCCCTGCACCGAGGAAGTCGCCGTGTTCCACGCCTTCGCACGCGTCGTCAGCCAGGCGCGCAGCGAATTCGTCGTGCTGGACACGGCTCCCACCGGGCACTCGCTGCTGCTGATGGATGCCACCGGCGCTTACCACCGCGAAGCCTTGCGGCAGTTCGAAGGGCGCAACGCCGGCCATGTCTCCACGCCGCTCACACGGCTGCAGGATCCCGACTGGACCCAGGTGATCCTGGTGACCCTGCCGGAGGTGACCCCGGTGTCCCAGGCGGCCGCGCTTCAGGACGACCTGCGGCGCGCGGGCGTGGAGCCCTTCGCATGGGTGGTGAACCGCAGCATCCTGGCCTCCGGCACGCAGGACCCCTTGCTGCAGGCACGCATGGTGGGAGAACAGGTGCAGCTGGACAGGGTCGCCGGCGGGTTGGCCAAGCGGCTGTTCGCGATCCCGTGGCTGGCAACCCCGCCTGTCGGCCAGGCCGAGTTGGCAAAGCTCGCAGAGGGCTGAGCTGCCCGTCCGGTAGCGCGCCGTCGACCCGTCGCGAGGCCATGCCCCGACAAACCGCAGCGTCGAATCCACGGTGAAATATACCCAAGCCACCGTGATTTTTTCCGGCGGCTTTTTCTTTGCTGGTTGCGAGCAACGACGCCCAAAAGCAACTGCCCGGCAAAACTCAGGGGAAGCGACCGGCCTGTACCTTTGCGCATTTCCACGTTGGCCGAGGTAGAAACAGGTACATCCTCAATTCAGAGGTTGCTGCACCCCTCCCCCACCGCCGCAGAATATCGGCACTGACGGAGAAGTTCTCGTCCAAAACCCTGCAAAGCACTGACGGGTTCGGGACCTGCCGCCAGCGCCGGGCCATGCTGTATCGGCCATTTCAGACCAGACTCGTTGGGATCCCGCACCATTCGACCTGCCAGCCAACCGCCGCATGAGCGCGGGCGCGCCCATCGAGACTGACCTTCCTGCTCTTCTTCCCTGCTTCGGCCTTGGTTCTTCGATGACTTGAAATCGAACCATGCCCGATTTTCATCCATTGGATTCAACTGGAAAGGAATCCCCATGTCTGTTCTTGCTGACGCCATCAAGGCGCTGGACCCCACCCCGAATAAGACCACACAGCTGACCTTGTCGTTGAATCTGCTGAGCGAACTGGCCGAAAACAAGGCGCTCGAATTCGAGAACGATGTTTTCCGAAGCTACCTCACGGCCGGCACCCAGGAAAACAGGACGGCGCCCATCACCATGGTGATGGCCTCGCATTCCGAGTATCGAGCGTACGTGAAGGACGACGCCGGCAAAATTGCGACCGAGGTTTCCGGTGCGATCAAGAAATTCGTCTCGGGCGGCTCCGAGCAAATCATCAGCGGCATCGCGGACCTGGTCACCACCGGGCTCACGGCGATCCTGGGGGCGGGCCAGGCCACGCAGCAGGAAATGCACAGCTACTACATCACGGTCCAGTCCCGCGCACTGGTGCGCTACGACATCATGGCCTGGCGGCGCCTTGTGGAGGCAGAGGGCATCACCTCCCAGATCCAGAGCTGCATGGCGGTCTACGCCTCCAAGGCCAGCATCGACGTGGCCTCGCTGGACCTGAACACATTCCTGCTCGCCTACGAGGACCAGCTCTACAAGATGGGCTTCTCCGAGAAGGAGAACATCGAGTACATCGACTACGCAGAGTCGGTCTACAACAAGCTGATCGGCGCCAGCCGCGCCAATGCCGGCTCTGCCACCCGCGGCCCTGCCACGCTCGGCACGGCCAAGCCGGTGCCCAGCCGGCCCGGCGAGTTGCTGTTCCTGCCCATGATGCCCACGCCGCAGCGCACCCACAGAAACTCGCCGGGCCGTCGCGCATGAGCACGCTGCGCCGCCGAATGCAGGCCTGAGCCATGCCCGGCGGCGCGGGCGGACTTCACCCCGGCAAGGTGCCGTCAGGTCTTGGCACGCCTTCAATGCGCCGCAGCGTCACGTTCAGCCGCCCGCCTTCGGCCAGCAGCGCCGAGCTGCCGAAGCGGATTCGGTCCACGCCGTGGAACAGCAGCCGGCCAGCGCCGCCAAACCAGACCACGTCGCCGCTGTGCAGGTCCAGGCGCTGCAGCGGCGCATTGCGCGCCAGCCCGCCCACCGCAAACCGCGCATCGTCCCCCAGCGAAACCGACACCACCGGCCCGCCGAGGCTCACGGCGTCCTTGTCCTGGTGCAAGCCCAGCCTGGCCTTGGCGTCGTAGTAGTTGATCAGGCACTGGTTCGGCGGCCGCGCCTCGCCGGTGGCCTCGGCCCACAGCCGCAGCAGCCGCTCGGGAATCGCCGGCCACGCCTGGCCCGTCACCGGATGCGTGCGCTGGTAGCGGTAGCCACCCACCTTGTCCGTCACCCAGCCCCAGGTGCCGGCACCGCTCATGCGCACGCTGAGCGGCGCGCCGCTGCGTGGCATGGCTTGCTGGAACAGCGGCGCCTCGGCGAGCAGCTGGCGCAGTTCGGCCAGCAGAGCGGCCTGCTCGGCGGCATCGAAATGCGCCGGCAGGAAGTGGAAGCCGGACGGCAGCGGCGCGGGCTCGAAGCCGGGCAGCAAAGGTGCGTCGTCAAGGTGCTGTGGCATGGACCTGCCAGTGTGGCACCAGCCGCGCGCACCGGCCCGCCCTCTTCGGCGACGCCCGATTCATCCAGGCGTAGGCGACGTGAACGTCCAGGGGATGATGGCGAGTTGAGTCTCCGCAACTTTATGGATCATGGGTCTCCTCTTTGGTGGCACAGTCGGCGCGTCATCGCTCAAGCCGACCGGCGCCCCGTGCCATGCAGACGCCAGACCGACAACGACGTCGACATTCCATCCTTGTGTCTCGGCAAGAGCATCGCCTGAGCGTGCGGCACTCAATCCCGTGATGGATCCACTCTGCAAAGGTCTGGCGCTTTCGCACGCGGGGCACGCCGGCGCGATGACGCTGTTGCGTGAGGCGCATGCGCAATCGCTCGAGCTGCACGACAAGCGCGGCGTGCTGACAAGCGCCGCTGCGCTGGTGCTGACCAGCCACACCGTGGGCAATTTCAGGGACATGGCGGAGATGCTGAAGCACGTTGCGGCGCTCAAGCAGCCCGCGCTGGCGCTGCGGGCACCCGACGACGAACTGCTGGTCCGCACGGCGCTGCTGATCGGCCAGCTGTATGTCGATCTCGACGACCCGGATACCGACGCCAACGTGGCAAGGTTGCTGGCCTTGCTGGAACGACCGGGCGGCCTGGACGTGAACCTGAGGCTGGCGGCGGCCCGCATCCTGCTGTACTTCGTCGAGCCGCGCGAACTGCGCGAACTGGGCCTGCGTGTCAATGCACTCGTGCTTCCCCACCTGACGGACACCACACTCCAGCCGCACCGGCACGGCCAGTGGCTGCTGCGCTGGCGGAGCTGCGCTGGCTATGCAAAAGACCCGTTGCAGGAGGCTGCCGCCACCGAGTCGGCACGCGCGCTGGCCGAACGCCACGGGCTTCGCGACGTGCGGTTCACGCTGGCCTTCGACGAGGTCGGCCACAGCCTGAACGGCGGTGACCTGCGGCGCGCGGAACGTGCGCTGGCCGAAGCCGAGGCGCTGGTCGACCCGGGCAGCCTGCGTGAACTGATGCTGCTCGATGTGACGCGGATGCGCGTCGCACTCATCAAGGGCCAGGTCGACGATGCGCTGTTCCGCGCCGTCCGCGCCCGCAAGCTCGCGGTCGAGCTGCAATGCCCCGGGCCGATGCTGGGCGCCTACATCGTCAACGAGGCCAGCGTGCGACTGCTGCTGAACGACGGCATCGGCGCGCGGCGCCAGATGGAAGAGGCGATCCCGCTGCTGCCCCCTGGCTTCGCCCAGGAAGTTCGCGAAATGATCGCGGCGATGCTGGCATCCGAAGCGCTGGACCGCGGTGATCCGCGGGGGCGCGAGATGATGGCGTCGGTCTGGTCCGGTCTGCGCGAGCGCCAGTTCTACGACAGCTTCGACGGCCACCCGGCGTTCAAGGCCCGCATCTGCATGCAGGCGCTGGAGCAGCGGATCGAGGTCGAGTTCGTCACCAGCGTCATCCGGAAATGCGGGTTGGCGCCGCCGGCGAACGCACCCGAAACCTGGCCTTGGCGGCTGCGCCTGTACGCCCTCGGACGCTTTGAGGTCCAGCGCGACGGCGTGCCGCTCACCGCGGAAGGCAAAGGTCAGCGCAAACCGATGGAGTTGCTTCGAGCGCTGATCGCCCACGGCGCCACCAGCCGCGAGCGGGGCCTGCCCACCGGCGAGCTGATCGACCTGCTGTGGCCCGACCTGGAAGCGGAGGCGCCGAAGGCATCGTTCGACATGACGCTGATGCGCCTGCGCAAGCTGCTGCAGGTCGACGGGGCGTTGACGCTTGCTGAAGGACGGCTGTGGCTCGACCCGACCCTGGTCTGGTGCGACGTCACGGCATTCGAACGCGACTGCGATGCGTTGACCGCACTGCCCGAGGCGCCCGGCGCGGATGCCGAGCTGAGCGCGGCAGCGCGGCGACTCAGACTGCGTCGGGACCTGCGTCTGTTCGGCAGCACCAGCGTGGAAGGCTGGGCCGTCCTCGCGCGAGAGCGCCTGGCGACGCGCTTCGCAAACGCGATCACGGCCTACGGCGGCCACCTGGAGGAGCAGGCGGCCTGGATTGCCGCGATCGCACTCTACGGACACGGCGCCACCGAGGATCCACTGGCGGAGCCTTTCTATCGCGGCCTGATGCGCAGCCACCTCGCGCTCGAACAGCCGGCAGCGGCGATGCGCTGCTTCCAGCGCTGCCGCGAGCTGCTTGCCAACGTGCTCGGGGTGCCGCCTTCCCGCGAAACGCTGGCGCTGCTCGCAAGCATCCCGCAAGCCTGACACCGGAGCCACGATGAGCCCGCAACAGATCGAACTGGTCCGCCTCAGCTGGCAGCAGGTCTTCCCGCTGCGCGAAACCGCCGCACAGATGTTCTATGAGCGGCTTTTCGAGCTGGATCCGTCGCTGCGACCACTGTTCAAGGCCGATCTGTCGCAGCAAGCCGCAAAGTTGTTCGACACCTTGAACGCCTTGGTGGCGTCGCTCGGAGAGAACGGCGCCCTCGAAACAGTGGCGGGCCCGCTGCGGCGCAGCCACGCGGGCTTCGCGGCGACGCCGGCGCATTACGAGGCGGTCGGCGCAGCCCTGATGTGGACGCTGCAGGCGAGCGTTGGCAAGGCTTTCACGACGTCGACGCGCCTCGCCTGGCGCGAGGCGTACACGCAGCTGTCTGCAGCGATGCAAGTGGATCGCGGCGCTGCCGCTGCCCCTGCCCGCTGAACTCTGGAAGCGCCCCCTAAAAGAAGGGGACGCCTGTTAGTCATCGGTTAGCGGCTGTCCAGGCCGGTCGCCGGATCATTCATGCACTGCGCAAAGCAGCCACTGAACCGATCCGACACCCCTCCTGAAAGACCCCCACCATGACCTCCTTCCGCACCCCCATCGTTGCCTCGTTTGTCGCTGCCGCAGCGCTCTCGACCTTTGTCGCGCCGGCCCGCGCCACCGATTTCGGCCATCACCCGGCGGCCACGAAGGCGCGGGCCGCCGATGCCGAGTTCGACCCGTCGACCTTCATGCCCGGGCACCCCGCCCGTGGCGCGGCTGGGCAGGCGGCGCATGCCAATTTCGAGCATCCGGCGTTGGCGACGTATCGCGCAGGTCAACTGCCGCACACCGATCCGAACACGTTCATCGTGCAACCTCCGGCCACGACCGCGTGGATCGTCGTCGACTCTCCGACCATCCTCGCCATGCAGCAGCGTTGAAGCGATCCGCGCCCAACACCCGCACCGACACCACCCGGAATCGATCCATGACCACTCTCGACACCTCCACCATCGAGCTCGTCCGCACCAGCTGGGCGCTCGTCGCGCCGAGCCAGCCCGAGGTCGCTTCGCAGTTCTACCGCCATCTCCTGCGGCTCGACCCATCGCTCGCACCGATGTTCGGCGGTGACATGACGGTGCAGGGCAAGCGGCTGACGAGCATGATCGGCGCCGCCCTGACCCTTCTGGACCAACCCGAGCAACTGACGCCAGTGCTGCGCAGCCTCGGCGCTCGCCATCTCGGCTACGGGGTGCAAGGCTCGCACTACCCGGTGGTGGCCGAAGCACTGCTTCAAACGCTCCACGACGGACTGGCCTGCGCCTTCACCGAGGAGGTGCGCGCGGCGTGGACCTCGGTCTACAGCATGCTCGCCACCGAAATGATGAGCGGCGCGGCAGCTGAACGCCTGCGCGATCACTCCCGGCAGCAGGTGGAGGCGTCATGAAGGTCTCGTCCATCGTTGCGACGCGTCGTCCTGTGTCTCGCCTCGTCTTCGGCCGCGTTGCCGTGCCGGCCCTGGTGATTGCGCTCGCCGTCCTGGTGTGGCACCAGAGACTCGCCGTTGCGCAGACAGTCTCGGTGCCGACTGCAGTCGCAGTGGATGCTGCCACTGCGGCAAGGAACCCATCGGTGCCGCCAGCGTCACAGGCCGCATCCTCCCGCGGCGATTCAAAAAATCTGCCCCTCGAATTTTGGATGTTGTGATGCTGGCGTGGCGATGTGGTGGTCGCCGACCGCGCGCACCGGTCCGCCGCCCATCGAGCAGCCCCTCACCCGCGGTGAGGACACCGTCATTCGACAGCCGCAGACTCGTTCTCCGTGTGCCGGTCAGGCTCCGTGGTGCGGAGGATTTCGTTCAGAACGGAAGTGGCGTAATTCCCTGCGGGCAAGGAGAACGTGAGCACCAGTTGATCGGCTTGCGGCCATACCCATGACATGTCCACCGGCCCGGCCACCAGGGCGCGGCGCGCCTGATCCAGACCGGCGTGTTCCATGCCGTCGCACAAGCTGGCGTGACGTTCATCCACGCCGTTCTCCAGGGCCTGCGCCTGATCGGTGGTGCTCACGCGGCCCCGTCCCCAGAGCGACCCGGTGGGCCCGCCCGCGTCGTCCATCACGTCACCAGGCAGGGTCTTGCCCCAGAGTCCCTGCTGAATGCGCAGCGCCAGCATGGCCCGTCCCTGCTCGACCTTGCCGCCCTCGAAGCCGAAACGCTGAGCGCCAAGTAGTTGGGCACGCCATGTGATGCAACGGCCTTGAGACTGTTCTCCAAGGCGTCGCGGTCACCGGTCAAGTCACGCAGCACAGCGCAGCCAGTGATTCACTCCCTGCCCGCATGCCTTGACGAGGCGTCCACAGATGCGACCTCGCATGGGAACCGTTGCGCGCTCCTACAGGTGGCTTCCGGGCGGCAACGACAACGCGCGGGAGTCCGGGCTCGGTCAGCGTCCGGTCCACGTCGTCGGATGCAGCCATGGCAGAAGCCAACCCGGTATTCGGCGTGAACTTGCTTGAGGCTCAATGAACCCGCAGCACCTCAAACCGCTGTCGGGTTGGCGCGACCTGTATCGACACCTCATCGCCCTCGCATTTACCCAGCATGGCCCTGCTCAACGGGGCTTCGCTGCTGATGACCTGAACGAGCTGAGCGCCGCTGACCAACTTCATGCTGCCCCCATCCGGGCCGAGAAAGAGCTGTTGCTGCTTGTCGTCGGAATCGACCAGGAGGACCAGCGCGCCGAGCTGTATGCCTTTGCTGGCGTCGTAGGGACGCGGGCGGAATTGGCGCCAGTTGACCATCGCCTGGCGGATGGCTTCGGCGCGACGCGCTTGGCCGGTGGCCAGGTATGCGGCTTCGAGACCCAATGTGTCGTACTTGTTTTCGGCGATGTTTTCCTCGTGAGTTGCCGATTCATGGGCCGCCCGCGCTGCCTGTTCGGCCTGCAGCAGATCCTCGGCGAGACGTTCCAGCACCTGCTGCTGCAGCAAGAATTTATCCATGATGAGAGGTAGGCATCTCGAACAAGCGGGAGTCGGGGCTCATTGTGAAGGGATCCACCAGCAGGGCAATTGCATGAGACCGCCGTCAATCGATTTCATGGCAAAGGAAGCACACCCGTGCTTCCCAGCCTCGGGCCAGCAGCGCTGCGTGGACCACTTGAACCAAAGTCTCAGGCCGCTGGTTTGCTGCGGCTGGACTTCTTGGCGGGCGCTTTCTTGGCCGCCGCCGTCTTGGCCGGGGCTTTGCGCCGCGGTGGCGCAAGTTCGGTCGGGTCATCCATCGGTGGCGCGTCCACCTGCAATTCCGGCAGATCGCTGGCCCGCCAGTAGCGGGGCACCCAAGGCCAGGGCTGCAAGGGTTCGTCGCCATCGATGTAGCGCACCGTTTCGACGATGGGGCCCTGGCCCATCCAACGGCCGCGCGGGTCTAGTCGGAAGTCCAGCGTGACCCAATTGTCTGGGGCGTCAGGGGTTGCCGGGTCGTCCATTGCAGGCTGGGACTTCAGCATGCCCTGGCGCTCGCCGCCGCGCAGGCGCAGCAGTTCGCGCCCTTGTACCGACCACAGGCGCACGCTGCCGTCATCCCCCGCGCTGGCCAGCAAGTGCCCATCGGGGCTGAACGCGACACTCCAAACCCTGCCCTCGTGGCCTCGCAGCACGCGCAGCACCTCGCCGCTGACCGCGTCCCGCAGCCGCACTCTGCCGTCTCCCCCCGCGCTGGCCAGACAGCGCCCATCGGGGCTGAACTTGATGCTGAGAACCCCGCCTCCGTGGCCTTGAAATACGCGCAGCGCCTCGCCGCAGGCTGCGTCCCACAGCCGCACGCTGTCGTCAAACCCCGTGCTGGCCAGCCAGCGCCCATCAGGGCTGAACGCCACGCTCAGAACCCAGCCTACGTGGCCTTGCAGCACGCGCAGCGCCTCGCCGCTGGCCACGTCCCACAGCCGCACGCTGTGGTCGTCCCCAGCGCTGGCCAGCCAGCGACCATCAGGGCTGAACGCGACGCTCAGAACCCGGCCTTCGTGGTTTTGCAGCACGCGCAGCGCTTGGCCGCTGGCCGCATCCCACAGCCGCACGCTGCCGTCATCACCCGAGCTGGCCAGCCAGCGGCCATCGGTGCTGAACGCGACGCTCTGCACCCAGCCTTCGTGGCCTTGCAGCACGCGCAGCGCTTCGCCGCTGGCCACGTCCCACAGCCGTACGCTGCGGTCATCCCCCGCGCTGGCCAGCCAGCGGCCATCGGGGCTGAATGCGACGCTCCGAACCCAGTCTTCGTGGCCTTGCAGCTCACGCAGCGCCTGGCCGCTGGCCGCATCCCACAGCCGCACGCTGTGGTCATTCCCCGCGCTGGCCAGCCTGCGGCCATCGGGGCTGAATGCGGCGCTCTGAACCCAGTCTTCGTGGCTTTGCAGCACGCGCAGCGCCTCGCCGCTGGCCGCGTCCCACAGCCGCAGGCTACGGTCATCCCCCGCGCTGGCCAGCCAGCGGCCATCGGGGCTGAACGCGACGCTCCGAACCCAGCCTTGGTGGCCTTGCAGCACGCGCAGTGCCTGGCCACTGGCCGCGTCCCACAGCCGCACGCTGCCGTAATCCCCCGCACTGGCCAGCCAGCGGCCATCGGGGCTGAATGCGACGCTCTGAACCCAGCCTTCATGGCGTACGTGCAGCGTCTGCCCGCTGGCCGCGTCCCACAGCCGCACGCTACCGTCTCCCCCCGCGATGGCCAGCCAGCGGCCATCGGGGCTGAATGCGACGCTCCAAACCCCGCCTTCGTAGCCTTGCAGCACGCGCAGCGCCTCGCCGCTGGCCGCGTTCCACAGCCGCACGCTGCGGTCATTCCCCGCGCTGGCCAGCCAGTGGCCATCGGGGCTGAATGCGACGCTCCGAACCCCGCCTTCGTGGCCTTGCAGCACGCGCAGCGCCGCGCCGCTGGCCGCGTCCCACAGCCGCACGCTGCGGTCATTCCCCGCGCTGGCCAGCCAGCGGCCATCGGGGCTGAATGCGACGCTCCGAACCCCGCCTTCGTGGCCTTGCAGCACACGCAGCGCCGCGCCGCTGGCCGCATCCCACAGCCGCACGCTGCCGTCATCACCCGAGCTGGCCAGCCAGCGGCCATCGGTGCTGAACGCGACGCTCTGCACCCAGCCTTCGTGGCCTTGCAGCACGCGCAGCGCCTCGCCGCTGGCCACGTCCCACAGCCGTACGCTGCGGTCATCCCCCGCGCTGGCCAGCCAGCGGCCATCGGGGCTGAACGTCACGGCATGGGCCGCGCCAACATGGCCCGGCGCAGGCGCGAGCCGCAATTTGTGCCAGGGCGGCTGGCAATCCTGCGACTCAGGCCAATGTTGGGCTGAGCGGGCAGTCAGCCCCTGCCGCAAGGCACCATCCAGCCGCGGCCGGCCGCCAGCATGGGGCAGGTGGGCGGCGCGCAGATCGGCATGGCAAAAATCGACGCCGTCCAGTTCAGCTAGGCCCAACTCGGCATTGAGCCAATGCGACTCGCGTGCATCACTGCCGACCAGCTTGAGCCAGGGCGCGAACGTATCGTTGAAGCAAGCGCCGCGCAGGCGGGCTGCTGACAAGTCGGCCTTCGACAACAGGGTTTGGCTCAGGTCCGCTCGCTCCAAGGTGGCGCCGCGCAGTTGGGCGCTGCTGAGCACCGCGCCGCGCAGCGTGCTGCCGGTCAGATCAGCGCCCACGGCCCGCAGGTTGGGCAAGGCCATCTCGCTGAGGTCCAGGCCCTGCAGGTTGGCCGCCTCCGGCAGCCAATCTTCGTACGCTGGCTTTGCCCCCTGAGCCAGCGACAAGCGGCCCAGGTGGTGGCCCAGCAGCAGCGCATTGACCCGCGCCGCCGCTGCGGCGGCAGGCTGGCGCTGAGGCTGCAGCAGGCTGCGCACTTGCTGCTGCAGGGCCTGCCGCTGCGGGCCGGCCTCGGCTCCGGAGCCTTGGGCCGGCACGAGATCATGCACAAAGCTGCAGACCTCGGCGCTCAGTTGAGGAATGTCCAACACCGCCGCGAAGTCGGCTTCATCTGGCCCCAGGCAGGCCGCAGCCTTGACGCGCCGGGCCAGGAAGTACTCCAGAAAGCTGCGGTGCGAGAAGCCGTAATGCCCATCGGGCGTGCGCGACAAAAAGGCCGCGGTGCGCAACTCCACGTCCAGCTGGTTGGGGTCGAGCTGGCCGCGCCAATCGCTGCGCTGCTTGACCAGGGCATACAGGTCACCGTAATGCAGCCGGTGGCCCACACGCTGCCACAGCAGCCAGGCCAGCTCTTCGAGCACGCTGCGCAGCGTGTCGCTGCTGCTTTGGCGCTCGGCGGGCTTGAACTCGTCCAGCCAGCGGTTGGTGTAGCTGAGGTACAGCGCGCCGGTGCTCAGCACCTGGCCGCCCTGGGCCTGGCGTTCCTTCAGTGCCGGCAGGGTGGCGATGATGATGTCCAGCAGCTGCGGCCGGTCGCCCAGTTCCAGCAGCTTTTGCTGCTGCAGGAAGGCCATGGCCTCGCTGCCTTGCTGCTGGCCCAGGCGCAGCGTCAGAAACTGCCGCACTTGCTGCGGCGTGAACAGGGCCAGCGAGCGAATGTCGCCGTCAAAGCGCTGGGCCACATCCTGCAAGGCAGAAGGCGCCAGCCTGTCGGTCTGGCCGTGGGCGGCCAGCAGGGCGTCACCATGGTCTTTGAAGAACTGTTCGCGGCAGGTGACCAGCACGCGGTTGCCGCCGGCGGTGTCGCCGGCCTGGGCGCTGATGCCCACCAGCATGCGGAACTGCTCCACCACGCTGCGCCCGGCCGTGGCGATGCCCATTTCGTCAAAGGCATCAAAGATCACCACGATGCGCCCGCGCTGCACCAGATGCAGCAGCACGCGCGGGTCTTTGCGCTGGCCGGTGGCCTGCTGCCAGCGCTCGGCCAGCAGCTCGTCCAGCCGCACCTTGTTGGGAAAGTCGCGCAGGCTCACGCGCAGCGGCACAGGGGCCTGGCCGTCGTCGCGCGCGCGCTTGGCCAGTTCGTAGGCCAGCTTGAGCGTGTAGGCGGTCTTGCCGGTGCCGTAGTCGCCCAGCAGCACCCACAGCCGGCTGCCGCGGCCATTGGCCCATTCCAGGCCGTGGGCCACCAGGTCGGTGATACCGGCTTGCTCGGCACCCTCGGGCCGGGCGCGCTGGTCCACATAGCTGCTGGCCAGCGGGCCTTGCTCGAAGTCGGCCACCAGCTGGTGCAGGTAGCGGTCCACGTCCAGCAGTCGGCGCTCCAGATCCTGCGGCGTGACGGCCGTGATGCCCAGGTCTTTGGCGCTGGCCAGCGCGGCCGGCGAGAAGGCGCGGGCCACCACCATGCCTCGGGCGTGCAGGGCCTGGGCCTGCGGCTTGCGGAGCCACAGGCCCAACAGATCGACCACCTCCTTGCTCACCGCCTGCTTATGGTCTTTGCATTCGACGAAATAGGTCAGCGTGTCCAGGCCTGATTCAATGCGGGCCAGCAGGTCCACGCGGTCGGGGCCGATCAGTTGCTCGCGCTCGACCGTGTAGCCCAGCAGGCGCAGCAGATCGGCCACGCGGTCTTCAAAGCGCTTGCCCTGGGCGGCGCGCGAGCCACGGGGGTCGGGCCGGTCGCGCTCAAACACATCCGGTCGCGCCTCGCGCTCGGCCTGGGCCGCGGCCTGATCGGCGAACAGCGTGGCCACGAAGGCCGACAGGTCGGCGCGCACACGCTCATAGTCCTGGGCCACACGGCGTTGCGGCTGCAGGATCAGCAGCTCTTCGCCAAAGGGCAGGCTGGGGTCGTAGCCGATCTCGCGCACCGAGGCAATGTCGGGCACGCCCAGCGCATCGGCCCAGACGCGCTTGCCGGCTTCGACCAGTGCGGGATCGTCCTGCGGAATGGGGGATGCCACCGGAAACAGTTGCAGTTTGGTGTTGCTGGGGCGCAGGCTGCGATCAATGCCCTTGAGCGACTTGAACACCCGGCCTAGGCCGGCCAGGTTCTGCCGGCCGTAACCACCCACCAGCACCGTGGCATCGGGCAGCACGCCGGCCAGCAGTGCACCCAGGTCGGTGAGGCCGGTACGGGTGTCGATCAGCACATGGCGGTAGCCAGCCCGGCCCAAGTGCTCAAACAACTCCTGAAACAGCGCACGGCCAGGCTCGGCGCCACTGCCCAGCAGATAGGGCCAGTCGATGCCGAAGTACAGCGCTGCGGCATCGGCCTCCTGGCCATGGGCCGGCAGCAGTTGCAGATTGGTGAACGGCGTGGGGCGCAGCAGTTCGTCGAAGCGCTGCAGATCCTGCGGGCCCACGGGCCGGGCCTTGTCGGCCTGCCAGGTGCCCAGCCATTCAAAGAATCCCTGACGGTGGCCCTCCACGCCCAGGGCGCGGATGTGGTGCAGGCCCGGGGCCTCGACATCCAGATCCCACAGCAGGGTCTTGCCTTCGCGGGCCAGGGCCACGGCCAGGTTAGCTGCCAGCAGGCTGCGGCCGACGCCGCCCTTGTAACTGTAGAAGCTGATGACGGCTGGGCGCATGCGGGTCAGTGCTCAGGCGGCCCGGCCGAACACCTGCACGGCCAGGTGCAGGGGGGCGGCAGCGGTGGACGGGGTCTTGGCGGATGGTTGGGCGGGGGCCGGCTGCGCCTCGGCCTGGGTGGCCCAGCTCACCCAGTTCTCCTGCCCCTGGCGCTGCCGCAACACCCGGCCGCGGCTTTCCAGCACACCCAGGATCTGGCTGACCCGGCCAGCGCTCAGGCCCAAGTGGGCGGCCAAGGCGGCTTGCGTGGCGCGCTGCTGCGCCTGGGCCTGGATGAACTGGCGGATGGCCGGTTCATGGCGCAGCGGCGCGGCCGGTGCCGCTGCCGCCGCACGCAGCGCCAGGCGCTTGGCCTCCAGCAGGTCTTCAAAGACCTGCCAACGCTGGTCCATGGCCTCGGCGCCCGGCGTGGCCGCCGCGCGGCTGCGCGCCACCTGGCACAGGCTCATCAGTTCCAGCACGCCTTGCGCATCGGCCGGGCGTTGCAGCAGCAACAGCACCCAGTGATGCAAAAACAGATCCAGCTTGCCGAGCGCTACTGCATCCAGCGTGGATTGCTGGCGCAGCCAGTCCAGCGCTTGGGCCGGCTCGCTGCGCTCAATCAAGTCGTCTGGGTGGTGGTCGATCCAGGCCATGAGGAAAGCATCCTAAATCGTCTGAGTTCGAAAGTTTAGAACAGTTTAGATGTCGACAAGCACCGTGCTCACTTGATTCGCTTCAGCGCGGGTCTGCGGCCCGGGTCCAGCGCAGGCGTTGTCATGCGGCGCCAAGTCAGGCTCACCAGGCCACCATCGTCGCCCACGTCCATGGGCTCGCCAGGGCCGGCGGCTTGAGCAAAGCCGGGCAGCAATCGCCCGGTTTTATCCATCGCGGTGTTCTGGGTCTGCGCCACCAGCGTGGACAGCCCCACCCGGACCTGCGCCAGCTCGCGTGCCCGCTGTTTGTGCAGCTTCAGCGTGGTGGCATTGCCGTAGCTGGGCACCCACACCCAATCCACCAGCACCTCGTGCAAGGCGGTGCGAACCCGGTCGTCGCCGTCCAGATAGTCTTTGCAGATCATCACCGTCATGCCGCCCAGCGGGGTGAGCAGCACATGCAGGGTGTTGCCGATCTGGGCGCATTCGGCGCCATGGGCTTCGTCACCAAACAACCGCAGCTTGCGATGCCTGAACAACTCCAGCCCGTTGGCCACCAACACGGGCGCGGTGTTGTAGGCCTGCAGGGGATTCCCACCCAGCTCGGGCTCGTGAAAGCTGCCTGCCACCACAAGCTGAACACTGCCCGTGGCGTGCTGGATCAGGTGCTCGGCAATGACCCGGCGCTGCTGCAGATCGACCGTGAACTCCGGAAACACCACCACCACAGCGCCGCTGTGCTGGGCACGCTGGAGGGTGTCGGCAATCGAGGCTTGGCGTTGTGCCGCAGGCTCCACCGACACGGTGCGCCAGTTGCCTGCCGTGCCAATGTCGCGGGTCCAGGCCACGTCAGCACCGTCATTGAAATGGGCCACCCACGCCTTGAGTTCGCCTTCCTGCCTGGCGGCCAGCTCAGACAAGGCTTCGTCCAGCAGCCCTGCGCTGGGTTGAAGCGATACCTCCAAGCCCTGGCTCGTGCGGCAGGGAATGGCCACGTGGTGGCGAAACCAAAGCGCGCGCTGCGTCACCTGGGTCGCCATCGCCGAGGTCTGACGAGCGGCTTGAAACACCGGCGCAAGCCAGTAGCCTTGGCCCTCCTCGGTGTACTGCGTCTGGGCGCGGCCGGTGGCCAGCGTCCGGCCTGCGGGGCGCTGCATGGCGGCCAGCCATTGGTCCAGCGCCCGGATCAGCGCCAAAGGCTGGGCCTGGGCCAACTCCAACGTCACGGGCTTTTCGTCATCAATGAGCGCGAAAAGACCTTCAACCTGCGCGTCAAAGCCCTGCGCGTCGCGTTGCTGCTCCCAAGCGTTGAGTCGTGGCTGATCACCCGCCAGCACCCACAGCCGAAGCCAGGCCTGCCGCGGCGAGAAATCCTCGCTACCCGGCTTCAGCAGTTGCACCACCCTGCGCATCTGTCTCCCCAGCCCATCTTTTGTTGGCCGAGGATTTTACGTACCAGGCGCTGCCCACCCCAGCTGCCCCGCACGCTGCCCATGCATTGACCCCGGTGAGCCATTTCATGGCTCGCCAGCGCCCCCTCCGCGCCACGGCGTCCACACAAACGCCACCAGCGCCTGCACATCACGTTCGCGCTGGAACAGCGGACTGTCGCGGTTGGCGGCGCCGTGGTGGTCGTTCAGCGTGAGGCCGAAGCTCACGGCCATGCTGGGGGACAGGCGCTGGGACCAGCTGGCGCGCAGCGCGGCGCCGAAGTAGCCGGCGCGGGCGTCATAGGCGGCGCGGGTGCTGGTCGCGTAGGCTGGGTCCACTTGATAGAAGTACCTCTGCAGTTCTTCGCTGGCCCAGGTGGCCTGTGCACTGAGCTGGACCTGGCTGCCAGCCAGTGGCCAGCCGCGCTGGCGCCAGCGCAGCTCGGGTTGCACCACGTAGCCGCGGCCTTCGATGCTGCCCCAGTCGGTGGAGAACACGCCGCGCAGCTGCAGGTGGGCGCTGAGCTGCTGGCCGCCGCCGAGGTTTCTGCGGTAGATGGCTTGCGGGCCGAGCTCGAAGGTGTAGTCCAGGCCGGGCATGCCGGCACGGGCGGGGCTGTCGCGGGCGTTGAAGGCGGCGGCGGCGGAAATGTCCAGCTCGAACTCTCCCGTGTTGAGCAGCCGCCCGCGCACGCCCTCGTCGTCCACGCGCAGGCGCTCGCCGCGGTAGATCACGATGGGCACGACGGCGGCGCGGTTGTGGGTGCTGCCGGCTGCCGGATAGTCCGGCCCGCGCACGCCCACGACGGCAAGGCCGGCTTCCCACAGCGGACGGGCTGCGGGGTTGGGGGACTCGGGCACGGCAGGCGCTGCGTCGGCCCCCTGCGCCCAGGCGGAATGCGTGGCGAACAGGGCGGCAGCAAGAACGGTCAGGACTCGGGTCACGGCGGCTGATCGTGGCACCCCACATCGGGGTGCCACGACGATACCCGAGACCATCACCTCAGCACCGCTTCACCCCCGCTTGAGCTTGGCCATCTCCTCGCCCACCAGCCGCACCACCAGCCGGTCCAGCGTCTGCACCGAATACTGCTGCACGTCGTGCACGGTCTGCGAACCGGGGCCGCTGCCGGGGTCTGCCGCATCACGGTAGGTCAGGAAGACGAAGCGGCCGGCGGTGTACTGGGCCATCTGGCGGAAGATGTATTCGCCGACCGGGTCCAGGCCGCTGGCGCCGACGGCGAACAGCTTGATGCCCTTGGCGAGTGCGGCCTGCATGTCGCGGTCGTATTGCGGGCAGGCGCCGGGCCGCCCCAAGCCTGCCTGCCACCCCCTCGGGGGGTTGACGCCGTAGGCGTCGGGGGCTGTCATGCATCCGCCGTAGTCCAGATGCGGCGGTGCATCGGCCACCAGCACGACCATGCGGGCGGCTTCGCGGCGCCAGCTCAGGCCGTGCACGACTTCATGCAGCGCCTCGTTCAGCGCTTCGGGCGTGTCGCCACCGCCGCCGGCCTGCAGCCGGGCCAGTCCTTGCTGGAAGGCGGGCAGGTCGTGGGTGAAGTCCTGCGTTCGGGTGAGGAAGGCGTCGCCACGGTCGCGATAGGCGACCAGGCCGTAGCAGACGTCGGGCTGGCCTGGCAGGCGGGCGATCTGCTCGGCCATCGCGCGCATCGAGGCCTTGAGCTTGGCGATCTCGTCGTCCATCGAGCCGGTGGCGTCGATCAGGAAGACCAGGTCCAGCCGGGCTTGCGCGGCGGGCAGCGTGCCCAGCCGAAGCTGCAGCGCCTGAGGCTGGCCGCGCATGAGCACGGCGCGCGCCTGCTGGCCGTTCTTGCGCACCGCCACGCCCAGCGTGCGTTCGTCCGCCACGCCGGGCGCGAGGAAGGCACGCGGGTGCAGCCAGACGTGGCCAGCCGTGTCGGTGCGGGCCCACATGACCGGCTGCGCGATGCCGGCGCGCTGCACGGCGACCTCGGCGTCGTGCACCGGGAAGCCTTGTGCGTCGGTCACCTCCAGCAGGTAGCGCTCGTGGATGTCGCGCTCGCGCACCGGCAGGCCCGCGTGGCGCTGGCGGTAGTTCAGGTACTCGCCGAAGTCGGCGTTGTCGTCGACCACGCCGGCAGTGACCACCGGTTCGGCCGCGCTCTGGCGGGCTGGTGACGACAAGGGCTGGGCGGCACCGGCAATCTTGCTGACACTGTCGGCCGAGGCCGCGTCGCGCATCGTCGCTTCCGCCAGCGGCTTGGCCGCCGGTGCCACCGACGGCATGGGTGGCGGCGCGGCCGGCGCTCTCTCGACAGCGCCTGAGGCCACGCTGGTCCGCGAGCCAGGCCCGGCGGACTCGCGGCGCAGCTCGCTCACACCCGATGTCACGCCCGATGGCCAGCCGGCCTCGCCGCCCTGCTCGCGCACCACCGGCAGGCGCCGGCAGTCGGTGGCCGAGGGCGCGTCGAAGGCCGGTGGCGTGAAGTCCGTGGCATCGGCCTGCTCGCCTTGCTGCCAGGCGGGAGGCCAGGGTTGGGAAGGCATGCCGGTGGCTGGCAGCTCACGCGCGTCGGCACAGGCTGTCGCCAGCGCCGCGGCCAGCAGGCCGGCAGTCAGCGTGATCAGCAGCGCCGGCACGCCGGGGCGGCGCGGCAAGCTCAGGGGGCGGTTCATCGTGGGTCTCCTCGAAATGACTCGATGAGGACTGACACGTGGCACGCGGCGCAGCAGGGTGAAAAAATCTCGCCAGACATCGCCAAAGAATTTTCGAAACGCTTTCACCCCGTCCTGGCACCCCGGCCGTATCACCGTGTGTGAGGCAGACTGCAACCCGATGACACCCCCGCCCAGCGCTCCCGAACCGGACAGCGACGACGCCTTGATGCGTGCCTACGCGCTGGGCGACGCACGCGCCTTCGAGCAGCTCTACAGCCGCCACCAGGCGGGGCTGTACCGCTTCGTGCGCCGGCTGCTGGGCACGGCGCTGGCCGCGCAGACCGACGAGGTGTTCCAGGACACCTGGCTGCGCGTGGTCAACGCCCGCGCGCAATGGCAGCCGCAGGGCGCGAGCTTTCGCACCTGGCTCTACACGCTGGCGCAGAACCGCGTGATCGACATCTGGCGCCGCAGCGGGCGCGAGGTGGCCATGGGCGACAGCGAGGACGGCACGCCGTGGGAACCAACCGGTGGCGACGCAGCCTGGCAGCAGTGGCCCGCACCGCCCAGCCCGGCGCCACAGGGCGACGAGCTGGCCTTCTGGCGCCGCGCTGGCGAGCGCCTGCTGGCCTGCCTGGACGAGCTGCCACTGCCGCAGCGCAGCGCCTTCCTGCTGCACCATGACGACGAGCTGCCGCTGGCCGAAGTGGCGCGTGCGCTGGAGGTCGGTTTCGAGACCGCCAAGACCCGGCTGCGCTACGCGATGAGCAAGCTGCGCACCTGCATGGGGGCCTACCTGGCGCCGCTGCAGAAGGAGACGTCATGAGCGATGACGAAGTGCGCGACGCCTACCTGCAGAGCGCGCTGAAACATGCGCCAGACGCACTTGCCGGCCCGCCGCCTGCGCTCAGCGAGGCCATCCTGCGCGAGGCCCAGGCCAAGGCGCGCGACCCCAGGACAGCACCGCATGCGCCGTCGCGCAAAAGCTGGTGGGACTGGCTGAGCCGGCCGTCTGCCGCCAGCGGCTTTGCCGGCGTGATGCTCGCGGTGCTGGTGGGCCTGATGTGGCGCGAGCAAGCCAGCGACCTGGGGCCGCTGCGTGAACCCGCGCAGGCGGTGTCGCCGGCGACAGGTGTCGCAACGCCCGCCACCGCGCCGCAAGCCGAGCGAATGGCCGATGCTGCAGCCTCAGAGGCTCGCCCGCAGTTGGAGGGCAAGGTCGAGCGGCAGCGAGCCGAAGCGCCCAAGCAGACGCCCAAGCCCGCGCCAGCGCCGGTCCTGGCTGCGCGCAAGGCAGCGCCACCACAAGCCGTCGCGCTGGCCGAGGCGTCCCCCTCGCCTGCCCCTCCCGCAGCGCCCGCAGCCACACAGGCACCGGCCGCGCCGCTTCCGCCTGCCACGGCCATTGCCTCCGCCAAGATCGGCGCCATGGCCGACGCCGTGTCCAATGCCGCCGCCCCGGTGCCTGCACCTGTCGCCGAAGCCGCCAAGCCGGCTGCCACGCCCCCGGTTGAGGTGGCGCAGGCCGAAACCAGGGCTCAGGCGCGTTCCGAACGCTCGCCACAGGCCGGCCTGGCCGCCATTGCCGGCGCGTCCACCCACACCCTGGCCCGCATGGCGCCGGCCCTGCCTGCGCCAGCCGTCGCCGCGCTGACTGCCCTGCGTCAGGCCCTGGCCACCGAGCCTGCACGCTGGACCTGGCAGCGCGGCAGCGACACCCCGCCACAGCCCGTGACGCCTGCGCTGCGGGACTGGCTGGCCACGCTGGACCAAGCCGCGGCGGGCACGCCTTGGCAGCCCGCCCTGCCCGCCGGCAGCGCGCCGGCCCAGGCGCTGCGGCTGTTGCGCGATGGCCAGGTTGCCGAGCTGCTTTGGTGGGAAGGCGACAGCCTGCGCTGGCAGCACGGTACCCAGCCGCCGCAGCAGCTTTCGCTGCCCAGCGGACAAGGCCAGGCGCTGCAACAGGCACTGGACGACGCCGTTCGCTGAAGGACCCACGCGGGGAAAGACTCAAGAGAAAACGCAGGGCCGCCCCAAGTTTTCTCATCCCCCTCGGGGGGCCTGACGCGAAGCGGCAGGTATGGGGGCGCTCTCAGGGAAAAGCGCGCATGACTTGTCGCAGATCAAGGCGGAGGGCCTGGCGGCCTCCTACCTTGAGCCAGTCACTCCAGGAGACCCTGATGAGCGCACTTGACCACGGCCTGCAGGCGCTGCCGACGACCCAGGACGCAGCAGAATTCCTCGCGCTTCAGGCGGCCGGCAGGGGCCAGGTGCTGCACCCCGCCAGCCTCGTCATCCTGCAAGAGCACGCCACCATCAGCCAATTGCTGGATGCCTTGGCAGACCAGCTGCCCAGCCCGTCTGCCGCAGATGCCTTGCCCGATTTCGAAGCAGTGAGCGCGCCCCCAGACCTGCCGCTGCGCGTCAGGCCCCCCGAGGGGGGCAAGAAATCTCGGGAACGGCCCTTCGATTTCTTGAGAGCCCTGCTGTTCTGCCTGGCGGAATTCCCTGAGCAGCACCACCGCAAGGAATCGGAGTTGCTGTTTCCGAAACTGCGCGCCAGGGCGCCGATGACGCGCCGCCTGCTGGACCGCCTGGAGCACGAACACGAGCAGGGCCAGCGCTGGTTGCGCGAACTGGAGCACGCGCTGCTGCGCTTCGAGATGATGGGCACGTCCCGGCGCGAGACCTTCGAGCGGCTGGTCCGCCGCCACACGCTGTTCCAGCGCGCGCACATGGCCGCCGAAGAGCGGCAGGTCTTGCCACTGGCCGAGCAATTCCTGGCTGAGCATGACTGGCGTGAACTCGCGCTGGCGTTCCCAGCCGGCGCCGACCAGCAGGCTGCGTCAGCCACCGGCTGCGACTGCCGCAGCGTGCTGGCACGCCTGGGCGCCGCAGCGCGCGGACCCGCGGTCCTGCGGGCGTGATGCGCCTGGCGTGAGAACGGCCGCGAAGGCGGCTGCTTGCGACGCTGCGACGCGCCAAGCTCAGTGCGACATCAGCACCGGCACGGTCATCGTCTGCAACACGCCGCGGGTGGCGCCGCCCAGCAGGCGCTCGGACCAGCGCGCATGGCCATAGGCGCCCATCACGATCAGGTCGGCGCTGGTGTCGGCCGCGTGCGAGAGGGTGGCGTTGGCAATGTCCAGCTCGGTGGCCAGGCAGGCCACGTCGGCGGTCACGCCCTGCCACATCAGCCAGCGCTGCACCGGCTTCAGGCTTTCATCGGACAGCTGGCCCAGGCCGGTGCCGCGCCGCCACAGCACCAGCTGCACCCGCTCGGCGCGCCGCAGCAGCGGCAGCGCGTCGCGCAAGGCCCTGGCCGCCTCGGCGCTGTCGTCCCAGGCCACCAGCGCCCGCTGCGCTACCGTCTCGAAATGTCCGGCATACGGCAGCAGCAGCGTGGGGCGGGCGCTTTCCAGCACCACACGCGCCACCAAGTCCTGCTGCGCCGGGCCGCCGGGGGCGTCGGGGTCGGCCTGGCTCAGCACGGCCAGGTCGCTGCAGTGGGCATGGCGCACAATGGATTCTGCCTTGTGGGCCTCGTCGACCACGGTCTCAACGGACCGCAGGCCCGCGGCTTCGCAGTCGCGCCGGAATCGCAGCGCCACCGCTTCGGCCTCCTGGCGAAGCGCATCGCGCGCCATCTCGGCCAGGCCGGCCAGGTTGCCCCCGTAGTCCACCCGCTGCAGCTCGATCAGCCCGGTGGGCGCCAGCCCGACCAGGTGGCAGGCCAGGTCGGCGGCCAAGCGACGGGCAAGCCGGGTGCGGGCCGCGCACTGCGCATCACTGTCCAGGTGGACCAGCAGGCTGCGATAGGTCATGGCAAGCTCCTTGGCGAACGAGGGTTCGCGGGCACCGCCGGATTCTTCGGCGGTGCCGCTCCGCCGCGCTTGATCTGCCGCAAGCGCAGCCCAGGTTCAAACGGCCTGCGCTGAATCAAGGCGCAGCACCTCCGGTTCGGCGATACCTGCAGGATGAACGCCGTGCCGCCGACTCCCGACAACCCCCGCGGCCTTGCCTCCGACGAAGTGCTCCGCCTGCGCTCACGCGACGGCCCGAACCTGCTGCCCGCCGCGCCGCGCCGCGGCCTGCTGCAGATGGCCTGGGAGGTCATGACGCAGCCGATGATCCTGTTGCTGCTGGTCACCGCCGGCCTGTACGGCCTGCTGGGCAACCGCGAGGACGCGGCGCTGCTGATGCTCTCGGCCCTGCTGGTCGGCGGGCTGGCGATCTACCAGGCGCACCGGACAGAGCGGGTGCTGCATGCGCTGAAGGACCTGTCGGCCCCGCGCTGCACCGTGATCCGCGATGGGCAGGCGCTGCGGGTCGGCAGCGCCGAGCTGGTCTGCGGCGACCGGCTGGTGATTGATGAGGGTGACAGGCTGGCTGCCGACGCGCGCCTGGTCGAAGGCGGCACTGTGCAGGTGGACGAGTCGCAGCTGACGGGCGAGTCGCTGCCGGTGCCCAAGCACCCGGGTGGCGAGGGCAGCGAGTCCAGCCTGTCGGCCGGCAGCCTGGTGGTCCAGGGCGACGGCGTGGCCGTGGTCACCGCCACCGGCGCCCGGACCACGCTGGGTCGCCTGGGCCACAGCCTGCAGCAGCTGCACCGGCGGCCCAGCCGGCTGGAGGCCGAGCTGAAGCAGCTGGTGCGGCGCGTGGCCATCATGGCGCTGCTGATCTGCCTGGTCAGCAGCAGCCTGCACGCCTGGCGCACCGGCTCATGGTCCGAAGGGCTGCTGATCGGGCTGACCCTGGCGATGTCGCTGATCCCGGAAGAATTCGCAGTGGTCTGGACGGTCATGCTGGCCATCGGTGCATGGCGGCTGGCCCGGCAAGGCGTACTCACCCGGGAGCCGCAGGCCATCGAGGCGCTGGGCACCGTCAGCGTGCTGTGCGTGGACAAGACCGGCACGCTGACGCGCAACGAAATGACCCTGGTCGCGCTGCACGATGGCGAAGCCCCGGTGGACGTGACCGGCCATGCACCGGGCGAGCGCGCCGCGGCGCTGCTGGCCGGCGCGATGCGGGCCAGCCTGCCGCACGGCATCGAGCCGATGGACCGCGCGATCTTCCGCGCCGCAGGCGGCCCGCCGCCGTCCGACGGCCGCTTCACGCTGGGACCGCGCCTGGGCGTGGGCCCCGGCAGGCCTTGGGTCACCCATTGGTGGCTGGACAACGAGGCCGGTGGCACCACCGTCTGGCTCAAGGGTGCGCCCGAAGCGCTGCTGGCCCAATGCAGCGGCGACCCGGCCCTGCTGGCGCGCCTGGCCGAGTGCGCGCGCAGCTGGAGCAGCGAAGGCATGCGGGTGCTGGCCGTCGTGGGGGGTCGGGCCGACAAGGCCTCCGACGATGGCAGCCTGCCAGAGGGCCTGGCGCTGGCCCCGCTGGGCCTGCTGGGCTTCCGGGACCCGCTGCGGGCCGACGTACCGGCCGCCGTCGCGGCGTGTCGCGCGGCAGGCATGCGGGTCGTGATGATCACCGGCGACGCACCGCTGACGGCGCGCGCCATCGCCCTGCAGGCCGGGCTGCAGGCCGCCGCGCCCGATGTGCTCACCGGCGTGGCGCTGGCGGGCATGAGCGACGCCGAGCTCAGGCAGCAGCTCGCCAGCGTGCAGGTCTTCGCGCGGGTGGACCCGGCGCAGAAGCTGCGCATAGTGCAGGCGCTGCAGCAGCGCGGCGAGGTGGTGGCGATGACAGGCGACGGTGTCAATGACGCGCCCGCGCTGCGCGCCGCCGACATCGGCGTGGCCATGGGCCAACGCGGCACCGATGTGGCCCGCGAAGCCGCCGCGCTGGTGCTGCTGAACGACGACTTTGCCTCGCTGGTGCAGGCCGTGCGCGCCGGCCGGCGCATCTTCGCCAACCTCCACCAGGCATTGGGTTACCTCTTTGCGGTGCATGTGCCCATCGTCGGCGTGTCGCTGCTGCCGGTGCTGATGGGCGGGCCGGTGCTGCTGCTGCCGATGCACGTGGTGGCGCTGGAGCTGATCATCGACCCGGCCTGCTCGCTGGTCTTCGAGGCCGAGCCTGCGAGCGCCAACAGCATGCGCGTGCCGCCGCGCGCGGCCAGCGCCAGGCTGTTCACGCTGCGGGCCGCGTTGCGCTCGCTGGCGGTCGGCGGGCTCTCTTTCCTCGGGGTGCTGCTGGTCCAGGCCCTGGGGCACCGCGCCGGCTGGTCGGACGAAGGCCTGCGCCTGGCCAGCCTGGCCTCCATCGTCGCCGGCAACCTGCTGATGCTGGCCTGGTTCCGCGGCCGCCACCCGCGCGGCGCACCCGGCAACACGGCGCTGCAGGTGCTCATCGCCGGCATCGGCCTGGGTTGGGCCGCACTGCTGGCGCTGCCTGCGCTGGCCCGCGTCTTCGGCCTGCCGCCTGACCTGCCATGGCAATGGGCCTTGCTGCCCGCCGCGGCGGCCCTCTGGTGCACCGCGCAACTGGCCTGGCGCAGGACGTGGCGGACCTGAGCCGGTTCAGGCCAGGCTCACCGCGCAGGCAGGACCCCGCTTGTCCATGCCCGCGGAAAGGTTCGGTTACCAGCACAGGCCCGGCCTGTCGCAACATCACGGCATGACACCAGACAAGCTTGAAGCCATCGGACAACGCGGGGAGGCCTGCATCATCCTGCGAGAAAAAGTCGCCCACCCGAATGGCAGCGTTGAACTGAGCTACCGGCTCGCCACCGGCGAACGCCTGAAGACCACCGATTCGCCCGACGAATTTGAAACGCCGGATGGCAAGCGGAGGTTTCGGCTGCGCGGCGCCCGGTAGGGCACGGTATAGCCCGCGAAGCTCAGCCGCCGTTGTCCTCGCCGGTGCGCAGCCCCAGCCGCTCCAGCCGGTAGCGCAGGGTATCGCGCGAGACACCCAGCAAGCGCGCTGCGGCGCTGACGTTCTGGCCGCTGCGGTCCAGTGCGCGTTGCACCAGGCGGCGCTCCATGCGTTCGAGGTTCAGGTCCTCGTCGTCGGTGGCTTCTGCCGCGAATGCGATGGGCGCCGTGGGCAACGCTGCGTCACCGAGGAAGCGCAGCTCGGCCGGGCCGATGCTCGCACCCGTCGCCATCAATACCGCCTGCTCGATGGCATTGCGCAGCTCGCGCACATTGCCGGGCCAGGCGTGGGAAAGCAGGCGGCGCTCGGCCTCGGCCGAAAAGCGCAGGCCGGGCTTGCGGTAGCGGCCGGCGTGCAGCGCGAGGAAGTGGCGGGCCAGCAGCACGATGTCGCTGCCGCGCTCGCGCAGCGGCGGCACGGTCAGCTCGATGATGCGCAGCCGGTAGTACAGGTCGGCCCTGAAGCTGCCCGCGGCCACCATCTGCTGCAGCGGGCGGTTGGTAGCGCTGATGACGCGCGCGTCCACCGGCCGGCTGTGCAGGCCGCCGAGCCGGCGCAGCTGTTTCTCCTCCAAGAGCTTCAGCAGCTTGACCTGCGTGGCCAATTCGGTCTCGCCGATCTCGTCGAGGAAGACGCTGCCGCCTTCTGCCGTTTCCAGCAGGCCGGCCTTGCGCTGGCGCGCGTCGGTGAAGGCGCCGCGCTCGTAGCCGAACAGCTCGGCCTCGACCAGCTGCGAAGGCAAGGCACCGCAGTTCAGCTCGACGAAGGGGCGGGCTCGGCGCGGGCCGCCGAAGTGCAGCGCACGCGCCACCAGTTCCTTGCCGGTGCCGGTCTCGCCGACGATCAGGGCCGCCGCCGGCTGCGCGTCGGCCAGCTGGGCCTCGGCGTCCAGCAGCGTGGCAATCGACGCTTTCAACGCCCGCATTGGCGGGGACTCGCCAATGATCTTGTCCAGCCCGCTGCCTTGTGCCTCGCGCTGGGTGTAGTAGTCCACCGCGTTGGCCAGGCGGCCCTGGTCCAGCAGTCGCTCGATCAGCAGCTTGACCTCGCCCAGCACCAGCGGCTTGGTCAGGAAATCTGCCGCGCCGGCCTTCATCGCCTCGACGGCCAGCTCGGTGCTGCCGTAGCCGGTCATCATCACGACGCGAATGTCCGGGTCCTGCGTGCGAATGCGGCGCAGCGCCTCCAGCCCGCTCTGGCCCGGCAGGTTGTGGTCGCACAGCACCAGCTCCGGCCGCCAGCTCGCCAGCTGCGCCAGCCCTTCTTCGGCGCTGGCCGCCGTGCGCGCTTCGTAGCCCTGGCGTTCCAGGTAGACGGCGAGGTTGCGCGCCAGTGTGGTCTCGTCTTCGATGATCAGGATGGCCAGGCCCATGCGGTGCTCGGTTTCTCTTCTTATGCGTTGGCAGGTTTCAGCAGCACGGTGGCGCGGGTCTGGCCAGGGCGGCTGCTCAGTTCGATGCGGCCGCCCAGCCGGTCCACGGTGCGGCGCGCCAGCGTCAGCCCCATGCCCAGGCCGCGGGGCTTGGTGGTGGCAAAAGGCTTGAAGACTTCGGCCAGGCGCTCGGGGGCAATGCCGGTGCCGGGGTCGCTCACCGTCAGCGCCAGCATCGCGCCGGCCCGTTCCACCCTGACTTCGACCAGCGCACCAGCAGCCGTCGCCTCCAGCGCATTGGCCAGCAGCGAGTTCAGCACCTGGGCAATGGCCACTTCCTCGCCATGCGCCTCGGGCAGGCCGGGCTCGGTGCGCAGGCGCAGCTGTTTGCCCTGGCCCTGGAAGACAGGGGCGAAGCGTTGTTCGGCAGCCGCCAGCAGCGCGGCCAGATCGGTGCTGCCGCGCACCTCGGCCGGATGCTGCACATAGCTTAGCAGCGTGCGCACCAGATGCTCGATGCGGTCCACATGGCCAATGGTCTCGCGGGCATCGGCCGGCGTGGCCTCGCCAATTTCCAGCTGCAACTCGGCACTGGAGCGGATGGAGGCCAGCGGGTTGCGGATGCTGTGCGCCACCGACGCGGCGATCTCGCCGGTGCGTGCCATGGCCTCCGCCTCGATCAGGCGCTCGCGCTGCGCCTTCAGCTGCTGGCTGGCCTTGCGCACAAAGCCCAGCAGCGCCAGGTACAGCAGCAGGCCGCTGATCAGCGTGCCGCTCCAGACGGCAAAGCCGGCCTCGCGCAGCGTGGCGTTCAGCTCGGTGGGCACGCGGTAGAGCTCCACTGCGCCGATGGGCGCGCCGCCGGTCTTCTGCTCGGCGTCATAGACCGGCAGGTAGCTCTCGACAAAGTGCAGCTGGCCGGGGCCCAGCGCCATGTGCTCGGCCTTGTCGCCCGCCGCCACCGGCCCGCGCTCGACCACGGTCTCGCCACGCAGCGAGCGCAGCAGCTCGTCGTTGTCCTCGAACTGGCGGCCGGTCAGCAGCGATTCACTGGACCACAGCACCGCGCCGCTGCGGTCGTAGACATTGGCGCGAAGCACGTCCGGCATGGCCGCCACGTGGCCGAAGAACTCGGCCAGCGCGGCCTCGCGGCCGGGCGTGGGCCCGCTGGTGAAGTGCCTTGAGACGGACTGGGTGGCGACGATGCTTTGCACGAACTGCCGGCTCAGCTCGGCATCGTGCCGCAGCAGCAGCGTCTGCACCACGGCCGCCAGGCCCAGCGCGAGCAGCACGCTGACCAATGCCGCCGCGGCGAGGCTGATGCGCGAGAACCAGCGCAGCAGGTCGAACTCCTGTCGCGGCGAGGCTTTGAGACGGAACAGCGGCATCCAGGGCAATCGTTTGATGGCGTGGTTGAAGGAAAGGGACCAAAGACACAAGTCGCAACGCCTGTGCCACCGGCAAAGTGCGGCGCAGCGGGGGCAGATCGCCCAGTGTCGGCGGCAACTGGGGCAGATCCCCCACCAGCACCCCAAGGGTTGGTGGGGCATTTGGCCCGGTCTTGACGGGCTTGCCCTGTCCGGCAGGCCCAAGTGCTTGATTTTGAACGGTTTGGTTCAAGGGCCTGGCCTGGCACGTTGCGCGCAACAGTGAAGTGATCTTTCACCCCACGGAGCGCCCGCCCATGTCTGCTTTCTCCCCCAAGTCCTTCGCCCGTCAAAGCCGCCTGTTTGCCACGGCGCTGCTGTTGGTCGGCAGCGCTGGCCTGGCCCAGGCCGCCACCTCCGCCGCCTGCAGTGGCGGCGCCTTCAGCGCGCTCGGCAAGAGCGGCAATTTCAAGCTGGACCTGAAGCCGGCGCAACTCACCGGGCCCTTCCTGGTCCAGGGCAAGTACGTGGCCTTCGAGATCGACCCGGCCACGCTGGCCATCCGCAACTACGTGCTGACGGGTGCTGCCAACAGCAAGGACCTGACCGGCGGCGTGCGCACGGCCATCTTCGCCAGCAAGGTGCCGGACCTGCAAGGCGTGGCGCTGACCGGCAACCTGAAGCTGGAGTCCAAGGACGGTAGCTTGAGCGTGCTGCGTGGCAAGGCGGTGAAGCTGAAGATCCAGGCCAAGGACTGCGCACAAGGCGGTGTCTTCCAGATGGAAGCCGAGCGCGAGGACGGCAAAACGACCCTGTTCACCCACACGCTGGCCGAGAGCACGCAGAACGCCAACCTCACGCCGTTCTACTTCGACAACCGCAACTTCCGCAACCGCGAGGGTGACGTGGTGCCGTTTGGCGACATCACGCTGGTGGTGCCGGCCCGGGTCAATTTCGGCAACGACTTCTCGTCCAAGTTCGTCGGCCGCGACAGCGCACAACTGGCCACGCGCCGCAGCGAAGCCACCTGCAACAACACCATCATCAACCGCAACGGCGCGCCAGTCAGCGTGAAGCATTGCGGCGGCGTGTCGCGCTGGGACGTGCAGAGCGGAGGCCGCATGGGCATGGTGCTGGGTGAAGACGCGACCGAGGTCTCGCCGTCTGCCACCGATTGCAGCGCCGACTGCCAGGCCCAGAACCAGACGCAGGGCAAGGCCATCGTGCTCGGCTTCCCGTTCCCGGTCGCCCCGGCAGACCGCCTGGCGCCACGCGTACCCTGAGGTTCAGATGACGTAAATGTCATCCAGCGGTCAGGGATGCAAACGGTCACGGGTCGCTAGACTCGCGGCATGCGCGTCCTGATCGTGGAAGACGAGGCCAAGACGGCCGATTACCTGCTGCGCGGGTTGACCGAGCAAGGCCATGTGGTGGACGTCGCCCGCAACGGGATCGACGGCCGCCACGCCGCGCTCGAAAACGCCTACGACGTGCTGGTGCTGGACGTGATGCTGCCAGGCATCGACGGCTTCCAGGTGCTGCGCGACGTGCGGCGCAGCAAGGACATGCCCATCCTGATGCTGACCGCACGCGACAGCGTCGAGGACCGGGTGCGCGGCCTGCAGGACGGTGCCGATGACTACCTGGTCAAGCCCTTCTCCTTCCTCGAACTGAGTGCCCGGCTGCAGGCCCTGGGGCGGCGCAGCCGCCTGCAGGAAGCCAGCACGCTGACCATCGGCGACATGGTGCTGGACCTGATGAGCCGCAAGGTGCACCGCGGCGGCGACCGCATCGACCTGACCGCCAAGGAGTTCTCGCTGCTCAGCACGCTGGCTCGCCGCAGCGGCCAGGTGCTCTCGCGCACCGAGATCGCCGAGCTGGTCTGGGACATGAACTTCGACAGCAACACCAACGTGGTCGAGGTCGCCATCAAGCGGCTGCGCGCGAAGATCGACGGGCCGTACCCGAACAAGCTGCTGCACACGCTGCGCGGCATGGGCTACGTGCTGGAGGAACGCCAGGGCACGTCCTCGCCCGCGGCCAGCGCCGCGCCATGATCCGCTCGCTGGCCAGCCGGCTGACCGCGCTGTTCGCGGCCTGCGCATCGGTGGTCTTCGTCGTTGCCGGCGTCATCATCTACCTGGTGCTGCAGGCCGGCATCAACGACCAGCTGCGCTACGAGCTGGGCTTGCGCGGCGGCTGGGTCGAGTCCAGCGTGCTGCGCACGCAGAGCGAGTCGCAATGGCGGCTGTGGCTCACGCCGACCATGGACGCGATGGAAGCCGAACGCAGCGGCATGCGGGTCTGGCTGCTCAGCGACCGGCCGGGCTTCAGCTACGGCACGCCCACGCCGGACGTGGTCGCGCTGTCGCAGCAGAGCGGCTTCGGCTTGCTGCTGGCGAATGGCCACGGGCCGGCCTGGATGACCTGGTCGCGCACGCTGCCGGCCGATGGCGACCGGCCCGAGGTGCGGCTGGTGCTGGCCAAGGACCCGGCGCGCTTCTGGGACACGCTGAACGCCTTCCGCCTGACGTTGGTCGTGCTGGGCAGCGCGGGCGTGCTGGCGGTTGCGGTGCTGGGCTATGGCATGGCGCGCTTCGGGCTGCGGCCGCTGCGCCGGCTGTCGCGCCAGGCCCAGGCGCTGGACCCGAACCACAAGGGCCAGCGGCTGGCGCTCAAGCCCATGCCGGCCGAGCTGGACGACCTCACCGCCTCGTTCAACGGCGCGCTGGCGCGGCTGGAAACCGCCTACCAGCAGCTCGAAGGCTTCAATGCCGACGTGGCCCACGAACTGCGCACGCCGCTGACCAACCTGATCGGCCAGACCCAGGTGATGCTCACGCGCCCGCGCAGCGCAGCCGAACTCGAAGAGGTGCTGCATTCGAACCTGGAAGAGATGGAACGGCTGAAGGCCATCGTCAACGACATGCTGTTCCTCGCCCGCGCCGACCAGGGCGCTGCGGCCTCGCGCCAGCTGGCCGTGTGCATGGCAGACGAGGTGCGCAAGGTTGCCGAATTCCTGGAGCCGCTGTTCGACGAGCGCGGCGTGACGCTGCGGGTCGAGGGCGACACCAAGTGCAGCGTGGAGACCGCGCTGCTGCGGCGCGCGCTGAGCAACCTGATGCGCAACGCAATCCAGCATGCCTCGCCGGGCGACGAGGTGCAGGCGAGCATCCTGCGCGAAGGCGCCAACGTGCGGCTGGCCGTCACCAACCCCGGCCCGGAAATTCCCGCGCAACACCTGCCGCATTTGTTCGACCGCTTCTACCGCGTCGACAGCGCACGCCTGAGCAGCGGCGGCAACCACGGCCTGGGCCTGGCCATCGTCAACGCCATCGCGGTGATGCACCGCGGCACGGTGTTCGTCGAGTCTGCCAACGGCCTGAACACCTTCGGCCTGCTGCTGCCCGCCGAGGGCTGAACCCGCCATGCAGTGCCACCTGGGAAGGTGGCACTACCGCCCGGATGACAAATTTGTCATCGGAGCGTCAGGCTTGCGTCGGCTGCGGGTTTCTACCATGAAGGCACTGAATCGACGACCGGCTTCCCCGCTCTGAGCCACCCACTGCCTCGCAGTCGGCCGCCACTTCGTGACCTCGTCGGTCACACCTGTCAAGCGAAAGGAATTTCCATGCAAGTCACTCGTTTCCTGGGCGCTGCCGCCCTGGGCCTGGCCGCCCTCACCGGCGTGGCCCGTGCCGAAGACAACACCGGCACCGTCAATTTCGACAACCAACCCACCCTCAGCCGCGCGGAAGTGCAGGCCGACCTGGTGCTGTGGCGCCGTGCCGGGCTGGACATGCTGGCCGCGCAGGAAGACAGCTACGTCGTCTTCAGTGCCGACTACAAGCGCCGCATGGCCAACTACCAGCAATGGCGCCATGGCCCGGAATACCTGGCCGAAGTGCAACGCCTTGGCGGCCACGTCACGACGGCGGCCTCGGGTCAGGGCCAGTCCTCGCAGAACTGATGCCTGCCGACCGGCTCCGCCGGTCGCTTGCTCCCTAAACCGGCCCTGGCCGGTTTTTTCATGCCCGCTCGGCTGGTGCCGGGTTAGCCTGCGTGGCCGATGAGGGCCGGCGAACCAAGCCGGCGATACTCCCGCAACTGGATGGCGAGAGTTCTCCGATGAACAGTGGATGGCAATGGCAATGAGCAGCCCGGCAAGCCGCGGCAGCGTGGTCTGGCTCAGCACCGACCCTCAGGCGCCCTCGTTCCGCCACCGGCTGGCGCCGGTGATGCCGGTGGTCGAATCGCTGGGCTGGCGCAATGAACTCCGGGTGTTGCCCGAGCGCCTGTACGGCTGGCGCATCTGGCAGCTGCGCCACCTGTTGCGCGCAAGTTCGGCCGTGGTGCTGCACAAGCTGCGGCTGGAGCCATGGGAGATGCGGCTGCTGCAGCGTCTGCAGCCGCGCAGCATGTTCGACCTGGACGACGCGATCTGGCTGCGCCAGCCCAAATACATCGGTCACCTGCGGCCGGCTTCGCCGCGCAGGCGGCGCAATTTCGAGGCCGCCTGCCGGCTGTCACGCCTGGTCACGGTGGGCAATGCCGAGCTGGCCCGCCATGCCACGGCCGGCGGCGCGTCGCGGGTGGAGATCGTGCCCACGCCGGTCGACGCTGCCGCCTACCCGGCCCAGCGCAGCGGCTCAAGCAGCGGCGCCACGCTGGCCTGGGTCGGCCTGCCGCACAACCTGGCCTACCTGGCGCCGCTGCGGCCGGTGCTGGCCAGGCTGGCGCAGCGGCATCCCGAACTGAAGCTGCGTGTCATCAGCTCGGACTGGCCGGACTGGGACGACGTGCCGATCGAGAAAGTGCACTGGTCGGCCGAGGGCGAGACGGCCGCGATCGCCGGTGCAGACATCGGCCTGATGCCGCTCAGCGACGACCCGTTTGCGCGCGGCAAGTGCGCCTTCAAGCTGTTGCAGTACATGGCCGCCGGCCTGCCCTGCGTGGCCTCGCCGGTGGGCGCGAACTGCGAGGTGGTGGTCCCTGGCCAGACCGGCTGGCTGGCCAACAAGCCAGCCGAATGGGAACACGCGCTGGAGACGCTGATCCAGCATCCCGAGCAGCGCCAGGCCATGGGCACCGCCGGCCGCCAGCGCGTGCTGACCCACTACGACCGGCCGCTGCTGTCCGGCCGCATGGCCCGCCTGATCGACCGGCTGGCCTCCGGCCAGTTCGACCGGCCGGCCAAGCTGCGGGTCAGATAGACGGCACTCACCTCGCTGGATCGGCCTCCGAAGCTTCGTCCGGCAACTCGCGCGCCAAATCGAACAAGTGGCCCATGCGGTGGGCCTTGGTGTCCAGGTAGGCACCGTTGCGCGTGGTGCGGCCCACCTGCAGCGAGACGCGCTCCACCACGTCCACGCCGTGGGCCTTCAAGCCTTCGATCTTGCCGGGGTTGTTGGTGAGCAGCTTGACCGAGCGGATGCCCAGCTGCGACAGCATGGTCGCGGCAAAGCCGTAGTCCCGCGCATCGGCCGGCAGGCCCAGCAAGCGGTTTGCATCCAGCGTGTCGACGCCGGTTTCCTGCAGCGCATAGGCGCGGATCTTGTTCAGCAGCCCGATGCCACGGCCTTCCTGGCGCAGGTAAAGCAGCGCGCCGCGGCCAGCCGTGGCAATCGCCTTCAGCGCACTGCGCAGCTGCGGCCCGCAGTCGCAGTGGCAGCTGCCGAAGGCGTCCCCGGTCAGGCATTCCGAATGCAGCCGCACCAGCACCGGCTCGCCCGTGGACAGGTCGCCAAAGCACAGCGCGGCATGTTCCAGCCCGGTGGCCGGTTCCTTGAAGCCATGCAGCCTGAAGTCGCCATAGGCAGTGGTCAATCGGCAGCTGGCTTGTTCTGGTTCGAGATGCATGGGTGGTCGCTGAAGGATCGCTGGCAGCCAGTTGCCAGGGCGCGCCGCTGACGCGTCACAGCCCGGCAATGGCCTCCGGAGCGTCATTTTCGACGATTGCGAAGAGCTGCTGCCCGCGAGGGGTTGTCGTCGCCCTTCAAATCCGTTCAACAGGAGGCTTCAGGCACGGAAACAGCGCCCACCCATCGCCAGGCCTGCGCACGATCTGCATCGCACCAAGAGGCGGTCTCAGCCTGAGGTCTGCAAGCGGGTCGGAACATCGGGCGCGAGCACGGACAGCTTGCCCTGCGGCGTTCGAACCAGCAGCAGCGGCACCTTGCTTCGCCGGCTGACGGACTCGGCCTCGCTGCCGAGGGCGGCGCGGCTCAGGCCTCGTCTGCCATGGGTGCCCATGACGATGAGCTCGGCCTGGTACTCGTCGGCTTGCGCGAGCACCACGTCGGCCACCTGGTCCGCGCCAATGTCGCGCACCACGAAGTCGGCCCTGGCGCCTGCCTCCTGGGCCTGCGTGCAGGCCGCTGCAGCGAGTTCCTGGCTGCGCTGCCGCATCAGCGCCACGGTGCTCAGCAGACCATCCGCAGAAGCGAAGCCCATGTGGAGTTCAGAGGTGTCCACCACGACCAGGATGCGCAGTTCGGCCTGCAGCTCCGTTGCCAGCTGAATGGCCTCGCGGAGACCTTGCTGCGAGGTCTCACCGCCGTCAAAAGGGACCAGGATGCGACGGTACATGCGAATGTCCTCCGGTTCTGACGCGCCTCGGCACCCAGGCACCAGGATGGGCACCCCCGGCAGGCCGAGGTCAGTCCTGATCGATGCTACCGAGGCGCCAAGGCGACAGCTTGCGCCAGCGCAAGCCACGTCAAAGAGGGTGTCACCAGCCGCCATCGAGGCCACGCCCGTCTGAGCGAAGATCATTGCAGCGCCGCCAACAGGCCCTGCGCGGCACGCCAGTCGGCCGTCTTGAATCCCTCGGTGAAGCGTGCGAGAACGGGCTCGAGCAAGGCCCTGGCCTCCTGCGCGCGGTCTCGCGCCTGCCAGTGGCTGGCGAGGCTGCTGGCGGTGCGCAGTTCCCAGGCAGCGGTGCCCTGCTGGCGCGCCAGCGCCAGTGAGCGTTGCAGCAGCGCTTCGCCGCGCGCCAGGCTGGCGGGCATGGCCTCGTGCAGAGCGCGTTCGCCCAGGCGGCGCAGCACTTCGGGGGCGCACCAGCCCACCATGCCGGCCTCGACGCGCTGGATGCAGGAGGGCGAGAGCCAGCGTTCGTCCAGGGTGGCAAGGTGGTCGGCGAGCACCTCGTCGGGCTCGTCGAAGAAGCCGGCATCCTGCATCGCCGGGAGCGGGCTGCCGGCGCGCAGCGAGAGCACGTCGCCGAAGCGCTTGCCCCAGCGCAGCCAGTAGCCGAAGCCCTGGATGGTTTCGACGTCGGTGACCTGGGCGGCCAGCGCACGCGCGGTGTCGTCCAGCCCGCTCCACAAGGCCACCGGCATCGAGCCCATCACGATGGCCTGGCATTGGGCGAGCGGCGAGTCGGTGCGCGCCTGGTCCATGGCCTCCAGCGCCATCGCGGCGGCGCGCTCGGGAAGGCCTTGCATCCACAGCGCGCGTGCCAGCACCACCCGCATGGACACGCGCAGCTCCACCGGCGAAGGGTTGTAGGCCAGCGGGATGGTGCGCCAGGCTTCGTGCAGGACACGCCGGGCCATCTGGGTGGCTTCGACGTGCCGGCCCATGAAGTGCAGGTTCTGCGCCTGGATGCGCCCGGCGACCAGGTGCGCCACCGGGTCGGCTATGGCCTCGGCGGTTTGCGTCAGCCGGTCTGCCCATTCGCCGCCAGAGCGGAAGTCGCCCTCCGCGACGGAGAGCGCCCACATGCTGTTGCAGGCGCCGAAGCGATGCAGCAGGCTGGTCGCGTCAGGCGCCATGGCCGACAGGCTTTTCAGTGCAGGGGCGAGGGCCTGCATCCGGGCGCTGCCGCCGGTGCCCAGGCAGCCGACCAGGAAGATCAGCCGCATGTGGGGCGAGCTGATCACGCCGCCGGACCCCTTGGCTGCCGGGTCCATGCCGCGGGCCACCAGCACTTCCATGGTTTGCTCCACGCGGCGGGTGAACTCGTCGACCAGCAGCATCTGCCGGCCCAGCGCAAAGCTGGAGAGGGTCAGCTCGATGCCGAGTTCGACGTCGCCGCCAGGCGTGAAGGCCCAGTCCAGCGCGGCGCGGCTGTCGTCGATCAAGGGCGCATACCGCAGCAGCCATTGCGCGCGGCTCATGCCATCCCAGCGGCGCTCGGCCTCGGTCAGGGCCGAGGCGAGCCACAGCGCGTGCCGGCGGCTGACGGCTTCGCGCTCGCGGGCTTCGTCGAGCCTGGCGCTGGCGTAGGCGCGTGTGGTGTCGAGCAGGCGCAGGCGCCCGGGCTCGCTGCCGCGCACCGGCGCCACCAGCGACTTGGCGACCAGGTCCAGCAGGTCTTCCTGCACGCTGGTGGCGTCGGCCGCAGGGCCCGTGGCAACCTCGATGGCAGCGTCCAGCGTGAAGCCGTTGCGAAAGACCGAGAGCCGCCGCAGCACCTGTTGCTCGCCGGGCGACAGCAGCTGGTAGCTCCAGTCCAGCAAGGCGAACAAGGTGGTATGGCGAGCGGGTGCGGCGGTTGGCGGGCCTGGCAGCTGCAGCAGCCGCTGCTCGACCTGGCGAGCCAGCGCCGCGAGCCCCAGCGCGCCGGCGCGGGCCGCGACGATCTCGATCGCCAGCGCAATGCCATCGAGCCGCGTGCACAGCGCAACCAGCAGCGGCAGCTCCGCGTCCTGCAGCACGAAGCCGGCACCTGGCACACCCGCGCGTTCGATGAACAGGCGCAGCGCGGGGAAGTCCAGCGCCTGGCTGGCCGACACCACCTCGCCCGGCCGCGGCAGCCGCATCGGCGCGAGCCGGTACAACCACTCGCCTGCGGCCCGCAGCGGCTCGCGGCTGGTGGCGAGCACCGCGGTCGCCGGCCCGGCGCCCAGCAGTGCCTCGGTCACCTGGGCCGCGGCCTCGATCACGTGCTCGCAGCTGTCCAGCACGAACAGCGCGCGCCGGCCGGCGGCCCAGCGCTGCAAGGCCGCCAGGGCCTCGACGCCGCTGGCCGCACAGCCCAGCGCGGTCACCACGCCTTGCACCGCCAGCTCGGCATCGACAAACGGCGCCAGGTCGATGAAGTGCACGCCGTCCGGATGCTCGCTCGCGGCCAGGTGGGCCGCCGCCAGTGCCACCGTGGTCTTGCCCATGCCGCCGGTGGCCAGCACGGTGACGAAGCGGTGCGCGCGCAGCTCGCTGACGACGCGCTGGATCGCGTCGTCGCGGCCGATGATGTCGGTGCGAGGGGCCGGCAGCGCGGCCATGGTGGCGGAGCGTCGGGTGGCGTCGACCAGCACGAAGCGTGGCTCCTCCTCATCGGGGAACCACGCGACGTACCAGGCCGGCGTCCAGCGGCCGAGCGCGGTGTTGACGCGGCCGACCCACTCGCCCAGCTGCTCCTCGTCGACCACAGGCTCGCCGGACACCAGCGGCCAGAGCTGCGCGGCGGTGGCACCGTGGGCGCTGCGGGCGATGGTGGCCAGCAGTTCGAGCGCGGCATGCGCCATCTCGACCGCCTGCGTGCCGAACCACAGGCCAGGCGGCGCTGCGGTCAGCACGAAGGGTCCAAGGGAGAGGTTCCCGGAGAGGTTCTCGCTCACATTGGCTCCGCCTCGTGTGGGTAGGTGGGTGGGGGGTCAGACAGGGGGCCGGATCAGGTGCGTCGACCCGCATCCGGCATCGCGAGGCATCCTCCCACGCCGCCGCGGGCCGAGGGTCCACGGCGGGTGTGAATTTGCGTGAATCCGGTGCCGGCCGGGTGCCGCAAGGCTGGCGCAGCACGTATGGTGGGCACCGAAGCCCAGGCGTCCGGACCTGGTCCCAAAACGAGTGCCGATAAACGAGTGCCGATGACTGCCCTTCCCTCTCACCCCCCCGAGCGCATGCTCGAAAACGACATCGCCGCGCGCATGGACCGCCTGCCCGTGACCTGGCTGCACGGCCTGGCGATGCTGATCTGCGCGCTGGGCATGATGCTGGACACGCTGGAGATGGCCTTTGGCGGCGTGCTGGCAGCCGTCTTCTCGGCGGCGCCCACGCCGGTGCCAGCGGGCGAGCTGGCGCTGCTGCTGGCGGCGGTCTTCCTCGGCGCGATGCTGGGCGCGCCGCTGCTGGGCTGGTGGGCCGACAGGAAGGGCCGGCGAACCGCGTTGATCAGCCTGATGCTGTGGATCGCCGCCGTATCGCTCGCCGCCGGCATGCTGCACGGCGTGATGCCGCTGACGCTGTGCCGTTTCCTCTCGGGGCTGGCGCTGGGCGGCTATCCGCCCATCGTCATCGCCTACCTGACCGACCTGCTGCCGCCGCGGCGCCGCGGCACGCTGATCTTCAGCAGCCTCTCGCTCTCGCTGCTAGGCCCGCCCGCCGCCATCTTCCTGGTGCGCTGGCTGACCCCCCTGCAGCCTCTTGGGCTCGAAGGCTGGCGCTGGGGCTTCCTGCTGGGCAGCGCCGGCGCGCTGCTCTCGGGCCTGCTGTTCCTCGCGCTGCCCGAGTCGCCGCGCTGGCTGCAGGCCCGCGGGCGCGGGGCGCAGGCCGAAGCCGGCTGCCAGGCCTTCGAGCGCTCGCGGCGTCTGGCTGGCACACCCGGCACCGAGGCCACGCCTGCCCCGCACGATGCGAATGCGCTGGCCAGTGCCGACGACGACCGCGCGGCCCCCGCCGGGCGCCGCTGGCCCTGGGTGGCCGGCCTGTTTTCGCTGAGCCCTTGGGCCACGGTGGCGTTTCCGCTGCTGACCGGTGCGGTGCTGACGCAGCGCGGCTTCAAGCTCGACGCTGCGCTGCTGATCTTCGGCCTGTCGTCGCTGGGCCCGCTGCTGGGCACGCTGCTGGCGTCCACCGTGATGGACCGCTTCGACCGGCGGCTGGCGATGGCGGCCTGTGCCCTGGCCATGCTGGCCTGCGGCGCGGCCTTCGTCTTCAGCAGCGGCACCACAGCGCTGATCGTCGCGATGGCGCTGTTCAACCTGGCGATTTCCTTGTACGTGACGCTGCTGACGGTCTATGGCGCCGAGCTGTTCCCCACGCGCTCGCGCGCCTCGGCCACCGCCGGCGCCTGGGCGCTGAACCGCACCGGCGCCGCGCTCGGCCCGCTGCTGCTGGTGCCGATGCTGCGCGACGCCGGGCCGGCCGCGATGTTCGCGGTCGTGGCTGCCAGCCTGGTGGCCACGCTGCTGCTGCTGTCGCTCGCCCCTCGCGGGCGCGAGCGGCAGGCCGTGAGCTGAAGGCTCAGCGCTCGCTTTTCCAACAGGCCAGTAAGCGCTCGGCCCGCAGCAGGTCGACACAGCCCAGGCCTTCGGTGAAACCGGCCACGACCGGCGCCAGCAGCTCGCGCGCGGCCTGGCCTCGGCCGGTGGCGTGCCACAGCCTGGCCACGCTGGCGGCGGCGCGCAGCTCCCAGGCCCGCGCGCCCTGCTGCCGCGCGAGGGCCAGCGCGCGCAGCAACACCGTCTCGGCCTGCGCAGCTTGTGCCGGCACCGCGAGCAACTGCTCGCCATGGGCCCGCAGGATTTCCGGCGCGCACCAGCCCACGGTGCCGGCTTCGACGCGGGCGAGCTGCGCCGGGCCGGCCAGCGCCGGCGCCAGCGTGGCCAGCATGTCGCCCTCCATGGTGCTGCTCCAGCCCCGCTCGGCACCAATGCGCCGCCGCAGCGCATCGACCGCCTGGCCGCGCAGCGCCAGCACCCTGCAGTAGCCATCGCTCCAGCCCAGCCAGAAGCTCTGGCCATGGCCCAGGGCGCTGTCGATCAGTCGATCCAGGAAGCTCGCCGCCTGCACGTCGTCACCGCGCCAGAGCAGGATGGGGATGACCGCCAGCGCCAGCGTCTGGCTGACTGCGAAATGGTGCCCGCCTCCGACAAAGGCCAGCACCTCCAGCGCCCGCTGCAGCGCGCGGTCCGCCCAGCCCTCCAGCCACAGGATGCGCGCCTGCTGGATGCCCATGGTCACTTGCAAGGGCAGATGCGGATAACGGTTGCTGCGCAGCTGGGTGTCGGCATATGCCAGCACGACGGCACAGTCCGCCCAAGCGGCGCGGTGATCGCCCAGGTAGTGACTGGCCAGTGCACCGAAGCGGCGCCCGACCACGATGGCGCCTGCGTCGATCGGATCGTCCGGGTCCGGCGGCAGCTCGCCGAAGCGCCCGGCGCACGCGGCCAGACGCGGGTAGTCGCCACGGGCGAAGGCATTGGCGCAAAGGCACATCAGGTCCGTGCGCTGCTGCCGCGGTGAGCCGATGCGCGGCGAGAGCGCTTCCAACTGGGCCGCGATGTCAGACTGAAAGCCACGCGCCATGCGGCACTGAGCCTCCAGCATGCACGCGAGTGCCAGCAGCGCCAGTTCGAGCTGCGATGGCGTGCCGCCCTCCGCCCGCACGATGGCAAGGGCGCGCAAGGCCCGGGGCAGGAACTCGTCGTTCAAACCGAGTTCCAGCACCAGGCGACCCGAGTCGACGAGCAAGGCGGCACAGAGTGCCTCGTCACCGCCAGCGTGAGCGCCCCAGTCCAGCGCGGCGCGAATGTCCGGCAGCAGCGGCGCGTGGGCGGCCCGCCACGCAGGCAGCGGCACGCAATAGTTTTCCAGCTCTGCATTCGCGCCTACCAGCAGGCGGCGGCAGCAGATTGCGTGGCGCCTGCGGACCTCGTGCCCATCACCGTCGGCCAACAGTCTCTCCGAGGCGTACAGCCGGGCGACGAACAGCAGGCGGTAGCGTGGCACCTCGTCCGCCACGCGTTCCACCAGCGACTTGGCGACCAGATTGAGCAGGCTGGCCGTGACCCGTTCATGCGCGATGCGTTCGCAGCTCGCCAGCTCGGCTGCAGCCTCCAGCGTGAACGACGCGCGGAAGACGGACAGCCGGTGCAGCACGCGCTGCTCTTCCGGTGCCAGCAGGCCATGGCTCCAGTCCAGCAAGGCCTGCAAGGTCTGGTGGCGCGGCAGCACGGTGCGGCGGCCGCGCCGCAGCAGGCGGAACAGGTCGTCCAGCCGTTCGGCCAGCGCGTGCATGCCCAGGCTGCCCACGCGCGCCGCGGCGAGCTCGATGGCCAGCGGCAGGCCGTCCAGGTGGCGGCACAGGCGGATGACGGCCGGCAGGTTGGCCGGCGACAGCGCAAAGCCATCGTCGCTGGCGGTGGCCCGTTCGACGAACAGGCGCAAAGCCGGATAGGCAAGCGCGGCCCGCACGTCGAGCACCGGCCACTCGGGCGGCACGCCCAGCGCTTCGAGCCGGAGAATGGCTTCGGACTCTGCCTCCAGCGGTTCGCGGCTGGTGGCCAGCACACGCACGCGAGGTGCGGCGCCAAGCACGCGTTCGGCCAGCACGGCGGCGGCGGCGATCAGGTGTTCGCAGTTGTCCAGCACGATCAGCAGATCGCGCTCGGCCAGCGTCGCCTCCAGCGCAGGCCACGGCGACTGGGCCGGCACCGGGATGCCCAGGGCGGCCGCCAGCGTGGCCGGCACCAGCGCCGGATCGACCAGCGGCGCCAGGTCGACGAACACCGCACCCTCGGCGTGCCGGCAGGCGAAGTCTTCGGCCACGGCCAGCGCGACGGTGGTCTTGCCGATGCCACCGGGGCCGACGATGGTCACCAACCGGCCCAGCTGCAGCTTGGCCGAAAGCCTGGCCAGCACCTGCTCGCGGCCGACGAGCGCGGTCAGCCGCGACGGCAAGGGGCGCGACAAGGACGCGGCCGCTGGTGCGGCGGCGGGTGCGGGTGCGGCATCCAGCTCGGCAATGTCCATCACGAAGCAGTAGCCACGGCCGGGCAGGCTGGCGATGTAGCGCAGGTTGCCGCTGCCCTCGCCCAGCGCCCTGCGCAGCGCCGACATGTGCACGCGCAGGCTGGACGGTTCCACCACCGTGCTCGGCCACACGCGGGCGAACAGCTCGTCGTGGCTCACCACCTCGCCGGCCCGCTCCACCAAGGCAATCAACAGGTCCAGCGCGCGGCTGCCCAGGCGCACGGCCTGGCCGTCGTCCAGCAGCAGCTTGCGGGCGGGATCGAGCGAGAAGCGGCCGAAGCGCAGCGGCCGTTCAAAGGGCTGCGGCTGCCGTGGCAGCGGCGGCGCCGATTCGCTCGCCAGGCCGGATCTCATGGCTCGCCCCGGGGTCAGAAGTCGTGGCGCAGCGTGGCGAGCACGGTGCGCGGCGCGTTGTAGAACGCGGCGTCGACGTCAACCGGCGGGATCCTCGTGCGCAGCAGCACGTAGCTGCGGTTGGTGAGGTTGCGCACGCGCAGCGAGAAGGTCCAGCCGCGCTCGGGCGTCAGCCAGCTCGCGCCGAGGTTGAAGTAGGTCTGCACCGGCACGGAGGTGAGTGCCGTGTTCTGCACGTCCGAATACTGGCGCGACAGGTGCTGGACCGAAGCCGAGAGGCCCAGCGACGAGCCGTCCGGCAGCGGCTGGATGTGCTCCAGGCTCGCGCCGAACGAAAACTGCGGCGCAAACGGCAGCTGGTTGCCGACGTAGTTGCTGGCGGCCGCGCCGGTGGGGTTCTCGAACTGGTCGAAGCGGGTGCGCAGCAGCTCGGCCGACAGCGCCACATCGGTGTGCTCGGCGAGCTTGAAGCCCAGGTCGATGTCGGCGCCATAGGTCTTGGCCTTGCCGGCGTTGACCAGTACCGGCTCGGCGACGTGCACCCCGTCGATCACGGCGTTGCTCAACGAGGCGAGGTAGTCGCGGTAGTCGTTGTAGAACAGCGCGATGTCCAGCTTCACCTGCCCGCCGGCCAGGCGCGACTTGCTGCCCAGCTCCCAGCTGGTGACCTTCTCCGGGTCGGTGGCGAATTCGGCCGAGCGCTGGGACTGGGCCGCGCGGTTGAAGCCGCCGAACTTCTGGCCCATGGCGAAGCTCGCGTAGAAGAACAGGTCGCGGTCCTGCTGCCAGTCCAGGCCCAGCCGCGGCAGCAGGCCCTTGCTGGCAGTCGACAGGTGGGGCGCCTGGTAGACGTTCTGCGTGTGCCCGCCCTGCTCGTCGGCCAGCCAGTACTGGTTGGCGCCGGTCTGCCCGGTGCGGTAGGCGCGCAGGCCGGCAGTCATGCCGAGCCGCTCCGTCCAGCGGTAGTGCAGTTGGCCGTAGAGGCCGAAGTCTGTGGTCTCCAGGTGGGTGATCGCGTCGGAGTTCGACGAAGCCGGTGCGCCCGGCGGCGTCATGCTGACGAAGCGCTCGAAGTGGAAGTCATCCGACACCAGCATCGCGCCGGCGGTCCAGTCCAGGTCGCCCTGCCTGGCCTGCAGCTGCAGCTCCTGCGAGAAGACCTTCTGGTGCACCTTCTGCGACAGCAGGTAGCGCTGGATCGCCAGGCCGCCGATGTCGGCCACGGTGGGATCGTCCTTGAAGGCGCGGTAGCCGGTGATCGCGTGGAACTGCAGGCCCTCGCCCAGCGCGTGGCTCAGCTTGAATTCGAGGCCGCCGGCCAGACGCTTGAACGGGCCGGAGGTGGTGGACGTGAAGTTGACCCGCGGCGCGGCGTTGGGGTCGTTGAGCGGGAAGTTGCCGGTGTTGGTGTCGGAATGGTCCAGCAGGCCGTCGACCGCCAGGATGGCGTCCCAGCCGGCCGGCTCCTGCCAGCGCAGCTTGGCGCGGAACTGGGTCGCGTCCAGCTTGTTGTTGTGCTCGTCCAGCGTGGCGTTGTAGCCAAAGCCTTCGTTGCGGCGGCGCGAAAGCGCCAGGCTGCCCGAGAGCGGGCCGTCGCCGATGGGACCGTTGAAGTAGGCGTGCGCCTGGTATTCGTCGTGGTTGCCCAGCGAGCCGGAGACCCAGGCCGCGCGCTCGGTGCCGGGGTCGATGGAGATGATGCGCACCGCGCCTGCGGTCAGGTTCTGGCCGTACAGCGTGCCCTGCGGCCCGCGCAGCACCTCGATGCGCGCGATGTCCGGCAGATCCCACAGCGCGCTGGCATAGCCACGCACGATGGGCACGTCGTCGACATAAATGCCCACCGCCTGGCTCATCGCCGCCGACGACACGCCCACGCCGCGGATGCCGACGGCCTGCGGCTGGTTGCTGAAGCCGTTGGGCACGGTCACGCCGGGCACCACGCCCACGAGGTCGCTCAGCTGGGCGGTGCCGCGGGTCTCGATCTGGTGCTGGTCCAGCACGCCGACCGACAGCGGCGTGCGGCCGAGCACGGTCTGCACGCGCTGCGAGGTCACGATCACCTCCTGCACCTGCGGCGGCTCGGAAGCTGCGGCCGCAGGCGTCGCGGCAGCGTCCTGCGCGAGCGCGGGCGAGGCCATGCCGGCGGCGGCCAGGGCAACCGCCAGCCCGGCGGCCGATCCTGCGGCCGATCCCGTGGCCACGATCGGGCCACACCGCCCGCCCCGCCGCGAACCCGCTCCCGAACCCCATCCCTTGCCCCGCTGCACCATCGAAACTCCCCTGTCCTGTGCCGGGCGCGCACCTGCGCGGCCCCTGGGGAATGATGATCGAGTCGCGGCCAGCGCCGCGTGAATTGGTGTGAAATCTGCGGATCCGGGCGCGGGGCGGGCAGCTCAGTTCAGTTCGTCGACCAGCGCCCGCGCGGCCACCAGGTCGGCTGTCGCCAGGCCCTCTTCGAAGCGGCCGTAGACGCCAGTGAGCAGGCTGCTGGCCTCCTTGCGCCGGCCCTGGTCGCGCCACAGGCGGGCCAGGCTGGTGGCGGTGCGCAGCTCCCATGAGAGCGCGTTCTGCGCGCGGGCCATTGCCAGCGAGCGCATGAAAGTGGCTTCAGCGGCGGCCACGGCCTGCGTCGCGTCGCGCAAGGCGTTCTCGGCGTCGGCGCGCAGGATCTCCGGGCCGCACCAGCCCACCATGCCGCCATCGACCCGCTCGACGCCCAGCGGCGACACGGCACCCACGGCCAGGGTGCCCAGCATGTCCAGCTCGGCCGGGCCGGACAGCATCTCGACGGGCGACAACGCCAGGCCCAGGCCCGGCGCGACGCCGTTGACACGCGCGTCCAGCACCTGCCGGTAGCTACGCGCCCAGGACTGCCAGTAGCCCTGCGAATGCCGCGTGGCATGCGCCTGCAGCCGGTCCAGCAGCGCGCCGGCGCGCTCGTTCTCGCCGCGCCACAGGGCGATCGGAAGAGAACCCATCGCGAGCGCCTGGCTCAAGGCCAGGGGGTTGACGCCTTCGGCCTCGGCCTCGGCCAGCGCGGCCACCGCCACGGCCTGGTCGCAGGCGCCCTGCAGCCACAGCGTGCGCGCCATCAGGATGCCCATGGAGACCGTCTTCGGGATGTGGCCGATGTATTCGCGATAGGCGTTGCCCGCCGGGTAGTGCAGCACCCGGTCCACCAGCGGGCGGGCCTCCTCGTGCCGGCCGAGGTAGTGGTAGCTCAGCGCCAGGAAGCGGTCCGACAGCAGCACGGCCACCGGCTCGTTCGGATCGGGCGCGTGCTGCTTGATGCGCATGGCGACTTCCGCCACGTCGCGGTAGTCGCCCGTGCCAAACGCGTTGGCGCACAGGCTGAACATCGCCTCGATGCGTTGCGGCACCGAATCGAGCTGGTCGGCGAGTTCCAGCGTGCGCGCGAAGTTCGCGCCGCGCGAATAGTCGCGCCCCGTCGTCTGCGTGTGCAGGAAGTTGCGTGCGGCGCGCAGCCGCAACTCCAGGCCGGCCTGCGGCGGCTGCAGCGAAGCCACCGCCTCCATCGCGGTGTCCACGCGGCTGCGGTATTCATCCAGCAGGCCCAGCTCGTAGACCAGGTCCAGCGCCGCGGCCGTCAGCCGCACGCCCTGCAGCGTGTCCCCTTGCGGCGAGAAGGCCCAGTCCAGGCCCGCACGCACGTCGTCCATCATCCGGCCGTGGCGCTGCAGCCATTCGGCGATGGGCAGCATGTCGCGGTCCCGCAGCGTGCGCGTCAGCAGGTCCTCGAAGTGCCTGGCATGGGCGGCGGCGATCTGCCCGGCCTCGCCGCTGCGCTGCAGCTTGTCGGCTGCATAGGTGCGCGTCGTGTAGAGCAGGCGATGCAGCACCGCCTCGCCGCTGACGTCGACGGCCACCAGCGACTTGGCGGCCAGGCCGATCACGCCTTCAACGACCGCCGTCGCCGGCAGGTCCTCGCTGGCCAGCACCGCGGTTGCCGATTCGAGCGTGAAGCTCGAGCGGAAGACCGACAGGCGGCGCAGCACGACACGCTCGACCTCGGTCAACAGTGCATGGCTCCAATCCAGCAAGGCCTGCAGCGTGACATGGCGCGGCAGCGCGGTGCGGCGCCCGCGCGTGAGCAGTGCGAACATCTCGTCGAGCCGGGCCGCGAGGCCTTGCAGCCCCAGGGTGTCGATGCGGCCCGCGGCCAGCTCGATGGCCAGCGGCATACCGTCCAGCTGCCGGCAGAGGTGGCAGACGACACCGAGGTTGGCCTCGGTCAGCGCAAAGCCGTCCGAGTTGGCACCGGCGCGCTCGGCGAAGAGCTGCACCGCCGGGAAGGCCCGGCATTGCGCGACATCCGTCGCGTCCTCCGGCACCGGCGCCTCCAGCGCCGACAGGCGGTGCACCCATTCGCCTTCGGCCTCCAGCGCCTCGCGGCTGGTGGCGAGGATGTGCACGCCCGGCGCTGCCCGCAGCACACGCTCGGCCAGGCGCGCGGCGGCCTCGATCACATGCTCGCAGTTGTCCAGCACGATCAGCATGCGGCTGTTGCCCAGCGGCCCCAGCAAGGCTTCCCAGGGATCCTGGGCGCACACGGAGATCTGCAGCGCCAGGGCCAGCGCCAGCGGCACGCGTGCCGGGTCCGACAGCGGCGCCAGGTCGACGAACCACACGCCATCCGGGTGGTGGCCCAGCTGCGCCTCGGCAACGTCCAGCGCCACCGTGGTCTTGCCCATGCCGCCCGGGCCGACGATGGACACCAGGCGCCGCGTGAGCAAGCGCTCGCCAAGCGCCTGGATGACGGCGGAGCGGCCGATCGTGTGGTTCAGCCGGGCCGGCAGGTTGTGCGTGCGCCGCGGCGGGTTCGCCGGCGTGACAGCCGCAGCGGCCGCGAGGGCCGGCATCGCGGCCTCGGGCGCCAGGGCCAGCACCGTCACCGGGACCACGAAGCTGTAGCCGCGGCCGGGCACGTTGGCGATGTAGCGCGCGCCGGCCACGCCGTCGCCGAGGATCTTGCGCAGGGCCGAGATGTGCACGCGCAGGCTGGTTTCCTCGACGATGGTGTGCGGCCAGACCCTGGCTTCGAGCGCCTGCCGGCTGAGCACTTCCCCGGGCCGCTCGGTCAGCGCCGCCAGCAGGTCAAAAGCCCTGCCGCCAAGGTGCAGTGGCCTGCCGGCTTCCAGCAACTGCTTGTGAGAGCGGTCAAGCACAAAAGGGCCGAAGGCCAGCGCCGGCAAGACTCCACGCGCATCCATCGACAACATTCCTCGTGGGTGAGCCCATTGGGGGAGGCGCAAACGCCTCGGGGGAGAGGGGTAAATGTACGCGCAGAGGCGGGGGGCTGGCGAGCAGCGGCCGCGGCTGCGCATGGCAGCCGCTCAAGTCTTGTCGCGTCTCGCCGAAAAAAGCGGATGTACGTCGTTCAGCACGATGCCGATGAACCCAGCGCTGCGCGCCACGGCGATGCGCAGCGGGGGCTGTCCTGCCTTCCTGTCGATCCACCTGCAGAGCTGCCGCGATGAGCCTGCGTTCCCGCCTTCTGTTCCTGGTATTGCTGGCCACGCTGCTGCCGGCTTCGCTTCTCGGCTGGCGCTTCCTGAAGGAGAACGAAGCCGAGATCGCCGACGCGGTCAGCAACCTGGCCCTTTCGTCCAACAACGTGGCGGCGGCGCTCGATCAGCGCGTTCAGGGCACTGCGCAGCTGCACTACGGTCTGGCGCACTCTCAACTTCTCGACAGCGCGGACCGTGTTCTGTGCTCCGCCCACCTCTCGGCGGTGCGCGAGACTTACCCCCAATACACCGGCATCGTGACGGTGCTGCCCGATGGGCAACTGCATTGCGACTCCTTGCAGAGCGGACGTGTGGTCAACCTGTCCGACCGAAACTATGTGAAGCGTGTGCTGGCCGGCGCAACCGGCGTCTCGACCGAGCCCGCATTCGGTCGCCTCACGGGCGCTGCGGTGCTGCAGGTCGTGTATCCGGCCCGGGCCGACGACGGTGCACTTCGCTACATGTTGGTGGCCTCCTTGAACCTGCAGAGCTTCGCCGAAGACGCACGACGGCAGTCTCTGCTGGAGGCGGCCGAGCTGCTGCTGCTGGACGACAAAGGCACCGTGCTGGCGTCGGTGGGCGGCAAGGAAGTTCTGCACACACCCGGCGCGTCGATGGCGGGCAGTCCCATCTTCGCCCTCGCACAGTCGGGCGGCATGGGTGAAATCATTGGCGTCGACGGCCTGCGTCACGTTTGGGCCGTGGCGGACTCTCCGGCGATGCAGGCTGCGGGCCTGCGCGTCCTGCTGGGCCAGCCTCACCAGGTGCTGGTGGCAAGTTCGAGACGACACCTTCGCGAGGGCCTGGTCGTCGTGATCGGGGCAGCGCTGCTGTTGTTTGCAGGGGTCTGGTCGCTGGCGGAATGGGGAATCCGGCGCCCCGTGGTGCGCATCACGTCGATGGTTCGCAACCTTGGCGCGGGCGACCTGAACGCGCGCATCGCCCCGCCCTATCCACGCGGCGAGCTGGGTGGGCTGATGTCCGCGCTCGACAGCATGGCCAACTCCCTGGGCCAGCAGCGCTCGGCGATCTTCGAGCTCACCGAACACCTGCGCGAAGCGCACAGCC